>Ga0070734_10003132_pt1 | contig 18099 bp, 14 predicted proteins | sample Coa_R1_8_FD_66444 | JGI IMG/M metagenome (GOLD analysis project Ga0070734, IMG submission 66444) | Surface soil microbial communities from Centralia Pennsylvania, which are recovering from an underground coalmine fire - Coalmine... | ecosystem: Environmental > Terrestrial > Soil > Unclassified ... | reverse complement strand
CGGCAAAAAATTTCGCCCGTCTTCTCTTGCTCTGGACGAGAGCATGTGGGTCGAGGATACCCCGTCCACTCCGGTCGAGCCGGACCGTGAGAGCGCCCCTCCTGCCACGGAAAATCATGCAGTGAGGCCCTCCGCCCCCCCAGGCTCCGTTCTCCCATCCCGTCAAATGCATGACCTCCTCACGCCGGAGGAGCGCGCGCTATTGGAAGCGCCTCTCCCCCCCTCCCCGGTTCCGAGGACCGCGTCCCTGCCTCAGCCGCGTCGCCAGGAAGCGCTCCGTCCGCAGCCTTTTGGAGAACCGCCCGCCCTTCAGGCCGATATCCCCCCCTTCGAGCGCTATCTGCCCGCCACCCATTCGGCGGTGCAGGCAGAGCCAGCTACGCCGACCAACAAACCACCCTCCAGGGAAGCGGCGACCGATGGCTCCCCTGCCCATCTGCCCGATGGCGCCTTCTCAGTCCTGATACCGATGAACTCCCTCCCCTTCCAGCGCCCTACCGTTGCGCCTGCCGCCGGAACGCCTCCTTCTGCGGAGGCGGTGGACGCTCCCCGCCGCGCGCCCCGCTCCCGCGCGCGCCACGCCCGCAATGTCCGCCCGGACTACGTTCCCTCCGGCCTCTCCGCCGCGGAGCTCTGGGCGACGGTGCCCAAGCATGTGCAAACACTTCTCGCGCTGGGACGTATGGAAGAAGTAGAGGCCGAGGTGGCTCAATCCTCCTACAAACGGCCCTTCCAGCAGACACGACAGGAACTTATCGAACGCTTGCTCGATCCGATCCTCTCGTTGGAAGATACCGCACGCCTACTCAATGTCTGTCCGACCACGGTGCGCCGGTATACCAACAAGGGGATCCTGACATACTACCGTAAAGAGCCGGATCGTCCCTCGATGGGCGGCAACCCCGATAAAGAGACGCGACAGCGCCGATTTCGCCTCTCAGACATCCTGGCGTTTCTGGAGACGCAGCAGGCGGCTATCGAAGCCGACCGCCAGAGGGAGGAGCGTCGATCAGGCTCGTTACCAACTCAGGACGAAGCGGAAGAGTAGGATCCATGCATCTTGTCGCCTTCGAGCGAACCAGGATGCCCTCTCCCATACAGAAGCAGGATAGCCGCAGTGCGCAAGCGCCCTAAGACAACCTTCTTAACACCGATCCCCTCCGCACTGTCGGCCTACGCCCCCTCGACCCTGCGGATCGGTCTCTTCTCGGAGAGCTTCCATCCCGTTCAGAACGGCGTCACCACGTCCCTCCTGACCCTGGTGGCGGGGCTGCGAGAGCGTCGGCATCGCGTCTGGGTCTTTGCGCCCGCTCATGAGCAGCAGACGGAGCCGGAGACCAATGTGCTCCGCTTCCCCTCCTTTGTGACCGCCTACAATCCCGAATACCCGCTGGCCTATCCGTTCTATCCCCGCCTGGCGCTGGCGACGCACTTTCACCGCCTGCGCCTGGACATCGTCCACACGCACACTCCGTTTGTGCTGGGGCTGACCGGGATGAAGCTGGCGCTGAGCCGCAACCTCCCTCTGGTCTCCACCTACCACACGCTCTATTCGCTCTACACCCACTATGTACCGCTCCTGCCGGACCCGTTGAAGCAGGGCTTTCTGGAGTACTATCTGCCCTGGTACTACAACCGCTGCACGCAGATCATCTGCCCGTCCGAGGTGGCGGCCAATGCGCTGCGGGAGATGCGGGTCGAACGCCCCATTGAGATCATCCCTACCGGGATCCCGCTGCCCTCGCCGGAAGCCATCGGGGAGGAGGCCCGCCGCGCCACACGGGAGCGGCTCTGTATCCCGCCGGAGACGCCCCTCCTCCTCTACGCGGGCCGCCTGGCAAAAGAGAAGAGCATCGGCTGGCTGCTGGAAGTCTTTGCTCGGATTCGGCAGCGGGCGCCGGCAGCCCGGCTGTTGATCGCCGGGGGCGGACCGGATGCGGAGGAGCTACAGCTCGAAGCGCGCAACCTGGAACTTGAGCCGGCGGTCCAATTTCTCGGTCCCATTCCTCGCCGCCAGATGACCGCGCTCTATGCGGCTGCCGACGTCTTCTGCTTCCCCTCCCCCTCCGAGACCCAGGGCCTGGTCATCGGCGAAGCCCGCGCGGCGGGAACGCCCTGTGTGGTGGTGAATGCGGGAGGCGCTCCGGAAACGGTGACGGAGGGGGAAGACGGCTTTCGCGTGCCGGAGGGCGACCAGGAGGCCTTTGCAGATCGTGTGGTACGCCTGTTGTGCGACGATGCCTTACGCCTGCGGATGCGCGCCCTGGCCCTGCGCAATGCGGAGAACTATACGCCGCAACGCATGGTCAGTCGTGTGCTGGAAGTGTATGCACGCGTTCTGCCCCTAACTCCAACGCCGGGTTCCCACATCGGGCGGATCGAGGCGCAGGCCGAAGAGCGCGACTGGGAGATGCCGGTCGAACGGCTGCAGGAAAAACCCGCCCATTATGCAGTAGAATGGCAGGCGCATTCTACGGTAGAATGATAGTATCATAGTCCCAGGGGAGACGCATTGACACACCTGTTAGAAGCGCTTGCCGGCGCGATCCAATCCTTCATCAGCAGCGGCGGCTACTTCGGTATCCTCATTCTCATGGCGCTGGAGAGCGCCTGTATCCCGCTTCCCAGCGAAGTCATCATGCCGTTCGCCGGCGCGTTGACCCTGACGACGCTTGCGCAACAGCACCACCGCGAACCGTTCAACCTTCATATGGTGGCCTTTGCCGGAGCCCTGGGCTGCGCGCTCGGGTCGGCGTTAGCATACTGGGTCGGCGCGAAAGGCGGACGTGAGTTCGTCTTCAAGTACGGCAAGTTCATCCTGTTGAAGCGCCGGGATATCGCACACGCGGAGGCCTGGTTTGCGCGCCGCGGGCAGATCACGACCTTCCTGGCGCGCCTGCTGCCGGTGGTCCGCACCTTTATCTCGCTCCCGGCGGGGATTGCGCGCATGCCCTTCGGCAGGTTCCTGCTGCTGTCCTTCGTCGGCTCGCTTCCGTGGTGCTACCTTCTGGCCTATGTCGGTATTCAGTTCGCCGCCCATCTGGACGACCTGAAAAAGTATTTTCATGGCGCGGATGCAGTCATCGGCGTGGTGATCCTGGCCGGTCTGGGCTACTGGATCTGGCACCACTTCCAACCGGAAAAGCCGGAAGAGCCCGCCCCCATCCCGCAAACCGAAACCACACCGTAAAGATCCGGCCATAAAAAACTCCCGCTCCGAAATAGATCGGAGCAGGAGTTTCGCGTTTGCCGTTTTGGGCTTAATGGCGCGTGGAGTTATCGCGTCCATTGCCGGAGTTGTCGGAACTATGGTCCGAGTGCCCGGAACCGTTATCCGACCTGCCGCCTCCGCCGCCATTATTGCCAGAGGAGGATCCCCGACCACCGGAGTTATTGCTGGAACCACCGCCATTGCCTGACGAAGATCCCCTCCCCCCGGAGCCTTCAGAGCCGCCGGAGGAGCCTCTGCCGGAGTTACCACCGGAACCGCCAGAGCTATTCCCATTACTTCCGGAAGAGTAGCCTCTGCCGCTGGAGCCGCTGGAATTACCGGAATTGCTGGATCCGCCGCCATTGTTGCCGGAGGAGGAGCCTCTGCCCGAGTTACCGCTGGAACTGCCGGAGCTATTCCCGTTATTTCCCGAAGATCCTCGACCGCTATAGCCGCCACTGTTGGAACTGCCGGAACTATTTCCGCCATTTCCCGAAGAGGACCCTCTACCGCTGGAACCGCTGCCAGAGTTGCTGGATCCGCCGCCATTGTTCCCGGAGGAGCCTCTGCCACTATAGCCGCCGCTGGAACTGCCGGAGCCGTTCCCCGATCCATTGGAGGGCGGGTTCGACCGACCTGACCCGTTCCCGGAAGTATTGCCATGGTTCTCGCCATTGCCGGAGCTTCCGCGCCCGGTTCCGTTCGAGCTATCGTTGCGCCCCGAACTCTGCCCCGAGGAGCCCGTAGAAGACGAGGAGCCACGGGTCGGTACGCCCAGGCTCTCCCGGGCGCGCCGCGCCGCGTCCGACGCACTGCTGCCTGTGGTTCCCGTCGTCCCTGTCGTACTCCCGCGCTGCGTTCCATTAGAGGTTCCGGAGGTCCCGTTCCCATTGGAAGTAAAGCCACGCCCGCCGGAGTTGACGCCGGTCTGCCCGGTGCGCCCGGACGACGTATTGTTGCCGGAGAGAGCGCTCCCCGTATTGGCGTTCCCGGCTCGAGGGCCACGGTTCGGCAGCGGGACACCCGCCGGAGTGATGGGTTGGGCGCTGCGTGCAATCGTCGGGGCCACCGGAGCGCGATAGACCGAGCGGTTCAACGCGGGAGGCGTTGTGGTCGCGGTCCGTACAAAGGTGCGCGTGGGCGCCAGGGCTTCCGCCGTCGGCTTCACGATCTGCGGCCCGGCAACCGGAGCGCTATTTCCGCTGGGCGCGGTAACCGTACGGCCCTGAGTGAAGTGCGCAACGGACTGGCTCGCCGTCATCGCGGTATACGTGCCGCGTCCGCCGAATGCGCCGACGCTGACAGCCGAGGCTCCCCCGACCCGCGCATTCACCGGCACAAAGCTGCGTCCGTTCAGATAGGTGTTGTGGTTGGCGGCAAAGTACTCCGCCGACATCTGATACCGGCTCGTAGATGGCGATAGGTTGTTATAGTTGTTGATCACCGTCACATTGTTGACATACGTGACGCGGTTGACATACACGGTGTTGAACGGTCTCGCCTCGCAGTAGCTGCTGGAGACGGGATAGTAGACCGCCGCCTGGCCGATCGAGAAGAAGGCCGCCCAGTTGCCGCCGCGGAAGCCAATGGCCAGCACCGGAGGATAGTGGACTTCGACGGGCGCCAGGGGAACCCAGGCCACGCGTCCTTCACACTCGCTGAAGTGCACCACCGCCGGAGACCAGTATTGGCACGTCGGGCCGGGGCACCAACCCCAACCATAGGAGGCATGCACCCATGTCCCGTAGTGATAGGGCGCCCAACCCCAGGGCTCATCGGAGACCCAGGTCCAGCCGAAAGGATTGACCCATACCCAGTGACCGTAATTGTAGGGACGCCAATCCACCGCCAGGGCGCGAGGACACCAGACATAACCATACTGCGGGTCGTTGCGCCATGAGCCATACGCGTCGAGGTCACCGGAGACGATATCGATATTGGAGGGCAGATGGCGATGCGAGGCGCCCTCGGCAGCCGCTTCCTCAAGCTGGTCTCTCTCTTCGTTCCAGCTCGCCCAACTATCGGCGCGGGGCATGTTGCGCACATTGTAGGCGTCGTTGGCGTCATGCAGATCCAAGTAATCGCCGGCTTCGAGGGTCGCATTGCCCTGCGATCCCTCAACGGTCGCCCGACCGGCATGCACCCCGACCTCCACGCCCTCCCCTGCCCCGACGCGAACCTTCGCGGGGCCGACCGCTTTCACGGAGACCAGGGGCGTGTCCACCTGATAGATCGAGTGGTCCTGCCGCAGGTGCAGGTAGGCCAGCCCATCGCTCAAATTGATCTCGGTGAACTCCCCATCGGCGTCGCTATAGAGGGTCTGCAGCGTAGCCACGGCGCCGTTGCCGAACCGCACCATGCTGCCATCGTCGAACTGGATCTCCGCCCGACCGCCATCGGTGACCCAGATCTGGGCTCCCTGTCGCAGGGGCATATTTACCGTAGCCGCCGCCCACTCGGAGTGGTCATCGCACCGAAAAGTAACGTTACCGCTGATATACGCAAAGCGCGCCAGACGCACCGGCCCGGCATTGGCCGCGTTCTGGGGGGTCTCGCCGTTTCCACCTTCGGCCTGCGCAAAACCGGGGTCGGCATCACGGTCCGAACCCTCCTGCGCCCAGGCCGTTTTTCCACCTACCATGCAGGCGGAGAACAGCGCCGTAAAGCAGACGGCTCCTATCCATAATTTTTTACTTAGTCCAACCATAAGAGTTTCCTCCGAAGCCCGCAGGAGATTGAGGGCGCTACACAACGGGCTTCTCCACACTGCACCACTTCTCTTTACGTTCCAGGCGAAGAAACGTGACAGGAACTGACAATTCGTTTTTGCCCGGTAGCCTGCCCCTTTCCGGCAGCAGGAAGTCTATCCAAAGTGGGAAGGAAAGCGGCGGCTTCGGCGCGAAACTACCCGTCACATTCCCTGTACAGTACCGACCATCTTGCTTGAAGAGAGCCGCGCATGAACACTCAGGAAACCCGCCACCCGCAGCATAACGCAGAGCCAGAGCCGGGAAGGCCTCCCCCAACAAAACCTCAAACTGCGGCAAGAGATCCTCAGAACGTACGCTCCCTGGCGTTCCGGTATGGCAGCGCTGTGCTTGCTGTCGGGATCGCGACCCTCGTCCGATTGCTCTTTCAGCCCATCCTCCACGCGAATGCTCCCTTTGTCTTCTACTTCCTTGCCATCCTCATGATCTCCTGGTACTGTGAACTGGGGCCTGCGCTTCTTACGCTCGTTCTGAGCGTGCCGATGGCCATCTATTTTATTCTTGAGCCCCAGAATTCGTTCAACGTTTCCAGGTCGGGTGACATCATCAATATCTTCTCCTTCTGCATCACAAGCCTCACCGTCGCCATTATCAGCTCCGCCCAACACCGGTCTCGCAACAGCGCCCAGGCGAGCGCGCAGGAAGCTCTGAGACAACAGAAGGCGGCCCAGGAGGCCAAGGAATCCCTGAGCCGGGCTCTGGCGATCCAGGAGCGCCTCGCGGCCATTGTGGAATCCTCAAATGACGCCATCATCAGCATGGATCTCAGTGGTACCATCTCCAGTTGGAACCCGGCTGCCCAACGCCTCTATGGCTACTCTCAGGAAGAGATTATCGGCAGATCGAAATCGCTCCTCATCCCCTCCAACCAACCCGACGAACTGGCCGACACCCTCCGCCGCATTCAGGCCGGGGAGGGTGTCGAGCACTATGAGACCCGGCGGGTACACAAAGACGGGACGGTTTTCGACGTCTCCATCAGCGTGTCCCCCCTGCAGAATGAAGAGGGACAGATCGTCGGCGCCTCCACCATCGCGCGCGATATTACCGAGCAGAAGCGTTCAGAACAGGCATTACGGCAGCGCCAGATCGAGATCGAGGCGCTCAACGAGCGGCTTCGGCGCGCGATGAGCGAGACGCACCATCGCGTCAAGAACAATCTTCAGGTCATCAGCGCCCTCGTCAGCATGCAGGTTCTCCAGCATGAGGAGACCGTGCCTGTAGAGGAGTTGCATCGTCTGAACCAGCACATCCGAGGCCTCGCCTCGATCCATGATCTCTTGACCACCCAGTCCAAGCGCGAGGAGGGAGTTGAGGACATCTCCGTCCATGCGGCGCTGGCAAAACTCATTCCCATGCTCCAGGGCATCGCGCACGGGCGCTCCATCCGCTGGGAGGTTCAGGACATACGGCTGCCGGTCCGCCAGGGCACGACCCTGACAGTACTGGTGAACGAGCTGGTATCCAACGCCATCAAGCACGGCAGAGGCGAGATTCGGCTGATTTTCGAGGCTCAGGAGGATCGGGCAGTCCTCCGGGTAGAGGATGAAGGGAGCGGCTTTCCTGACGGCTTCGATCCGGTAAAGGCGGCCCACACTGGCCTGGAATTGATCGAATCGCTGGCGCACTGGGATCTCCATGGCGTCACCAGGTATGAGAATCGGGAGGAGGGCGGCGCGGTCGTGAGCATTGAATTTCCTATAGAAACGTCCCCTATGTCCAAGAGTTAACCCGCAGAGCACAGCACGCCGCCGCTTCCTTCTCTATTCCGTCTGTACGGCGACGAAAACAGGTTCTCGCACGCCTTTCCACTCAGCATAGTTGCGCAGCGCTTCCAGCTTCGTCGTGGTGATCGTACTCCCTGCGGGCAACAGCATAATATCATCCCGCGACCGGATATCTGCACGCAGTAAGTCGCCTACAAGCAGATCGGAAAACGCAATCGGCATGGATTGTTCTTCCTCCCCGTCTATTCCCAGGCTCTCGATCAGCTTCTGGCTCACAGTTCGAACGCGCGGGGCGGGCTCTTCCTTCTCTTTCAACGTTATGATGGACAGCGGGGGAATAAAGTGCGCGCTGATCGCCTCCAGCACCGCCGGGTCATACCAACCGACCCGGCTGCGAAGCATGCGGAGCGCAACAGACCGGGCAACCCTCTGATCTTCCAGCGCAACGAGATCGGAGAGGATTTTAAGTATCCGCGCCCCCAGTGGGATATCTTCTCCGCTAATACCATTGGTCGGGAACCCGGTTCCGTTGTACTGCTTGTTCTGGTAGAGCACAATATCCGAGACGATGTCCAGACGTGGGATCTTCACAAGCAGGTTGCGACCGATCTCCGGGACGCGCGCTAGAACGGCCTGCTCCTTTTCGGACAGCGCGGCGGTGTCACGGCTCTTTTTGCGCAGTTCCGAAGGCAGCGTCAATTGTCCGATCTCCGCGAGCAGCGCGGCCAGTTCCAATTGCCACTTGTCACGATAGCAGACCGCCTTCGCGACGCCCCTGGCGTAATCGCGCAGCTTCTTGGCCCGGTTGAAGGCGGCAGGATCGGTGAAGCAAAGGATCTCTGTCAGGACGCTGACGCAGCCCACCAGGGTCTTCTCCAGCAACTGCGCTTCCGCAGTCACCAGCCGATAGTATTCGAGGCCGGATTCGAGGGTGGATGTCAATATCTCCACAGGGCACGGCTTGGTCAGGAAACGAAAGATCCGTCCCTCATTCACCGCGTTCATGGCGGTCTGGACATCCGCGTTCCCCGTCAGCATGATCCGGACCGTGTCCGGCGCCAACTCGCGCGCTCTGGCCAGGAACGCGATACCATCCATTTGCGGCATCCGCATATCGCTGACCACGACCGCATAGGGGCCGTTCTTGCTCAGGAGTTCCAGACCTTCGGCGCCGCTGGAGGCTGTGTCCAGCTCGAAAGCATCTCCCAGTTGCCGGCGAAAGCCTGAGAGTACATTCGCCTCATCATCTACAAACAGAATTTTATTCTGCATACCTAATCCTTAACCTCAGGCATGGCAAATGTTCCGAAACCGAACCTGCACGGGATCGCCTTGCCGCTCTCTTCCAAACCTTCGGGTTGCGTACAGGAATGCTCGGCAAATCTTCGGCAAATCCTTACTCCAGCGTGCGACAAAGCTCTCTCCAGGCCGGAATTCTGTCGGCCAGGCCGAGTGAAGCGATATAGTCTTCATCCAGAGCAGCGGCGCCTCCCATCTCATCGTCGCCGTCCCGTTCGTTCTCCAGACAGTTGGCGGCATGCACCGCCGTCAGGGCGGAAAAGGCTATGGCATGCTGAGGCTGAGGTTGATGGTGATAGGCCACGGCTTCCACGATGGGATGGGGCAGCCCCCACAAACCCAGCAGATACCCGCCCACTTCCGCATGCGAGGCGCCCAAAGCCAGGCGCTCCACCTCTGCCAGAAACAGCTTTTTGGCCTTCACCAGCGCCAATACCTTCGCGTAAGGAGCGGGCATATTCGCGGCCAGAATGAGTTTGCCCGCATCGTGGAGCAGGCCGGAGGCGAATGCGTCTTCCACCTCCCCACGGCTCTGATCCTGAGAGCATGCAATCTCTTTTGCCAGCTTGCCGACGCGCATGCTATGCCGCCAAATCTTTTCGACGGGAAACCGGGTCCCTAACCCCGGCTCGAACTGCGAAAACACGCCGATCGAGAGCACGAGCGCGCGGATGGTATCCAGCCCGATCAAGCTGATCGCCTGCGCTACGCTCGAAATGTGCCTCTGTTGCCCGAAAAAGGAAGAGTTGACCAACTGAAGGATCCTGGCTGTCATGCCTGCATCCTGAGCCACCAGTTCCCCTATCTGCGGCATCGAAATTTCAGGCTGTTGGAGTGCGTCCAGCATCCGGTGATACAGCGTGGGTCGGCTCGGAAGCGACTGCATCCCCTGCACCAGCTTTCGCAGCGGTTCATCGTTCAATAGTGCACATAATGCGTGCATCCGGGTGATCGTTGCAACCAGGACCTCCGGATCACAGGGCTTGGATAGATACTGATGCGCCGTTCCCACGGTACGCAGCGTCGCCTCCCTATCCGCATACCCCGACAGGATGATACGCACGGTACCGGGCCAGCGTGCATGCACCTGCGTCAGGAGTTCCGCTCCATTCATGCCCGGCATCCGCATATCCGTCACAACCACATCCGCTGCGCCCCGCTCCATAAACTCCAGCGCTTCCTGCCCGCCTGTCACAAACTCCATCTCCCACTCATCGCTCATAAAGTTGAGCAGCCGACGCAGTCCGCGCAAAACTTGCGCCTCATCGTCAACAAATAAGACCTTCATCTTGCTTTCATAGCCTTTCCACCCTTTACACCTCCGGATGCCTTAGGCGGCTTGCGCCGACGTCGAGGACAACTCTGTTACCGGCAGACGCACGATAAACGTCGTCCCCTTGCCCATTTCCGTCTCGAAATCAATAGAGCCGCCGTGCTTTTCAACAATCGTAGAGTGTGCGATGGCAAGCCCTTGCCCAGTCCCTTTCCCCACCTCCTTGGTGGTGAAGAAGAGGTCGAACACTTTGGAACGGTCCGCTTCGGCAATTCCCGTGCCGGTATCGCTGATACGGATCTCTACCCAATCCCCCTCCAGGCGCGAGCGAATGGTGATCACTCCCCTCTCGGTAGGGCTGTCGCCCACCACAGAGGTGATGGCGTGGGCCGCATTGATGATGATGTTGAGAATGACCTGGCCGAAGTCGCCGGGGAGGCAGGGGACCAGGGGCAGATCCGGAGCCAGATCCATCTCCATAGTCGCCACATATTTCCACTCATTGCAGGAGACGGTCACGGCGCTCTCTATAGATCGGTTGAGATCGAGCAGAATCTTCTCCTCGGTGCCGGGATGTGAGAAGTCTTTCATGGCCCGCACGATCTCCGCGACGCGTGCGATGCCCTGCAGGGATTCCTGAAGCGCCACCGGGATCTCTTCCAGAAGGTAGGGCAGCTTGGCCTGTTTGATCTGCGCTGCCGCTTCGGCCACCTGCGCTGCCGACAGGCTCCCCTCCCGTACTGCCGCTGCCAGCCCTTCATAGACCTCAAAAGCTGCCTGTAACTTCGCGAAAGACTTCTGTATGAATTGCGTATTGTCGCCCACATACTGGATCGGCGTATTGATCTCATGGGCAATGCCCGCCGCCAATTGCCCGATACTCTCCATTTTCTGCGCCTGCACCAGTTGGCTCTCCAGGCTCTTTCTCTCCGTGATGTCCGCGCCCAAAATCAGGAAACCCAGAGTATAGCCTTCCAGTCTCAGCGGCGTGAGAGTGAGGCCCAGAAACCCCAGCTTACCGTTCGGGCGTGTGTAACGCACATCATCCAGCCGGAAGGAGCCTTCTCTCTCCCGAATATGGGCCATCCCCTGGTGGATCGTCGGCCAATCCCAGGTGAAAGGCAGCTCCAGAAAGGACTTGCCGAGCGTGTCTTGCTTCATCAGGCCGAACGTGCTTTCGGCACGGGCATTCCATTCCTGGACATAGCCCTCCTCATCCACACTGATGAGTATGGAGGGCAGGGCGGATAGCAGGGCCGCCCTGGCATTGTTTTCAATGGCCCAGGCTGCGGCCAGATCATTCGCCCTGGTGAGCGCTTCTTCCAACTGGGTATTGATCTGCTCCAGCTTATCACGCGCCTGTTCTTCTGTCTCATCTGCCGACGGTTTAGCCGCAAGCGCATAATTGTTGGATTGCTCCCACATGACTCCCAAAAACTCGCTTTCTTTACGTAAGTATAACAACATAGATAATCGGCAACATGGCCCACTTTATTTACATCAGAATATAATCGTCATTCCATACAACACAGCAAAATTACCATCCGGAATCTCGGATTCCATATCATTGAACACAAATAAGTACAGCCTTTACAGACTATGTAAAGGCTGTACTCACTATTCGATTCCGATGGCACTCTTCCTTTCAGAGCATAGAAGCCGCGCCGCCAGCGGATTAGCGCTTATAGATGCTATTGGCGCCAACGGCCACATAGGACGAGCCCGCTTTGTCTATGACCAGGGAGCCCATCGCAGCGTTCGGCAGTCCGGTGGAGTAGCTCTGCCATGTCTGCCCATTATCCAGGGAGTGATAGATACTGCCGGATGTTTCCGTGGTCAAAGAGACCTGGATCTCATTCGTCGGGGTCATCGCCAGTCCTTTGACCGTCAGCCAGACCGGCATGCCCTTGGCGGAGGAGACCCATCCCGTGCTTGTCAAGCGCTGGAGGGGATCTCCTGCGGGCCCTGTGCGCCCGGCCAGAAGTTCTCCCTTGGCATTTAAGCCGAGCGCTCGGATGTTGCCCAGGTAGCCCTGCGCTTTCCCCAGGCCCACGTTATTCCAGGTCGTTCCATTGTCGGTGGAGTGGAACATCCCCGCTTCGACCTCCCCGGCGGTATAGAGGCTGCCATCGTTGGCCTTGAGAATGGTCCAGAGCGCTCCCACCGTGATTCCATTGGGAGAACCCACCGCGCCGGCTGCCTTGACAAAGGAGTTGCCATTGTCGGTGGAGCGAAAGACATCTCCCTCCCAAGCGGTGACTGCGAGGAGCGCGCCGGTTTTGTCCAGAGCGAACTTCGCGACGCGAAAATTCGCCGTGATTCCGCTCGCCTTATGCCAGCTTCCCCCCGTATAGCGGTAGACACCGATGATCGGGCTAAAGCCCATCTCGACGATGGGGTCTCCCAGAGAGTTAAAGCCGATAGTTAACGCGCGATAGATCGGCTGCCCCTTATCGTTTGCAGATAATGGCAGCCCCTTACTGATATTGGTCCAGGTCTTTCCTCCATTGGCAGAGTAAGCCACGCCGCCAAAGCCTGCGGCATAGAGGTTTCCATTGGAAGACACCCCGATGTCCTCTAGCGCCAGGGTATAGTTGCTGTTGAAGGGGTCCGGAAGGCGTGACCAGGAGGCCGCCTGTAGGGGGGCGCCGCGCCCCGTAGCATCCGACACCGCCAGGGTGTTGCCGGCGGACACCAGGCCGGAGCCGCCGCCGCACCCGGTGCTCAGCGCCGCGACGACGCCCAGCAGAAGCGCGATACCATAGCCCGAAGGCCGAGAGATTGCATGTTGCATGTGCATATTTTCCTTCAGAATAGACAAAACAGCCCGGACGCTGAAACGCGTCCGGGCTGTTTCGACAGTGTGATTGGTATTCAGTTGGTGCGACATAAGTCGCGGGTGCGCCCCAACGTTTCCTGCTCTGATTGTTCCATACTATTCCGGCCTGTGAAAGCAAGTAGAAATAGGAGAACCGGAGTGCGCGCACTCCGAAGCGACGCCGAAAACCGACAGGGGCTTGCGGCGGGCTCAGCAGGTGTACGTCTGGCCTTGTTGGAAGCGCTCATACGCAGCCTGAATGGCGGGGATCAGTAATTCGCGGCTCACCGGCTTGCCCACATAGCCATGGACACCCAGTCGCGCGATCTCTGCGGGGTCGCTCTGCTCCGGATCGGCGGTCAACAGGACCACACAGGCGGGTATCTGCGACAGGATAGTCCGTGCCGCCTCCACTCCGTCCATCACCGGCATATTGACGTCGGCCAGCACGATATCCGGATGCTGCTCCAACGCTGTCTCCACCCCGACTTTGCCATTATAGGCTAAGCCCACGACGACCATGCGGGCCTGTTCGCAGTCCTGGCGAAGGGACAAATTGGTCGCCCCCTCATCATCGATGACGATGATCCGCTTGCCTGTCAAATTGGTCACGATTGTCTTGCTCCTTCCTATTTTTGCCGCCGGAGGACCCACTCCAGAAACATCGTCATACTGCCTCCGATCAGCAGTACTCCACTCACGATTCCCAACACGATATTCGTATTCATAGTTGTTCACCAACGGTCCGAAGACCGCCGTCTCTCTTTCTTGCTATTGCTGAACACACCGGATCATCATTGAGGAACCGCAGCTATTTCTACTCTATCACATGTCAGATAAGGGATAAAAATACATCCCACCCGTATAATTCGTTCGTTCCGCCACCTGAGACACAAAAAAACCGGGGAGACCTGCATAGGTCTCCCCGGTTTTTTTGCACCTCACCCTATTTAACGAAGGATACAAGTAGTCCTATGAGGCCAACCGCGCCTCCGATTACTCCCAAAAGGACGCCATAGCGCATGAGGCGGGTCGCGGAGGGCAAACTCTCGACTTTCATTGCCGAAACGACGCTCCGCTCCCGATACCGGAAATAGTAGGTTCCACGGCCCCATGCCCACATAATAAAGCCGATGCCCCAAAGGGCAAACATGATCTCGTTAAATAATTTGGAGCCAGCCATTACCGTCTCAATCCCTCCACTTTCGACGTGACATCCATGGTACCCGCTCCCCAACAGCTTAGATCGGATAGTACCATTATAACACACTTTATCTTATCAGAATCCATCGGAATCGAACAGACTGAACATTCGTCTGGGAGTCATTCTCTGTGCGCGGCCCTACAATACGCGCAGGTGACAGGAGGAGTCAGAAAACGGATTGGCGAATGGAAGGGGTGAAAACGCTTATATTCTTGTGGAAGAGGGAGGGGTTGCAATGCCCGAAGAGATAGAAGTAGAGACGAAAGACTTGCAAGAATCCATTGAAGAGCTGCATAAGGAGCGGGAAAAGGAGGCCCAGGAGAGCGCCTGGACCCGCTTCGTCGCTCTATCCACGGCCTTTCTCGCCGTGATCGCTGCGGTAGCCGCCCTCAAAGCAGGCGGGCTGGTCAACGAGGCGATCCTGCGCAAGAACGAGGCGGTCCTCAAACAGGCTCAGGCTTCGGATCAGTGGGGTTACTATCAGGGGGCAGGGATCAAAGCCAATACGGCGCAGTACTTTGCGGCTCTGGTCGCAAGCAACGCCGCGCAGGCTGCCCAGGCGGAAAAGTACCAGAGCGATGCCAAGAAATATGAAGAGAGAAAAGCGAAGGCGCAGAGTGATGCCACAGAATTCGAGAAACAGCGGGATGAAGCGAATACGGAGGCGAACCAACTGATGATCAGCCATGAGACGTTTGCGCTGTCCGTTACGGTCACCCAGGTCGCCATCGCTCTCTCAGCCATCGCCGCGCTCACCAAGCGCAAGCCTGTCTGGTACTTCAGCATCCTGGTAGGCGTTATCGGCCTGTTCTTCTTTTTGAAGGGTTACGTGCCCGTCGCTCCGGAGGCCCATGCACCGGAACCAGGGATCGAAAAAGGGATTGAAAAGAGGAGTACGCCCCCTTAACATGTGCGATCTCGCCACTACTGTCTCAGCCAAAGGTATCCGGCAGGGGCTCCTGTCCCCGATGGATCTTCGAGGTTGCCCCGATCTTCAGGATGGAATCCCTAGTCATTGCCCTGGCAGTCATGGCTTCATTATAAACGTTGCACAGCCGGCGCGTCTCCCGTAGCCAGTCTATCAGAGCGGTGGATTCTTGCACATGTGAGTTGAAATGCGCCCTGGTAGCTCCTGGCACGCTATAGGTATTCATTCGATATCTCCCATATCTTCACTGCATAAGGGATCCTATGGATAGCCCCTCATCCATATATACCGTCAGAAGCGCATTCCCTCACTGGCCCCATCTAACACTCCAACATTCGGGCCTGGTAGAGAGTTCTACCAGGCCCGAATGCTATCCACCCACTGTCTGCATCGTTCACTACGCTACTGAGGTTGACCCATCCTAACCGAGAAGATCCATGCGCCAGCCAGACAGACTGCCGCAACCACGGCAATAACAGCGGCAGGATGCCAGGCCGACTTTGTCTCGGCGTTCTGTTTCTGAAGCATTTGCTTCAACTCCGCCAACTCAGAATTCTGCTTCTCCTGCGCCGCTTCAAGGGCAGCAATATCCTGATGGGCCTTCTGGAGTTCGTTGAGCATCATGGGCGTAAGTTGCTGATAGTAGACGGTGAAGGGCTTGCCCTCCTTGTCGTACTGCACCATGTCCGGATACACCGCAGCCACCTCCTCGGCGATCAAGCCATACTGCTGCGGATGCGAACCGTCCGAGGCAGCCTCTTTGTAGTGGAACGCCACCGGACGCAGTTGCATCAGTTTATTGCTGATGTCGCCCATGGCGTTGATGTCGTACTTGAATCGCCGCGACGAGGTCATGGTGCCCAGGCGACCATTGGCGTCGATAAAGACACCAACCCCGTTGCTCACGGACGCCCCATTGATGCCGGCGATGAAGGCGGCTCCGTGAGTGCCCGGTGTGCCGATCCGGATGATCCCAGCTTCTTCATCTGCTCCGGGGTTGCCGATATAGATATCGTTGCTTCCTACGCTGATGCTGTGACCCGCTTCGTACCCCAGGGCAATGCTCCCGCTCCCCCAGAAATTGCGCAGGGCGCCGAAACCGATTGCCGTGTTGTTCCCTCCCAAAAACGCGGATTGAAGCGCCTGGCTGCCGATGGCGGTGTTGTTGTTGCCGCGCGCGTTGATGGTCAGCGCCTGGCTGCCGATGGCGGTGTTTTCACTTCCGGTGGTGTTGGAGTAGAGCGTATTCATATCGTATGCTGTGTCTTGATTGCCGATGGTGTTGTAGAACAGCGAGTAAGGACCGCTGGCTGTATTTGAGGTGCCGGTCGTGTTCGAGAAGAGGGCCTGGTAACCCTCCGCAGAATTGGACGCCCCCGTCGTATTGTTGCTGAGCGCCTGAAATCCGTTGGCGGTATTCTGGCTGCCCGTGGTGTTGAACCAGAGCGCAAAGGAACCGTTCGCGGTGTTCTCGCTGCCCGTGGTGTTGGACCAGAGAGCGGAGAGACCGTTCGCCAGGTTGGCAAACCCGGTGGTATTGGAGTAGAGCGCCTGGGGACCATCCGCAAGGTTGTAGCTGCCCGTGGTGTTGGAGTACAGCGCATGCGAACCGTTGGCGGTATTGTAGTTGCCGGTGGTGTTCGATCCGAGTGCCCGGTGGCCGGTGGCGGTATTGTAGTTGCCCGTGGTATTGGAGAAGAGGGTATAGAAGCCGTTGGCCGTATTCTGGCTGCCGGTGGTGTTGGAAAAGAGGGCCGAGTACCCATCGGCGACGTTGTTGGTGCCGGTGGTAGCGGAAGCAAGTGCATTGGTTCCCGTGATCGTATTGCCCGACTGCGCTTCCGACGCCACGGGGCCAAGGGAGAGCGCTGCCACGAGGGCGGCAACGAAAAGACGAAGGGAACGCGCTAAGAACAATCCTGTGTTCATGAGAACCTCCTTCTGGACGGATGATGCCCGAACCCTGCGGAGCAAGGAGTTTCCACGAGAGGGGATTGGGAGCCTGGGGTGAAATCCGATGTGGGACCCTTCCCGGAATGCTTACCTGAGTGCTTGTCGGCTCGTTTGCCCCTCCGTGCTTGCCATCCTTCCCCGCATCAGTAAGGACTGGAGGATAGTATGCTCGTCGTATCGGAGGGAAACATCCCCTATATGGCGGATTTTGCAGACGAGGGCACGGCTCCTAGAAAAACTGATTTCCACCTTGCGATTACCTCGAGAGACCTTTGATTACCCCATCGCTCCGAATACTCCTGTCCATCTTTTCTCTTCCACGCCGTCCACGCTTCTGTCACGCCGGCCCTCCATAATAGACGCGTTAGTCACCAAGACAACGCACACATGGACCAAGGGGCGCCCTGTTGGTACGCTGCTATGGAGTATCCAACAGACGCGGACCTACGGCATACAGGAGATTCGAATGGATACCTTCTTCAACAAATCGTTTTCGGCTCGGCTCGGCATTGCGGGGTTGATGATCGCTCTCGGCTCGGTTCCCGGAGCATCGCTGGCACAGAATGTCTTCTTTGGTTCCGGCGGGACCTCCAACAGCGCTCAGAACGTTACCAATCAGGCGTTTGGCTACCATGCGCTCTTCTCCAACAATACAGGAAGCGCCAATACTGCCATTGGCTACCAGTCCCTCCACTCCAATACGACAGGAATCACCAATACCGCCATCGGTATGAATGCCCTCTACTCCAATACCGCAGGGGGTGGCAGCACCGCCATCGGTTTCGATGCCCTCTTCTCCAATACCACCGGCATCGACAACACGGCTACCGGCATATCGGCCCTCTTCTACAACACGACCGGCAACTACAACACCGCCAATGGCAACCATGCCCTTCTAAACAACACCATAGGGAGCAA
>Ga0070734_10003131_pt1 | contig 18105 bp, 13 predicted proteins | sample Coa_R1_8_FD_66444 | JGI IMG/M metagenome (GOLD analysis project Ga0070734, IMG submission 66444) | Surface soil microbial communities from Centralia Pennsylvania, which are recovering from an underground coalmine fire - Coalmine... | ecosystem: Environmental > Terrestrial > Soil > Unclassified ... | reverse complement strand
CCGGCGACTTCCTGGAAGCCGTGGACGGCACACTTTGCGTGCCGCCAACCACGCCATATTTTGGGATCGGCCATACTCACACGTTGCGCGTCACGAAACCTGGTACCGCGAGCGCGAAAGAGATCGTGATTGATGTTCCCAAACGGAAAGGGACGAAACAGCGCCCTCCCATCGTGGAACCAAAGAGCCCGATTCACGCGAAAGTTGGGCAAGACATCGGACTACTCAAAATCGCCCATTTTCCCGGCGCGGCAGGGATGAGATTTGGAAAAGCATTGGATGAAGCAGTTGTCGATCTCAAACAGCAAGAGTGCCGCCGCCTGATCATTGACCTGCGGGGGAATATCGGCGGCAGCCTTGGGTTCGCCCACCTTGCCAGCTACATGTGCCCCGGCCAGGTCGCCATCGGCCACAGCTTGACGCCTAAGCGTCTACGAGATGGTTACGACCCAAACACGTTACCGCGAGTCCCTATGCCCGCCAGCCGAGGGGAACTCCTGGCCACACTCGCTCGCTATGCGTTCCGCGACAAATCCGTGATGCTCCTCACGCAAGGTTTAGGTGAACAGCCGTTTCATAACAGGATCGTCGTGCTGGTCAACGAATGGACAAACAGCGCTGCCGAGATGGTTGCGAGTTTTGCAGCCGAGAACCATCTGGCTACCGTTGTCGGCGAGAAGACGCGTGGCAATGTTCTCGGCGCAATGAATTTCAACGTTGGCGGCGGGTACTGGCTCCGCTTGCCTGTCTCAGGCTGGTTTACCTCGAAGGGCCTCAGCCTTGAGGGAAATGGGGTTGCTCCTGATGTAGAGATCTCGTCGGACGGTCTGGCTGGTGGCCGGGACGACCAAATGGCGAAGGCCGTTCAGATCGTCGGCGGACTGTGACGGCGATCGGGACGACAAGACAGCGTGTGGCTGAGGTCTGAAAACTCGGATATGGTTTCACTGGTGGCTCACGGAACGCGAGCGCTCGAAAGTTGGCCCACAATGTTCCCGAAAACCGAAAAATACGCTCACTCGCGCTCACGAGCGGTCGAATCTGGGTTGCTACCAGCGCCGAACTAACGTATTCGACGGCCAACGTTGGAAGAACATGGGCACGCCATCAGAGTATCTGTGGGTAGCCGGTGTAACTTTGACCCCGGATGGCACTGAATGGGTGCGGAGGATGATAGTGCGGCCTTAAGAATGCAAGGGCGACCAGAATTCGGCGGCCGTGTGTAGCTTGGTGACTTATCATTCAACCCACTTTGATGGTTTGTCGCTAGCCTTCATCGGAACGCCCTGACTCCGAGTCGGCCCCTCAGCCTCAACATTGCGTTTCCGATGGAGGCTAGCGACAATCCGCCAAGATCACGATCGGGCCAAACAGGCACCCAAATCTGCTGTGGTAACATCGGCCAATGTTGCGAATGGTCGGTTTCGGCATCCTCGTGGCTTGGTGTTGCGCTGCGGATGACACGTGCGGACTCTCCGCCGCTTTTACACGCCCTGATGAAAAAGGTACTAAGCGCGTGCAGGTGTACAGGGGACCAGCGGAGACGCGTTCGGGGAGCTCTGCGCCGCTCGCGTTTGTGAACGAACTAAAGGTGAACACGGACGGCACTCGGATCTCTTATAAAGTGGATGATCCGAGAGCTTTAAATGGCGCCATAAACGACATCCGCAACGCACTCCACAAAGGTTTCACCGTCGCGGATTTCGAGCGAGTTGCGCGTAACAATTGGGAGCCGCTGGATGAGACCTGGCGCGTCTTGAGTGCCAAGGTTATCGAAAAGGACGCCAAGACAGGTAAACCGTGCGTAACCGCCGACAAATATCTCGTCTCGAAAACAGCCGAGGTTGGTGCAGCTGGAGCCTGGGGTCGTGAAGGTGACTGTGATCAGAACAAGTGGCTCGACGCACTCACCATCCCGGCGTTGGTGTTGCCAGCGTCCTCCGAGTTTCAGTCTGGCAAAGCGCTCAATCGTAATTTCGTCGTAGCAATGACCTTGAGTGAACCCCGTCGCTTCGCCTACGGCATAGTTGGCGACACCGGCCCCGAAGATGATCTTGGTGAGGCATCGGTCGAAATGAATCGAATCTTAAACGGCCTTCCGCCGGGTACTATTCCGCAGAATGGTAAGGATGCAATTGAACGATTTCAAGCGCCTAAATCTTTGGTCCTGACGTTTACTGGCGAGTCCAACCGGCTCTCTTATCCCATTACGCCTCAACGAATCGCGGAACAGGTCAGAGTACGCTTCGATGCCTGGGGAGGAGAGACCCGCTTGACCGCGTGTGCGGATGAAGTGCACTAGCTTCTTCCGAAAGATACGACCAGTTCATGCGGCCGACTACCGCAGGGACCATGCTACGTCCTGTTACGATGGGCGAGATCAACCTCACAAGGTCCAAAGCTTGGTCGGAACTGGAGGCGGTAGCCAGCGTGGCATTTTGAAGGCAGCGAATATCGGAGCTTTTTAAAATTCATAGACTTTCCAGTATCGGTGTACTGATTTCCAGAATGGATCTTTATTTTACGGCCGGTCTTGCCATTTACTTTGCCGTACGCGAAATAGAGTTGCCGGCCGAACTCCGGCGCCGGAATCGAGTGATCTCACGAATGGTGAGCCCCAACCACAGTCCACAGATCCGACGCGTCGTTCCGAGGTTGTTGCCTTGCAGCGTCACTGTGCAACAGGGAATCAGCTTCCCCTCATGCTTCTATGCTTTTCAAGAGTGGCGGCGCCTTCGGTCGACAATGCAACAAGATCGCAGGCTTACGGAGCCCGGCTGACGCTCCGTAACCCTTGCATATACCAGAGATCTCGAGAGGCCACCACGTAAACGTTGCCAACGACCAGCTGGCGTAGTTGTTCAGAATGGAATTGTACACATAAAGGGCGAGAAAAAAACTTCGCTTCTCTAAAGTTTGGGCCAAATCGGATTCGGCACACTCCTCGTCGCTATTGTTTCCTGGAAACTGATCCTTTCTGTGGCAGTTGCCGTCGAGTCGTTTTTCGGAATCGATTCGATGCCAGATCAGTACCGCACATAGCAGAACCGTAAGGGAAACGCCCATTACGGAATGACTCAAAAACATGTCGCAGTTTGCCAACCCAGGTAGTGGGGATGATAAACGGCGCTGTCGTTCACGGTGGTCTCCTGCGAAATTGCCACCGGGACGGTGCTCTGTATGGTCGGCCACTCTTCCAAAGGGCGAATTCGCTTGCTATGGAAGCCGGATTTAGATAGCAATGAAAGAGTAGCGCGTGATTCGACTGTGGCTCCCGGTCAGCGGTCACTAGTCGACTCATTACCGATCTTCCGAGTGTGTCACGAGATCTACACAAGTTGGTGGCGGAGGACTTTTTTCAGCAGCCACACAAATAAACTAGCTGTACCCGCTTCATTGTCAATCGGTTCGTGCCTTTGTAGAGCACATTACGACGTAAGATGGGTCACATTAAAGGTCCACTTTTAGGTAAAACAGCATTTGAAGAACACTCTCTTCTGATTATTAGTAGACAAAGGCTCGCCTTGACTGTATAATTTTTCCCTGTGTCGATACTTCGAGTCGCTGTGCTCGACGCCATCGCGATATTTGCTGTGGTGCTCATAGTCGCGTCTGGCCAAACTGTGCCGCCGCCTGCCAAACCAAAGGCTGCGAAGACTGCGCACATTTCAGATACACCTGGTAATGCCAGTCCCCCACCAGCTCAGAATACGTCTGGCCAGACCGCTGCCACGCCGACCAAGCCACCCACCACCCCACCCTCGACGCCCAATCCTTCAGCCACACTCGGAAAGACGGCGCTGGCGCCGATTCCGGACCTCAGCGGCGACTACATTCCATGCCGATTTACTCCGGCGGAGTTGCAAAACCTGCATGCCCCGCAGCTTAGCCTCACACTATCGGACGCGGATGCTGAGAGCCTGAAGGAAAGAGTCAGCACCGGGGTCTTGGCAGCGAGCGAAAGTAAGCAGATTTCGCAAGATCTTGCCAACGAAATCATAACGAAGGTGGTTGCGGACGATTTCAAGTCGCTGACACTGAGCCAAGCCCTCGGTAGAATCATCAAGATTGTGAGCGAAGCCCAGAAGACGGTTGCAAGCCAAGCTCCAGACAAACAGGGAGAGGATACTCACAAAATAATCGACACTGCGGTGAAAAGCGACCCCAAATTTTCTCCAGCCCAGGCGCCAGCTCTTCAACAGTTTCTGAACAAACTCGATGAGGTCCTACCGCAAACCACGGAGCCGACCCCGGAGGAGCATCTCCGTGCTCTACAGTTGTTCGTACAAGAGGCCGATACCGCCCCGCAGCTTAAGCCTTTTACATCCACGGTCGTTAAGGCTCTAGGCAGTTCGCAGCAAAACAACCTAAATTCCGTCGTGGACTCCGCTCGTCAGTTTTTGGCTCGGCTGGAACGGCCGACCGACGTGGGCTGCGCGATGTCCATTCTCTCACCCAAGGAAACCAGTAAAGCCTACGGCTACATAATTGCGCACGAGTATATCGCGGTGCAGGTTGTCGTACGAAATCTCAACTCGGAGCAGGAGTTCGTACTCCACGATGTAGAGTATGCGGTGAATACTGATCCGACAGGTACGCCCGGCCGATTCTTCTCTGGTCGAGACAAGGTGATCGTGCGGGCACTATCGACCGCGCAGGAATCGTTCGACCCTCGGAATATTGTGATCAGTACGGCTCAAGGGGTCGGTGCACTATTCAGTGCCATTGCTCCCCTCGTAGGAGGCTCGCTGGTAGCCGCGTCTGGAGTCATCAACGGCGCCACGATACCCTGGCTCCAAAAGGCCTGGAAAGATCAATCTGTAGATCAACTCAACCTTCTCAACGATACCGGATTCTCGGCGTCAATTAGCTCGCAAACGAGGGTGCCGAAGTCTGGAACCGTGGTTGTCGTAACGTTCATTCCGTCGAAACAATTTTCACAGGGCTGGTGGGTTCAGCCATGCACCAATTACTCGTATGTAGGCTCCCGCCTAGCCAACGTCTGGACGGGAGCCGCGAAGCTGAAGTTCTATTCTCCCGACAGCGACGACCAAGAGGTCGGCCGTGCGCTTCAGGTCTGCGGCGCCGCCGGTAAGGACGCGGCGGAAATTAATTTCGACTCGAAGAAGCATGGCTCAGGGCCACCGCACTTCCTGAAGCTTCCGGCGTCGCCAGCCCTCGATATCGACTCGATAACTCCCACTCCGGATAAGAGTTCCTCTACCCTTACGATCCAATCCCTGCCCACCCTTCCAGCGTCGGCCCCGGTGCTGGCCCGGATCAACACCGTTGTCAATGGCAAGAATATCAGTGACACCTACTCGGTAACAATCGGATCTAGTGGCGTTACGGTAGCGTCTGCCTTGCCACCGTGCACGGCAGAGTGCGGCACCATAACGCTGCTTGACGAGACCGACATCTTTCGTCTAGCGAAGACCGTTAATTACTGGAACTGGGGAGGGAAATCGCTGCAGCTTTTCGCTAACTTGTCGCTGGTAGTCGTGGCGGGAACTCACGTGATCGACCAGAGCCAACTCGAGCTTTCGATTTCGGACCTGAGCTGCCCCGGCGCTGACGAAAGCGGCAATGTCACATTCACGAAGCCCCTGCCGCCTTCCATCACTTGTACGCTAACGGGAAAGAACCTAAATAAAGCCGCGAAACTGAAGCTCAGAAATTCGAAAGACGCCGCCGACACAGCCACCGTCGACGGTACCGTGGCCGTGAGTGGCGATTCGACAAATGCAACAGTTACGTTTAAGGGGGAGGACCTCCGTTGTCTCGCCCAGCCAGCGTACTCGGTGTTTGCCGTATCCAGCACCGGAGCGGAGCAGAGCACCAAGCTAACTCTGCATTTTTCCCCAAGCCCGTACGCTGCAAGTATTGACCCGAAGGCGCTTGACTTCTCCACTGGGTCGAAGCAACCCTTGGCCGTCAACGGATGCCTTCTCACCTCCGTCGCGAGCCTGAAGCTCACCACAAAAAAAGGGGAGTCCGCCACTTTCGATAGCACCTCCGCGGCAGCCACGAAGGCGACGTTCTCAATCGATTCGGCAAACCTTTCGAAGTTCGGAAGCAGTGAAACAGGCGTTGTGCTTTCGGTCCTGGATAAGTCGAAGAAGGAAACCCCCATCGATCCGACTCTCGACATCGGCGCCGTGCAGGCGGTTCCACTGTTAAAGGGCTCCGTTCAAATAACACCCCCGGCGAAGCCGAACATGGACTTTACGTTCAAGGTTACCGGGAGCAATTTCGACGCTAAGTCGGCCCTCGTAACAATCACTGGGACAGGTTGCACCGCTGACGCGTGCACCATAGAAAACGGAAAGCTGAAGATAACGGCCACTGATATTTCCGGCACCACGAAGCTGCCGGCCGGCACTTACAAGCTGACTGTGCAAAATGGCGCGAGCGGAACGAAATCTAATGAACTTTCGTTCGACGTCAAAGCTTCACCAGCCGCGACCACACCAGCGGTTCCCTCTCTCAAAGGTACCGTGCAAATCACACCGCCGGCGAAGCCGAACATGGACTTTACGTTCAAGGTTACCGGGAGCAATTTCGACGCTAAGTCGGCTCTGGCGACAATCACTGGGACAGGTTGTACCGCTGACGCGTGCACCATAGAAAACGGAAAGCTGAAGATAACGGCCACTGATGTTTCCGGCACCACGAAGCTGCCGGCCGGTACCTACAAGCTGACTGTGCAAAATGGCGCGAGCGGAAAAAAGTCGAACGCACTTTCGTTCGATATTAAAGCTTCACCGGCTGCGCCGGTCGCAGCGGCTCCAACTCTCAAGGGCTCGGTTCAAATAACACCTCCGCCGAAGCCGAATGTGAACTTCACGTTCAAGGTTAGTGGGAGCAACTTCAATACCAAGACAACTCTGGTGACGATCACGGGAGCGGGCTGCACTTCGGAGGCGTGCACCATAGAAAACGGAAAGCTGAAGATAACGGCCACTGATGTTTCCGGCACCACGAAGCTGCCGGCCGGCAGCTACAAGCTGACGGTGCAAAATGGCGCGAGTGGGAAGAAGTCAAACACGATTGCCTTCGACATTCAATGAGGGTAACGTCTCGCGTCCGGCCCCCAAAGGCCACGTCTTTGTGCGGGTCGTGACACGCTTACCGCCACCTAGATTTATCGGGTCGCACGGATTGCGGCTCATCCTGAAACAGTCCCAAGATTAGTCCCGGGAAACGCCGGTTACGGAAATAGGTGCCTGGAGTGCGATTGCCTTTCGCGATTGCTTCTGGAACCAGGGAAGTGTATCTGCCACACTTCGGCACTTGCCCTTCCTCCACGAAGCCGCCAAACTTATCCCCAAGCTTCAAATCGAATCCTGTATCCCACATCCAGTAGATAGACAAGTTAATTCAGGAATCGTAGATTTCCTTAGTCCCTACTCTCTATAGGGTTCCCATGGCTACCATTGTCCCGCAATCCAACCCGCTGGGTGACGAACTGCTGGTAGCCGAATAATGTATCGCCCCCCTACCTTCTCGGAACTGAATAAACTTTATTTTCATTTTGCCGTCCCGCACCCCCTCTGCCATTTCCTTTATATAGTGCACGGACGCGGTATTTGAGAGACGAGCGCGATACATGTCAACTCCAGTGTTAGTCCAGGACGAACAACATCAACGGCTCGAAGTCAAGCTTCGGCGGGAACTCGGCGAACAGATTTTGCGACTACTCGACGACAGTCTGACCGAGGACATACTACTCAACCCAGACGGCTCCTTGTGGGTGAAACAAATGGGCCAAGGTTTCTCCCGGATCGGCGAGATGGCTGCAGCTCAAGCCGCGAGTGCGCTCGGAACGATCGCTGCCTGGCGGGGCACCGTACTGAATCACGAACATCCCATCCTCGAAACGGAACTGCCCATTGACGGCAGCCGCTTCGAAGGCATTGTGTCCCCGGTTGTCCGTCGGCCCGTGTTCGCCATCCGCCTGCGGCCTCGGAAGATCTTCAGTCTCGACGACTACGAAGCAGATGGAATCCTCACTGACAACAACGACCCTCTCAACCGACTTCGTCGCCAGCACAATTTTCTCGATGCGGTGCGCGGTTTCAGCCATGCGAATGTGATCCGAGCGGCCGTAATCGCGAGAAAGAACATCCTCGTTGTCGGGTCGACCGGGAGTGGCAAGACCACTCTAGTCAACGGGATTCTGGATTCGCTAGCCGAGTTCACCGCAGATGACCGGGTAATTTCTATCGAAGATACGACCGAATTGCAGTGCCCGGTGAAGAATTATCTCGATCTCCGGGCGGTCGGCAACGTGACGATGTTGGCGTGCCTGCGTGCCTGCATGCGGCTGAAACCCACGCGCATCGTGGTGGGTGAAGTGCGGGGCGCGGAAGCGCACACGTTACTCAAAGCTTGGAACACGGGGCATCCCGGTGGTGCGGCAACAATCCACGCCAACGATGCCCTCAGCGGATTGATCCGGCTGGAAAGCCTGGTTGCCGAAGCAACCAGCGCGCCTCAGCAAACCTTGATCGCCGAGGCCGTGGATCTGGTGGTTTTCGTTGATGAAGAGTCCAGCATTAAAGCTGGACGCAAAGTCGGAGAAATTCTGCTCGTAACCGGATACTCCAATGGGAATTATCAGGTCGAGCACGTCTAGGACATAGTCATTTTCAACAAGAGGAGCTTTGAAAACATGAAAATGTTTCGTGGATCGAATCTTGGCCGCAGACTCGCGGCCCTGATCGTTTTAGCCGGAGCGTTTAGCCTGCGAATGCAGGCGGCAGCCGCCGGTAATCTGCCGTGGGAAAAGCCGATGACCGCCATCGCGACTTCATTGACTGGTCCCGTGGCCTACGCTATCGGCCTGATCGGAATCGCGATTGCCGGCGGCGCGATGTTGTGGGGAGGTGAGCTGACAGAGTTCGGACGTCGAGCCTGCATGATCGGGCTGGTGGTATCGGTGTTGGTCTTCGCGGCTCCCTTGCTCGCGAGTGCGTTCGGCGTCAACGCGGCGGTGATCTAACCATGCAGGCTTTCGACAGGCCAAGAGAGATCGTGATCCACCAGTGTGCCAACCGGCCAAACCAGATCCTCGGCGGCGATCGGGAGCTGGTGCTGATTGCCATGCTCACCGCGATCAGTCTGGCGTTCAGTTTGGGCACGTGGTGGGGAATCGGCCTGAGCATTGCGTTCTGGCTCGGAGCGGTGGCGGTCCTTCAACGAATGGGAAAGGCCGATCCACTGCTCCGGCACATTTATGTCCGGCACATCCGATACCGGGCGTTCTATCCCGCCAAGAGCGGCCTTATTTCTAGCTGCGTTCCCGTATCGAGGAGTTGGAGGTGATAAATGCATCGCAATGAACATCGCGCCAGCCCGCGCGGCCTTGCAGATCTTCTGCTGCCGCATGCGCTCATTGACGACGGGATTCTGCTCCAGCAGGATGGGTCCCTGCTAACCGGCTGGACTTATCGCGGCCCCGACATGATGTCGGCGGCCCCGACGGAAATGGACGCTCTCAGTGCAAGGTTGAACTCGGTGCTGCGGCTGGGAAGCGGTTGGATGGTTCAATGCGATGCCATTCGGTCGCGCGCGCCAGGTTATCCCGAACAAGGTGCATTCCCCGATCCGGTGACTCGCGTTATCGACGATGAGCGGCGACAGCAGTTCATGCAAGAGGGCGCTCACTTTGAGTCGGAATATTTCCTGACTCTGACCTATCTTCCGCCACTCGAAGCCGAAGAACGGATGAAAGGATGGATGTTCGATGGCAGCGGACCGCACAGCGCAAACCGAACAGCGGCCCGCGTCATCGAACGTTTTTCGAGCCGCGTTGACGTATTCGAAAATGTATTCGGTCAGCTATTTCAGACCGAGCGTCTTAAGCGCATCTGCTTCACCGACGACTACGGCTTCTCCCAAGTGCACGACCGCCTTTTGCGTTATCTACGGCGCTGCGTGAACGGCGAAGATCACCCCTTCGCGCTGCCGGACATTCCCTGTTACTTGAACGAGATCCTTGCCTGCGAGGACTTCAATGGAGGAATCGAACCTCGCATCGGACGAAAGCATATGCGCGTCGTCGCCATTGATGGGTTTCCGAAAATGAGTTCGCCCGGCATCCTCCGCGAATTGGAGAACCTGCCGATTGAATACCGCTGGAACACGCGCGCAATCCTGATTGATCCCGAAGAGGCTCGCGGCATGCTCGACATGCACCGCAAGAAATGGCGCTCGAAGATTCGGGGATGGAAGGATCAGATCCTCAAAACGCAGTCGGGTGCGATCGACATCCATGCACAGCAAATGGCCACGGATGCCGAAGAGGCAATGGGCGTCGCGGTGTCCGGTGACGTTCAATTCGCGCAGTATTCAGCCAACGTGATCTGCCTGGATGACGATCCGACCCGGCTCTATGAGAACACGCGCGCCGTCATGAAGACGATCCAGAATCTGGGCTTCTCGTGCAGGATCGAAACGATCAATGCAGTAGACGCCTGGCGCGGGTCGGTGCCTGGGGACGGGTATTCGAACGTCCGCCGGATCATGCTGCACACGCTTAACCTTGCCGACATGCTTCCGATCACATCCGTGTGGGCGGGCCTTCGCGAGAATCCCTCTGCAATGATGCCGAAGCACAGTCCGCCGTTGCTATTCGCCGCGACCAGCGGTGCGACCCCGTTCCGCGTCAACCTGCATGTCTCCGATCTTGGTCACACACTGATCGTTGGGCCCTCGGGCGCGGGAAAGTCCACTGCACTGGGCCTGATCGCTGCCCAATGGTTCCGCTATCCGCGGGCGCAGGTGTTCGCATTTGATCGCGGCTACTCAATCTGGATGCTCACGGAAGCTGCAGGCGGCGCGTTCTACGATCTGGCTGGTCCGAAGACCGATCTCGCGTTCTGTCCGCTGAAAGACATCGATGGCGAGTCTGATGTTCAGTGGGCGGTGGGGTGGGTTGAAGCTCTGTGCGAGCTGAATGGCCTGAAGTTCGGCCCCAAACATCGCAATGCCGTTGCGGAAGCCGTCACGCGATTGCAGCTTTCGCCGACGCGAACGCTGACAGAGCTGTCGGCAAATGTCCAGGACATCGACATCCGCGACGCCCTGCAACACTTCACCGTGATGGGGCCGATGGGGTCGCTCCTCGACGCCGATCACGACATGCTTGGCAATGGACGGTTCCTCAGCTTTGAAACTGAGAACTTGATGCAGCTCGACGACAAAGCCGTGATCCCCGTCTTGTTGTATCTGTTCCGCCGAATCGAGCAGCGCCTCGATGGTTCTCCTACTCTGGTGCTGCTCGACGAAGCATGGTCCTACTTGCGGCACGCTCTCTTTCGCAATCGACTGAGGGATTGGTTGAAAACCATGCGGCGCAGGAATGCCGTGGTGGTTATGGCTACACAGCAAATAAGCGACATTGCGAACTCGGATATCGCAGATGTGGTTCTCGAAAACTGCCCGACGAAGATTCTGTTGCCGAATGCGGAATCGAGGAATCCTGGCTCCCGCAATTTCTATGAACGGGTTGGTCTCAATGAGCGCGAACTGGACATCCTCCAAGTCAGCGTGCCGAAACAGCATTACTACGTCGTCAGCAAACTGGGCCGGCGTCTGGTGGATCTCGGCGTCGGAAAAGTGGGCCTCGCGTGGGTCGGCGTGAACGGGCGCGAAGAACGAAAGATTGTCGAAAGCGTGATGGAGCAATGCCCGGAGACGTGGCGGGCAGAATGGTTGCGACTCAAAGGCCTTACCAACTGGGCGGAGTATTTGAGCCGCATGGAAGAAGTTTAGGACGGCACAAGGAGACACTTCTATGAGTTTGAAATTGACGATTGCAACTGTGGCACTTGCCTCAGTCTTAGTTCCGGCAACATGCCGGGCACAAATCGGCGGTGGTGTTTTTGTGTGTACTAACTGCGCCACTGAGCCGACGCAAATAAGCATCAAGCTCATGCATGACCTGGAGTACGCTAAGCAACTTCTGCAATATGCGATTCAGGTACAGCATCTCGCCGACGCGCTTAAGAACACGGCGCACGGCGGTGCGGCAAGTCTGACAAACATTGCCGGGGATCTCAATGAACTGGCGAGTGTGGTGCAAGGTGGACGCGCGCTCGCGTATTCTCTCGCCAACCAGGACGTGGTTTTTCGACAGACATTTCCTGGGTATCAACCTTGGACGCCCGGTCCGGGACCCGCCGGAACCTATGCGAATAAATATGCGGTCTGGGCGGAGACCAGCCTGGCAACCACACAAGGCATCCTGCGGGGAACTGGTATTCAAGGAAAGCTGCTTGCGACCGAACAAGGCGTGCTCGGGATTCTTCGCGCACTGAGCGCGGCCAACATTTTGAACCGCAATGACGCAATCAACATGAGCGGCCAGCTAGCCGCGGAGCAAGTCGGACAGTTGCAAAAACTGAGAGAACTGCAACTCGAAGACATGACTAGTAAGGCAGCCTTTCAGGGCTACGTCATTCAACGGCAGGCGGCAAGCGAATCCGCTACTCAGTGGTTCTTCAAGGGCGGACCTGTGACGAGTGACGGAAAGACTTACTTACCGGGCCTGCAGTGAGGTGTTCCGTGCGTGAACGAATCCACATGTCGTTGATACGTTGTTTAACTCTAACGGCAATCACACTCATGTTTGCGGAAGCGGTCTTCGCGCAGCCGGGACCCGGCTTCACTACCACCGTTCCGAGCCAGATCATGGATCAGTTTCGGAACAACCGCCTTCAGTGGACGAACAACGTTTTCGTTTACGCAAACTCTCTGTTCGGGCTGCTGGCTGTGATCGAGTTCGCGTGGAGCGCGGCTGTGATGCTGCTCGAAAAGACTGACCTTCACAGTTGGACATCGGCATTGATCCGGAAGCTGATGTGGATTGGGGCGTTCTACGCGCTGCTACTGAATGGCCGCTTTTGGATTCCCGCGATCATCGATAGTTTCACGCAGCTCGGCCAGAACGCAGCAGGACTCGGTGCGCTATCTCCGAGCGGCGTTTTCATGCAGGGACTCTCTCTCGCGGGAGCATTGATGGACGGCGCGTCCACATCCGCCTTCTTCACCAATCCCGGCACGTCGTTGGCGCTCGCATTTGCGGCGCTCCTGATCGTGATTTCCTACACAATTATCACGATCAACTTCATTGTCACGCTGGTTGAAAGTTATATCGTCGTATCGGTCGGATTCATCTTTCTTGGATTCGGGGGGAGTCGATGGACGGCGCCCTACACCGAACGCTATATCGGGCTGGCCGTTTCGATCGGAATCAAGATTGTGTTGTTGTATTGCCTCATCTCTGCCGGTTTCGACCTTAGCCTCGGTTGGCTGAATGAGGCTCAAGGAATCTCGACATCCCCGCGCCCTGCCATGACAGCATTCGATGTGATGGGCGGTGCGCTGATCTTCATGATGTGTTGCTGGCAGATTCCGAAACTGTTCGCAGCAGTGATCGGCGGAGCACCGGCTTTGACCGGCGGCGACCTTGTCGCGACGGCTGCTGTTGTCGGTGGTGCAGCCTTGGCCGCGGGTGGGGCCGCGGTGGCGGGAGTAAGCGCACTGGCCGCGGGAGGCGGTGCGATGGCCAGCACTGGTTCTGCAGCTGGCGCTGGAGGCGCGGGATCAGGCACTAGAACTGCGGTGGCGAGCGTCGGATCGGTAGGAGCAGGCTCCTCCTCCGGAGGTGGTTCGGTGGCTCCCCCGTCGTCGCCATCGCCACGTGGCAGTGCCAGTGGCGGAGGAGTTCGACAACAGCCGGACCCTCCATCAAACAGTCCGGGCGACGGTGGTTTAGCGCCCGATCCGACAATAGCCAGATCGCATCGGCATGGGAGTTCGTCCGGGAGTGAAAGCGTATCGAGCGCAGCCACAGGAATGCCTGGGCCCGCATCAACTGCTTCAACGGCCTTGTCGTCAATCGGAGGCGAGCCGCTGGCCGGTTCCGGATTTGAAACGCAGGCGCCCCAGCGGGGTTTCGCGCCAGCAGCAATCAGGGCAACCGACCCAGCCGCTGCATCGGGACCTGCCCGATCTTCTTCGACCACACACGGTGCAATGGGCGGTGACTCTGTTGCTGGCGCCGATGCCGTGGAAGCCGCGTCAGGCGGCGTCTCCGATCAACGTGGCTCCTCTGTGGCGTCCGATGTTGCATCCGTTGGAAGCACTGGACCTGCCAGTCCTCAAACGCCTCCTGCGGCGAGAGGAAAGAGTGCGCTCAGCCGCGGCGCCGATCAGGTGCGTGGGCTGCGGCGCAGGCTTGGATCACTGCCTGCTGACGCCGCGCCGCATGCCACGCCACCCAGAATTCCAATCGATCACGAGGAGTAACTCATGAGTTCACCGCACAATCCGTATCTAGCGGCCCGCCGCGAATGGGACGAGCGCTATGGAGATCTCATCACGCGCACAAAGAACTGGCGCACGATGGCAGCATTGTGCTCTCTGGTCGCGTTGGTAGCGACAGCGGGAGTTGTATGGCTGTCGGCGCGATCGCGAGTCGTTCCGTTCGTCGTTCTGGTCGACAACCTCGGCCGGCCAATCGCCTCCGGAGTCGCGGATCAAACATCCTTAAACGATGACCGGTTGAAGCGATCGAACATCTTCAGTTGGGTCGAGAATCTGCGGACCGTTTCATCGGACGGCGTCGCACAACGAAAGGTGATTGACCGCGTGTATGCACAGATCGCCAGTGGAAGCGCAGCCCAGACGTTTGTGAGCGAATACTACCGCGGTGATCCGCCCTTCAAACGGGCCGAGACCGAGACAGTTTCCGTTGAGGTGAAGTCCGTTTTACCCACCAGCGATCGTAGCTACGAAGTCGAATGGGTGGAGACGACGCGGGATCTCTACGGCGCGGTGAAGGCGACGGATCGCTGGAAGGGATATTTTTCGATCGCGCTCAATCCGCCAAAGGATGAGCGGCAGGCACGTATCAACCCACTCGGCGTCTATATCACGAACGCAAGCTGGGCCAAGGTTTTATAAAGGAGCATCAAATGCAATCAAGACATGTATTCTTCGTATTCGCTTTGACCATGGTTCCGGCCCTCTCGGCGCAGGTCACTGATGTGAAGCCGGAGCTTGTCGGGCCTATCGTTCCAAATGGAGCAGCGCCCAAAGACTATCATCCGAAGACGGATGTCCCGCTGACTGAGACTGCGCTCGAAGCGCTCCGCGTGAGCGAGCACTGGCAAGGAGAGTCGAACACGCCTTCGCCCGGTCCCGATGGCCGTGTGATCTATTCCTACGGAGCTGGACTTCCTACAATCGTCTGCGCACCACTTCGGGTCTGCATGATCGAGCTGCAAGCCGGCGAAAGAGTCGTCGGCGAACCCCATATCGGCGACTCGGTCCGCTGGAATATCTCACCTGCGATGTATGGCACGGCAGGTCAGTCCACAGCCGTGATCATCCTGAAACCACAAACGCCTGGCCTCGACACAAATCTTCTGATCACCACGGATCGCCGCGCCTACTATCTCCGGCTGATTTCGAAACCTGAGGAATACGTCGCACGCGTCGCGTTCGCGTATCCGGAAGACGACACCCGTAAGTGGCAGGAGCAACTCACCGAGCAGCAAATGCTGGCGAAACTGGAGAAACATGCGGCGGAGGTGCCCCGAGCAATCATCGCCGTCGAAAAGGTCAACTTCGATTACACGATTCGCGGGGGCCATGAGCACATCCGCCCCTTACGCGTGTTCGATGATGGCGCAAAGACTTACATCCAAATGCCATCGGAGCTTCAATACCGAGAAGCGCCGGTCCTTCTTGTAGTCGGCGCCGATGGCAAAGAGGAGATGACGAACTATCGGGTCAAGGACCAGACCTATATCGTGGACCGCCTATTCGATCGCGCAAACCTCGTCCTCGGATCAGGCAAGAAGGTGCAGAAAGTGGAGATCAGCCGTGGAAACAAACAATAATTCCGCGCTCCGGCCTATCGAATCGCCAAACGGACTTGATCTCCATCCCCAACCGGAGAAAGCCGTTCGCATCAGCCGACGAGCGACCATCGGAATCATCGCCCTGGTTGTGCTTTTGCTGCTCTGTTTTGCCTACGGTGGATATCAGCGAAGTCTCACGAATCAAATCGCTGCGCGCGACGCGAGTCTGCCTCGAAGCGTTACTCCTGCTACGCAGGCGGGCGCCGAATTCATGCAGTCAAATCCAGCGGGAACGACTCGAGGCCATGCGGACGAACTCCGGCCGCCCGGTACATCGGCTCCGCAAACCATGATGGTTCCGTGCGGAACCGATCCTCGAACGGGCCAACTGTATCGATACAACCCCCAGACTGGTCAACCCTGCGACGGTCTTCCTCAGGAACGAGTAGTGGTTCGCCAGCCGAACGCGATTCGGAGCCGGCCGATCACACCAACACCGGTTCATGAAGAGACGGCAGAAGATCGCCGGGTTGCCGAAGCTTATCAACGGGAGCAGGAAGCAATCCAGGCGCCCACCAGCATCCGCAATGCAGCCACCTCGTCGCTCAGCGGACAGTCCACGTCAACTGATCTTTCTCAGGTCGCCGCACTGAGCCATGCTCTGGGCGTGCGGCAGGGCGGTGACTCCGTTCCCTTGCCCAACAACGGTCAGGCCCTTGAAAACGACTACGACAGTCAGAATATGCAGTCCCGCAAAGAAGCGTTCCTGACTGCAGCCCGCACTCGTCAGTGGGATGACTATCTTCGCTCCACGCGCGAAGCCCCGCTCTCCCGATACGAAATCAAAGCAGGTTGGGAGATTCCGGCGATTCTCGAACAGGCCCTCAACTCAGACCTCCCCGGCGAACTGAAGGCGCTGGTCACATCCAACGTCTACGACACAGCGATGGGTCTTTACCTTCTGATCCCCCAAGGTTCGCGGATAGTCGGCAAATATGATTCGCATGTTTCCTATGGCCAGGATGGCGTTCAAGTCTCGTGGAGCCGGATCATTTACCCGGACGCTTCATCGATCGATCTCGATGGCATGATAGGCCTCGATTCCCACGGCAACGCCAGCTTGCGCGACAAAGTAGACCGCCACTATCGTCGCTTGATCGGATTCTCGGTTCTCACCAGCCTCTTCACCGCTGCGTTTGAAATTTCCCAGCGAAACAGCCAAAGCGCACTCACATACCCCACGCCGGCCCAGACAGCCGGAAGCGCCGTCGGCCAGGAACTCACCCAAACTGGCGCCCAGATCACAAGGCGAAACTTGAACGTGCAGCCGACGATCAAGGTTCCCGCCGGGTACAAATTCACAGTACGCGTAAACCGCGACATTCTGTTCGAGTCCCCATATCAGCCGGTCTCAGTCGACGATCGGCGAAGCGATATGTATCCCAGGTGATGGTGAATTTATGTGACGAGGCAAGTATCGAGCAACGAAGACCAAAGCCTCTCCAGTTTCGAGAAGCCGGTTGATGTCAAGGCGGAAACGTTGCCATTTCAAGAACCGATTCCGGGGCCAAAGCGTAACAGGCAAAAGGTCAAGCGCCTAACATCCATCCGGGGACCGCCGGAGCCCCCCGATGGCAAGTCGGCAGCGCTGGATCAGCTGAACCGAGCTATAGGAGAAAAGATGAGTGAGATGGATGGGTTAAGTTTTGATCGTCTGCTTGAAATCCTCGCCGAAAAACTGGCTACCCGCCTTTCTCAGGAGCCGAGCTGCCTCTATCCCCGGCTGCTTACCATCGACCAAGCCGCCCTTTACGTTGGCCGTACCCGCGAGGCGACTCAGCACTTAGCGGCTTCTGGAAAGATCCCTACGGTTCGTACAGACCGTCGGGTTTTTATCGATCGTCTCGACCTCGACCGCTGGATAGAACAACACAAGGACAGCAATTGACATGCCGACGATAGAAAGGTATACATCAACCATGAGCCCTCGAAAGCCGAAGCTTGGTAGCGTCTACCAGCGTGGAGGCGTTTGGTGGATCAAGTACTACCGAAACGGCCGATACTTTCGCGAAAGCAGCGGCAGTAAACTATACGCCGACGCTGAGCGCTTGCTTAAGCGCCGCATGGGCGAAATCGTGACAGGCAAGTTTGCCGGTTTGGCGGTCGAACGAATTCGCATGCAGTCGCTCTTCGACGATCTCCTGGAGGACTACCGGGTAAACCAGCGAGC
>Ga0070734_10003130_pt1 | contig 18115 bp, 12 predicted proteins | sample Coa_R1_8_FD_66444 | JGI IMG/M metagenome (GOLD analysis project Ga0070734, IMG submission 66444) | Surface soil microbial communities from Centralia Pennsylvania, which are recovering from an underground coalmine fire - Coalmine... | ecosystem: Environmental > Terrestrial > Soil > Unclassified ... | reverse complement strand
TTCCGCGGCGTTGCCATGATCGTACGATTCTCGTCCGGCTGAAGCCGGACGAGATTGTCGTCGAGTATCGCTTGGAGGTGGATGAGTTCACCGTTGTCTTCGACGATCTCCCGGCCCTGGGAGATCAGGTAGAGCTGAGCAAGCTCCACAAACCGCAGGAGTTCTACGAAAGTTTCACGCGCTGCTATGCCCCTATCCTGGCGGCAAACCTGGGGGCGAAGCTCGATGGCCGTCCGTTGGAATTTCGCTGCCTCAAACAGGGCTATACGCTCCGGGATGACGACGGCACGCCCCTGGATCATCTGCGCTGCGATTTCGTGTTCCAAGTCAAGACGGCAATGGCTGACGCCGCTACCGCCGGGCCGCATTCACTCACATTCAAAGAGGGCAATTACCAGCTGGAAGAAGGGCAGATCCGGCTCTCCCTGACTTGCGGCGACGCCATCCAACTCCAGAGCAAGACCGAGCCCGATCCGAAGCTCAAGGCGCTGCCGGCGACCCAGCTTGAACCGGGCGACGATGCCAAGCTCCGCAAGGTGGAAGCGGTCTATAGCATTGCCTCTTCCGACCAAGTGGCTGCTTCCGCCAAGGAACCCGCTACCCCGGACAACCCTGCCACCGAGGCTGCTGCCGCTCCGGCATCCCGGCGGGGTCTGCCGAGCGTGTATGAGCTGTTCCGCGATACCCAGTACGGGTTCTGGGGCTTGCTCTGCCTCGCCGCGATCTTTGGCGCTTTCCATGCGTTGACTCCTGGACATGGCAAAACTCTCGTCGCCGCCTACCTGGTGGGCGAGCGCGGCACGATTGCCCACGCACTGCTCCTCGGCTTGGTGACGACGCTGACCCATACCGGCGTGGTGGTTGCCCTGGCGATTGCGCTGCGGATTTATTTCCCGTCGGGCGGAATGTCGGATACGGCCCGCCGCGATCTTCAGATGGCGCTGGGACTGGGTGGCGGCCTGCTCGTCGCCAGTCTGGGGATGTGGCTCTTGCTGCGCCGGCTGAGCGGCCAGGCGGATCACATCCACCTGGGGCAGCATGGCCATCATCACCATCACGGCCACGCGGATCACTACCATGACGAGCATGGTCATGTGCATCCGATCCCGGCGGGCACGCAGCCGCTCGGCTGGTGGGGGCTCGTTATCCTTGGAGTGAGCGGCGGGATTGTACCGTGTTGGGATGCCATTCTGATGCTGCTGGTCGCTGTCTCTACCAACCTTCTTTGGTTGGCCTTGCCCATGCTGCTGGCGTTCAGCGCCGGTCTGGCCGGTGTGCTGATCGCCATCGGCATTTTCGTAGTGCGGGTCAAAGGCTTTGCCGGGTCGCACTGGGGCCAGAGCCGATTGTTCCGCGCCCTTCCGGTAATCAGCGCCGTCCTGGTGACCGGCCTCGGCCTGTGGCTTTGTTACGACAGCGTCCATGCCAAGTAAAACGGAAAAAGGAACAAGGGAAAAGGCAATAGAACAAAAGGGCCGGATTGGTGTAGACCGTTGCCCCTGTTCCTTGTTCGCGATGGGGAGCGCATGCAAGTTGTCGAGCTGATCGCCTATCACGTTCGCATCCCTTTCCGCAGAGCGATTCGCCACGCTTCTCATAGCCGCTGCGAGACGGACAACGTGGTCGTCCACTGTGTCTTGGACGACGGCACAGAAGGCTTTGGTGAAGGGGTGCCGCGCGAATATGTGACGGGCGAAACCATCGATTTCGCCCTGGAACTGCTGCGGCGCAGTGATCTGCGAGCACAGCTGGAGCCATGCCCGGATTTTCCGGCCGCCGTCGGTTTGGCCGAGCGCTTGCGCCTGGCGCCGATTCCCAGTGATGAGCGCGGTTGTCAGGGAAACGCCGCGCGCTGTGCTGTTGAGCTGGCTCTCCTCGATGCGTTTGGGCGTCGCTTTGGTCAGCCGCTCCGTGCGATACCAAAACTCCTGGCGCCGCAGCTCGACCAGCCGCGTCCGTGGGTGCGGTACAGTGGAGCCATCACGTCGGCACGGGGTCCGAAACTCCGGCTAGCGGCGGTGGCCATGTGGCTGTATCGGTTTCGGGATCTCAAAGTCAAAGTGGGCATTGCCGGATACGATGATGTCGCACGACTTGGCCAGCTGCGCCGGCTCATGGGCCGGCGCATTGACCTCCGCGTTGATGCCAATGAGGCCTGGTCGCCGCAAGAAGCGGTGGCACGAATTCATGCGCTGGAGCCATTCGGCATCTCCTCTGTGGAACAACCGGTAGCCCATGCTGAGATCGATGCCTTTGCACGGCGGCGGCATGCGGTGCGGGTGCCGATCATGCTGGACGAGTCGCTGTGCAGTCTCTACGATGCCGAGTGCGCTCGTGAACGGGATCGGTGTGATCTGTTCAACCTGCGTTTGTCGAAATGCGGAGGCTTCATCCCGACGTTGCGCCTGGCGGAATTCGCATCCCGCCACGGGGTTGGCTACCAGCTCGGCTGCCAGGTCGGCGAGACGGCGCTGCTGTCCGCGGCCGGTCGACACTTTGCCAGCAGTGTGGCCGGCTTACGCGCGGTGGAAGGGTCGTACGATCGGCATCTGATTCGCGAGCCGTTGGCAAACGAAGACCTGACGTTTGGGTGGGGCGGTTGGGCACGGGCCTTGCCTGGATCAGGGCTCGGCGTGACGCTCGTTGCGGACGCGCTGAAACGGGTAACGGTACGAAAGGAGCCGCTGTTTGCTTGAGACCCCGGCCAACTATGTCGTGGCCAGCTTCACGGCCAGCGATGGCTACCGGTGCTATTACCGCCGTTATGTTCCGGCGGCCGAGCCTGCCGCCCCGCCGCGCGCCCACGTAGTCTGTATCCACGGCATCCAGAGCCATGCCGGTTGGTACGAGCATTCTTGCACACGGCTCAGTCAAGCTGGCTATCTCGTGTCGTTCCTCGACCGTCGGGGCGCGGGCCTCAACGAGCAGGATCGAGGCGATACGCCGAGCTATCGCCGTCTCCTTGATGACATCGCCGAATTCCTGGAGATGAACGGTGAAGCCGACCCTATCGAGGAAACCGGTGGGGCGACGCTACCCCTTTCCGGTTCGGCCACGCTTCCGCTCTCGGTGCCTCCGACGCTTCCGCTTTCCCCATCGCAGCCTTCGTCCGCTTCGCCTCGACTCCCTGTTTTCTTGCTCGCCATCTCCTGGGGCGGTAAATTGGCGGCGGCCTTGCAGGGTCGGCATCCAGGCTCGGTGGACGGGCTGGTCTTACTTTGTCCGGGTTTCTTCTCGCGCGTTGGGCCATCTCTGGGGGAACGCCTGCATATTGCCTGGGCTCGACTATTCTCGCCGCGGCGGCTCTTTCCCGTGCCGTTGCAAAATGCGGAGCTGTTTACCGCCACGCCACGCTGGCAGCAGTTCGTCCGCGACGATCCGCTCAGTCTGCGCCGGGCGACGGCGCGGTTCTTGGCAGCCAGCGTATTCCTGGACCGAGCGCTACGGACCGCCCCTGCGCAGGTTCACGTGCCGGTTCTACTCTTGCTGGGTGGAAAGGACCGCGTGATCGATAATTCGCGAACTCGGTGTTTTATTGAGCAGTTTGCCACCAAAGACAAGCAGATCATCGAGTACCCGGAAGCCGCCCATACGTTGGAATTCGAGGCCGATCCCAAGCCTTTCGTCGAAGACATCCGCGCGTGGCTGGACCGCCATTGTGCTGTCTCGTAAATCTCCTTACGCCGGATTCCCCATGAATCGCTGGCAACCGATCTGGCAGATGTTCCTGGCCCGCTTGCGCGAGTTTTATCGCGAGCCCGAGGTGATTTTCTGGGTATATGGCTTCCCCGTCCTCTTGGCGGTGGGCCTGGGCATTGCGTTCCGCAGCAAGGAACCGGAGCCGCCGGTCGTGGACGTGCAGCAGTCGGCGGGTTTCTCCGCGTCCGCCGCGGCTCTCCTGGAGCAGCTACAAGGCGCCGGCGTGGCCGCGGAACTTCACGATGAAGAGGCATGCCGGCAGCGCTTGCGCACCGGCAAGACCGCCCTGTACGTGGTCCCCATTCAGGACGGCTACCGTTGCGTTTATGACCCGGCCCGTGCCGAGAGCTTGTTGGCCCGTGTCCGCGTCGAAGTCGCCATCGAGCGTCTCAAAACGGGGACCCGGATGGAGCCGGGAGGCAACGGATCGCCCAGCGACGAATCGGACGCGGTTCAGCGCTGGAAGGCGGGGGCGGTCGAGTGGCGAACTGTGGATGCGGTGACCCGAGAGCCAGGCAGCCGTTATATCGATTTTCTCATGCCTGGGCTCATGGGCATGAACATCATGGGCGGCGGTTTATGGGGCGTCGGTTTCGTGATCGTGGACATGCGCGTCCGCAAGCTGCTGAAACGCCTGCTCGCGACGCCGATGCGGCGGTCCGATTTTCTACTGGCGATCCTCGGAGCCCGCCTCGTATTTCTCATGCCCGAGATGTTGCTGCTTGTGCTCGTCGGGCGGTTCGGATTTGGCGTGCCGCTGGAGGGAGACGTCTTTACGCTGATCCTGGTCATTTTCGTGGGAGCGGCGGCCTTTTCCGGGATTGGCCTGCTGGTCGCTTGCCGTGCTTCCAAGACCGAAACCGTGTCGGGGCTCATGAACCTGGTCATGCTGCCCATGTGGCTCTTGTCGGGAACATTTTTTTCCTCGCGGCAATTCCCGGATGTGGCCCAGCCCTTCATCCAGGCGCTGCCGCTGACCCAGCTCAACGACGCCCTCCGCGAGGTGATGCTTGAAGGGGCGGGATTGCCGGGCGTGAGCTGGCGGCTGGCCATCTTGGCGGCCTGGGCGGTCGTTTCGTTTCTGATTGCGTTGCGCGCTTTTCGGTGGAACTAGATCCGGTTTCGAGACTCGCTCCATGGGAATGGAACTCGATCACATCTCGGCGACTAGCGGCTCGCTGCTTCGGGAATCAGCTCCAAGCAAACCAGATGATCTTTGCCACGGACATAAAGCAGACCGTGAGAGAGGATCGGTGCCGCCCAGCACGGGTATTCCAGCAAGATGCTCGGTCCTTCCAGGCGCGACACCAGCTCGAACTTCTGCGGGTTTACCTTTAACAACAGCAGAGTCCCATCTTCGGCCAAGCAGATGAAATGGCCATCGACCATCAAGAGCGAGGATCGTGTCAAGGCGGGTTCACGCCACATCACTTTGCCGGTGGCGAACTCAACGCACCGCAGCTCCGCTTCACCGGTATGGCGGCCGCTACAGCCATACAGGTAGCCGTCGTGGTAAATGGGGGTATTCCAGTGGCACTGCATGCTCTTGTTGCGGCGCTTGTCGGCATCGGTCCACACCACATCGTAGCCCCCTGGCTTGACCTTCAGCAGAGCGCTGCCTGGGCCATACGTTTCGGAAATGAACACGTAATCGCCCACGACCACCGGGTTGCTCGCGTTAACCGACTCCAAAACCCGGGCACGCCAGGGATAATGGAAATCGATCGTGCCAGTAGCTGGCTCCATGCCGATCAGACCGCCGCGGGCAAAGACGAAGCACCAGCGCCGGCCGCCGATCGTTGCCAGGGTCGGCACGGCGTAGCTGGCCAATTCGTCGGTGACTTGGTAACGAATCTTGCCCGTGAACTTATCGAAGGCGACAACGCCGGAGCCGTTCCCCTTCTGACCGAGGGTGGGGAACGCGCCGCTGCCGGGCGGACTGCCGCCGACCTGGGCGATCAGCAAGTCCCCTTCGATGACCGGGGTGCTACCGACGCCGAAGAAGTTCTGGACCACGCCAAACTCCGCCTTCGTATCCTGCTTCCAGAGTAGCTTGCCATCGACCGCTCGCACACAGTGGAGCATTCCTTCTGCCCCGTAAATGTAGACGCGATCCTCGTCCACCACGGGAAAGCAGCGCGGGCCGTTGTTGTAGCCGTAGTAATCCTGGTAATCGGTGGGATACTCGAACTTCCACAGTTCCTCGCCGGTCTCGCTCTTGAGACAACGCAGCCGGGCCTGGTTGGTTTGCCGATCAAACAAGAAGAGCCGGCCACGGCTGATGCTGGGCATCGCATAACCCGTCCCGAGCGGTTTGTGCCAAACAATCCGCAAACCGTGCTTGGGCCAGGGGGAGAGGATTCCTTTCTCCCGTGAAACGCCGGTGCCCAGGGGTCCCAGGAACCCCGGCCAATCACTGCCCTGTTTGCGCGTTCCGAGATCAACCAATGGAAGCGGCGCGGCAGATTCGGCTGTCCTCGGCTCCTCTTTCTGCGAGGTAGGCGGAGGTGGCGTTTTCTCAGCGCGCGGCGGCGTGGAAGCCGCCGGTCCGCCACAGCCAAGGGCGAGCGCCCAAATGAAACACACGTGGTAACGCATGGTACAGCGTCCTCAGAATATCTTCTTGGCCATGCTTGGTACGAAATACTGTAACGATTCCTCATCTGCACGACCACCGAGGCACCCGGTTAACACAGCGGTTGGGTTGCTACAATGACCGGGCAGGGTTTAAGATGAACGTATTCAGCGAGTGCCATCATGAATCAGATAAAACCCTATCCGCTTTGGCTCGGTCACGCCGGTGATGGCCGGGATTTTCGGCCGGCTCTGGATGCTGGCATTCAGGCTTTGGTCGAGCTCTCCCGAGAAGAACCGCCTGCCGACCCGCCGCGCGATCTGATCTATTGCCGGTTTCCCTTGCTGGACGGGGCTGGCAATGACGAGCATCAGCTTGAGCTGGCCATCCAGACACTGGCCGCCCTGGTCCGCATGCGGATACCAACGTTGGTCTGCTGCAACGTGGGCTTGAGCCGATCCCCGGCAATTGCAGCGGCAGCACTGGCGCAGGCTCATGGCGAAACGCCGGAGGATTGCCTGCGGCGCGTGGCCATGGCGCATCACAGTGATGTCTCGCCCGGTCTGTGGAGCGAAATCACGCACCTCATGCGGCCAGACCGTCGTCTCCGCTGAGCAGGATTACGCTTGCCCAGAGAGAATCGGTTTGATCACGTTACCGAATACATCCGTCAGGCGATAATCGCGGCCGCTGTACCGATAGGTCAGCTTGGTATGGTCGATCCCCATCACATGGAGGATCGTGGCGTGGAGATCATGGACGTGCACGCGGTTTTCGACGGCGTGCCAGCCGAACTCGTCGGTCTGGCCGTAGGTCATGCCCCCTCGGATGCCGCCGCCGGCCAGCCACATCGTGAACCCGAAGGGATGATGCTCCCGTCCATCGGAATTCTCGGCGGTCGGCGTTCGGCCAAACTCTCCCCCCCAGATCACCAACGTGTCTTTGAGCAGACCGCGCCCCTTCAGGTCTTTCAACAGGCCAGCGATCGGTCGGTCCGTGGCGGCACAGTTCGCCGGCAGCTCGCTCTTCAGGCCGCTGTGCTGATCCCAGAGTTGGCAGCTGCTGCGCCGCGCGGTTTGCGTGTGGTAAACCTGAACGAACCGCACCCCCCGCTCGGCCAATCGCCGCGCCAGCAAACATTGGCGTCCAAAAATCTCGGTGGTCTTGTCGTGCAAGCCGTACAACCGCCGGGTCGCCTCGGATTCATTCTCCACATCGAAGGCCGCCGGTGCCTCTCGCTGCATCCGGTAGGCCAGCTCGAACGATTCGATCCGGGCGCTGAGTTGGCTATCCTCTTGGCGGCGAAGGCGGTGCAGCTCATTGAGCTGCTGCAACGCATCCAGTTGGCCCCGCTGCTGCGCCAACGAGAACGTGGCGTTCTGGAGATTGGCGATAGGGTTCCGCAGGTCTGAAACCAATGTCCCTTGATAGGCCGCCGGCAAGAAACTGGAACTCCATAGCGGTGCTCCCTGGGCCGGCTGGGCTGGACTGATCACGATGAAACCGGGGAGGTTCTGGTTTTCGGAGCCCAGTCCGTACAGCAGCCACGATCCCATGCTCGGCCGCGAGAACGCTTGCTCGCCGGTATTCATTTGCAGGCAAGCGCCGTTATGGTTGATGTTGTCGGCCACCATCGATCGGATGATACACAGTTCATCGACACAGGAGGCCACGTTGGGAAACAACTCGCTGACTTCGATGCCGGCCTGGCCATGCTTCTGGAATCGAAACGGCGAACGGAGCAGATTGCCGGTCTTGGTCCGCACGAGCTTGGGCATGGCGAACGGAAGCGGTTTGCCGTTGTCCTGGCTCAGCCGCGGCTTCGGATCAAACGTATCCACCTGGGAAGGTCCGCCGGACATGAACAGGAAGATCACGCGCTTGGCCTTGGCCGGTGAAGGCGGCGGCTTGACCGCGCGCGGATTCGCCGGTGCGGCCGAAGCTTCGTCGGCAAACAGGCTAGCCAGCGCCAGCATGCCGAAGCCATTGGCAAACCGGCCCAGCATCTCTCGGCGCGTCATGGGCCAGCGCGGACTCATTCCCCAATCGGTGATCGGTTCAGTCATGGCGTCCCCGGGTATCAATCAACATACACAAATTCGTTCGTGCACAACAACACCTGGCAATACGCTTCCAAGGAGGGCCCATTCGAACTCGCTTCGGCCAGCATCTTTTGGCCGATTTCTATTTCCGCGGCCACGGGTGGTCGTCCAAAGAGAAGCCGATAGAGGTGTTCTACCTTGCCGCGGTCATCTTTGGGGCCTTCGCGCTGGATCCGTTCCGCCAACGCCTTCGCCTGCTTGAGGGCGAAGGGATGATTGAGCAGGAAGAGGGCTTGCGGGGCGACGGTCGATTGGCTGCGCTGGTCGATGATAGCGGTGGAATCGGCGGCGTCGAAAAGCTCCCGAAATGTGGATCGATCCGAGCGGACCGTCATCAGGTAGAGCGTGCGGCGGGGCCGATCAAAATCCTGGCTGGCCCGGCCTCCCAGGGCCGGATCGAGCCGGCCGGCCACGCTCAGAAGTGTATCCCGAATCTCTTCCGCTTCCAGCCGCCGGGGTTTCATGTGGCCAAGGAGACGGTTTTCTGGATCGGCCTGGAGCGTGTGCGGCGTTGCCTGGCTGGATTGCTGGTACGTCGCCGATAGCAAGATGGCCCGGTGCATCGCCTTGACCGACCACCCTGATCGCAGGAAAGACCGGGCCAGGTAATCGAGCAACTCCGGGTGCGTCGGCCGTTCACCGAGCTTGCCAAAGTTGCCAGGGGTGCGGACGATCCCCTGGCCGAAGTGATGCTGCCAAATGCGATTCACCATCACTCGTGCCGTCAATGGATTGGTCAGGCTGGCGATCCAGCGTGCCAGTTCCATCCGGCCGCTGCCGTGGGTGATTGGCGTCTGGTTGTCGCCGGCGAGGATGCGCGGGAACCGGCGCGGCACCAGCTTGCCGAGCCGATCATAGCGGCCACGGATATGCACAGGTACATCGTGGAATCCGACTTGCGGGCTTTTGGGGCAACCTCCTTCCTGAATGCCGTTGGCATAGGGGATGGGCCGCAGCGATTGCTTCAGCTGATCGAACTCCTTTTTCCTTGGTACAAGTCGCCTTGCCTGTCGCTGGACCTCCCAGGCCGCTACCAGAGAGTTCATCGTGAAGGGCAGCAATCCGCGAATCAATCCGGCCAGATGCTCTCGGTTGGCTTTCTCGATTTCGGTCTGTAAAGCCGTGATTCGCGCCTTCAGCCATTGATGCTGTTCCCATTCTGCCTTCGGGACGAGCGGAATGCGCAGCATCGGCGGGCCATTGGTCTTGGGACCGGGATCCTGCAAGATATGGCTGCTGAAAAAAATCCCAGCCAGGGAGTAGTAATCCTCGGTGGGGATGGGATCGAACTTATGATCATGGCAGCGTGCACAGGCCACGGTCAGCCCCAGGAAAGCTCGGCTCACGACATCAACCTGGTCGTCGGCGATGTCGGTCAGCAGTTTCTCTTTATCGGCATCGCCACCACCCCAGTTGCCGATGGCCAGGAGGCCCGTGGCGACAATGCCCGGAATGTTAACGCCTCCGGGCTCTTTCGGTGGAATCAGATCGCCGGCAATTTGGTGGAGGATGAATTGATCGTAAGGCAAGTCTTGATTGAAGGCGTTCACGACCCAGTCGCGGTAACGATACGCCTCGGTAATGTCCATGATCGTCCCGGGCCCGCTGAGGATCCGGGCATCAAACGAATCGGTGTAGCGCACGACATCGAGCCAATGCCGGGCCCAGCGTTCACCATAATGGGGCGAGTCCAGAAGACGATCCACCACCTTCACAAACGCATCCGGCTCCGGATCGGCCAGGAATGCGTCCAGCTCCGCAGGCGTCGGCGGCAAGCCGGTGAGGTCGAAGGTGGCCCGACGAATCAAGGTCCGCTTATCCGCCGGCGGGGCGGGCGCTAAACCGCGGGCCTCCAATCCCGCCAGGATGAAGCGATCGATTGGTGACTGGCACCACGCGGCGTTTCGAACCACCGGCGGAGACCCATCTGTGAGAGGCTGAAACGACCAGAATTTGTGCTGCTCGTCCGTGATTTCGTATTGTTCTGCTTGGCGGGCGACAGCAACCGCCTTGTCGGGACGCGATTCGGGCCAGGGCAGCCCGAGTTTGACCCAGCGCGTCAGGCGATCGATTTGGATTTGGGTCAATTTCTCGTTGGGCGGCATTTTTAGCTCGCCCTCGTAGCGGATCGCCTGGATCAGCAGACTCTCTTCCGGTTTGCCGGGAACCGCCGCGGGACCGTTTTCCCCGCCCCGAAGCACCCCGTCTCGGGACGTCAACCGCAGGCCGGACTTCGGTTTGCTTTCCCCGTGGCATCTCTGGCAGCGTTCCGCCAGCAGGGGCCGGATCTCGGTCTCGAAGAAATCAGCTGCGGATGAGGTGATCTTGTCGGCCGCGGTCCCATTGGCGGGGGGAACGGCGACAAACATCGTCAGGAAGAAACCGAGCAGGATCCTGCGGCGGGTCATACGTAAATGGCTCACTCAAGCAGACTTCGCGCAGATCAAACCAGGTAGGAAGCACTACCGTTGGATTATGCGCATCTCATGGGAGTTCTTCAACTTCCTTTTGCGAGAGAGGCTGGAGCCGCGGAGCACAGAGCATGGATGTCCGTACCGATTTGCTGGATTTGCCCTTGCCTGATTAGGCGCAACCGCTACCCTACGCTATCCTGGAATATAGGGCCTGTCGCTCTCGGATTCAAAGGACAAGACCTGGCATGGAAATGATCCGGCAGTTTAGCGAGTTTTTCCGCCACCTGGATGTGCACTTCCAGGGCCCCTGGCTATACCTGGTGCTGAGCCTCATCATTTTTTGCGAGACCGGCCTGGTCGTGACTCCGATTTTGCCAGGGGACTCGTTGCTGTTTGCCATGGGAGCCCTGGCGGCCAACGAGGGTTCCGCCCTCAGTCTACCGCTCTTGCTGATCTTGCTGACCGCCGCAGCAGTCATCGGCGACGCCGTCAATTATGCGATCGGCTATGTCGCCGGACAGCGGGTTTTTCAATCGGATCGCTCCCTTCTGTTCAATCGGAAACATCTCTTGCGAACGCAGAAGTTTTACGAGAAGTACGGCGCCAAGACGATCATCCTGGCCCGGTTCGTTCCCATTGTCCGCACCTTCGCGCCCTTCGTAGCCGGCATTGGCCGGATGCGGTACCGCAAATTTGCCCTCTACAACGTGATTGGCGGCATGGCCTGGGTCTCCCTGTGCCTCGTCGCCGGGTACCTCTTTGGCAACGTGCCGATCGTGAGCGAACATTTCGAGCTGGTCATTGTGGCGATCGTTTTGATTTCGGTCATGCCGATGGCCGTCGAGTTTATTCTTGCACTGCGCCGGCCTACGGCCGAAGTACCAATAACGGCGGATATTGACTGAAAGCATTCTGCCCGCTTGTTAATCCGCGATAGGATAAAAACGGATCTCCCGATTCCGATCGGAGGCGAATTCCAGGTAAATCGCCTCGCAGCACAGATCAAAGGCTGCCCCGACGAGAGCAATCGTCAGTCCGAGCGGAGCCAGGCGCGTTTGCCCATTCAGCCGGCTTGTCAGGACCGCGAGAAAGGCGATGAGGGCCACGGCGCCGCACATCCAGAGGCACCAAGCGACCATCCAACCGGCAGGCCGCCCGGCCAGGTAATCCAGCCGCTCTCGCAGCCCAACAAGGGAACTTCCCGGAACGATGCCAATGGCGCCCCTTACCAGGGCGGTAAGGTGCAGGCAAACATTGAGCCAGGCCAGCCCGATAAGGGAGCGAAGCAGGACGAATGAGGCCATCGGCTGTCTATCGTTCTCGATCAACGTTGCGCCTGCGGATCATGCTGGGGCCAACTCTTTACCCATGCCTTGGGGTATGGCGAACCGGAGAAGGAGACAAGGAGACAACGAGACACTAGAATGGGTGGCAAGGAACTTGGTCTCTTTCCCTTGATTTCTCCTGGTTTCGTTGCTCCGGAGGTCTCCCTTGCCGTTCTTGCTGCCATTGTTCGCCCTGACATTATTCCTCAGCGCGACCCTGCTCTTCCTGGTCCAGCCGATGATCGGCAAGCTACTCCTGCCCATGCTGGGCGGTACGCCAGCCGTCTGGAATACCTGTATGGTGTTCTTTCAGGCGCTCTTGCTGGCTGGTTACTCCTACGCCCACCTCACGACCTCCTGGCTCGGAGTGCGGCGCCAGGCGCTGCTGCACCTGGGCGTGCTGCTCTTGCCCTTCCTCACGCTCAGCCTCACCGTGAATCGAACACCGCTGGACTACGGCGAAGGCAACCCCATCCCCGCCCTGCTGTTGCTCTTGCTCACCTCAGTCGGACTGCCGTTTTTTGTGGTCTCGGCGAGCGCTCCCCTGCTCCAAAAATGGTTCGCGGCCACCGGCCATCCCGCAGCCAAGGACCCCTATTTCCTCTATGGCGCCAGCAATCTCGGGAGCATGCTGGCCCTGTTCGGCTACCCGACGGTGGTGGAGGCATGGCTGACGCTCGCCCAGCAACGCCTGCTCTGGCAAGTGGGCTACGCGGTATTGGTTGGGTTGACGGCCACCTGCGCCATCTGTCTATGGCGGCTCCGTGCTCCAGACAAGGAGACATGGAAACCAGTGGATAAGGAGAGGGAGGACGCGTCGGCAAGCCTCCGTTCGATCTCCTTGTCTCCTCCTCTCCCCCTCTCCCCCTCTCTTTCCCCCCGCTCCTTGTCCGGATGGCGGCGTCTGCGCTGGGTGGCGTTAGCATTCGTGCCGAGCAGTTTGATGCTCGGGGCGACGACATACATGACCACGGATATCGCGGCCATTCCGTTATTGTGGGTATTGCCGTTGGGCCTCTACCTGCTCAGCTTCATCCTGGTTTTCTCCCGGCTGCCGACGGTGGTCCATCGCCTCATGATTGTCTTGCTGCCGCCTATGGTCCTCGTCCTCGTGTTCCTGATGTTGTCCGAGATGCCGCTGCCGATCTCGTGGAAGATCCTGGTCCACCTGAGTGTGCTGTTCGTGGTGGCGATGGTGTGTCACGGCGAACTGGCCCGCGATCGACCCCCCACTACCCAGCTGACCGAGTTCTACCTCTGGATGTCCGTGGGGGGGGTACTCGGCGGGATGTTCAATGCCCTGATTGCGCCGGTAATCTTCCCGGACATTGTCGAGTATGGATTGGCCTTGGTGTTGGCTTGCCTGCTGACGCCGACGCTGGAAGGCGAAAAGGAAACACGGCTCGGGCCGGTCCTGGGCACCGGCTTGATGGGGGCCTATCTTGGCGGCGGCCTGGCCCTGCTCATCGCGGCCCTGAACCGTTCCGATCTCGGTCTCCGTGGCCTGGAGGGGGCGAGTGGGTTCTGGTTCATGGCGGCACTGCTGGCTGGCCTGCTCTTGGCAGCCATCAGCGCGATGCGCGAACGGGGGAAACGAACGGCTTACTGGCTGGACCTTGGTCTGCCCGCCGCTCTGGGAGTTCTCGTCGTAGGGCTTCGGCTCGGTCTGCCCATCATGGATTCGGACCAGGGCCTGGAAGATTTGTTCACCCGGCTTCACTATGTCGTGCAAGGTTGGGCACCAAACCGCGTGGCGAAGCTCATCAACCTCAGCTCGGCCGGCGTGATGCTGGTATTCATCTTCGCGCTGCCGACCGCCCTTTGCTATCTGTTCGTCAAGCGGCCGCTCCGCCTGGGACTCGGGGTCGGGGCACTCCTGCTGGCCAACTCCATCTGTGACCATCTCGACGAAGACCTGCTGCTGCGGGAGCGGAGCTTTTTCGGCGTCGTACAAGTTACCAAGAGTGGGAGCTTCCGCCGGCTGGAACACGGGACCACGCTTCACGGTCAGCAACGCATCAGCTGGACGCGGACCGCCATCGCCAGGGATTGGGCCAGCTTTCTGAGCGCGTCGGATCCACTCAGCACGGCTGCCCTGCTCGCCGGCGCGCAAGACCTCTGGGACCACCCGGGGCGTGAGCCGCTCACGTATTTCCATCGTACGGGACCGATTGGCCAGATCTTCACGGCCTATCATGATCAGCTTGCCGGCCGGCAGATCGGCTTGATCGGCCTGGGCACCGGAACACTCGCCAGCTACGGCCAAAAGGGACAGACCCTGACCTATTTCGAGATCGATGCCCTGGTGAAGCGGATTGCCTATGATCAGGACAAGTATTTCACGTTCGTGAAGGATGCCAAAGACCGAGGCGTCACGATGAATCTGGTTCTGGGTGACGCCCGTCTGAAGTTGGAGGAACGGGCCAATCAAGGAAATCAGGAAAAGCTTGCCCTGTTGGTCGTGGATGCATTCAGCTCCGACGCCATCCCAGTCCATCTGATCACTCGGCAGGCGCTCGACATTTTTCTTGCCAACCTGGCCGACGATGGTTTGCTGGCCGTCCACATCTCCAACCGCTACCTCAATTTGGAACCGGTCCTTGCCAACCTGGCGGAGGAGATTGGACTAACCGGATTCATCCAGACCGACAGCGATAGCCATATCCCCGGCAAAGCCGGCTCCAACTGGGTAATCCTGGCCCGGAATGAGCACGCGCTAGATCGGCTGGTCCACGAAGGGCGTTGGCAAGCGTGGCAATCGGAACACGGTTGGGCCGCCAAGGAGGATGCACTCCAAATGCTGGCGGGGATACCGGACGCGGGCGGGCTGGTGCATGGTTACGGGGACCTTTATCTTCTGCTCCTGGAGCATCTGCGGGCCCCGTGGCGGAAGCTGAGAGGCCGCCCGGAGGTGGGGATCTGGACGGATGATTACTCAAATCTGCTTCGAGTCTTTGATTGGAAATAACAAGGCCCACGGAGGGTTGCTCCTCCGTGGGCTCGAAGGATCGACGTGCTATTGGTCCTTCTTCTTCTTGCCGCCCATGACGCGGATTTCGGTGATCTTTTTGTTGCTGTCATCCGTGATAATCCAAGCCCTCAGACCTTTTTCGGGGATGTCGCTGAAGATCTTGTTCTTGAGGCCCTGATCAATTTCGTCTCCGGCCTCGGCCTTCTTGGTCTCCTTGTTGTACTTCCCCTTGACCACCTTCACGCTCTTGGCGACCGGCAAAGTTTTTTCGGGGCCCTTCTCGCCTTTGCCTTTGCTTTCGGCGAAGGTCACCTTGCCCTCGTCTACCTTGGTGATGATCGCGCTGATCTCATCCGCCAGGGCGACGCCGAGGCAGAGGCCCAACACAACCACCGCTCCTACTGCTTTCCGCAACATACATCCTCCCTTAAAAAGACGGCCAGTACCTTGGCCCGGCCCGCTGCCGGGACTGTGCTTGGAACATTGGAAGAGGCGCGTCCGACAGAACTCCTGTCGAGGCAAGATCGGTTTCAGCCCGTGGCGCTCAGCGTTGCGCACACCAGCCGGGCTGTCCGCGCAGGATTAAACCCGTTCCCCGTTCGAAGGTTTCGGCACGGTCTCGAACTACCGATGGTCCTCGTCGGATGAAGTTCCGTAGAAATCAAGGAGTGTTGTTCTACGTTTGGCTCTTGGCTCCCCAAAAATGTCATACGCGCAAACCCAAGCTTTGGTCAGGGGGGTACAGAAAAATACTGGGAATTGATTCCTCCGCATGGTAAAGTTTGCCACGCTGCGATATCGGCGGCACATTCGTTGCGATCGTCAGAGAATCGGCTCGAGAACCCAAGGATCCCGTTCTCTGACCATAGGGAGTCACTCTTGCGCATGCGACTCGGAATGCTAGGAATGTGGCACACTCACGCGGACGGTCTTGTCCGCCAGGTGGCGGAGCACCCCGAGGAATTCACCCTCGCCGGCTTTTACGACCCCGACCCCAAGGTCGTTGCCGAACGCCGCAGGCAGTGGCCGCCGAAGATTCCGAACTTTCGCGTCTTCGATAGCCCCGAACAGCTGTTACGCGAACCGTTCGACGGGATCGTCGTGGAAGGCCGGGTCCATGATAACTTGAAATGGGCCCGCCTCGCCCTCGAGAGCGGCCGGCCGGTTCTCCTGGAGAAGCCGGCCGGCACCGATCTGGCCGAATACCGCCGCCTGATCGATTTGGCGCAGCGGAAGCACTTGCACATGCAGATGCTGTACCTCTTCCGTTACATGTCGGCCGTGCTCCAACTCATCCAGCGCGTCCGGAAAGGAGAGCTGGGACGGATCTACGCTTTCCGCGCCCGGCTGCCGAAGGACCTGGCCTCCTATTCCCGTTTCGTGGAGGAGCTGCGCCCATACAAGGGCGGCATGTTCTTTGAGATGGCGGGACACGTGATCGATGTGATGGTCGCTCTCCTGGGCTGTCCGCAGCGGATCACTCCTTTTCTCGCCCACCACCATGTCGGGCCACCACCAAACTATGTGGATAACGGCGTAGCCGTTTTCGCCTATCCCCATGCCTGGGCAATCGTGGAAGTGCCGGCGCTCGAGGTGGCTCCCCATTCCCGGCGAATCGAAGTTTATGGGACAGAAGGCGCTTGCGTCATCCCGCATCTGGGCAGTGGCCACCTGGCCAACAAGGAAATCCAGCCCATCGAGGTGTACCGCGCCGGTGACGCCGGCTGGAACCGAATCGATCTGCCCGCACGAGTGCTACAGATTTCGGACCTGCGCGAGTTTGCCGCCTGCATAGCCGGGAAGAAGCCGCCGGAATACGGCATGGAACACGATCTGATCGTTCAGGAAACGCTGCTCCGGGCCAGCGGGATGGTTTGAGTTTCGTTCCAGGAATTGCGGTCGGTTTAGCGGCGGTTCGTAGAACCGCATGGAGACCGCGCGCTTTTGCGAACCGCCGCTACACATGGGCGAGGAACTCATCGGAGCTGAGCATGGCGGAGGTCAGGTGATCCTGATCGAGCTGGCCGGCGCGCATGGCCTTCACGTACGTGTTCAACCCACTGCTATCGGCGGGACGCCTAAGGAATTCCTGGTAGGAGCGCGACACGGTGTATTGGATGTCTTCCGTGCTGGCCAAGATTCCATTGGCGACTTGCTGCGGGCTGGCCCCCGCAGCCAAGGCCTGGGTGTGCACGGCGACTTCGCTGACGCTGGGGGAGCGCTGGAACGCATCCTGGTACAGGGCGCTGACAAACCCACTGGCGGTCCCGCCGCCACGGGATTGCAGGTATTCGGGAGAGCTGGTCAGGATGCTGCTCACCTGTTCCAACGTTCCGCCGTTGTGGAGGAAGGAAACGAAGCTCTGTAGCCCCGACGGATCGGCATGACGATGCAAATACTGCTGGTAGAGTCCCTGCACCTGATCGATGCGGGCCTCCTGGCTCTGCTGGACGGCCAGCGCGACCTGGGCTCGGCTCGCTCCTTGCTGGAGAGCGGCCGTCCAGGTATCCAGACCGCCCGGATCGGGCGGACGCTGGAGGATGGATTGATACACCTGGCTGACGAAGCGCTGCTCCACACTCCCCACGCTCACCGTCACCGCCCGCGACGTGCCGGCCGAATGGTTGGAATCTCCGGAGTACGATGCAGTTAGAGTATGGCTACCGACAGACAGGGTAGATGCCGTATACGTTGCCATTAACCCGTTGAGCGGCACCGTGGCCAGCAACGTGCCGTGGTCAAGGAAGGCTACGGAACCGCTCATTCCCCAACCGGTCAGGTTGGAACTGACTGTGGCCATGAGCAGAACCGGCTGTCCAACCGGCACCGCCAGCGACGAGGCTGCCAAGACGGTCGTGGTGCTGGCCAGGCTGTTGCCCAGCACGACGATGGAGGTGCTGATCGTCTCGCCCATTCCGCCGGTGCTCGGCAGCGAATTGCTATCCCCGCCGTAACTAGCCGTGATCGTATGATTGCCCGCGGACAGACTCGACGTGGTCAAGCTGGCAGTCATGGTACCGCCCACGTTG
>Ga0070734_10003129_pt1 | contig 18116 bp, 12 predicted proteins | sample Coa_R1_8_FD_66444 | JGI IMG/M metagenome (GOLD analysis project Ga0070734, IMG submission 66444) | Surface soil microbial communities from Centralia Pennsylvania, which are recovering from an underground coalmine fire - Coalmine... | ecosystem: Environmental > Terrestrial > Soil > Unclassified ... | reverse complement strand
ATACACGTTTATTCCCAAAAAAGAGGGCGGAGGCCGCAGCTTCGGATGGTCACGGCTTGTTGGCGCGTATGGATCGGGATTCATTGCGAATACCTGGTATCCGGCGCAACACTCTGACGTGCATAACGCGGTAGTTCTCGGTTCGATGAATCTGGCTGGCGATCTGGCAATCAATCTGTTGAAAGAGTTTATCCGTCCCCACGTGCAATTTGGCAATACTAAAAAGACGCCCAGCACCAAAACCGCCAGCACCAGGAAAGATGAAGACAGGAAAGGCAACTGAATATCACCATCGAGTCGAGCCTCGCAATCGGTAGTCTAGTGCCGTGTTATATGGGACGCATACAATGCTAGTACGCGAGAAACCCATTGTTTTACCAGCTGGTAATCTCGTGAGTGGCGCGTCATCTGGAAAAATCTCTTGGTCGAAGTCTTTTTTATGTCCCGATTGTGCCGGATAATATGATCAACCTGGCTGGCCATTACTGCGTCAGCGTGGAATGCCTTCCTTCGCGCGACCTCACATAGTACCCTTTCCATGATTTCAAGATCATGCCAAATCCCAATCGTGCTCTGGAGAGTTTTTAGCCAGTTCAGCGCGTCAACGGTTCCCGCAATATGCAATTTGTTCATTACTTCAGCGAGATAGCGCAGCCGTTTGGCAGCGATTCGCATGCCGTGTATGACGTGCTCGCAGGGATCGTGGTGTGACCTCTCCACCGCGTCGGTAAAGTCGCGCCAATGCTTGTCGAGCGAACGCACAATACGCGCGTAAATGACAGCCACCTCCGGATGAACCTCAGGCCTGTTCTCATGAGTATTATTTGCGATCTTATCCGGGCCCATTGCAAAATCGCGCTTTAGCCGCAGGTAAGGGACTGACAGGTTAACGCGTCCAAGCTTTTCCAGGGTTTTCGTGGCAGTCTGCGCTCGAACGGATTGAAGGTGCTCTCGCAGGGCCAGCCACGCTTCGCTGTCGGGGCCCTTTGCCTCAATAGAATTGTCCGCCGCTGCAAGCAGAGCGTCACAATTGCGAAGCTTCCCCAGGGTTTGCCTGCACAATTTCAGGCGGCGCCGAAGCTTCCTGATATGGTGTGGCCGCGGCTTAACATAGATTAGATCCAGTACCTCCTCAAGTCTGCGGCAATACACGCGCATACGATTGACGGCAGTTAGATCTTCATCACGCAGCACAACCGGGACCAGGTCAATAAACTTGTCGATCTGTCGCAAAGCAATTTTGCGTAGTTTTGTCCATTCCCAGAAAGGCCGTCCTCCACCGTTTTGATTGCCCTGCGGTTCCTTGTTCTGCAATTTGGCCAGCGGTAGCCGTACCTCTGCATTGACGGTGATATTTGTGGAAGAACTCATCGTGAACTCCCCTTGTAGCTAACCTATTGAACCTTTAGGCTCTTGTGCTCCGGGCTCGTTCCGTGAAAAGCTGCCGGATTTGCGCTGTCCACTTTCCATTGTGCCTTTCAAGCGAGAGATGCTCAGTGATAAGGATCACAGAGAAATTACAAAGATTGGCACAAACTCTCATTAGGAATCTCATGCCATTAGCTTGCATGAATTGAGGGGGCCGGCAAAAAACTAGACAGGTGTTCTTCACCGACTGGAGTCTTGCATGAATTGGTCAGGGGAAACCGAGAAAAAGGTGATCGGAAGGGCGCGGGCTGGCGATTTGCACGCCTTTGGCATGCTCTATGACAATTACAGCAAAAATGTCTATAGCAGATGCCTGCGTCTGACTAAAGACCCTGACACCGCTGAAGACCTACGACAGGACGTATTTATTCAGGCATGGAAGAAAATTTCTGATTTTCGTGGCGATTCCCGATTCGGTACATGGCTCCATCGGGTGACAACAAACATTGTATTTATGCATTTCCGCAAGAAGAATCGCCATCCTGAAGAAAGCCCAATCAGCCGCCGCCTTAACGACCAATGGTCGATAGAGGAACTAATCTCATCAGGTCCACCGCAGCTCGATAATCGGCTTTTGCTCACCCAGGCGGTTTCGGCCCTTCGGCCCGGATATCGTGAGGTATTAATGTTGCATGACGTTGACGGTTATAAACACGACGAGATAGCTCGAATCCTCGGCATTCCGCCAGGAACCAGTAAATCTAATCTTTACCGGGCACATCGACAGATTCGATCTCGTTTGAACCGGTCGTCTCAGCCGCAAATGGCTTGGTCGCGTTAAGTTCTGTCCTGTAAAGGAATGTGCCGGCATGGCATGTGCAAAAACCGATGAAGTACCAGGCAGACATCGAACGAACAGGTGTGGCCGCCGGTGAAATGACGGCCAATCCCAATGTGAGGCAAATTCTTGAGGAGCCCATTATCTCGGTTTCTAACCTTTCAATTGAAATTGGCGGCCATTGCATCATCCGGAATGCAAATTTCACGATACCCAAAGGTTCGGGCCTGGCAGTGATCGGCCCTAACGGCTCAGGAAAAACAGTGTTAGTGAAGGCTCTGCTGGGCTTACTGCCATATACCGGCGTCATTCGCTGGGCGCCTGGCTCAAGACAAGGATACGTTCCGCAAAAGATCTTGGCTGACCCAAGCCTTCCCATGCGAGTGGAAGAGATTCTGGCGGCTAAGGCCTTTGTGCAAAAAATGACGCCTGCCGATATCGCGGATGCTGTGGCATGGGCCGCGATTGGCGGCCTGCTGGAGCAGCGTTTGGGTGCGCTTTCCAGTGGTCAATTGCAACGGGTGCTGCTGGCGATGGCAATGATGGGCGCTCCCAACGTGCTCCTGGTGGACGAGCCAACGGCGAGCCTGGATGAAGGCTCAGAAGAGCATGTTTTTCAATTGCTTGAAACTACCAGAAAGTTGCGTGGCACCACCATTATTATTGTGTCGCACGATCTCGCGCTCGTAGGCCATCTGGCTACTCATGTGATTTGTGTCAATGCGGGTGTCGCGTCTTTTGGAACTGCCAGGAACATGCTCCGGCAAGACGTTCTTGAATCCTCGTTCGGCGCGCCTTTACGTTTCCATTCTCACAATCTGGAAAATAAATCATGACGCTGACCTCCGGCCAGATATATGAGTTCGCTGCTGCCGTAATGGTGGCAATCGCTGCAGGGCTGGTCGGCTCATTTGCATTGATGAAGAGAATGAGCCTGGCAAGTGATGTGGTTTCTCATCTGGCGCTTCCCGGCATCGGGATTGCGCTGGCTCTGCGTCTAAATCCCGTCCTCGGAGCAGCTTCCACGCTCTTGATTGGCACATTGCTGGTTTGGGGCGTCGAAAAGAAAACCGGTATTGCCACTGAAGCAGTAATCGGCGTGGTATTTGCTGCGTCACTTGCTATCGGCGCTCTTATTACTCCGCGAGAGGAACTCGAAGAAGTCTTATTCGGAAGCATGCGTCCGATTGGGTTGTTGGAATTCATTGTGGGATGCTCTGCGGCTGCAGGTGTGATCGCTGTAGTGCTGGTTCGCAGGCATTACTTGGCGCTTGCGCTCTTTTCTCCCGATATCGCGGCTGCCAGTGGTATCAATCTGAGTGGTCTCAGTCTTGAATTTTTGCTTCTGTTCAGCCTTACTATTCTTCTGAGCCTAAAGTTCCTTGGAGCACTTCTTGCGGGCGCGCTGCTCATGATACCCGCGGCTACGGGCAGAAGATTGGCGACCAGTCTCCGCTCTTTCCTGGCGTATTCCGCGGTAGCCGGCGCAACCGCAGTAGTAATTGGTCTGGCAATTTCTTCTGGGTTTCAAAGGATCGGAGCCAGTGGGCCAGCGGTGGTCCTGGTTTCTGCCGCTACTTTTGTGTTTGCTTCATTTACACGCAAACAGATTTGAAAACCGGCGCAGTTCCCTGCTCTTGCGGTAGCTTGTGAGCAACAGATGGCGTTTCGTATTGAAAGTTTGACTACGCCCTGGAGGCACTCGCTAAGAACAGCAGCAGTGCAATGCCCACGAGTAAATACCACAGCCCAATGCGTTCATGGGGAACAACGGTGTACGGTAGCAAAGCAGTTTCCGGGGGACGGCTAGATACTTGCCTGGCTCTTGTTAACAATCGCATTGTGTCTCCAATCGGCCGTGCTCTGGCGGGACAAAACTCAGAGACAATAATGATCGCTTAACCTGTTTGCTGCGGTGATCCAGATCACATGAGTAACTCGGGTTTGATGTGAGCTAATCAACATAAAGCTGCGAGGTGTGATAGCCGTCACTGTTTGGCGACATTGCAGCGCACATAGTAAGAGAGGAGATGATTATGAATGCCGTCGCCATTCCCGTGCTTCCTGCCGTCCGGTTAAAAAATATTCTTTATGCCACCGATTTCTCAAAACCGTCACGGGCGGCGCTACCTATTGTTGCAGCCATCGCTCGGAAATACGGTTCCAGGATCTTTGCCGCCCACGTTTGGGCTCCTCTGCCTTATTCCATGGTGACGCCTGAGGGGCTCTCCGTGCTTGAAGATAAGGAGGAAAGCGATGCCAGGGAGGTGCTCGAGCAATTCATGCAAATCAGGGAACTTGAAGGTCTGCCTGTCACGCCAATCTTGAAGTGTGGCGAAGCAACACGGGAGCTTAGCCGGATTGTACACCAGCATCATATTGATTTGGCCATCTTAAGCACGCACGGACGAACAGGATTTAAACGGCTCTTGATGGGATCGGTGGCGGAAGAGCTTTTTCGTAGCCTGCCTTGCCCGGTGCTGACTGTGGGCCCGAATATCTCAAGGCGGTTCGAGAGTCAATCAGAAATCAAACAGATCCTGTTTCCGACGGACCTTTCCCAGGAGTCAGCTGCGGTGTTCCCATATCTCGCCGCTGTGGCGGCCCAGTATGCGGCATGTATCACGCTTTTACACGTTGTCCCGTCGGAAGATCAGAGACACCCGGCCGCCATGGATCAACCTGACAGCTTGCGGAGTGCGATGCAACGCATGTTTATTCCTCAAATTGACCCACGTTGCGAAGTTAAGCTGGTAGTCGAAGCCGGTGATCCTACTGAGAGGATCTTGACTCATGCGCGCGCCGAAAAGGTAGACTTAATTGGTTTTGGAGTCCGGAAAGCTGGAGAAATTACTACCCATTTCCGAAACACGGTTCCCTACAAGGTAGTGCTCGAATCGGAATGTCCGGTGCTGACCTCTCATTTCGGCGATGGGTGGTAACCAGATCAGGGACAACTAAAGTTCCGGGTTCGTACCTCGAATATATTTGGGTAATGCATCTTTTCCGCTGTGGGGTTCTTGCATGCCACACAAAGCGCTTGACCACCGATTGCTAAGCAGTATCCATCAGCTCGCCGGACCAGCACGGATCCGCATGGAACTGGGCTTTTCTCCGAAACAAATGTCTCTCTGTCCAACCCTACCCGTCGTGCGCCTGAAGGACAGGGAAACGCTTATTGCCGTGCTGTTGAACCCTGAGATGAATTTTGGGGATCTATACAGCCAGGGGGACATTGATGTGGAAGGTGATCTCGTCAAGGCTCTGGAGGCTCTCTACCATGCTCCCGACCGTCTTATTACGCGCCTGATTTCGCGTTGGCTTGGATGGATGCAGTCCTGCGGGTTGAGCGCTGCGCGCAAGAACATCCATCACCACTACGATATTTCGACCGATTTTTACAAACTCTGGCTTGATCCAAAGCTTGTCTATACATGCGCTTACTTCCCGGGTGAGAACACTACTCTGGAGCAAGCGCAGAAAGCAAAGTTGGACCTGGTCTGCCGCAAGCTCTGGTTACAGCCGGGTGAAACAGTGGTGGAAGCTGGTTGCGGCTGGGGTGCGCTAAGCCTCCACATGGCCCGCGAATACGGCGTACGGGTAAAAGCTTTTAACATCTCACACGAGCAGATTGCATTTGCCCGGGAACAGGCAAAGCGTGAAGGGCTGGAGAGCAGAGTTGAATTTATTGAAGATGATTACCGCAATATCGCTGCTCATTATGACGCATTCGTCTCAGTGGGAATGTTGGAGCACATCGGTCGCGAGCATTATCAGGAATTAGGGAATGTGATTCACCGGTCCATTGGTGATACGGGCCGCGGCCTTTTGCATTTCATTGGAAAAAGCCAGCCGCAGCCATTCAGCGTCTGGATCAGGAAACGCATATTTCCCGGCGCCTATATACCTACTCTGCGCGAGGCGATGGACGTACTTGAACCGCATGACTTCAGCGTGCTCGATGTTGAGAATCTGCGCATGCACTATGCGCGGACGATTGAGTTCTGGTTGCAGCGCTATGAACGCCATTTTGATCAAGTGGCCGAGCGCTTTGGCCTGACTTTTGCCCGAATGTGGCGGCTATATCTTGCGGGCTCCATCGCCGGTTTTAGAGTGGGTACACTGCAATTGTTCCAACTCTTGTTTGCCGGCCGGTCTTGCAAGTCCCAGCCATTGACCCGGGCCCACCTCTACAATGCAAATGAACAGGATTCACAGGATGTGCAATGGATACGTGCGATGTCCTAATCGTAGGTGGAGGTCCGGCAGGATCGTCTTGCGCCTGGGCTTTGCGCTCGTCGGGATTGCACGTTGTGATTCTGGACAAAGCGAGCTTCCCGCGCAACAAAGTGTGCGGAGGCTGGATCACTCCGTGGGTCTTGCAGGCACTTGAAATCGATCCCGCAGTTTACTCGCCGGGCCGAACCATACAGGAGATTCTCGGCTTTCGTGTGAGCTCCATGGGAGCGCGGGAGGTTGGAATCCCTTACGACCGCGTCATCAGCTATGGTATTCGTCGCTGTGAGTTTGACGAATACCTGCTTCGCCGCGCTGGAGCGGAGACACATGAAGGCACGTCCATCAGTAGGATCGAGCGGTCTGGGAAGCACTGGATCGTCAACGGAGCATTCAAAGCCAGGATGCTGGTCGGGGCTGGGGGGCATTTCTGTCCTGTGGCACGGCACATGGGCAATGGCAATTCCGATGAACCGGTGGTAGCGCAGGAGATTGAGTTTGAAATGTCTCCTGGCGAGGCACGTCTCTGTGGCATTAACGCGGAGATCCCTGAGCTCTATTTTTGCCCCGACTTACAAGGCTATGGCTGGTGTTTTCGCAAAGGCAATTTCCTGAATATAGGACTGGGCCGTCTTGACCAGCACGCGCTTTCTAAACACGTGGCTGATTTCCTTGGGTTTCTGCGCACCACGGGCAAAGTAGTTTTTGATCTTCCCGGCAAATTCTGCGGACACGCTTACCTGCTTTTTGGATACAGCAAGCGGAAGATGATGGCCGATTCGGTGATGCTCATTGGAGACGCTTCTGGCCTTGCATTCCCCCAGAGTGGCGAAGGCATACGGCCTGCCGTGGAATCAGGACTACTCGCGGCGAGTATGATCAAGTCGGCGAACGGACAGTACAACGAGGAGAGTCTGCGAGCTTATCCCGCACTGCTTAGCAAGCAATTTGGCGGTGACAGGTCCACCGCAGCGCTGGCTTATGTGCCTCGTTGGTTGCGCAATGGCCTTGCGCACTTTTTGCTAAAGACACAATGGTTTTGCCGTCGCGTGGTAGTGGAGAATTGGTTTCTTCGTTGATGCGGCGGCCAGACTTATTTTGCGCAAGCCAGATGCAGGATACTGGCAAGTGCATTCGGCTTACGCGTCGCGTCTCTGCAACAAAGCTAAAGCGGCTTTGCTAGCCTTGCAGCTCCTTCGGCATCGCTAACCCGTTGAGCGGGAAAGATTCCATCCAGAGCAGGTATTGAGGTTGACGAATTGCCATTGCGTCGCCCAACTTTGATCTCTCGCATCAAGTCGGCCAGAAAAACAAGGATTGGGGGATCGGTTGGCAAAGGTGTGCGCAAAACGAGATCTGTATCACCAGTGACATCATCTTCGGACACACGGATGGCCTGACCACCAGCGCGCAAGACCGAGTCATGGCAGAAATAGTCGCGAGCCTGGATTGGGAGTTCCATCCCAAGAGCAAACAGGAATGATTTCCCTTGTGGAGCACCCTGCATGTGGTAGTCACCATTCGGGGCGGCAATCGTGCAGGCCAGCGGCTTGGATTGTGGAATTGGCGCGGAAAAGAGACCGAGACAGACAATTCCCTTGAAACCGTCCGGCACCATTACTCGTCCTGAAAAACCGGGACCGGCAGCAATTCTGGCGTGCGGAGCCGGTAAGCTTTTGTGATCGCATATAGCGTGACGCGGTGATTGCGCCAGGGCGCGAAATTGGCGCGGCGAAACGCCAAAGGAGCCGGTAAATCTCCGCGTGAAAGTGCCTACGCTGCTGTAGCCCACGTCATAACAGATGTCTATGACTTTGCTGCGGGTGTGCAGAAGCAAATCGCGTGCGGCCTCCAGACGCAACGCAGAAAGAAAATGAAGTGGCGGCAGGCCGGTGACACTCCTAAAGGTCCGTGTGAAATGATACGGGCTGGCAAAGCCGATTTTAGCCAGCAAGCGCAATGACATTGGCTGCCCCATCTGCCCGCGCATGGCGGCGATGGCACGCTTTACCGATTCATAGTGCAGCCTCGTTGTTGATTCACGTACTACTGCCTGCTCCATATCATTATCCTTTCCGCGCCACTGAAATACGCATCGTCATCAGTGGGACGCCACTGGTTCAAGGAACCCGGCGAGGGCCCGACGGAGACATTCCGGAACAGGCGATGGCGTAAGGCGCCCATCATCGCGGCGCATACACGCTATCTGCTGTTCCCCGCGCGCCACCAGCATCGGCTGCACTCCGCCCCGCCAGTATTCAAAACGCATTGTGATCCTGTTCTGCTGTATCTCTTCTAGGAACATTCGTACCGTCACCTCATCAAAAACCTTTACTTCATCCAGAAAAGTGCATGAGCAATGGAGAGTAATGAGCGCAAGACCTTCTTCCAGTTGCTCAAGGATCTCCGGAGCATTTTCACGGAGGAAATGCTCGCGCGCTCTTCCCTGCCAGTGGAAGTAATTGGTGAAATAGACGTTCCCTGTCAGGTTCGTCTCTTCGAATCCAATCACCTGCTTGTATTCATAAAACTTCATGGCGATGCCGGGTAACAAAGGCAAATGCAACTCCGTCCTGGAAGCCCTGAATCGACGTTCGAAAACTCGCGGCTTGCCACTCTCCTGATGACAAAATGGTCCAGCCATCTGTGGTCCGGGTGTTAAATTGCAGATGCTGGTCGAAGGCGGCTCCGCATTTTCTCAGACTTTCTTTGAGAGTCCAGGCTTGCGTGGACGCATCTCTCAAGCGAATATGGCCCTCAGTTGCAATCATCTCCGCCAACGACAGCCACTGTTCACCCAGCAATCCTCTCCATGACGCTCCATCGCGGTCTACGCATTGCTCCATATCGCAACCCACGGGCTGTTGTGAGCGTGCCGTTAGAAGCAAACTTCCGCAGTGCGAACGGGAGACTTCTGTTTCTGGGTGTGCTTCTTCTTCCGGCTTGCCGTCCGGCCTATGGCAAAAAGATTTTGCAATCTCATTGGCCGTGGCTTCATGCAAAGAAATGCGTAGATCGGCGGATGGCATGATATCGCCCAGTCGACGCTCTAAATAGGGCGCCAGCAAAGCTGCCGGCCAGGCATGTTGCGTCTCAATGGGCGCAACAGCGTGCAGTCGCAACCCACTCCAGCGCTCGCAAATTTGGCCGTTTGCATCTTCGACCTTTACGTCATAAATGAAATCGTCGCCATTGTGCTCTCGTTCTTCGGCTGTAACGATAGCGGTCTTAGTTGCCCATATTGCGCTCATCGAGACTGAATCTACTCCGGTCGGCAGAACGGTTTTGTGAGGAATACAGGCTTGAACACAATGGATGACTGCGTCTCGCATGGCTGCATCGCCCAGCAGCATGTCGCCGGGAAGGTAACGCGCGAACCACTGCTGTTTTACAGAGCTGGAGATCCCCGCAACACAGCGCTTCGCTTCGAGTTCATGATATGCGGTGATACAACGGAAGCGTCCTTGATGAAACAGAATGCGTCCGTAAAGATCTCCCTCAGGACTGAGTGGAAGAATTTGTCGCTGAGTCAAACCGCCGACGTCTCCGTCCGGCGGAGCGCCGTAAACACACTCGCCGGTGAAGTGATCGACATGAAAGGACGTGGTTGAACTGCGCACCACAACTGCAATCACTCCGGGTCGGCGGCGCACAGCAGCCACGCGCAGCACAATTGATTTCCCCGGAGGAACAATGATGGGCCGATTGAAGCGGAGATTGTGAAACTGCGGCAATTGTTTAGTCTCTTCCAGCGCGCTTGCCACCTGCGCCATCGCTTCCATGCCCAGCACCGCCGGAACAATTTGATCTCCCCGGAAGCAGTGATCTTTCAGATACGGATCAGTATCGGTAGAAATTTCCGCATCGGCGATTAGCTCGATGCCGGGATAGTGCAGGCGCACATTTTCCAGGAAACGCAGGAAAGGCAAATCTGAATGGCCAAAGCCAAGCGTCGGCAAGTTGCCGCTTCGCGCTGTAACAATGCAGGATGCAGGTGCATTCTGCCATGCAAGCATTTCCGGTAAGCAGCTAAGCGCTTGATCAAGCGGCAGCGGTACGATTCCCTGCTGTTGCAAAGATTCTAAAACGCCCAGACGCTGGCCCATTCCTACGCCCGCCCAGACTGACCATTCCAGGTTCAAGCAATGGCAAGCAGGATGCTGACGTTGCCAATCTTCCACTTCCATCCTGAGCCATTCATTGGCGAGACCGTAATGCCCTTCCCCCTGGAGCCCAGTCCTGCCAATGATTGAGCCAAAGGTAAGTAACAGACGAAGTTTGTTTTCGCCGAGAGCTCTTAATATGTTGCGCAGCGCGCCTACTTTTACTTCTAATGTGATGCACAGGTCTCGCTCTGTCAGGTCTTCCAGCTGTTTGGGATTGTTGATCCCTGCTCCATGAAGTACGGCGGTTACGGTTCCCATTTCAAACTGGATTCGTTGAATGGTTTCGGAGGCAGCCTTGTGATCAGTTAGATCGACATGGAAATACTCGAATACTACCTTGGCGTTGCGAAAACGCTGCAAGTTGCTCTGGAGTTCCGCATCGCGCTCAGGATGCGAACGTCCCAGCAAGGCCAGACGGCACCCGGAAGAGCGGGCCAGAGTGAGGGCACACTCGGCTGTGATTCCCTTGCCGCCTCCTGAAACGAGCAGCAAGTCATGGGCGCCCAGTGCCTTTGCTGTGTCATTCCGCTCGGGCCAAAGCACTTTCAGCCGTGGCTCATGGCGAATTGCATTCGCGTCATAAACAGCTTCAGTAAAGCCTGACGCTGCCCTAGCTTCGCTCACTACCAACGCAGCGGTTTCCGATGAGGCCTCTGGGACGTCAACCACTGTAACGGTCATCTCGCGATGTTCAAGGAACAATGAACGAGCAAGAGCTCCGGCACCGCCGCCATGCTGTACAAAAACGACTTCCTGGACCTTCTGCTTCACACAGGACTGGACGGAGCGCAGCAAGAATTCCGCCGCTTCAACTGTCCGCATGTTGGGGACGCAGCAAATAACTCCTCTGCCGGAAACCGACTCAAACTGCTGAGCCAGCGATTGTGTGAAATCGCCTTGTTCCATTGCCATTACCTGCCACTGACTCGATCCACTTCGCGGCGAAGGACGAATTCGAAGTGGCTTTTCCACCAACTCGACTCCCAAAGTTCGAATCCAAGGCTCCGCTCCCGCCGGATACTTTTGCTCGCTGCGGGAGACTGAATGATGTCTGTTCCGTTCCAATATCTCCGCGGTTTCTGACAGAGTGGCATTCGTAAATTCTGCGGGAGAGACCGGCGCAACCGATCCCGACTGCGCGGCGGCTTCCAACACGATTTGGCTAATACTGATCGAGTTAAGGTGAAGATCATCCAGAAAGCGGTTTTCAGGCAGGATTGTCCCCAAGGGAAGTTGTGTTCGCTTCGCGACCAGCCTGCGTAGTGCTTCCAGGACCGGGGTATGCGAGGGTGTGACAACCGGCTGTGGCTTGGGTACCTCCGGAATAATGGATGAGATCGCAGGAGCAAAGCTCGAATCAGAAATACTTTCGCAGGGGTTCTGCAAGAACTTATGTCTATGCAGCAAATCAAATGGTCGGTAAAAGCGATCGGCAAAAAGAGATTTTGAATGAACGCTTGCGCCAAGAGCAAATGCAGCTCCGACGGCGGCCAGCAATCCTCGCAGCGAATCGCCTCCAACATTGAGCGCCACGGCAGGCACACCAAACTGCTGTGACATGATATCGGTCAATATCGATCCTGGTCCCACTTCGATGAGAAGATCTGCTTCCGCGGCCACGCGTCGCGCGGCTTTGGCGAACAGCACCGGCATCGTGACCTGATCTGTGAGGAGTTGGCGCAGATCGGTCTTCTCTTCAACGGCGGTTCCGGTCACTGTGCTAACGATGTATTTTGTCTGATCGACATCGCTCAGGCGTTCCGATTTTAGATAACGGGAGAATGCGATGGCCGCATCCGCCATCAGCGGTGAATGAAATGCATGCGAAACCGGAAGCATGGTCGCGGTAATTCCGTGAGCGCTCAGGCTGCCAAGAAAGCGCTTTACAGCAAATGCTTTTCCTGAGACGACGGTCTGTGTGGGTGCGTTGTCCGCTGCGACAACAATAGGATCGCCGTTCAACCTGTGCCTTACGTCTTCACAAGCGGCTTGAATGGATGCCATGCTGCCCATGGGATCGCCCAGTTGGGACATCAGACGTCCGCGCTCTGCGACCACGCGCTGCAACGTCTCTTCATCCATGGCTCCGGCCCAGTACAGCGAGACTAGTTCTCCAAGACTATGACCGGCCGCGACGCTTGCATCGATTCCCAGCGAACGCAGCAGCAGCAGCCCGGCTAATGAAGCCGTAACAATGCAAGGCTGTGCGACCTCAGTGTCGACACTCCGGACCTGAGGAAGGTGGGCACGGTTGTAGAGATCGCGAACCTCACTGAATCGTCGTGACCACATTCCGCCATCGGTATAAACAGGCGCAGCTTGTCCGGGGAAAAGGAAACCAATACGCGGCGGCGTGTCAGCTTTGCCTAGAAATACTCCGTGACTACAATCCATTAGCGTCGTGCTGCCCGATGCGCAACAATCGCGCAGCACCTGAATGGCGCGCTCAAGCTCTTGTGGGGTTGCCGCGACACATGCCGCCCGCACTGGCTTACGGTCGCTATCCAATTTATTGGCGAGATGAGCCGCCAGGTCGGTCATCTCCGCATAAGAAATCTCATTGGCAAGCATGAGAATTTCATCCAGCTGAGCTGCCAATTCGTTTAGGTCTGAGGCTTGCAGGAGAAAAAGCTCGCAATCCTGCGCGGACGAAAGCCGCTGCTGCTCATAGCCCGTAAAGCTCTTGCGGCGGGCACGATCTGCAGCCTCAAGCGTGATATGGGTATTGATTCCGCCGAATCCAAACGCGCTTACGCCAGCCCGCACTGGCGCTTCGTCCGGCCACAATTCAGCTTCACGCATGATGCGTAGCGCGGGACGCTCTCCGTTGAGTTCAGAATGAGGACGGTCGCAGCCTGTAGTCGGAGGAATGACTTTTGCCTGCAGGGCCATCGCGGCCTTGATCAAGCCGGCCACTCCGGCCGCTGCTTTGGTGTGCCCGATATTGGCTTTCACCGATCCAATAGCCGCTGCTGGAGCATGATCGCTTGCTGCTCGCCTCGCCTGCGAGAGCGCCTGTAACTCGACGGCGTCACCTATGGCTGTTCCTGTTCCATGGCCTTCAAAATAAGCAACGGAATCAATGCTGTATTCCGCTCGCCGATAGGCGCGTTCCAATGCGAGAAGTTGCCCAGACATCTCTGGTCGCGTGATGCCGCCGCTGCCATCGGAAGAAATTCCCCACCCGCGAATTACAGCGCGAACAGGATGTTGTTGCGCCACCGCTTCTTCATGCCGCATCAGCACCACAAATCCGCACCCTTCGCCAGGCCAGAAGCCGGATGAGTGCTCATCGAAGACCCGCATGTTATCTCCGGCAAGAGCGCCAAGCTTGGAAAATCCGGCTAACTCGAATGGATCAAGACTGAGGTCAACGCCGCCGACAAGAGCCACGTCAACGTCACCGGCCTGCAATGCGGAACAGGCGTTGGCAATGGCCAGGAGGCTGGAGGCACAGGCGCCATCCACTACGTAGCCGCCGCCTTTCAGGTCAAAGTAATTGCAGATCCTGCCGGCAATCGTATTGGAGAGACCGCCTGCCAGCGAATCTTCAGTTGTAGCAGGAAAAGGTTTTTTGTAGAGCGACTCAATCTCGGCGATCAGGCGTGCGTGATCGCTACAAAGCTTTTCCCCGCCATTCTGGAGCGCAGCGCTGATCACGCGCCGAACATAGGGCCATCGCAAGCGCATCAGGTTGGCACGTGAGAACTCGCCTGTCAGCGTGTTGCCAACAAAAACGCCGGTTCGCTCACGTTGATTGGCACTGCCGTTGGACATTCCGGCATCACTCAAGGCTTGCTCCGCGACATCGAGCGCGAGCCAATGGGAGAGATCGGTGGAGCGAAATGTGTCGCCAGAAACTCGAAACCGCACACGGTCGAATTCGTAGTCCTCGAGCACCGCGGCCATGGTCACGGAAATGGTGTCTTCATTCTGCTGTGGCGCGGAGTAATCAGCTACATTCAGACGCAGTCGCGGAATGCGGCGGAAGGAGCGCCGCTGCGACAACACGTTCTCCCACAATTCACGCGGGGAACGGGCCTCTGCGTAGCGGCACGCCATACCGACAATGGCAATTTCACTCATGCCTGTTTTAATTGCGCGACCTCAGCGGCGGCTGCAGGGATGCGAACTTGTTCGATCGCTTCAGCCTTTGGTGAGCGCTTCCGGTTGAGCAGCGCGTACAGATGCAGACTCAAGCCTCTGGTGGCGCTGGTGAGTGCCAACGCGATGAAAAGCCCATATACCACATGAACGACTAAGAGCAGGGCATAGATCGTTGCCACAGACAACCCGAACGCCACCTGTCGGGCACGCTTGATGGGCGTGGTCGCTGGATCGGGGATCATGTAGAGCGAGAACAGAATGAAACCGGCGCTCGTCATAGGAAGGAATGGCACCGCCAGCGGCATGCCAAAGATCATTTTTCGAATCAGCGACTGCGCGGCGAAGCCAAAGAACCAAGCCAGGACCAGTGGCAATCTTCCCGTAAATTTTGCGTGAATGATGGTTCCGGTAACCAGAATCACTGCTGGAATCAGCCAGTGTCCCAAACCCGTAACGTTCTCTGTGAATTGGTACGGAGGCGCAAGGCCCGCGGCAGGAAGCAGCAAAAGCGTTAGGGTGATGCCGAAGTTCGACGGGTTGAAGATGTGCTGCGTCTGGCCGTTGCCGATAGGCGCGCGGAAAAGGACCTTGGAAGCCAATGACAGTGCTGCTGCAAACACAATGGGCGCAAGCCGCGAGTTTGCATAAATCAGCATGGCACAGGCCAGCCCGGGGATGATGCAGGGCGGAAGGAAGTTCACGACATTTGCAGTGCTGCCGGCGAACCTCGGCGTTCGTTGATTCATTCGCGCATCCAGCCATTCCAGAAAAAATGCAACCACGCATGCCGCAAGTACGCCGACGATCGGCTGGGCATAGGATTGCTCAAAGCCGAGCACGGTATCGCCAAGAATGGTCCACGCGATCAGCAAAATAGTGAAATACCAAAGCGCGAAGAAACGCATTCTGGGGTCTTTGCGCGGATAGAAATTGAGCGTTGCATGAGTCATGACTTTTCTAAGCCTCTCTTACTGGCCCAGCACAATCGTGTGCCAGCCAGGATGGATCGATATCGTCTTTTTCACTACGCGGCCCGTAGCATCACGCCAGGCCAAATCCATTTGCAGCGTTGCTTCTGGTTTGGTTGCGCCAAGACCAAAATGCAGGTCTGTACTGCGTTTTCCTGAATGCCCACTTCCGCCATCGACCTGAGCAGAGAGAGTGCGCCCGTCAGGCAGATGCACGGTCGCGGTGGCCCCAATCGCAGGCCGGCCGTAGAGATCAGGGCCCGGATGGCCAGAGCGTTCCTGGAAATTGGTTGGGCCGCCGTTTACAGGCGATAGCAGATGAAGCGCAAGAAAATCCCCTGCCGTCGGACTTTCATTCTTGAACAAGTACGAATCGCCCCACTGGCCCGCGATGATGAAGTCGAGGCGACCATCACCATCCACGTCCGCAAGGGCAATTCCCCTCCCGAGCATGGGGCTTGCGATACCTGCTTCTGCTGCGATGTTGTGGAAACGATGATCAGGACCTTCGACAAAAAATACTGTCTCGTTGTAGCCGCTCACATCATCTCCCGGACGGAATGAAGGCCAGAGACGCGGATCGCTGATCAGGCTGTCATTGGAAGTGCCCAGGGACTGGAGTTCTGGCCAGCGATTGATTTTCCCTTTCATGAAGCCCACCGCTTGCACGATCTGAAGAGCACCGCTGTTGTCAAAGTCAGCCATGCGCGCGTCCCATCCCCAGCCGCTGCGGGAAACGCCGAGACTCTCGCTAGCCTGAACGTAGGGAGCCTTGCCATGCTTAATCGCGTCGCGATCGCCCGTACTCAGCCAAAGGAAATGGCTCTCCTGCAGAGCATAGTCATCAGCGATGTTGCTGACAAAAATGTCCGGGACGCCATCACCATTAAGGTCGGCAAAATCAACGCCCATGCCTTTGAATGAATCGCGCCCCAGGACGCTGGAGGCCGGCGTGGTAAACCCACGATGTCCCTCAAGCAGAGTAAACGCGACGTGACCCGGTGTTGAGACGTTATGCAATAAACGGTCGGGACCAAAGTCATGGGCGAAATAAAGCTCGGGAAGAAGATCGCCGTCCAGATCCGCAGCGCCTGCGCCAAGAGTCCAGCCGTGCTCCACTTCCGGCGGAAAAACATTTTTTACTTCTTCAAAACGAGCGAACGGATGATTGCCGCCACGGCCTTCCTTCCACAACAGAACATGCTTGCTGCCGCCATTAAAAGAGCGCGATTTGGTATTGTGCATTACCTCAACGCCGGAGGCTGTGGCGTCAAGGATGTGGGCGCCATCCTGAAAATAATTTCCGATGATGAGGTCAGGATGACCATCGCCATCAACATCGGCAAAGAAGCCGGCGTTTGAATACCAACGCTCTTCTCCGGGAACGAGTTCAACGGCCTGGAAGTCATCCGCGGCAAGACGGCTCTTATGTCCGGGAGTTCCAGAAGCGCGAAGAAAAGCCACCGGCGTGCGCCCCCAGTAATAGACAACAATGTCGAGCAATCCATCTTCGTTGACATCGCCAATTAGGCAGCCCATCGGCGCCATCTTGGAAGCGTCATAGCGAGCTGGCTTGAGATCAAAAGGTGCGTAGCGATCGCCTGTTGTGGGCGCAGGCTCAATACGCACTTGATCTGTGCGCGGATCAACCAGACAAATATCGTTGGCCAGACCGTCGCCATCAAGATCGCCTGCCGCCACCCCTGCCCCAACGGATGATATCCACGCGGAGATGCGTTTTAGACTGGGTTGCACTGCGCGAACCGTTTTGGATGGCGCTGATGCGTTATCAGGCAGCGTGTAGCGGACAAAATGAAACCGCGAGGCCAGATTGCTGCGTTCGCTCGCGGAAATTCCCGGTTCCCTTGCCTGAATAAAAAGAACAGCCACGATCAGGGCAGCCGCGATTTTAGTCAGGTTTTGTCGAAACCAACGGTTGGCCGAGTTCGTATTCATGTGAATTCCCTCGCAGTGGATTTCGTGTAGAAAACAAGTGCTTCTGCACCAGTTCTTGCCATTCCCGATAGGGCGAGGAAGAGTTTCTGTTGACCTGCGCCAGAGCACGGTCACACAGCGCGGCGGCCTCCTCTGCTTTTACACCGGCCAAAGCAGCACATGCTTCTTCCGTATGCGCGACTTCATTGCCTGCCAACTGCCTGGCTTTGGCGGCAAAAGCAGCGCCCTGCGCAAGAGCGCAATCGAAACGGCCCGCAAGTGACACAGCTTCTTCCATATCAGGCGACATCGCGCCGCCGGCATATGCGCAGGCCAGACCTATGCCGCTCCATGCATCGCCCTGATAGAGCGCCGGAAAGCCAGAAATGGTCTTCGATATCGAGTGAAAATCACAACCATGAACAAACCACATGCTGCGCCCGAATCCTTGATAGAAAACGCGGCGCGCTTCCATTGAGAGGCGCTTGACCGCAGTGG
>Ga0070734_10003127_pt1 | contig 18124 bp, 10 predicted proteins | sample Coa_R1_8_FD_66444 | JGI IMG/M metagenome (GOLD analysis project Ga0070734, IMG submission 66444) | Surface soil microbial communities from Centralia Pennsylvania, which are recovering from an underground coalmine fire - Coalmine... | ecosystem: Environmental > Terrestrial > Soil > Unclassified ... | reverse complement strand
TACGCCACGTTCAGTGGAGAGCCGACGGCGCTGGCGTTTGGCCCGGATGGCTGGCTGTATGTGGACGTTCAAGTCGGGGCTGCCGGGGAGGTCGTCAAGATCAATGGGAGCGCGCGCGCGGCGATTGCCGTTAGCGTCGCCACCACCGGCATCGCTATCGATTCGTCGGGAACGGTGTACCTCGCCGATAGCATCGGGCAACGGGTCGGCCGCATCAACACCGATGGCACGATCACCTATTTCCTCGGCACAGGCCAGGCTGCCTCGACCGGTGATGGCGGCCCCTCGAACCAAGCGTCGGTCAACCGGCCGGTTGGGCTTTCTGTGGACGGCAACGGCGTGCTTTATATCTGCGAAGGGCAATTTGGGGGCGATCGCGTGCGCGCGTATACTCCGTTCCCCCCGCTCCAGATCTCGGCGAATGGCGTGCAGAATGCGGCCTCCTACGCAGGTGGTGCGGTGGCGCCCGAAGAACTCGTGTACTTGAAAGGGAACACCGGCGCGACGCAGTTGACGGTGCAGAATTCGTCTTCTTTCCAATTCGATCTCGGCGGTGTTTCGATCCAGATCACCGACTCGACCGGAAAGCAAACGTACGCGCCGCTTTATTATGTAGCACCGGGACAGGCGGTGTTCCTGTTTCCGGTGGGCATCCCGCCCGGTTCGGCCACATTGCTTATGCGCAACGACGACGGCCGCTCGACCACCGCGACGGTAACTGTGGCGGCGACCGCGCCCGGAATCTTTACGGCCAACAGTTCCGGCAGCGGGCCACCGGCCGCTACCGTCACGCGCGCCGCGGCTGACGGCACCAGCACGACCCAGTACGCTTTCATGCAAGGGTCGGACGGTCAACTGGCGCCAGCACCCATCGATTTGGGCGGCGCCGGCGATTCCACAGTTCTGGTTCTTTATGGCACCGGATTGCGGCACTACTCACAATCGGTTTCGGCGAAAATCGGCGGCGTGGACCTGCCTGTGCTGTTCGCGGGATCGCAGAGCGAGTTCGGCCTGGATCAGGTGAACCTTCAGCTCCCGCAGCAGTTGGCCGGCAGCGGCGCCGTGAACCTCACCCTGATGGTGGACGGCCAGACGGCCAACACGGTGCAACTGCTGTTCCCATAATTGGTCGCAAGCCATAACCGCTTACAATTGAAACGAGGACGGGCGAATCGAGCGTCTCCGGCAGCGCATACGTGAACGGCTGGTCGAGCGGCACCGGCAGGCTCACGTCGCAGTACAGGTACGATCCCTCGGGCATCGAACTCCAGCATAACTGCTGGCAGGATCCCGCATTAAGCGGAAGACGAAGAGATGCCCAACAATTTGTCGCCGCCGCACGCGACGAAAACGGTCCGCGCGGCGCGGCTCATTTCGGCAGCGCGATCCAGGAGGGCGGGAAAACGCGGGTCAGCGCGGAGCGCATTCAGCCAGCGACTGTGTAAGAGCGCGTAGCTGCATGCGTATCCGTTGTCGAGGGCGAGAGAGAGGAGTTGCAGAGCGCGATCCGCCAGATTCCCTTTGGCCAGCAGACAAGCGTTGCCGAAGCGAGCTTCCGGGTCGGTCAAGTTGGGGACGCGGTCGAACGCTTCGCCACTCTGTTCGGTGCCCTGCAGATAAGCGAGCCAAGCCGAGAACCACAGACGGTGCGGCCCCGGTAGGCTTCTCTCGAATTCTTTTGCCGACGCGATCGCCTCCTGCAGGCGGTCCAGACCGTCGAGCGCCGGCGCCACAACGTAAAAGTCGGTAGGAGTCGGGCAGTGATCGAGCGCCTTTTGGAACTCGCCCAGATGAAGATAGGTGTAAGCCACGCTGGTCCGGACGTGCGGGTCCAGACTTTTGGCCAGGTTGTGCGCAGCCACGGAGGCCTCGAGCAGGTCGCAATAACGGAGAGCCTGGACGAGGCCGGTAAGAAGGTTGGGATCATGGCGGTGCGTGTGAGCCCGCTTGATCAGCCGTTCCATGGCTTGCAGAGAGCGGCCGGAATCGCATTCGTGAGCGGTATAAAAGTTGTGGGCGAGAGCCAAATCCGGATTGAGACTGAATGCTTTCTGAAAAGCTTCTTCGGCGCGTTCGAGATACCCGGAGCGCGAGTCCACGAACTTACCGACATACCGGAGCGCGCGCGCCAGGCAAGCCCACGCGGGCGCGTATTGCGGATCGGCCTCCACGGATTGCAGGTAGAGATCGCGGGCCGTGATCATGTTGGGCGCGTTATAGCCCGCGGCTACGAGTTGGTTGGCCCGCAGATAGAATTCATAGGCGGCCGCGCTGGCGGGAACGTCGTGCTTGAGGGCGCGCTGCTCGCGCGCCGTCAGGGGAAGGGCAAGAGACTGAACGATGCGGTTGACGATCTCGTCCTGAACCTCGAAGATATCGTGGAACAAAGCATTGAATGTGTTGGTCCACAGCACGGCGCCGTCGGCCGCCTGCACCAGCTGCGCATTGACCCGCAAATGCTTGCCGTCAGAGAGAAGAGTGCCGGTGAGAATGGCATCGACTTGAGCCTGTTCGGCCACAGCTTTCAGATCGGCTTCGGCGGCGGCGAAGCGGGACGCGGCCATCGTCGAGCGCACCACCAGGGAGTCGATCGCAGCCAGGGAACTGGTAACGGCGTCGGGCAGGCTCAGCGAGAGGAAATCGGATGCCTCATTTTGCCTTAGAACGCGAAACGGAAGAACGATCAGACGCGTGAGGGAAGGGCGCGGCGCCGGATGCGCCGGCGGGTTTGCCAGCGCCTCGAGTACGGCTGCCGCCGAAGCGTAACGCTCGCCCCGGCTCTTGTGCAAAAGCTTGTCGACGATGGCCGCCAGATCGGAGGACAGCGGCGGCGCCGCATCGTGAAGGATCGCGTGCATGGTGTCGACCGTGGAATTCCGGCGCCAGGGATGCCGGTCCGCCAGCATTTCGTAGAGAATGGTCCCGAAGGCAAACAGGTCGCTGCGCGGATCGACTTCCTGCCCGAGGACTTGTTCGGGGGACATGTAGGCGACGGTGCCCACGATTTGCCCGGCGACGCTGACCCCCGCGGTGGCCGTATCGTCGTTCTCGAATCCGCCGCGAGCGGTAAGCCGCTTGGCGAGGCCGAAATCCAGAACTTTTACGTAGCCGTCGGAGCGGACCATGATGTTGGCGGGCTTCAGGTCGCGGTGAACAATGCCGGCGGCATGAGCCGCGCGGAGAGCTTCGAGAATCTGGCGCGCGACCTCCAGCCGGCGGACGGCAGCCGGTGAATGATTGAGCCAATCGCCCAGCGTCTCGCCGTCCACAAATTCGGTGACGAGGTAGCCGGCGCCCGAGGGCAGGGAGCCAATGTCATAGAGGGTACAGATATGGGGATGATTGAGCGCGGAGATCGCCCGCGCCTCGCGTTCGAAACGATTGCTAAATTCCTGGGCCGAGGTTTTGATGGCAACCATGCGGCCCAGACGCGTGTCGATGCCGCGGTACACTCTCCCCATGCCGCCCGCGCCCAAAGGCCCAACGACCTCATACGGTCCCAACCTCTGGCCGGGAGTCAGGTCAAGCCAGTGCTCGAACTCCTGGCGCGCGCGAGGCTCCGGCTCAACGGACGCCAGGGTCCGGGTGAGCAAGGAATCGACCTGCCGCCGGAGATCCGTATCCGCGCCGCAGGCCTCATCCAAAAAGGCATCGCGGGTTTTCGGCTCGTGATCCAGAGCCAAATGGTACAGCTGTTCGATCTGGTGGCGGCGCTCGGGGTTCATGGACTCGCGTCCCGGCCTGTCTCACAATCTTACAACCGTGGTGACATACACGGCCTCGCTTACAATTGAAACGAGGACTGGGTGGAGAATCGCGAAATCGCGCGCATTTTGTGGGAGACCGCCGACCTGATGGAGATCGCGGGTGAAGATTCGTTTCGCATCCGCAGCTACCGCAACGGGGCGACCGCCATTGAGGGCTATCCGGAGCGTGTGCACGATATTCTGCGCGACCGGGAGCGCAAAGTGACCGACATTCCGGGCATCGGCAAGGGGTTGGCAGCGGTGCTGGGCGAAATCGTCGAGCGCGGGTCGTGCGAACGGCGCGATGCGCTGCTGCAGAAGTTTCCGCCCGGCGCGCTCGAGTTTCTGAAGATCCAGGGGCTTGGGCCGAAAGGGATCGCACTCATCTTCGAGCATTACCGCGTCGCCACCATCGATGAACTGGAGCAGCTCTGCCGCGAGCAGAAGCTGCGGGTGCTGCCGCGCATGGGAGCCAAGCTGGAAGAGAAAGTGCTTCGCTCGATAGGGCAATACCGCCAGCGCACGGGCCGATACCTGCTGAGCTACGCGGACAATATGGCATCGGAGCTGAGCGAGGTGTTTCTGCAGGTACCCGGGGTGACGGCGGTGACGCCGGCCGGCAGTTTACGGCGGGGTCGCGAGACGGTGGGCGATCTCGATCTTCTGGTGACGGGTCCCAATCCGGAGCCGGCGCTGGAGCGGTTCATCGCCTATCCGAAGGTGGAGGAAGTGCTCGGCCGGGGCGAGAACAAGGCGAGTGCGAAGGTGGGGCGGGAAGGGCTGCAGGTGGACGTGCGCGCGCTGCCGCCCGAAAGCTTCGGGGCCGCGATGCAGTATTTCACCGGCAGCAAGGATCACAACGTCGCCATACGCACACGCGCCGTGAAGATGGGGCTGAAGCTCAGCGAGTACGGACTTTACCGAATCGAGGATGACTCGCGCGTGGCGGGCGGAACCGAGGCCGAAATTTACGAGGCGCTGGGGCTGCGATGGATTCCGCCGGAGCTTCGCGAAAATTGCGGCGAAATCGAAGCCGCCGAGGCGGGCCGGCTTCCGGAGCTGGTCGAACTGAAGGACATCCGCGGCGACGTGCACATGCACACGACCGAGACGGATGGCCGCGCCACCCTGGAAGAGATGGCGCAGGCTGCGCGGGCCAAAGGCTACGAGTATCTCGCGATCACCGATCACTCGAAAGCGCTCGCGATGTCGAACGGTCTGGATGAAGCGCGCGCGGTGGCGTTCGCGAAGCAGGTGCGCGAGATCAACCGGAACGGTCTGGGCATTCGCGTGTTTTCCGGACTGGAATGCGACATTCTGCGCGACGGCACGCTCGATCTGGCGCACGACGCGCTGGCCGAACTCGACGTGGTGATCGGCAGCGTCCACAGCCATATGAACCTGGAGCCCGCCGAAATGACCGACCGGCTGCTGCGCGCGCTGGAATGCCCGCAGTTGCGCATTCTTGGGCATCCGACCGGGCGCATTCTGCTGCATCGCGATCCGTTTCCTTACGATTTCGAGCGCATTGTCGCGGAAGCCGTGCGGCGTGGAGTCTGGCTCGAGATCAATGCCGGGCCGGAGCGGCTGGACCTGGGCAGCGCCATGATTCGCACCGCGAAATCCAAAGGGGCGCGGTTTACGATTTCCACCGATGCGCACCATCCCAAGCACCTCGACTTCATGCGCTATGGCGTAATCACGGCGCGGCGGGGCTGGCTGGGGCCGCCGGACATCCTGAATACGCTGCCGGCGGAACAGTTCGCGCAAGCGCTCCAGAAAAAATCATGAAAATCACTTCTTCGCGGGAAGTCTACAAGTGCGGTCTGTTTGGAGTGACCGAAGACCGGGCCGTCGATCGCAAGACGGGCTTCAAGATCAAGCGTTCCGTGGTGCGGCACGCCGGGTCGGCGGTGATGATGGCGGTGGATGAGCGCCAGCGCATTCTGCTGGTGCGGCAATTCCGGTTGCCGGCGGGAAAATATCTGTGGGAACTGCCGGCGGGGAAGCTGGATCCGGGAGAAAGACCGCTGCAGGCGGCGAAGCGGGAACTGGCGGAGGAGACCGGATACAAGGCGCGCGCGTGGAAGAACCTGAGCTCGTTCTGGGTAAGCCCGGGTTACGTCCAGGAGAGGATGACGATTTTCCTGGCGACCGATCTCACCGCAGGCGAGGCGACGCCAATGGACGACGAGCGGATCGAGGCGCGCTGGTTCGCGAGCTGCGAGGTGGAGCGGATGATTCACGCGCGGAAGATTGAAGACGGCAAGACGATGATCGGGTTTTTTATGTGGCGGGCGACAACCCGCTGACTTCAGGAATCCGGCTTTTTTCCAGGCAAGCCGGCGGGGTTTTCATGGGTGCGCTCGCGGAATTTGCCGCGCATGCTGGCGGCGAGCGAGACGGCGGATTCGCCGAACCTGTCACGCAAACGGTCGGCGGCGGCGAGCGCCCGTGTCCAGCGCTCGTGACGCTCTTCGCCCAACAAATCCATTTGGTCCACGCTCTCGCCGAAGGAGGAAGCGTTGACGCCCAGGAGGCGCACCGCCGCGCCCGGTTTCCAGTTGGCGCGAAACAACTCGCGCACTTCGGCGAACAGTTCGGTATCGAGCTGCGTGGGGCGGCTGACGGAATGCGCGCGGGTGATGGTGGAGAAATCGGAATAGCGCAGCTTGAGCTGGATCGTGCGCGCATGCAGCCGGTGCTCGCGCAAGCGGCGGCCGACCATCTCGGAGAGGCGGGCGAGGGTTGCTTCCAGCTCCGCGAGATTGGCGGTGTCCTGGCTGAACGTGTGTTCGTGGCTGATGGATTTCGGGCCCGGGTCTTCGCCGATGGCCGTGTCGTACCAGCCGCCGGCATCTTCGCCGCGCGACTTGCCGGCGAGGGCGAGACCCCATTTTCCGAAACGCTCTTCGAGAAACGCTTCGTCGAGGCGCGCGAGATCGCCGACTTTGCGGATGCCGAGACTATGGAGATTTTTTTCGGTGACCTTGCCCACGCCCGGCACCTTGCGGACATCGAGGGGCGCTAGAAAGGCGGCCTCCTGACCGGGGATCACCCACAATACGCCGTTGGGTTTGGCCTGGTCGGAGCTGATCTTGGCCACCAATCGCGACGCGGCGATGCCGATGGAACAATTGAGGCGCGTCCTGGCCTTCATCTGCTCATGCAGGCGGTGTGCGGCTTTCAGCGGAGGGCCGTACAGCCGCTCGGTACCGTTCATATCGATGTAGGCTTCGTCGATGGACGCCATTTCGACCAGTGGCGAGAAGGCGTGGAGCACGTCGTAGACCTGCTGCGAACATTCGCGATATCGATCGGGATGCCCGTCGACAAATATGGCTTGGGGGCAAAGCTTGTAAGCGGTGCGCAGCGGCATGGCGGAATGGACGCCGAATTTGCGGGCTTCGTAAGAGGCGGCGGAAACCACGCCGCGCTCGTTGGGGCGGCCGCCGACCACCACGGGCTTGCCCTTAAGCGAAGGATCGAACAACTCTTCGACGGAGACGAAGAAGGCGTCCATGTCGACATGGAAAAAGGTGCCCATGACGGCCATCCTCGATTGTAGCGTCCACTACTTCTTTAAACGGGCTCGATGGAGAGTTGATCGCCGGGCTGCGTGCCAGTTTCCCGGGCGGTGCCGGCAGGCAGCTCGATGATCGAGTGCGCTGTCAGGCAAGCGGAGAGACGCCAGGGCGGGACGGCATGCCTGACTTTGCGCACTCTCTTCTGGCGGTTCAGGTACACGAGATCGATGGCGAATTTCATAAAGAAGGTATGGACCGATTCGCAGGGAGTGATCCACAAGCCGTCGCCGGGCTCGAGCCTGGTGTGCTTGAGGAGGCCGGTGCGCCGCTTGGCGCTGGTATCGGCAACCTCCGCGGCGGTGGCAAGGACCGTGTTACGGGTCTGATTGTGGATATGTACTTTCAAGCCAGCAAGAGTAGCACAGTCGGCTCAATCAGCAACCGGCGTCCGGTGATGCGGCAAGGTCGATCGGCTACAGGCCGGGGTGAGCGATCAACTCGATGAAGAAAGCGCGCCCGGGCTGCGGCATGCTGTCGAGGCGCGGGTTGAGGGCGACGGGATCCGTATAGTGATGATCGAAGGCGTTGCGGATTCCGAACTGCACATCGAAATTCCGCCAGATCCCGCGGGTGCTAAGCGTGAAATCAGCGAGGGCGGCCGGGTCCAACAACGCGCCGGCCATAGTTTTCCGGCTACTGAAGGCGCGCATGCTGCTACTGACGTAGAGCTTGCGGCCGACGGGCACCGCCAACCGCAACTTCGCCTGCTGGTTCGCCGAGTTCGGCAGCCAGGCTCCCGTGAGCGCATCGGTGGCGCGTTGGACCGCGTAGCTCGCCGACACCTCCACCCGGTCGAGCGGATGGCCATTGATCTCCCATTCCACCCCGGCGGCATGGACACCGCCCAGATTTTGAAACTGAATGAGGCCGTTATCGTTGTAAGCGCCCGTTTGAAAATCACGCAACCAGTAGCCGTACACGGCGCCCAGGAGGCTCCACCGTTTGCTAAAGCGGTGCTCGACATTCACCTCGACGGTATCCACGTTTTCGGGCCGGAGCCTGGGATTCGCGGCCGCCGAGATTCCGTCTTCAAAGAACAGGTCGAAGGCATTGGGGTTGCGAAAGGCGCGGCCATAGAGAAGTTTGTAGGTCCACGCAGCGGACGGCTGGTAGATCAGCGCAGCGCGCGGAGAGAGGAAGCTCGGCCGATAGGCCGAGGCGTCAACCCGAAGGCCCAAATCCAGTTTCCAGAATGAGGAAAAGGTGAGCTCGTCCTGCGCGAAAACCGCGAGCGATCTGTCGCGGCGGTGAATGTACACGAACTCCTGCGGCACTGGAGAGACATCGCGCGACGATTGCAGAACTCTCAAGTCGATCTTGGTTTCCGCGCCGGCCGTCAGCACGCCGAAGCGGCCCACACCGAAGCGGTAGGAGAGCGCGGAGCCAATCCAATCGCCGCACGAGCATGAGCGGTTGTCTTCAATGCCGGCGTCCAGGGGGAAGTCGAAGCGGCCGCGCAAGTGCGTCTGGCTGTAATAGGCACGCCAGCGGAAGGTGCGATTGTCGCGCTCCCGCGTATAGACCGCTTCCCCGTAATTGAGAGGCTCGACTACTTTGGTGCCCGGATCGTTGAACACGGTTGGACCCCAGGAGATCGGCTGAATCTTCGTGCGCTTGGAAAGGGCCGCCGTGAAGCTCCAGTTGCGCCAGGACAGATTGGTAAAAAAATGGTATCCATTTTCCGCGTCCATATGAACGGCGCGGCCGAAATTCGTTTCCGGCGCGTTGAACTGCGGAAAGAACAGCGGGCTTTCTCCCGCGTTGGAAAACACGGATCCGGAAAACAAGATCTTGGCCTCCCTGCCGAGGTCCGTAGCGGCCGTGATCTGGCTCTTCTTCTCGCCGAAGCTTCCCGCGTCGAGAGTCAGCCGGAGCGGGCCAATTTCATCGGGGGACTTGGTGATGACGTTGACGGTCGCGAAAATGCCGTTGCTGCCGTACAACGCCGACGACGGCCCCCGAATGATCTCGATCCGCTGAACCAGGCTCATGTCGATGGGGAAATCGACTCCGAACCAGAGCATGGAATCGAAAACATTGTCGGCCATGTTGTGGCCGTTCACCATGACCAGGATTCGACTGGCGTAGTCTCCCGGGAGTCCGAAGCCGCGCACTCCCACGGTGCGATAGGTTCGATCGTTGGTCGTGTAGAACCCGCGCACCGAGGCGAGCGCTTCGCCGAGAGTCCGATAACCGTATTTATAGATATCGTCCGCGGTCAGCACAGTTACGCTGGCCGGCGCCTCCTGTAAGGTCTGGCGATGCAAGGTAGCGCCCTCGACTGTGAGGTCCATCAATTGTTCGAGGGGCAAGGAAGCCCAATCCGGATGCGTTCTGCCAGGTTGGTCGGGAGCCTCCGGCCAGGCCGATCCAGCCAGGATCACCAGGTGGGCAAGCAGGGACACACCCCGACTCATGCCTGATCCATCGGCATTTTCGATTTAATTCATTAGGGGGCCTCGCCGCGCTGTGTTGCCGCCCCTCCGATGCGGTAAGGTAGATGCGTGCGCGTTTGTTCTTCTCTGGCCGTAGCGGCATTCTGGACACCGCTACTCTGGGGCCAGCCCGGCCTTACGCGTTACATTCCGGCCTTGGCATACGGGCCGAACATGTGGTCGATCGTGCGGCTTACCAACTCGGGGACGATGGCGCGCACGGTGGGAGTCGATGTGTACCGGGAAGATGGAACCCATCTGCCGATCGGGCCGACAATCGAGGTCGCGCCCGGGGCCACGGCGGACGTGCGCATCGAGGCTCCGGCGAAGAGCTTCGAGGCGTGCTGGGCGCGGGTCACTCTGCCGAACGATGTCGCGGCCCGGGGGATCGTCGAAGTTCTGGAAGGCAACGCGCTGGAAGACTTCTCCCGTGAAATGCACGAGCTGTCGTACCGGACGGAATGGGCGACGCTGACGTCGGCCGTGCAGGAAAAATACCTGTACTTTTTGAACGCGGGCAGTGAGCCGACCGTGCTCACCTTCTGTGCTACCAACCAGAGGGAACCGGAGGCGTGCCGGAAAAAGGGAAGCGCTGCGGCACGCTTCCGGATTGGCCCGAACCAGGCGCTGGGCGTCGAAGTGCACAAGCCGCGTCAAAAATTCTTCATCACCGAATCCTCCATGCCGGAAGGGGCGCTGCTCGTGCTCTTCGACGGCTCGGCGGGAAATAAGAGGGTTTTCGGATCGAAGTCCACCATCGAGTTCGGCCCGGTGCAGCAGTAGCGCGGATTATCGGCTGCTGTGCAGGAGCGTGCGCAGGGCGTCCATGCGGCCGCCGGTTCCTACTAACAAACCATCGGGGAAACGGCGGTACTTGAGAATGGTGCGGTAGATGGTCTGGTTGGCCATCGAGTTCAGCCCGAGACCGGCCAGATACTGCAGCCGCATATTCAGATCCTCGTTGATGGCGGCGTCGGCGGTGAGGGGTTTCAAGTCCGAAGCTCGGCCGGCGTAGGTGGCGAGCACATCCACGGCGGAATGGAACCCCACATCGGCAAGCGATTGTGAAACCGCGAGGTAGCCAGGCGTGTCCAGGCGGTGCTGCAGGTCATCGACGCTGACGGTTGTGGGCGCGGTGGTCCCGAGCAGCACCAGGTCGTAACCGTCACCGTTAAAATTGTTGCTCCACACGGTGCCCTCGGGGAAGACGTCGAAGAAGGTGGCCAGCTCGGTTTTTACGGTTTCCAGATCGCTGTCGTAGATGGGCAGCCATTGCGCGACGGCGCCGCCGGGATTCAGGTGGGCCTTGACCAACTCGTAATACTGCTTGGAATACAGGGTATAAGTTCCTTTGACCCACGGGTGGATGGGATCGGTCGTGATGACGTCGAACTTGTCCCGGGTGGTGAAGATGTAGTGGCGCGCGTCATCGTAGACGATGCGGGTGCGCCGGTCGTTGGCGACCCAGTTGTTCTGTTTGCCGAAAAACTGGGTGGAGGCCGGAGGGATCAGCGGCTCCAGTTCGCAGATAGTGATGTGCCGGACGTCGGGGTAGGGAATGAAAGAGCCGGCAGTCACGCCCGCGCCGAAGCCGACGATCAGAACCGAGCGCGGCTGCGGATTGACCAGCGCCGGCAGATGCCCCATCATGCGCTCGAGCCGCATGTCGAGCGGGGCCGTGGAGGCTTCGGCTTTCCCGCTCACATAAAAGTGGCGCTGGCCGGCCCGTTCGGTGATGACGACCGAAGAATTAACACCTTCGCCGCGGAACAAGACGGTCGACGGGTTGCCGCGGTCAAACAAATCTTCGGCGCGGACGATGGGGGCGAAGCGGCGGCCGTAAGCGACCATCTGCCAGGGGACATCGGATACGGTGAACAACAGCAATAGCGCGGCGACGGCCGCGGCGGCCACGGCGACCGGCCGCGAGCCCGATATTCCGCGAAGAGACAAAGCCGCGACCAAAGCCGATGCGCCCGACACGGCGATCAGGAGCTGTTGCGAGCCGGCCGTGCCCAGGCCTGGAATCAAAACGAGCGAGAACGCCAGCGAGCCGACAATCGATCCGGCGGTATTGACCGCGTAGACTTCGCCGGAAAGCCGGCCCGGATCTTCGCCGGGCGCGGCGGCGGCGGCCAACGCCAGCGGAAAGCTGGCGCCCCACAAAACCGTGGCGGGGAAAATGGCCCAGGTGCAGCGCGCCAGGTCGAGCTCGAAATTAAACCAGGGGTTGACCGAGAGCCACGGGTCGACGGGCCAGTACGGCAGCGAATGCGCCAGGGTATAAGCCGTCCAGGCGATGGTGGCGCCGAGCAGAATCTGGCAGACGGCCAGCATCGTGCGCGGAAGCGCGGAGCGCCGCGCCAGCCAGGAACCGGCGCTGCTGCCGACCCACAGGCCGATGAGAAAAACAGCCAGGATGATGGAGAACGTGTATACGGTGGCGCCGAGCAGCAGCGAGAGCAGGCGCGTCCAGACGACTTCGGCGCCGAGCGCGGTCAGGCCCGAGAGGCCGATGACGGCGTAGACCAGCAGGGCGCCCGGCGCACGCTGGGCGCGCTGCGGAGCGGAGGTCTGGGCAACCGGCACGGCCCGCCACCGAGCCGTCAGAAACAGGGCTAAACCGGCTACGGCGGCATTGACGCCGGCCGCGGCGTAGGTGGCGACGGTCATGTCGTGTTCCCGGAGCAGATAGAACCCGGCCACCACGCATCCCAACACGGCGCCGGCGATATTCGCGCTATAAAGATAGCCGAGCCAGGAAACGCCTCTCGGGTTGGCTTCGGTCCAACGGGCAATCGCCGGCAGGGAGCCGCCCATGAGTAGCGTGGGGGGAAGCAGGCACGCGCCGGCCACCAGGCCGCGCAAAACGAGACCGATCATTCCCTCCGAAGCGCCCGCGACGTAGAGGCGGCCCACCAGGGGAACGCCGTAGAGCGCGAGGATCCCGAAGAGTCCGATGCCGGCTTCGAGCAGCGCGTAAACGCGTAAAGGATGATGACGTGTCGAAACCAGGTGCGGCAGCAGTGCGCTTCCCAGGCACAGCCCGCCCATGTAGGCGGCGAGCAGCAAGCCCAGCGAAACTCCCGATGAGCCGATCACCAGCTGCAACAGCTGGAACCAGATGATTTCGTAAATGAGGGCCGCGCAGCCGCTACCCGCCAACAACAGCAGCAGCCAGGGCAGGCCGCCGTGCGCGGCGGTTTCGAGGCGGGCGCTCTCCCGCGGGCTCGTTTCCCGAGCGTTTTGGATCACACCCTTACGCTACAACAACGCGGGCCGGCGGTGCTGTGCGCCGCAACTGGTTAGAACACAAATTTCGCCGCCAGTTGGACTACCCGGTAATCGCCTTGGGTAAGCCCGTTACCGGTCGAGATGTCGCTTTGAATTACCCCGAACACCCCCGAGTTGCGGGCGGCGGTAGAGCCTCCGCCGGCCGTGGGGTTGTTCGGGTTCAGAGTATTCGGCAGGTTGAAGGCCTCGGCGCGGAATTGCAGCGACTGCCGCTCGTGCAACCGGAAAGTACGCGACAGAGCCACATTCAACTGGAACATGGGCGGCCCATAGACGTTGCCGTATCCCAAGGTGCTGGTGGTGCCCAGGGCCGGCACCGCAAACGCCGCCGGGTTCAACCAGCTCTTAATGCTTTTGTTGGGCGAGTAGGGGTCGGGCAGCAGTTGCACGGCAGTCTGGCCGGCTACCGTGTTCAGCGCCTGGTCGGTCCCGGCGGTGACGGTGAACGCCTGGCCGGAACGGATCTGCAGGATCGGGGCTAGTTGCCAGTCGCTGGCCACGATGCGCAGCAGGCCGCCCGAGATCTTCGGGGCGGTCATGACGGCGTTCAGAACGAAGGTATGGCGCTGGTCCTGCAACGGGCAGTTGCCGCGATAGGCGCGACGGTTGCCGGGCGGGGTCAGGCCGCTCTGCCCGGTCTGCTGATCGTACGGATCGGTAATGCAGTGCGACAAAGTGTAATTGGTGTTGAGCGTTATGCCGTGGGTCAGCGCTTTATTGGCCGCGAGATAAAACGCGTTGTAGCTGGCGGTGCCGGAATCGAGCGCCTGGGCGATGCTCGCATAGTACGCGCCCTGCTGCGGGTTTTGCAGGAAGAGCACGCGCCGGAAGTTCTGGTTAGCGGTCGTCGAGCAGGTGCTGAAATTGGTGGGAACGATTTGACCCGCGGCGTTGATCGTATTCAGCGTGCACGGTCCGAGGCCGAGGAAAACCGCGGGATTGAGAGCCGTTGAAGTCACCAGGTGGATGGTTGTATTGCCGAGGTAGTTGGCGGTAAGCAGCCAGCTTCCCACCTGTTTCTGAATACTCACGTTCCATTGATTGACGTACATCGGGTGAAAGCCGGCGGTCGGAAAATTCACGTAGGCGCCGGAAAGCGGAAAGGGCGCCGTTCGCGCCGCGTTGCCGACGCCGACCTGCGAGATCAAGCCGGGAATCGGGTTGCCGCCCGGATACGCGGCCCAGGGATTGTCGATCTTGACGTTGGCCAGGCCGATCAGGTCGCCGAAGGGCGGTCCGAACGACATGACGTTGGGGTAGAACATGTGGCTGCGGTCGCCGAACTGGCCGAAGGCGGCGCGGATCACCATTTTGCCGTCGCCTTTCGGGTCATACGCGATGCCCAGGCGCGGGAAGAACTTGTGCCAGTCATTGCAGCTGAAGCTGTTGCCGCAGGCATAGTTGGGATCGCCGGGGAAGATCACGCCCGCCGGCGCGTTGCTATACACCGGACTGTGGTAGCCGGAAGCGAACAGCGACGGAACCACATCGTGAATCTGGCCGTTCTTGCTGTACTGCGACAGGTACGGCTCCCAGCGCACGCCATAGTTAACGGTTAGCTTGCGGGTGATTTTCCAGGAGTCCTGTACGTAGAGCGAGGCGTAGTATTGGCGGTTGTAGAAGCCGTAGGTGGTGCCCTGGCTAAAAGAGGTCGCCTGGCCGAGCAGGAAGTCGGCCATGCCGAGACCCGTGACCGTGCCGTTGAACGTCGAATTCCCGACCGCGTTCAAGCCGGACCAGTAGTTCATCATCTGCCGGTAGAGATTGCCGCCGAAGCCGATTTCATGATCACCCTTGACCCAGCTCACGTCGTCGGAGACCGACGGGTTCGGCCCGTTGTGCGACTGGCCCGGAACGTTTCCGGTGCTGCCGATGACAAACCCGAGGCCGCCGGAAACGGTCGTGAGCAGTGTCTGGCCGCCGATGGGCGTGTAGTTGGCGCCGAAATCGGCCCAGGACGCGTAGTGGTCGGGGATCTTGACGATGTTGGTGCGGCTGGCGGACAGCCGGAACGAATTGACCAGCGAACTGCCGATCAGGTAGGTGTCGCCGAGCGCCAACTGATAGTCCAGATCGTGCACCGCATCGTTATTGACCGAGAGCGGATCCTTGCCGTCGAACGTAGAAGTCGAGTTCAAATTACCTGCGTTGAATCGGCCGAAGACGCTGTGCTTCGAGTTCACCTGCCAATCGATGCGGCCGACCGGCAAATCCTCATCGGAGTTGTTGAGAAAGCCGTATTTGACGGTGCCGCAGCCGTCGGTCGCGGTGGGCAGCGTCTTGACGAGATTCAGAGCGACGGGGCTGAAGGAAGCCGGAGAGATCTGATTGCCGGTGAATCCCTGCGCGGCCGAGAGGGTCACATTTTTCCCCTGGCAGGCAGCCGAGGCGAAAAAGGTGAAATCTCCGCGCAGTTCGGCCGCCGTGGGCACGTATCCGGTCAAGGCCGAAGGATCGGAGCGCTGTGAGGTGCGCTGATAACCCCCAAAAAAGAACAGCTTGTCTTTGATAATGGCTCCGCCGATCACGCCGCCGTATTGGTTGCGCTTGAGCGAATCACGGGTAAGCGCGAAGAAATCACGGGCATTGAGGTCGCCGTTACGGATGAATTCGAACAAGTCGCCATGGAACTCGTTGGAGCCGGACTTGGTCACTGCGTTGACGGTGGCGGTGGAGTGATAGCCATACTGCGGCGGCAAGGCGCTGGTTTCGACCTTGAATTCCTGCAGCGCGTCCGGAAAAGGGAGGGGCAGGCTGAGGTTGTTGTAGGGGTCCTGGAAGATGGCTCCGTCGAGAGAATAGCCGACGCCGTTGCCTTGCCCGCCCGCTACCGAGACCACCACCGTGGGATAGTTGCGGACGGTGTTGATGGCGCCGTTGCCGGGACTACTCGACATACCGGCCAGGAAGACCAGTTCGTGGGGGTCGCGGCCGTTGAGCGGCATCTCCGCCACGCGCTGGTTATCGACCACCTGTCCCACGCCGGTGGAATGGGATTCGACCTGGGAGGCGCTGGCTTCGACGGTCACCTGCTCCGTGACGGCCCCCACTTTCAAGGCGACGTCGATGGTCGGATTACTGTCCACCTGGAGCACGATGCCGCTTTGCACGTATTTGGTGAATCCCTCTTTGGAGACCTCCAACAGGTACGGTCCCAAAGCAAGATTCGGCAGCACGTACCCGCCGTCTCGTCCCGAGGTCACGGTTCGGACGGCGCCCGTCGCGGTCTGTGTGACCTTTACGTCGGCGCCGGCAACGGCGGCGCCGGATTCGTCGTGGACGGTTCCGGCAATTTGAGCGGTGGCTTGCGCCCAAATGGCGACGCAGACCAAGAAAATTCCAAGGACTACCCAGACGATACGCATCGAACCTCCGAACCCCCGAGGAAAACTATTGAAGCTTGTGGTGGAAAGCGGAAGACCACTTACGGGTCAGTTTGGCAGCAGACCGCTTCGATAGCCAGCGAAGGCCGGTTAGAAACCGGTTAATTCCTCAGGTACACTAGCCAAGTGATTGATGGGGCGAGGCTCTCGTCGACGATGGCCGAGCCGGATGGTGCGTGCTACAATCGCGGCGGAATGAAGGCTCAGGTCGAGCGGATTCTGCAAAGTGAGACATTACGCAACGCAGACGCGCTGAGACGGCTCCTGGCGTACTTGGCGGAAAAATCCATATCCGGGGAAGCGGACCAACTCAAGGAGTACACCATCGGGTTGGAAGCTTTCGGTAAACCCTCCGATTACGATCCACGGCAGGATTCGATTGTGCGGCTGCAGGTGGGGCGGCTGCGGCAGAAACTGACAGAGTACTACCGGGCCGAGGGGAAAGACGATCCAATCGTAGTGGACCTCCCGAAAGGGCATTTCCGGCTCAGTTTCGAAGTACGGCCAGTCACGCCGGCACCCGAGGCTAATGAAGTGATCACCCCGGCTCCGTCCGGGGCTGGGAAGTGGCGCCGTGCCGCGGTGGCGTTAAGCATCTGCTTGCTGCTAGCGATGGGCTGGGGAATTTACGCCGGCATGCGGCTGTGGCAGGCGCAACCGCGAGAGGCGACTTTCCACAGGGCCTGGACACCGGAGTTGGATGCTCTGTGGGCGCCGTTTCTCACCCCCGAGCGGCCGCTAGTGGTCTCCATCGGCTCCCCGCTCTTCCTCACGCTCGGCAAAGGGCAAATGTTCCGGGACGTTGCGATCAATCGCTGGGAAGAAGCTGTGAATTCGCCGACCGTGGCTGCGGTCCGGAAGGCGCTGCAAAATCCACCGATGCAGCCGCGCTATCACTATGTCCCGGCGGATGAATTGAATGCGGCATTTCTGCTCGGGAAATTGCTGGCGCCGCACCAACAGCATATCTCGCTGGCGAAGAGCACGCAGCTTTCCATTCAGCAACTGGAAGCGAACAATATGTTGCTGATCGGTTCCCCGGCGTTGTTCGACGAGTTGCTGCGGGCGTTGCCGTTCCAGCAGGAATTCACGCAGGAGCGGTCGGGAATCCGGAATCTGCGCCCCCGGGCGGGCGAACCGGAGTTTTTCGCAGACCGGAACGGCACCGGGACGTCGGAAGACGGGGACGCGTACACGCTGATTACGCATGCTCCGGGGCCGCTCGGAATCGGGGACGTGGCGAGTTTCACGAGCAGCACCACGCCGGGGCGCCTGACGGCGGTGCAATGGTTCACCGATCCGGCCCTGGCGCGGATCCTGACGGAAAAGCTGCGCCGCGCGGGAGGCCCGATGCCCCGGTATTACCAGGTGGTGGTTCGGGCGAAGTTCATGGACAACGTTCCGGTGGAAACCTCGTACGTGCTGTCGCGTGAGTTACAAGTCGCCGCGCGGTCCGCAACTGGCCCCTGACTGCCGGGTTAGCATAAATCTATGCGTGTGCTCGCCTCACTGTTCCTGGTTTCGCTCCTGCTGACGGCGCAGCCGCCGGCTGCGCCCGCACCGCAGGCTACGCCGGCTCCGGCCCAAAGAATCGACTCGCTGCGCGAGGTAAGCACGGAGCTGGAGCGCCTCTCGCGGCGGGTACATCGCGCGGTTGTCCAGATTTTCTCCTCGGGGTA
>Ga0070734_10003126_pt1 | contig 18147 bp, 16 predicted proteins | sample Coa_R1_8_FD_66444 | JGI IMG/M metagenome (GOLD analysis project Ga0070734, IMG submission 66444) | Surface soil microbial communities from Centralia Pennsylvania, which are recovering from an underground coalmine fire - Coalmine... | ecosystem: Environmental > Terrestrial > Soil > Unclassified ... | reverse complement strand
CTTGGCCGTCGTCGTCGGATTTTGAATCAGGATCTCGTTACTCGTATTGCCGCTCAGCATGTAGCCACCGGGCGCCAACACGATGCGATTGCCGGCGTCGGTGTTACTGTCGGCCGTCTGGATGGCGGACAACAAGCTCCCGATCGAGCTCACATTGAAGGTGGCCGGCGTCGTGCGCGGTTCTAGTTCCTCCACACGCAGATGGATTCGCCGCCGCAACCGGATCTGACGCTTGGAGGACATGGAACAATCTCCCGAAAAGCTGAGACAAAAAATTGCAGAAGACCGTCAACGGTGGAAAAGCTCATCCCCCGCCGGCCTGTCCGTTGCTGGCAAGCGCACAAACAGCTCTGCCAGGGCGGCCTCGTAATTTCGCCAACGGGCAACGGATTGACTGTAGATCGGCCGGCGCACCTGCGTGGCGCTGGCGGTGCGGACCGGCCGGCGCAGTCGGTGGAAGTCGAGACAAGCCGGCTCCCATTCCAAACCGCACGCGGCCACCAGCCGGCGGGCCACGCCTTCGAAATCGCTGACAACGTCCTCGTAATTCGCCTCGTGAATGGTCACCGGCAGGACGGTCCGCCAATGGTCCATGACCCGGCGATACTGCGTAAAGCGCGTAGCCAGGTGTTCAAAATCGTTGGCCCAAAGAATGCTGCGGAAATTGGTCATCCAGCACGACACGGCCACATCGCGCAGATCGCGGCGACAGTGGATCAGCACGGCGTTGGGGAACATCACCGCGATCAGGCCGAGGTACATGTAGTTGTCCGGCATCTTGTCCACGATGTACGCCGCTCGTCCTTCATCGTAGCCGTGCAACCACTCGAGATGCTGCTCCGCCAACCGGCCGACGGTGGATCCGTCGACGTGCGGCAGACAGTACACCGGCCACTCCGAGCGTCCCAACAGCGCGGGGATAGATTCAAAGGAGCGGCGGACCAGGCGCAATTCCCCAGCGCCATGGATGCGTGAATGGCTGGCCAGCATTTGTTCGATCAGCGTGGTGCCCGAACGGGGCAATCCAAAGACGAAGATCGGTCGCCGCCGGTCCGATCCGCTCCCCTGGAGACGGGCAAAGAAAGCGGGATCGCAAGCACTCACCATCTTGTCCACGAACTCCGTGTGCTTGGCCGGGTCGTATTCGCGGTGGCGGTGTTTGGCCTCTTCCAGGGTGAGGACGTTGGCTTCACGTAGACACTCGGCTGCGCGAACGTAATCGCCGCGGCCATCGAGCACCTGGGCCAGGCCAAAGAGCAGTTGGGCGCGCGGCTCGCCGCTAAGCTTCGGATCGGCCAGGCGCTCCTCCAGAGCGGCGCGATCAGCATCCGGCAATTTGCCGCGCAGCAATGTCGCCAAGCGGGCGTGAGCCAGAGCGAATCGCCGTTGGATGCGCAAGGCTGCGCGGAACGCTTCCTCGGCTTCGGTCAACTCACCCAATTCCTCATGCACGCCTCCGAGATTGAGCTGCGCGCCTCCCATCTGGGGATCGAGCTGGAGGGCCGTGCGAAAATGTTGCGTGGCTTCCGTCAACCGGCCTTCCTCCTGCAAGGCCCAGCCCAGACCGTTGTGTGTAGCCGCACGCTCGGGCCGCAAGGACAGGGCGTGCATATAGCAAGCAACGGCTTCGGCCGGTTCCTCGCGGTCCATGCGCAGCTCGGCAAGATTTTCCCACCAGGCGGCGTTGTCCGGCTCTAGCTCCACGGCTTGTTGCATCCACGGCAGCGCATCGGCGAATTGGCCTTCGCGCTGCAACGTCAGGCCGAGGTTGGCCATTGCGGCCGCCAGGTCTGAGTCCAGCCGCAGCGCTTCGGCATAGGCTGCCCGGGCCTCCACAAACCGATTCAGCGTTCGGAGTACATTCCCAAGGTTGTTGTGCGCTGCCGCCAGGTCAGGCTGTAGGCGGACGGCCTCCACGGCATGCGGCAGAGCTTCCTCTGCTCGGCCGAGCTCGAGGAGCAATTGGCCGAGATTGCTTTGGGCCAAGGCTAGCTGCGGTTCGCACTCGACGGCTCGCTGGAAGGAAGCCAACGCCTCCTCGATGCGCTTCAAATCGCGCAGCACAGTGCCGAGTCCATTGTGGAACGTGCCAGCGTTCGGTCGCAGGCGTAGGGCCTGGTGAAAGCGTTCGGCGGCTTCATCGAGCCGTCCCAGTCCTTGCAGAGCCAAGGCGAGGTTGCCGAGCGCTTCGGGGTAATCCGGCCACAGCCGCAACGCCATCCGGCAACTGCCAGCGGCGCGCTCAAATTGGCCTAATGCACGAAATGCCTCAGCGAGATTGGCGTGGAAGGCAGGCACACTGGGCCGCAGCGCAATGGCTTGCCGGATCAACTCCACGGCTTTCTCATGATCGCCTTGTTGATGGCGCAACACGCCGAGCAAATGCAGAGCATCGGCATTCTCCTGCTCGCACGCTAGCACTTGCTGATACAGCCGGGCAGCCGAGGTGAACTGCCCTGTCTGGTGCATATCGATGGCCTGAGCAAGGATGTCCGTCATGCTGGTAAACCACTGTCGAGGTTGGCGTGGGCGGTAGGTTATGCGTAAGGTGTGCAAATGCCGTTCCCCCGGCATACCAGCCCGTCCACGATCGCGCCGGCGGCATGACTGATGCTGTCGAAGTCGATGAGGACTGCTGTTTCCTCTTGCATGGGATATCGTCGCGCTTCATGATGAAGCAAGAGGTCCGGCCGCTGCCGGCCTTGTTCGATCATCCGCCGCTTGAGAAAGTTGTGCTCATGCCTTGCTGGTGCATTGTTTCTCTTGTTATGGGATGGGTCCTTGCTTCCTCGAGGATGGCAGCTCCTCCGTTCGCCATCGATCTCGAGGTCCAGTCTGCCAAGGTACACAACACGGCCCACGCCGAGGTCGTGGCCAGCGGGGCAAGGGCGAGCCACCGCGATGTCCTCGATGCCACCGCAAGAGAACCGATTACGGTCCGCTGGACGCTGCGGAGCATGGCCCACAAGGAAACGATCCCAGATGTGGTGGTACACTTTTTTGTGGTGCAGGAAGACAAGCCGGGACAGCAGACTGTGCCGAAACTGGATAACGGCGTGGCAGTGGAGACCGCTTTGACAATGGATTTCAAGCCCACAGACAAGACCCAGGGCGAATTGACGTTCACCCTGGATCGACCCGGTTCTTACTTGATCCGGCTGGAAACCATCGGGGCCATGGCCGGTTCGGCCGGCCACGAATCCTACGCAGCCATGGACTTGGTTGTCCACTGAACCAGCCTCCTGCTGCGGCTGTTCTTGATGGGCCGAGATTGGCAGACCGATGGTCCGCTGGAAGAGGAGGCGTATCTCATGGCGGTTCGCTGGACGCTCGTGCTGTTGGCCTGGAGCTACCTGGCAATTCCCATCCAGGCAGAGCATGCCGACATCGACCTGCTCATCCTACACCTCGATTCCGTAACGGGCGTTCCAACCGAGGAGGGCCGCTCCTCCGTCGACCGGGAGCCGCCCGCGGGCGGTCTCCGTCCACGTCCCGTGATCCCGGTGAAAGCCAACGATCCGCTCGCCCTCCAATTTGTTCTCATCAACACCTACCCGCACGGCGAGAAAAAGGACGTGACGGTGCGCTACTTCGTCGTCCGCGAAGAGAAGACCGGCCAGAAGACTTTGCCGGGCTTGGGAAAGGACGTGGTGACGCAGGGCCGCTTCACGTTGAACTTCAAGCCCAAGTGTCGAGTCGGAGCGCGCGTTTGCTTTACGCTCAAGGAGCGCGGTGTCTACCTCCTGCGGGTCGAGACCCTTAACACCGACAGCGATCACGAGCATTTTTCGGCAATTGATCTCCGCGCGGAATAACCCGGCAAGACTGGAAGGGCTGCCCTTCTCCAACTCCCCAAGAGCGATTCGTTCTTGAGTCGTGTGCGGCTACAATGAACGAAGAACCGGATTGCGCAGCTCCTGATCTGGCCGGTCAATCTTCTGCAACGGCGCAGTCGCAGGAAGGGTCGTGGGGTGCATACCAGACGCATTGTCATCGGAGTAGCCTTACTTGGCGCCGTGGCTTTGGCGCTGGGCTTCTTTTGGCCTTTCCGGCGGCAGCCGTCAACCTTGCAGCTACCGGGCGTGGTGGAAATTCAAGAAGTGCGGCTCGGTTCCAAGATCGGCGGCCGGGTCGAAAAAGTAGAGATCCAGGAAGGTGCCATCGCCGAGCCGGGGCAGCCGCTGGTTGTTTTCGCCGTTCCCGAGCTCCAGGCCCAGCGGCAGCAATTGCAGGCGCGCTTGCTGCAGGCTGAAGCGGACCTGGACAAAGCCAAGAATGGACCACGTCCGGAGGAGAAAGAGGCGGCGCGGGCAGTGGTCGAGGCGGCCCGGGCACGCTGGGAACGGCTCAAGGCTGGGTGGCGCGAAGAAGAAAAACGCCAGGCCCGCAGCGAGCAGGAAACAGCCCAAGCCGATCTGCAACTGGCTCGTGAAGAGTTCGACCGGGTGGAAAAGCTCTATCGGCAAGGCTCCAGCTCGCGGGCCGAGTATGATGCGGCCAAGGCCGCTCGGGATCGTGCTCTCGGCCGGAATGCGGCCGCGGTGGCTCATCTCGAAATGCTCCAGGCGGGCAGCCGTCCTGAAGATATTGCCGAGGCGGCCGCCCAGCTCGAGCAAGCCCAGGCCAACTACGATCTGCTGCTTGCAGGGACGCGCTCGGAAGACCTGGCCGCCGCTGAGGCCCGTGTGGCCGAGATGCGCGGGAAGCTGAATGAAATCGAAGCCAACCTGAACGAAGCCACGGTCCGCGCTCCAGAGCGGGTGCTTGTCGAAGTGGTGGCCGTGCGCAAAGGAGACGTGGTGCAGCCCAATCAAGCGATCCTGCGTGTCCTGCGGGCGGATGATCTTTGGGTGAAAGCGTATGTCCCGGAGCCGGCGGTGGGACAGGTGCGGCTGAACCAGGAAGCCGAAGTGACCGTCGATGCCTATCCGCAGAAGCGGTTCCGGGGTGCCGTGACGTATATCGCTTCGGAGAGCGAGTTCACGCCGCGCAATGTGCAGAGTGCCGATGAGCGCCGGCATCAGGTCTTCGCAATCAAAGTCCGCGTGGCCGATCCTCAGGGCATCTTCAAGTCCGGCATGGCGGCGGAAGTGACCCTGCCCTTGCAATAGGCGAACGGGAACGGAGGAGGCATGGCGGTGGATAAGCCGGCGGGTTTGGCTACCCTGTCCTCCCCCCAGGCCCTCTCGTCGCCGCAGGCTGTCATCGATGTGCACGATGTCACCATCCGTTTTGGGACCGTCACGGCGGTCCATCGTGTGAGTTTGACGGTATCTGCGGGGGAAGTGTTTGGGCTGCTGGGTCCCAATGGGTCCGGCAAGACGACGCTGATCCGAGGACTGTGCGGCCTGCTTCCTTTGGCCGAGGGTTCCGCCCGGGTACTCGGCCATGATGTGGCTATCGATGCCGAGCACGTCCGGGTGCAGATTGGCTACATGTCGCAGAAATTCTCGCTGTACGAGGATCTGACCGCCAACGAAAACATGGATTTCTACACGGGGATTTATGGCCTTTCGGCGGCGACGGCGCGCGCCCGCAAAGCGGAGCTGGTCGAGCTGACGGGCCTGGAGCCGTATCTGCATCGCCGGGCTGGCCGACTGTCGGGCGGATGGAAGCAGCGGCTGGCACTGGTTTGTGCATTGCTCCACCGGCCGCGGCTCGTGTTTCTGGATGAGCCGACGGCGGGCATCGACCCCGTCGCCCGCCGCGAACTTTGGGATTTGCTGTTCCGGTTAGCGGCGGAGGGGATCACGCTTTTCGTGACCACCCATTACATGGACGAGGCGGAACGCTGCGCCCGGGTCGGGTACATCTATCTGTCCAATCTCCTGGCGGTTGGTACGCCGGAGGAACTGAAACATCTGCCCGGCGTGACGCCTCCTGGAACCAAGCGGCTCTCCATTGTCGGTCCTGACATGGCGCGTCTGGTGGAGCGCTTGCGGAGCCAGCCAGGTGTGCACTCGGCGACCATCTTTGGCCAGGCGATTACGGCGCTCGTTGCCACCGATGTGAGCGCGCGGGATCTCGGCTTGGAAGGAGCAGAAGTCCGGCCGGCGGAGGCGAGTTTGGAAGATGTGTTTGTTGCGTTGTCTCGGTCTCAGACCGGCAATGGCAAATGAGGAGAAAAACTGAAATCTAGAAATTAAAAACTGCAAATTGACAGACCTTTCCTCTCGTTCCCAAAATCGGTTTGGGAATGCACGGTGCGAAAGTCTGTTTCGCGCTCGCTGCTCTCACCGGAAACGGAGTTTCCCGCCTTGCCGTTTCCAAACAGAGTTTGGGAACCAGGGAATGAGAGGAATTGAAAGACTGGCATGGCCATTTTTCATTTGCAATTCCCCTTTCGGAAAAAGGTGTACCGTGTCCGCCGCCATCTCGCCGCAGCGCATGGCTTCCGTGGCTCGCAAGGAGATGATCCATATTCTGCGCGACCCGGCAACCCTGTTCTTTGCTCTGTTTATTCCCGTCCTCGAGCTCTTCATGCTTGGCTACGCCATCGATACCAACGTGCGTAATATCCGCACCGTAGTCCTCGACCAGGCACGCACCCAGGAAAGCCGCGAACTCTTGCGCCGCTTTGTCGCCACGGACGATTTCCTCATCGTGCAGGAGGTATTTCGAGAAGAAGACCTGACCGAAGCGATTGTGGCCGGCAAAGCTCAGGTCGGTATCAAGATCCCCGAAGATTATTCCCGGCGGCTCCAGGCGGGGGACACGGCTCAGGTCCTGATCCTCGTCGATGGGTCGTTATCGACCGTAGCCGGGGAGGCCGTCAACGTCGGCAATGCCATCGCTCTGCGTGAGTCGCTCGAGCGGCTGCTTGGAAACAAACCGCTGCCGGTCGAAGCCCGGCCGCGCGTCCTTTTCAACCCCGACACGCGCTCAGCGAATTTCTTTGTGCCGGGTTTGATGGTCGTCATGTGTCAAATGATGGCGACGATGTTGACGGCCAACGCAATTGTGCGGGAGAAGGAGAATGGCACGCTCGAACAACTCTTCATGACCCCGGTCCGCGCAATCGAGCTGACGCTCGGCAAGCTGATTCCCTATCTCGGCTTGACGTTTGCGGAGTTCTGTGGCCTGGCGCTGTTGATGCGCACCGTGTTCGCGGTGCCCATCCACGGGCAATTCATGACCCTTTTGGCTCTGACCCTGCCATTTGTCTTTACCATGCTCGGCTTAGGGCTGTGGATCTCCATTCGGGTCAGCACCCGGGAAGCAGCGGGGCAGATGGCCATGGGCACGATGATGCCGTCCATTTTTCTTTCTGGCTACGTGTTTCCCCTGGATTCGATGCCCCGCTTCTTCCAGTACATTGCGCAGCTCTTTCCAACCACCTGGCTCATCGATGCTTCGCGCGGGGTCATCCTCCGCGGCGCCGGCTGGGCCGAACTGCGTACCCATGCCATTGTCCTTTGGAGCATGGCCCTGACGGTCCTCGGCTTCAGCATCCTGAAGTTTCGCAAACGGCTAGACTGAGTACCTATGCGGAAAAGGTGTCTGGACCTCTGCCTTGAGAGGTCCAGACACCTTTTCCGCATAGGTGCCGAGCGGTTTTCAACGCGGAGCGGATCCCGCTACGATCTGCGCCTTTGCCTGGAACTCGACTTCTTTTTCTTCGGTCAGGTCGGTCAAGACCTTGAGGGTCCGCTCGAGGTCGCCTGGCTTCTTCGGCTTGAGCGTCACCGTGAGAACGTGAACGGCCTTGCTCTCTGTGGTGTTGTCGCGCACCACTAGTTGATCGTCCGTCCCCTCGACTTTGGTGATACGAAACGGCTTGATGCCGCGGACAATGACTTTGCGTTCTTCTTCGTTACCTGGGTGAGTCGGACCCAGATCGACCAGGGCGGGACTGATGCTCAAGGCCGGCTCAATTTCGACGGTCAAGGGTACGCGCAGCTTCGGCAGAGTCGGATTGTTCGTCTTCAGCCAGACATCGCTGTACCACTTGCCGACCGGTGCATCGGCACGGATAGCGGCCGTCACTTGATAGGTGACTTCGGCACTGTCCCGGCGCAGTTCCTTGACGGCAAGGAGAATGTAGTTGCTTTCGCGTTCTACCTCCGTGATTTGCCATTGGCCGTTGCCCGTAAAGGTGACGTTGAGGGAAGCTGACGGCATGCTTCCCCGCTTGGCCTGGCCCAGGGTAAACGTCTGAGAGCTGAGCATCAGGTCATTTCGGCTATTGGCCTGTACCCAGAGACGGACCTCCTCCCAGCGCGGCTGATCAAACGAGACGTAAATGGTGACGCCCTTGCTCCCATAGAAGCGGCTCGTGTCCATGTACGCCTGGATGGCCGTAGATTGACCGGGTGCCAGGGAAGTGTCCCCCGCGCTGGCGGTGACGCAACCGCAAGAGACACGGACTCCGGAGATGTGCACCGGATTTCCGGTGTTATTGGTCATGCGAAACAAGTGTGCGACGGTGGGTCCGTGGGGCACCGAGCCGAAATCCTTGGAAAGTTCGGTAAACATGGCATCCGCCCAAGAACCGGCTCCAACGGGCGCCGCCAGGCATAGCCCTGCGCCGAGCACGAGACTGTACCGCAACATGCTGAGAGTGCCTTTCCCTGCTTGATGAAGCGACCGGCCGCAGTAACGCAGCGGACGTGAAAAGAGTTAGCGGTCACTTTCTTTTCTAAGAATTGCCCCGAGCGGGGGCCGTGTCAAACGGGACCGGCGAGAATTGACGGAGGACTGGACATAACCATAGCTACGCGCAGATTCTGCCTTGTTTTCGCTAATTCACCTATGCCTTATCACGCGCCTGGCCTGGGGCGCGGTTGAAGGGCCTGGCGTTGCGGCTTCCGGTGGTGCGGTTTACACAGGCGTTCTGAGCACAAACCCAAAACTCTACAAGGTGCCTGGTCCGCAAACCGAAATTCGATCATCACATGGCTTAGCCATGACCGCGGGCCAGCACCACAATCACCACCTTTAGTGCACCGGCCGCCCGCAAGGCCCGGGCCGCGTCACTCGCTGTGCTCCCCGTGGTCAATACGTCATCCACCAGGAGAATGCTTTTGCCGCGTGGCTCAGCCCACACCGGGGTAGAAAAAGCATTCCGCACATTTTCGCGGCGTGCGGCATTGCTTTGTCCCGCTTGCGGAGGAGTGTTCCGGACGCGGCGGAGCCAGCCCGATTGGCATGGGATATGAAGATGATGGGCCAGGGCCCGGGCGAGCACCTCGCTTTGGTTGAAGCCCCGTCGCCAGCGCCGCCGCCAATGCAACGGCACCGGCACCACCGCGTCGGCCTTCAGATGCTGTAAACGCTTCTCCAGATGTGCGGCCCATAGCTGGCCGAGCACTTCGGCCAATCCTTCGTCGCGGGCATATTTCATCCGCCGGATGGCTTCGCTCAGCAAGCCATCATAGGGACCCAGGCGCAGCACGGATTCGAAGGGAAAGGAGTGATCCCGGCAGGCGGTGCATCCATCCTCCAGATGAACATGAGGCCCCACCGTACCGGCACAGCGCGGGCAGCACGGGAACGGATCGGTTATCAATGCCTTGCGGCAAACGGTGCAAACGTTGGCCTGCTCCTCGGGTAGAAATTGGCCGCAGACAAAGCACGTGGACGGATACACCAGTTGGAGCAAGCCCTGGGCGAGCTGCCAACCGGCGTTCCGCACCACTGCCGTGAATCGCTCTTGTGGCATGGGAATCTTCCCTGCCGAGTGGGGGAACTCGGCACCTGGAGCGATTCTATGCGGATTGCAGAAGGACGGGTACAGATTCCCCAGCCGGCATTTACGCGGCCCGATTCAACACCGTCATTCCGCAAGCGCGCTCCAGCAGGGCCGGCGGCGATTCATCGGGCAACGCCAACGTCTCCGGGGTGACAAAATAGGAATGCTCCAGGGCATACCGCCCGCGCAGGACGGCGTGACTGGCAACGTCGGTGAAGGCCAACCAGGCCGATCCCGGCGCAAACGTCCAAAAGCGCTTCGGGCCGTGTTCCTGAAACTCGTCATTGGCCTTGAGGAAATCGTGGAAGCGGAGCATGAACGCATCATAAGGCGAGCGCCGCATCCGGCCTGGCCGGAACAATCGCAACACGTGCCGGGTCCAGCCTGCCCGCGGAGTGGTCGGGAAGCCCGCGGCCCTGCCAAAGCGTTCCAGCAGCTTACCGAACGGTTCAGAGGTAGCCCAGATACGCGGCTCGCTCGGATTGATGTTGACGAAGAGCCGCAAGATCCGATGCCCATTGGTGGGACGGCTGGGAAAGGCATCCACATGGATCAGATCGTTGCGGGCTTTCAAGCGCAGCCGGCGTGTCGCTTCTTCTTCCGGACGAAAGCTTACCCGGTCCAATCGCCAGGTGCGGGCGTAGCGCGGCAAGGTACGGGCGAGCCAGCTCGTCGCCTGCTGGGCAAACGTCGCCAGCACGATGCGGAGACGTTCGGATTGTGAGGCCGAGATCCGGGCAAACCCAGCGGCTCGACCGGTGTTCGGATCATAGCTGATATTTTTGTGGGCCCGGCTTGCCAAACGCTGCTCCAGCAAGAAGAGATGATCTTCTCCCTCGGGGAGTGTAAAAGGGCACACCGGGAAATACTCTACCCCGCCGCGTTCCAGACGCGCTTCCAGGGAAAAGGCTGGAGCAGTAAGGGCAACCCCCGCCTCCGCAACGGTCGGTTTCAGCGCCATGACAATTCGCCTCCTTGGTACGTCTTGGGATTCGGCAGTACACAAGCCTGACGCGCCCGCGAAGCGCGTTCGCGGGCGCGTCAGGCTCGGAGACTGCACGTACATTGAGCTCAAACGGCCTGCCGCAGTGTATCCGGACCTTTGTGGTTGTCGGCGTGCAGGTGCGGCGACGGAAGCGGACAATGATCGCTGGGTTCGTGTCCGTTCTGTGCCTCGCAAATCTCGGATGAGAGAGGATTCTTCGAGCTGCCCCGCGGCAAACTGAGAATAAACTGCGTCGGCCCATCCACCGGGCGATCGAAACGCACATCCCCACCGTGCTCACGGACCAACCGCCACGCTGTCGGCAGGCCAAACCCTCTCCCCCGCCCTGCCAAACGCCCGGAATAGAACGGATCGAAGAGATGGTCGCGCTGGGATGGGGCCGGACCGGGACCGTTGTCTTCTACCACGAACTCCAGCGAATCGCCCGAGGAGAGCCCTACGCGAATGCCGGCCCAACCGCCGGGCGGCGCGGCTTCAATGGCGTTGCGGAACAGACATTCGAGGGCGGTCCGCAGCAGCCGGGGGTCTGCGTGGAGCGTCAGCTCGGAATCGGGGTCGAGACACACCAGCTCTACGTGCCGCTGCGCCGCCAGGTCGCTGAGTGATAAAGCGACCTCACGCAATAGCCCACGCAGATCGACCAGTTGCTTCCGAGGACGCGGCGGACGGGCAAACTGCATCAGCTCGTTGAGAAGCTGATGGATACGGTGCGCTTGGCCATTAATCGTTTGGAGAGCCCGTTGGCGATCCGGCTCGGCTTCCCGACCTAGCAAGTACTGAGCCTGTCCCGAGATTACCGCCAGGGGGTTGTTGATTTCATGGGCTGCACCGGCAGCAAACTCTGCCAACGCATTCAGCTTCAGTGCCTGGAGCCGCTCCGCCTCGCCGTGACGCTGGTGCTCCAGCGCTTGATGGAGCCGATCACGCTCCCGCTCCAACTGATCGACGGTCAGCGAATCATGAAGCTGCAAGTTTTCCACTGACAAGCTCAACACGTCGGGCAGCAGCGGCAAGCCATGCGGAGAAGTCCATCCCCCTTCCCGCTTGGTGCTCTCTGCGTAGGTATGTTCACGGTCCCACTCCCGGTATTTCTCCGTCAGCTCCGCAGGGGAGAGCCCGAAGGCGGTTGCGATTGCCGCCAGGTCGGTACCGATCGCCAGACGCAATCCCGGATCGCGCTGCTGGACCAGGCCGACGGCTAATTGCACCATTGGGAAGAGGTCCGGGTCTGCACCCAGACTGTGGGCAAGGTCACTGGGCAAGCCCAGATGTCCCACGAGAACCGACAGCCGATCAGGCAATCGCCACCGCCGTGCCAGGCGCCGGGCGATGGCGGCATGGTCATAACCCCAGCGCTGTTGCTGAATGAAGATCGGATCGTGGGGAAACGCCGGGTCCGCCCGACAGGCGGAGGCGTGGATGGGATCGATGGCGCAGACGGCCAACCAGCCGAGCGGGGCCAGCAGCCCGGCCACCCAGGCGAGGTGCGGATCACAGCGCCGGGTGATTTCCGCAAGGCCCTCGGCGGTCCGCGCATAGCTCAGGCAAGCCTGGTATACCGGGCGGCAGTCCGGCCGGCTCCAATCGACAAAACCGCCGGGAATGGGAGGGCGTTCCCAGGCGGGACAGGGAGCAAGTGGAATTGCCCCGGTGCTTTCCGTGGCACCTACCGGTTCCAACTCCGGTACGGTCTGCGCCAGGATGCGAAGGGCACCCTTCAAAATCACCGGGTCGCGCAACAGGCCCGGAAAGATAGACTCACGCGCGGAATAGAACCGGAGCGGAGCCTCGCGCAGGATCAGCAAGACCGCGCCGGGATCCGCGCGCACTTCCTTCCAGGCCGCGGCAGCCGGCTTACGAGCCAGCGCGAGCAGCGACGAGGCGCACGGACACAACCAGGGCAACTGTGTGGCAGCTTCGCCCACTGCCGGGAAACTCACCGCGATCGCTCCTTCGATCGGTGTGAGAGCGTGAGAGATTGGCAGAAAGGGCGCACAGGAGTAGGCGTGCCGCGGAGGCGCGCCCACTCGCTCGTGTTCTCACGCTCGCACGGGCTAGGCCGGAGTCGACGCCGGCTCGATTTCTAGAAGCCCGCACATGCGGTCGATCAATTCCTCGATATCGAACGGCTTGTGCAAGAAATCGTCGGCACCAGAGAGCTTCAGCTCTTGAATCCGGTCCTCTTCAATCATGCCGCTAATGCAGAGGATGCGCACGTCTTCCAGCGTCTTGTCATCACGGACGCGATGGCAGACTTCGCGGCCATTGATGTCGGGAAGCATGACATCGAGCACGATCAGATCAGGACGGTATTCCTTGACCATCATGCCGGCATCAAAGCCGGTCGTAGCGACGCGGACTTCGAATCGGCCGTCCTCTTCGAGGACTTTGGTCATCAATTCCACGAGCTCGACATCGTCATCGACGAGCAGCACTTTGCGCTTGCCGCTTTCCAGGGCATCGGTGGGAATGCCGTTGTCCTTCATGAACTTGTACAGTGCTTCGCGCGGGATGCGCCGGAACCGGGAACCGGGTACCCGGAATCCCTTCAACTGTCCGTTGTCGAAACAGCGGATAATGGTTTGCTGGCTGACCTTGCAGATTTTGGCGGCTTCGCCGGTCGTGAAAACGGTTTTCATGCGTTCTTCCACCCCTGACTGGCCCGAAGCCAGTCGCACGATATGGCCCCCAGGCGCGTCTCTCCATAAGACGTTGGGGACCACAATCATCCCTGATTTGCCTCTTCTTCCATTCCGGAGCAACGTCGCGGCACGATTTCATTCCCAACCGCGCCGTCGTCCCCGTTCCTTGCTAATGGTTGAGCTCCCGTTTCAAAAGGTGCAGGATTACGAAAGGAAGGGTTTGCCAATCTTGCCACCGACAGCGATTATAGCTACCTTGCGGATCATGTCAACGCGAATCGTTTGGCCGTGGTTGCTGTAACTTGTTGCTATGAACCAGTTTTCCCCATAGCGCCGGAATTTATTATTCAGTCGTCAACTCTTTTCCCAAAGAACCTATTTCCACAGCGAGCCTATAAAGCACCCCAGCTCCGAATTTGCCTCAACTTACCTGCTCCTCCAGCGCCGAGGTCGAAGGTATCGACGAACCGGCCGGCGGGGACTGCCGGGGGGAGCCCAGGTAAAGGAACAAGACCGCCAAGTCTGCAGGGCAGATGCCGGTGATCCGGCTGGCTTGGCCCAAGCTGGTTGGCCGGATGCGCGCGAGTTTCTCTTTGGCCTCGGCCCGCAACTGTGGCACGGCCAAGTAATCAAAATGGGCCGGGATCGGCCGCGACTCCAGCCGGTGAAAGCGCTCGACTTGAGCAGCTTGGCGCTCGATGTAGCCGGCGTACTTGGTTTCCAGCACGACCTGTTCAATGGCATCCGCCGGCACATCGAGATTCCGGAGCGAAGGGTCCATTTCGCACAGCTGGGGCCAATCAATCTCGGACCGCCGTAGCCATTTCTCCAAGGTATCTTGTCCGTGGCGGCGCTGCCGCAGGGTGGCGGTCAGCTCGGCGATGGCTTGCTCCTTCCGCTCCAGGCGGTGCCAGGCGTCGTCTGGAACCAGCCCGATGCGCCGGCCGAGCGGTGTCAGACGCCGGTCAGCATTATCATGCCGCAACAGCAGGCGATATTCGGCCCGCGAGGTAAACATGCGATACGGCTCATCGACACCTTTGGTCACCAGGTCGTCGATCAGCACGCCGATATATGCCTGACTTCGGTCGAGGACGAGTCCTGGCCGGCCCTGGATTTTCAACGCTGCGTTGATGCCGGCCATTAACCCTTGGGCGGCGGCTTCCTCGTAGCCGGTCGTGCCGTTGATCTGGCCGGCAAAGTACAGGCCGGACACCGGCTTGGTTTCCAGGGTCGGGTGCAGCTGGGTCGGTGGGGCGTAATCGTATTCGACCGCATAGCCCCAGCGCAAGATTTCCGCCCGCTCCAATCCCGGAATATGCTGGAGCATCGCCTGCTGCACATCCTTGGGCAAGCTGGTGCTGATGCCGTTGCAATAGTACTCCAGGGTGTTGCGTCCTTCCGGCTCGAGGAAGATCTGATGCCGTTCCTTGTCCGCAAAACGCACTACCTTGTCCTCGATGGACGGGCAATAGCGTGGGCCACGCGATTGAATCTGCCCGGAATACATCGGAGCCCGGTGCAGGTTGGCCCGGATTAAATCATGGACCGCCTCGTTCGTGTAGGTAATGTGGCAATCGAGCTGGTCCTGGGTGATACGCTCGGTTGCAAAACTGAACGGCCGCGGATCGAAATCTCCGGGCTGTACCTCGGTTTGGTCGAAGTTGATGGTCCGGCCATTGAGCCGGCAGGGGGTCCCGGTCTTGAACCGTGCCAATTGGAACCCGCAGGCGGCGAGGCTATCGCTGAGCGATTCGGCCGAGCCATCGCCGGCCCGGCCGCCTTGGGTCTTGCTTTCGCCCGTGTGCATGAGGGCTTTGAGAAAGGTGCCCGTGGTCAGAACCACCGCACGGGCCCGGTATACTGTGTCGCCGCGGGCCTTCACACCGACGATCGTCCGACCCGCGGCGGTTTCTTCGAGCACCAGCGTTTCGATGATTTCCTGGCGAAGCGTCAGTCCGGGCTGGGCTTCGACATGATGTTTCATCGTGAATTGGTAGAGCTTCTTGTCTGCTTGGGCGCGGGGCGAGTGCATGGCTGGGCCTTTGGTGCGGTTCAGCATGCGAAACTGAATGCCCGTGGCGTCGATTACTTTGCCCATCGCGCCGCCGAGGGCATCGATCTCGCGCACGATCTGGCCCTTGGCAACCCCGCCGATGGCAGGATTGCAGCTCATTTGCGCCACGGTATCGGCGCTCATCGTCAAGAAGGCAGTGCGAAGGCCCATGCGCGAGGCAGCGAGTGCCGCTTCGACACCGGCATGGCCCGCGCCGACGACAACCACATCAAATTCGAAGACGAGCTCCGCCATAATTCCCGAGAGCCACGACCGCAGGAAAGGTCCTCTTCAAGGACTATATCCAAAGGGGAGAAATGGAGAAAGGCCGAGTGGCGACGAAGCGGCCGGCAGACGGATCACTCAGGAGAACTTGACAGGCCTCTAGCGATCTCGGATAGTGAACTCGGATTGAAGCGATGCGGTAAATGGGAAACCTTTCCCGATGGCAAACGCTCCATTGGCTCTGGATCTGGAAATCGTCTCCGATGCGTCGATCCGGCACGGCGAGCCCGTCGTGGCCGGCACGGCAACAACGGTTCGAGTCATCGCCGAGTTGTGGAATCATGGGATGGCAGCAGAGGAAATCCCTTTGCACCTGCCCCACCTTCAGCTTCGCCAGGTCTTCGCCGCATTCTTTTACTATCTGTGCCACCGCCAGGAAATCGATGCCTTCATCGCCGCCAAGCACATTCCAGAGAGCTGGTCCGGCAAGCGCTTCGATCCCGGGACAAGGCAAGTCCAATGATCACCGGGCTCTCTGCTCTCCGAGTTTATCTGGATGAGAATGTGGACGTGTTGCTGGCCAGCTTGCTGCTGGTTCATGGATTCCATTGCCTGACCACGGCCGGGGTTGGCCATCTCCGTTGGGACGATGAAACGCAACTATGGTATGCCTTTCAAGAATCGCGTATCCTGATCATGCACAACCGCGTGGATCTTGAGAACCTTGCGGTTCGCCGGTGGGCACAACAAAAAGACCATGCTGGAATCGTTCTCGCCATTCGTAGAACAGAGACGTACGAACTCGCGCGCCATGTATGGCCTGTTCTCCGGCTCGATGATCAGGAAAGTTGGCGCAATGTCGTGCTCTACGCCTGATTTTGCGCTCCGGTGGCACACCAGAATCTGGGCAGACCTCCGTACCGGGCCGGAAGGACCAAGACCGCAAGGCGGCAATGGCAACGTGTGTGTAGGATCCCTCGCTAGAAGAACGCAGCCGTGCAATCCATCACGCCAGCCCTGCAAGGAAAATCCTGCCTGATTACCGGGGCCACCTCCGGCATCGGACTGGTGACGGCTCGGGAACTGGCTCGGCAAGGCGCCCACGTGCTGCTGGTCGGTCGCAACCCGACCAAGTGCGCGGACACCGTCGAGCAGATTCGGGCCCAGACCGGCAACCAAGCGGTCGAAGCCCTCCTTGCCGACCTTTCCTCCCAGCGACAGATCCGCGACCTGGCACGTCAGGTGCGCGGCCGGGTTCCTCGTCTCGACGTGCTGATCAATAACGCAGGTGGCATGTGGCTGAAGCGCGAAGTGACCGTGGATGGCTTGGAGATGACGTTTGCCGTCAACCACCTTGCTTACTTTCTGCTGACCCATCTGGTGCTGGAGACGCTCCGGGCGAGCGCCCCGGCGCGCATTGTCAACGTGGCTTCCGAAGCCCATCGACGGGCCAGGCTCGATTTCGAGGATCTCCAGGGGGAACGGCGGTACCGAGGCTGGCGGGCGTATTGCCGATCGAAGTTGGCCAATCTGCTCTTCACCTACGAATTGGCGCGTCGGTTGGCGGGCACGGGAGTGACGGCCAACGCGCTCCATCCGGGCTGGGTGGCGACGGGCTTCGCACGGAACAACGGCTGGCGGGGAAACCTGTTCCAGCTTGCCGCACGCTATTTCGCCATCAGCCCGGAAAAGGGAGCCCGGACAGTGATTTACCTGGCCACGGCGCCGGAGGTACAGAATGTCACTGGCCAGTACTTCGTCCGGGAACGCCCCGTCCCTTCCTCTCCCGCCTCCTACGATGAAGCCGCCGCCCGACGGTTGTGGCAAATCAGCCTCGAGCTGACCCATCTGGCCTCTGCGTCGATGTAGTCTGCGCTGCGTGAAAACGATTTCGTGATGTTCTTGCGGATCGCCTTGAGTACAACAAGGGACAGGTATGTAACACTGCGGAGGCGCTGCAGCATGGAAATGGGTTTCAAGCAACTGACCGATTTTCTCGTCGGCCTGGGCACCGAGCAGGTCGGACATACTCACAAATCGTACTTGGCGCACCTCATTGGTGTGTACCGCGACATGGAATCCGGGGGCTGCTCGGAAGAAGTCTGCCGGGCGGGGATGTTTCATTCGATCTACGGGACGGAGAAGTTCCAGCGCTTCGCCCTCCCCTTGGAGCGCCGCCCCGATGTGCGCGCCCTGATCGGCGTGCGGGCCGAACGGCTGGCCTACATCAATTGTGCCATGGACCGGGCGTCGTTCGATCGCACGCTGGATTCCAGTGCCGGACCTTACCGGATCACGGACCGGCTGACCGAGGAAAAGATCGTGCTAACGCAAGAAGACTTCGAAGATCTCTGCCGCGTGCATCTCTACGATTGGCTAGAACAGGTACCCCGCTCCAAGGACTGGGATTATCGGCGTGCCGCTTACCGGCGCATGGCGGACCGGCTGGGTGAAGCAGCGCAGCAAGCTTACGACAAGGTTTTTGCTGCGGAGAAGCCTGAAGCACGAGCTTGAGCAATCCGAACAC
>Ga0070734_10003124_pt1 | contig 18154 bp, 15 predicted proteins | sample Coa_R1_8_FD_66444 | JGI IMG/M metagenome (GOLD analysis project Ga0070734, IMG submission 66444) | Surface soil microbial communities from Centralia Pennsylvania, which are recovering from an underground coalmine fire - Coalmine... | ecosystem: Environmental > Terrestrial > Soil > Unclassified ... | reverse complement strand
CACGCGCCAGCTCGGCACCGCCCGCTCCCTGGGCAGCCACGAACTGGAAAAACTCTTCGAAGTGCGATCGCAGTACGTTAAGAACGGACACTAGAAGTTCGACTCCAGCGGCCGTCCGGCCTTTCCGATCTCGGCGATTGCGGCGATGACGGCGATTTCAGCGTCTCCTTTATTTATTGGCCGCTTTGCCAATCATTTAATTTGTCAAAGATCTTTCCGGCATCTATGCCGTGCTCCTTCGGGAGCTATTAGCCGATCATCCGACTCCTGATCCGTGCCATCAGTGTTGATCAGTGGTAAGTTCTTAGCCTTTTCGATCTCGGCGATGACGTGCCATGGCCGCGTCTTAGGTAGAGTCGCCCTCGGCCATGACGCTCTGGGGTTTCAAATTCCGGCGATTACCAATTCTGCAATTTTGGCAATCTTGATCCCTACCCCCTCCCTTGGTGTCCCACCGCATCCCAGCTCATCCCAGAACGGCGTGGGTTTGAACATCCTGTAGCACTGCCGCCCCCGGCTGTGCGAACTCTTGCAGCGGCCTTCGCTCACCGGCCACTCTCGGCTTGATCTTTGTCTCATTGATCTTTGGTCCCTTGATCTTCGTCCCAAAGCTCGCCTCGTAAGCCGCTCTCCCTTCCTTCGTGTCCATCCTGTACATATCCGGCGTGGGCTTCCATACAATTGGCTTCGGATTTTCTGATCCGCGCTTATCCGCGTCCATCCGCGGTAAGCCTTCCTCTCCTCCGCTACCTCCGTTCCTCTGTGTTTCAAAGGTTTGTTCTTGGCTGAGTGTTGATCGCTGACGGCTGAGTGCTTCCTCCTCATCCACCGTTTCCCGCACCATCTCTTCGTCCTTCGCTTGCCCAAACGTTGTCTGCCCCACGTTCGTCAGCGCCAGCTGCATTGAATACAGCAGCAGCCCGGCCTTCTTCATTGAGATTCTGTCCTCAATCAGCGCCTTCTGTATCTGCATCAGCCCAATCTGGATAGCATTGGCGTCTTCCGCCACCGGCAGCATCAGCATCAGCGTCCTGGCTTCAGCCATCTGCATGTGCGCAAAGCAGTAGATGTGCCGCTTCATCTGCGGAGACCCGCAACTCGTTCCGTCCTGCCGCACCCATTGGCAGCGCGGGGCCATGTCCGCCAGCGCCAACCTCGCTTTAAGACGCAGATAAGCGTCCTTGTGTTCTTCCGTGCTCCGCGTGACGCGCCCCACCAACTCCGGATTCTCTTCCACCAACTTGTCTAACTCATCGCAGGTCTCTCCGATCCTCCGCACCATCGCTTCCGCCCGCTGCCGGACGCGTTCCTGTTCATCAGCGTTCGCCTGTTCCGGCTTGCCGTGGCTCAACGGTAAGGTTTTGCCTCCCTCCGTGTCTGGGGCCCCCAGCGAGCCCGATTTTGGCTCGGGGTGGGTGGCCTCTGTGTCCTCTGTGGTAGAAAATCTTTGGTGTTGGTTTTGGTTTTCGCTGACCGCTGAATGCTGCCTACTGAATGCTGCTTCCTCGTGCGCCATGGCTCAAGTCCTCTTTCCCGCCCTTTCATCAGACACTAGACACTGCTCCAAATCTGAATTGGGCGAAATTAATCGAGTTTAGTCCAGAATTGCTGTACGAATCAATAGCGAAATAGGACATTGGCCATGTCTGATAAAAATTTACCACTGTCAACTGATGTAAGCAGCAGAGTTGGAAAGACTTACAAACACGCCTTAGAGAAATTCTCAATCGGCTGAGTGTAGTTAAGTGCGTGTTATCAGACCTAACAAAAATCGCCGCGAACTTGGACATGTACCGCAACTTTTTCGCCATGCTCCTGTGGCACAGGCACTCCTGCCTGTGCGATTTTGGACCGCAGCGCCTCGCCTGAGCAGAGTCACGCTTCTGGAGCCTTCGCGCTCACGCCTCAGAGAACCCCTAGCAAACTTACGGTATAACGCCCCCGCCCTTTGCTTCACAGAGGCGTGGGGCGCCAAGACTATCGCGAAAGATCGAAATCGCGAAGGATCGAATCTGATGGCAAAAGGTAGGCCAGGTTTTCCACAATCTTAGGAATGAACTTTCACCATTCCTTAACCTGCCGTTCACGTTCCAGCATTGTTTTCCTAATAAATTTCTCGGTTGCCCCAATCCCCCGAGGAGAACCACATGTATAAGAGCAAATCAACACTTTTACTGCTGATAATATCCGCCCTGGCAATTACTTCACACGCGTTCGGCAGAGACAACGAAGAACGCCGCGATATCAAGCACGTGCTGCTCATCAGCGTTGATGGCATGCACGCTCTCGATCTAACGAACTATGTGGCCGCGCACCCTGGCTCCACTCTGGCGCAGCTCAGCGGCCGTGGCATCACCTACACCAACGCATCCACACCCTTCGTCTCGGACTCATTTCCCGGGCTGGCTGCGCTGATTACCGGCGGCTCGCCCACCACTACCGGTCTCTGGTATGACGTCAGCTTCAACCGCAAGCTTTCGCCTCCGGCGCAGACCACGGGAACGGGAATCCCCGGCGGAGCCAATCTTTGTCCCGGCACCGTAGGCGCAGCCCTGGGATTTGACGAAGGAGTTGACTTCGATCTCACGCGGCTCGATGCCGGCGGAGGCATCAATCCTGCCTTTCTCCCGCGCGACCCGAACAATGGCTGCCAGGCCGTCTTCCCGCACCAGTATGTTCGCGTCAACACGATCTTCAACGTTGCCCGTGAAGCCGGCCTCTACACGGCATGGATTGACAAGCACCTGTCCTACGAATGGGTCAACGGACCGAGCAACCACGGCGCCAATGACTTCTTTGGACCGGAAGTTAACTCTGCCGTAGTTCCGCTGACTACGGCTCCCTTCGATGTTCCCCGCTGCCACACTATTCCTGATCCCGCTCATACCGACGATTGGACCAAGAGCGCGCTCAATATCACTTGCTATGACGAGATCAAGGTCAATGCCATTCTCAATCAGATCGACGGTTTTACGCACGATCGCAGCAAGCGAGCGCCTGCGCCAGCCATCTTCGGTATGAATTTTCAGGCCGTAAGCGTGGGACAGAAACTCAAGGGCGCGGGCTATACCGACGTTCTGGGCACGCCCTCAGCCGCGCTTGCCGGCGACCTGGACTTCGTTGATCAGTCACTCGGCCGTATGGTGAGCGAACTGAAAAAGAATGGCTTGCTTGACCAGACTTTAATCATCGTCACAGCCAAGCACGGGCAGTCTCCCATTGATATCCAGAAGCGCACCGCGATCGACGACAGTTTGCCGGCCTCCACCGTAGGCTCAGCTTACGCCTTTGATATTTCCGACGACGCTTCGCTCATCTGGTTGAAAGATCCTTCACTTGCCGCCGGCGTCGTTACCAACCTGAGCACGCCCGCAAACCAGGCGGCTCTGGGGATACAGGAGATCTTTGCCCTGCAATCTCTGGCCAACAAGTTCAACAGCCCGTTGCATGACGAGCGTACCCCTGACATTCTTCTCAAGGTCAATACCGGCGTGATCTTCACGACCGGTTCCAAAATCGCCGAGCATGGAGGCATGAATGAGGATGATGTTCATGTAGCGCTCCTGCTCTCAAATCCCTTGCTGAAATCAAAACAGGTGAACACGCCTGTCTTGACACAGCAGGTCGCCCCAACGATCCTCCGCACTTTGCGGCTCGATCCTGATCGACTGGATTCTGTCCGGCTTGAACAGGTTCCGGTCCTTCCTTTCTTTTTCTCGGCCGACGAAAATTAACCTGCCGCGTTCACACTCGGCGTGCGGCTCTCTGCTTCCGGAGAGCCGCTTTTGGTTTTGGGGAAAGCTGAAATCACAGCCCTGCATTTCGCGTATAGCCTTCCACAGTAATAAAATATGCCGAGTACGCCAGCCCTTTAGCTGGCATCGATCTACCATGTCCAAGTCCGGTTCCACTGCCAAAAATCCACGGCGCAACAAACCACCCCGCATTTTTGGCGATGGCGAAATGGCCCAGCTGACTCGCCGTTTTGACTGGAGCAAGACACCCGTTGGACCGATCAATGCATGGCCTGACACTCTGCTCACCACCGTGAACCTGCTTCTGGCGACGCGGCATCCCATGTTCCTGTGGTGGGGCCCGGAGCTGATCCAGTTCTATAACGACGGCTACCGTCCCAGCATCCGCGAGGACAAGCACCCGAAAGCTTTAGGCCAGCGCGGCACGGAATGCTGGCCGGAGATATGGCAGATCATCGGCCCGCAGATTGAAGCGGTGATGAGCAAAGGCGAAGCAACGTGGCATCGCAACGCGCTGGTGCCAATTCATCGCAACGGCAAGCTGGAGGACGTTTACTGGACCTATAGCTACAGCCCCGTGCGTGATCGCGAGGGAAATATTCTTGGCACGCTGGTGACCTGCAGTGAGACAACGGAAGAAGTTCTGGGCGAGCGCCGCCTGCGCCAGAGTGAAGCGCGCTTTCGCCGATTAGTGGAAGAGGCCAACGTTGGTTTTGTGATCGGCGACCTCGCCGGAAACCTTACCTATCTCAATCCCACCATGGTGAACCTGCTGGGTTACAGCGCGGAAGAGGTGGATGCAGGGCTTGTCCGCTGGAGCGATCTCACGCCGCCTGAATATGTTGAGGTAGATGCCCGCGCCGTGCAGGAACTGCGGCAGTTTGGCGTTGCCCAGCCGTATGAAAAGGCCTATATCGCCAAAGACGGACGAAAGATTCCTCTGCTTGTAGGTGCGGCCATGCTGGCTGAAACTGAAGGCAGATCGCAGGAAGTGGCGGCCTTTACCGCCGACCTGAGCGAACTAAAGCGCGCGGAAGGCGCCCTGCGGCAGACGGAAAAGCTTGCCGTGGTCGGACGGCTGGCCAGCTCCATTGCGCATGAAATCAATAACCCTCTTGAGGCCGTTACCAACCTGCTTTATCTCATCGCCAGTGAGGATCTTCCAGAGACGCTGACCAAATATGTCCGCATGGCGCAGCAGGAATTAGCCAGGGTCGCCAACATCACGACGCAGACGCTGCGTTTTCACCGGCAATCCACCAATCCGAAAATGGCTTCACTGTCGCAGATACTGGATGGCGTGCTCACTCTTTTCCATGGGCGTCTGCGCAATGCTGACATTACCGTGGATAAGCAATTTGGCAATGCCAGCCCCGTGATGTCCTATGAGGGCGACCTGCGGCAGGTCTTCACGAACTTGTTGAGCAATGCCATTGACGCTACGCCGCCTGGCGGAAAGATTATTGTGCGCGAAAGAGACGTCACTGACTGGCGATCGGGCAAGCGAGGCGTGCGAGTGACTATTGCCGACACCGGGCACGGCATGTCAGCGGAAACTCGCAAGATGATCTTCGATCCTTTCTTTACTACCAAGGGCATTACCGGGACTGGTCTCGGCTTGTGGGTAAGCGCTGAAATCTTGAACAAGCACGGTGCGACGATCCGCGTCCGCAGCAGCCGAAAGCAGCCCGGACAAGGCACCGTGTTCTCTATTCTTTTCCGTGCTGACGGAGTCGCCGCCAGGGAAGCGCTGGCGGATGTTGCGGAAAAGCGTTCAGCGTAATGACTATTGTATGAAGTCGTCGGGGCTGTCAGCGGGACGCCCATAGCCGTCGTAGATTCCATTGAATTTCGCCGCGAGATCTTCCATCTCAGGAAAGACATCGTTCAAATCCTCATCGCCTCTTGCGGGTTGCGTCGCTAATACCAGCCAGTCTCGATCATCAGCGCCAAGGTCGACCCTGGTCGACCATCCGCGAGCGCGGAGCTGTTCAGCGGCCATCTCAGCATCAGAGTTTCTGGGAAAATATAGAAAATGCTCGATGTATTCCGGGAACTCCTCACTTGCTATATAGCCATTTTCAAATGTTTTTCTTCTTTGCATTTGTCCTCAACTATTACCGCCCCGCTTCATTCTTGTAGACCTTCCCACCCTTCATCACGAACACCACTTTGCGTACAGCTGTGATGTCCTTCAGCGGATCACCGTCCACGGCGATGATGTCAGCCTGCATGCCGGAAGCGATGGCTCCTATTTCATTCTGCATGTTCAGTGACTCTGCGGCGCGTGAGTTGGCCGCCACCAGCGCGTCCATTGCATCTTCTCCGGCCTGCACGCGATCGATAAATTCCTCAGCATTGCGGCCGTGCGCTCCTGCCACCGCGTCGGTGCCAAAGACGATTTTCAGGTTCTTCGTTGCCAGCGCATGCTTGAACATCTCCGCAATCACCGGCAGGACTTCCTGCATCTTGGCAAAACCTTCTTCCGTGTAGCTGCCCACGCCGATGAACTTTTGTTTGTTGTCGAGATAGTTGTGGATCACCAGCCCGACCTGCGGATCAAAGAACGTCCCATGCTGCGCCATCGCGTCCAGGTCTTCCTGCGTTGCGTACGTGCCATGCTCCACTTCGGTGCATCCAGCGTTCGCCGCGGCGCGCACTGCATCGCGATAGGCATGGACCAGCGTCCGCAGCCCCCGCGCCTTGGCCTCTGAACACGCGGCCTGAAGCTGCTCATCGCTCAGCGTTCGCGTGCCGCCCTGTCTTATGCTGCGCGAGGCAAAGATCTTTACGAGGTCTGCGCCGTCTGCCTTGAGCTTGCGCACAGCTTCGCGAATCTGCTCCGGCGTAAGCTTTGGGTCTTCAATCGGCTCCAGCGAAGTCAGCAGCCGTGGCCCGGGCAGCCCACTTTGCAGCGCCGCGCGCAGTTCTTTGTCTTCAGGCGACCCCACACTCTGGATCGTGGTAAAACCGGCCATCAGGGTCGCGTAAGCATTGCTGGCCTCCGCCAGCGCTGCCTGAGACGGCGTCTCGCTCTTATCTTCTATACGGCCATTCGGACCAAAGTGCCACGTAATGTGATCATGCAGATCAATCCATCCCGGCATCACGGTCAGATGAGAAAGATCGTAAGAGGTCGCGCCGGGAACACGCTGGTCTTTTACGTTTGGCTCAACGCGAACGATTTTGCCGTCCTGCACCACGATCAACACATTGTGCAGAGCATGGCCTTTGCCATCGAGCAGCGTTCCTGCGCGGATCACCACGGTCTGGGGCCGTGCATCTGGTTTGGGCTGCGCCCCTGCGAGCAAAGCCGACACCATAAAGAAGATAGAGAATCTAAGCAGTTTCATAGCGGAAGCATTGTACCAATCCAGTAAACACAAGGGTGCCGACCCCATGCCACAAGGACAATACACCTCGGTTCATTGCTCCCAAAGGGCAGAAAAGACAGAATAAGCGCGTATTACAAGGAGACCCGTTGTGAACCGTCTTTTAACTAAGTTCGTTTGCACGCTTGCGTTGCTTGTCTCGGTTTGTGCTTTTGGCCAGAATCCGCCCGCCCCGGAATTGCAAAAAGGATTTACCGGATTTGAAGAGTTTCAGGGCACGCTGAATTCTGACAGCAAAATCTTCAAACTTGAGTCCAACGCCGGATATGACTTCAACAAGCATTTCGGCATCTTCGTCGGCATGCCGTTTTACTTCGCCAATACGCAGACCACCACCACGCAGGTGAACGGCACGGCGACTACCACAACGACGAACGTGACCAATAACGGATTGGGCAACGCGTATTTTGGCTTTGCCATGCGCGCGCCGAACAAGACACTGGATTATGGTTCCACCGTAACGCTCTCAGCGCCCACAGGCAGCACGACCAAGGGCTTCAGCAGCGGACGCGCCAACTTTGACTGGGACAACCGCTTTGAGCACGCTTTCAACCGGCTCACGCCATTTGTTGATGCCGGCCTGGCCAACGCGGTGCCCGATACAGGATTGAACACCAAGCCTTTCAGCTCGTTGGGTATGCTCTCACACATGGAAGAAGGGGGCGAGTTCGAACTGGTCAAGCACTTCTCCGTGGGCGGCTCCGGCTATGAGATTTTCCCGTTCGGCAACCAGAAGGTCTTCAGCAAGATCGTGGGCAAGGGGCAGAGCGGCAGCGGCAAAGGCAAAAATAGCTTTGACCTGTCGGCGGTGAGCAGCGGCTCCGGCCTCACGCGTGAAAACGGCTTCAACAGCTGGGTGGCTTTCGATCCCACGCCCATGTGGCGAGTGCAGGTTGGCTTTACCCGCAGCGTTACTTATAACCTGAACAGCTTTGGTTTCAACCTGCGCATGAACCTGGGCAAGGCCGCTCACCAACACGGAAGTTAGTAAGGAGGAAAAATGAAAGCTAAACTGTTTCTCTGCATAGCAGCGATCATCGCATTCATGTCCTGGTCGGCATTCGCACAGCATGGGCATGGCGGCGGAATGGCAAGCTCGATGCACGGCAGCAGCCATTCCTCGTCAACACATGGCAGTTCGGGCGATCACTCCGGGCAGGGTTCGTCACAGAGCTCCGTTTCCACCCGGCTATCGTCCAACACCAAGCTGGCCAGCAAGCTGCAGAGCCTGTTGCCACCGGGGACTGACCTGCAAACAGCCGCTTCAGGCTTCAAAAACCTGGGACAGTTTGTTGCCGCGGTCCACGTCTCGCACAACCTGGGAATACCTTTCGATCAGTTGAAGGCCAAGATGCAAGGCCCGCCGACTGAGAGCCTGGGCAAGGCGATTCACCAGCTCAAGCCTGATGCCAACGCCAAAGCGGAAACCAAAACAGCCGAATCCGAGGCGCATCAGGATATGGACAACGACTCCACTAATTAACATTGAAGCTGAAGTTCGGTTAGAAAGAGGCGGCCAGCGAGCCGCCTTTTTTGATTAGCTGGCGCGGGCGCGCGGCACGTAATTCCCGTCTTCCAGTACCTGGCACGGCGCAACCTGCGGCGTGACCAGGGCTTCCCTGGGGATAATAAAAGTCTGCTCCAGCGCGTATTGGCCTGACATGGCGGCGTGAGGAACGCCGTCGGTATAAACCATCCACGCGCTGCCCGGCGGAAAAACCAGCTCCTGCTTCGGCGCGTTCTTCTGGAAGTCGGCGTTCTCTTTCAGCCAGTCATGCAGGTAAAGCATGAACTCGTCATAGGGTGAGCGATCGGGAACAGGCAAGCCGATCTTGCTGGCCATGTGCGCCAGCGCGCGTCCCACTCCGCTAGTCGAAGGGCCAATCTTTTTCTTTTGCATCAGCTTGGGCAGAAAATCATGAAACGGCTCGCCCACGTTCCATACGCGTCCGACTGACGGATTGATATTGGCAAACACGCGCAGGATGCGCGCTCCATGCGTGGGGCGGGAAGGGAAGGCGTCCACGTGCAGCAGGTCATTGCGCTTGTGCAGTGACAAGTCTCGCCCTTGCTCTTCCAGCGGACGGAAGCTGGCAAAATCCAGCTTCATCTTGCCGGCGTACGGGGCCAGAAACTGCGAAATAAATTTTGTCACTGAAGCGGAGAAATCCCGCATGATCGCGTTCATGCGCTCGCGGTCAGGAGAGTTATCATCGACGCCCTTGAGCAGGTCTTTGGCCGGTCGGTAAGAAATGTTTTTGTGAAAGCGCGAGCCAGTTTGTTTCTGTGAGAGCAGGAATTCGCGGTCAGCGTCAGGAAACTGAAACGGCACATGGCTGAAGAACAGCACCTTGCCTCGCTCCAGTTGGTCACAATGCCATGGAGCCTGCTGCAGATCGTACTTAGTTACGTCGACGATTGCCGAGCCGCTGGAAACAGCCGTCATAAACATCCTCAAGTTGTGCGCTTGAGGAAATCATACGCGCTTCATTCCGGCTGCGCAAAACAAAGCGGCTCATGCAGCGCTAAAGAGTCAATTTCACTCGAAAGAAGTCGGAATAAGGATGGGCGCGAGCTCATGCCCGCGCCCGTTTGAGTCCTAGTTGTTGCCTTTCGTGCACAGAGTGCCATCGGTGATCGAAGTCAGCAATCCGGCAGAAGCCGTGATCTCGCGGCTGAAGCATCCGCTAACAGAATCATTGGAGAAAAAGTCCTGCGCGTTTTGCTGGCCAGTGCTGCCGGTGATGTTGAAGTTTGCGTCAAACAGCAGGGTATCGCTCGGCGTAACTGTATTGGATACCACGCTGAATGTTGCCGGGCCATTGTCGCCGTGGTGCACCGCCGCGCTCTGGAACTGCTGCCGGATCGTGGTGGTTTGCTGTCCGCCTGAGCCATCAGGATTGAGGGAGAAGGTGAAACCCAGGTCCAGCGGCCATTCAAAGCGCTGCTGGCTGTTTCCGCCGCCGTGGCCATCGGTCTGAGTCTCAGAAGTGATGATGGTGCGCTGCTTGATGTTCTGCACAAAAGCGGTGTTGGTGATGTTGAAGTCTTGCCGGCTGGAAAATTGAATATTCTGCTGCACAGCAGTTTTTATCTGGCCGTGCGACGTCCTGACAAAGCCTTCCACTCTGAAAATGCGCGAAGAATCCACGGTGACCGATCCAGTGATCGATCCATCCGGCGCGGTCGTCAGATTTTCAACTGTACTGGGATTGGGCAGGCCGATGGTGTTCAGCGTTACGTCGCCGATAATCTGGTTCGATCCATGGTCCTGGAAAGCCAGCAGCGTGGCCGTAGTGGAAAATCCATTATTAGCACCGAACACGCTGACCGCGACCTGGTGCGGTTGCCCATTGCTGAGCAGGCCCGCGAAAGGCGTAAGGTCAACGCGATACGGAGCGAAATTCAACGTCTGAACGCCGGGGATGGGACGCCACAGGAGCGGATCGATTCCACCGGTGTAGATCCATGGATAAACCGGCGCAACTCCCGCAGGTGTGCCATCGATTGTGACCTGGCTTTCACGGAAAGCGCCGCCGCCGCAGCTTTGCAATTCATTGGCGACGTCATCCGGCACGCACGTGTACCAGAACTCGTCTCCCGCCTGGCTTTCCGCCACCACATCTAGAAATGCGCGCTCAACGTTGGTGGGAAGAGTAAAGGTCTTCGCCAGCGTGCTGCTGGAATTGGAGAGAAATGCCGTTCCACCTGTCGGATCGGAAGCCAGAGGCAGCACGAGGTCGGCGGTGCGCGGTGCGTCCTGATGGCTGGCGACCGGGTAGAACTGAATTGTGGCTGTCCCGAACAGAGTGCTGGTGAATGTGGAGTTGACCAGATTGCCCAGATCAACTCGTCCATTCTGTGCGGTGTTGAAGAGCGCGGAATAGTCAGTGAGATCGCGCTCAATATGCCAGGAGCGCGCCACCGTTCTTGAGGGTTCTGAAGTAGTGCCGAAATAGACGTTCACTCCGCCAATCCAGATTTCCGCGGTACGGTCAAACTGCCGGCCCGCCTGAATGGAAAAATCCGCGTTCAACACAACCTTGGCCCATGGGCCTGGGCATGCAGGAGTAAAAGAAAATGGCTTGGGAGAAAAATCCGCAAAGGCAAAATTATTGAACAGCGTAACCACGCAGGGCGTAGTGTTGGGCCGCACGACTGGCGGATCAGCCGTGGCGGTATTGGCAGAGCCAATCACCAATCCCGGCGGTGGAATCGGCTGGGCTGAGACTGCGCCGGCTGCGAATATCAGGCAGGCGGCAACGATTATCTTTGCAGAAGAGAACGAGATGGAACGAGTAGAAGGGATGTACATGACTACCTCCAGAAACTAACTCCAAAGATGAGGGCCAAATTCTAATCAGCAGGCGGAAGCGGGGTCAAACACCGTGAGCTTATCCTGAGAGATCTTTCGCGGGTGGCTTTGCACAAAAGCCCCCAAACCCTACCACAGATAACACTGATAGCACTGATTTACACGGATCAAAAAGTTCAAATAGAACCGCTTTGAATTTTTAATCCGTGTCATCCGTGTTCATCCGTGGTGAGATTTGCTTGTTCGTACAAAGCATTCGTTTCATTCCTCATCCGCAAACCGGCCATCACGATCAAGCCGTCCGCAGCGATGATTGGCGGGCGGCTCAATGCGATGCGGCAGCGGAAAAGCCGGGCTGAGCTGGCGCACAAATTCGACCTTCAATAGCGGATGCAGTTCCATGCAGTTCTCTGCCACGCCAATCTGCTGATGAAAGACATCGAAGAAGCCAACGCCTTCCACCTGCACCACCCACGCATGCGGGAATCGCCGGAAATGCGCTTCGGGCTCAGAGAGTTGAGCGGTGAGCACTTGCCGCACTTCAGTAAAGTGCTGTGTCTGCAGGGAACTGCACGCGCCCTGGCATTCGGCGGAAGGCACTTCGGCAATCATGGTGCGCGTAACGTCATTGGGATCGGCCAGAACCAGATGAAAGTCGCGGTCTCCGTGCTCGCCAGTTTCCTGTTTCCAGCCGAGCAACACGGCCTCAACGGAATAGACTTGTTTTTCCGCGTCGGAGCGTTCGTCACTCAATACCTCAGGAGCGCGCATGGCCACTAGTTCAGAGATAGTGGTGTGCCGTGGCGTGAAGTTGATGCGTTTGGCATCGTTGTCAAAGATGGTCTTGATGCGCCAGCGTTCCGTGCCGCAGTGGATGCCACACGTATATGGCGGCGGAGGCTTGTGGAAGTAGCGCAGCAGCAGGAACGCAGCCATGGCAAGAACTATGACAAGGATGGCTGGAGGTTGTGAACGTCGGCGAGGCATCAGGTCAGTGGGAGTCGAGATGGACGGCGACGATCTTGCCGCCCGGTCCTACCGCCCACCCTGAGCTTCCGACAAGAGCCAGAGCATTTAAGTCTTCAGTGAACAGGGCCGTCCAAGTATTGCCGCCGTCGTGAGAAACATCGGCGCCAGTGGTTCCCACGGCTACCAACGCATGCGCGGTCCCCACTGCGACTGCCGACCGATAACCCTGCGGCGGCTTTGTTGCCAGCGTCCATGTCTTTCCGCCATCATGCGTCACCGCCGCGACGTTTTCTCCTTTTTTCGGCTCTTTGTAATCACCGCCGACGGCGACTCCATCCTTCGCTGTCCAGAACGCCAGAGAAAGGACACCCTGTGAGGCCGCGCCGTGTAGGATCGGCGTTTCTGCAACGGTCCAGTTTTTCCCGCGATCGGCGGAATGAAACACGCGCGCAGCCGGGCCTCCTGTGCCGAACCAGACGTCGTTCTTACCGAAAGTCGCAATGCAGGTGCCGCTGGCGGCGAACGCGCCTTCACTGGCCAGCGCAGCCGGCATGTTTTTGACCGCCACGGGATTCCAGGTCATGCCGTCCGAGGTAGCGATCAGCGGGAATTTGCCGTCTACAGAATCGCTTACGGCAATTCCATGCGTACTGTCCCAGAAAGCAAAGCAATCATAAAAAGCTTTAGAATCGCTGTTGGTGAACTGCCGCTGCCAGACCCTGCCGCCGTCGGCGGTCTTATAGATACGTGACTGATCGCCCGGGCCGATGCTGAGCACAAAAGCCGTGTTCTGATCGAAGGCCTGAATGTCGCGAAAGTCGAGCGAATCCGCGCCGACAATGGCCAATGTCTCCCATGTCTCACCGCCGTCAATGGTTCGCAAAACCGTACCTTTCGCGCCGCTCGCCCAGGCTACCTTGCTGGAAACGGCGCTGATACCCCGAAGCGGCACCTCGGTCTTGCTGTTTTGCGGCTTTTGCGCGCACATGAGGGTCGTAAATAACAGTATGATTAGGGCTGTGGCCACTCGCATTTCCATGCTCCCAAAGGACTTAAAATTGTAACCTTTGGCTTCCAGCTTACTCTATTCAAGTGTGGAGGGAATCCAGGTGAGTACAATGTTTGTCCCCCTGACGGCACAAAGCGAACTGCAGGATGAGGAAGTGGTGGCCCGTGTACTCGCTGGCGAGACGGCGCTTTTTGAGATCCTGATGCGCCGGTACAACCAGCGGCTTTACCGGGTTTCCCGCGTCATTCTGCGCAATGACGGCGAGGCCGAGGACGTAATGCAGGATGCCTACGTCCGCGCCTATGAACATCTGGACCAATTCGCCGGCAAGGCGGCATTTTCCACATGGCTCACGCGCATCGCCATCCATGAAGCTCTGGCGCGCAAGCGCCGTCGCGGCCGGATGGAGGAACTCGACGCACTCCCTGAAAACGGAGATTTTATGTCCATTCTCAAATCGTCCGCTCCCAACCCGGAAGACGGTACGGCTACCACGCAGGCCCGTGAACTGCTGGAACAGGCAATCGACCAACTGCCGGAAGCTTATCGCGCGGTAGTGATGCTGCGTGAAGTGGAAGAAATGAGCGTGGCGGAGACTGCCGAAAGTCTTGGCGTGAGCGACGCCGTGGTCAAGACGCGCCTGCATCGCGCGCACGCCATGCTGCGCAAAGATCTCTATGCCCGCGCCAAGGGCCGCGCTACCGATCTCTACCAGTTCCACGCCGTGCGGTGTGATCGCGTGGTGAAAGCAGTGTTCGACAGAATCAGGGAAAAAGCCCCGGATGGCGGAGAGATCATCCACTAAAGCGGCGATCGTTCAGAGCCTGGCATCAATCTTTTAGGAAACTCCCAGGAACGTGACCCTACGTGTATTCGCCCCAGTAAATGCTCTTGCAGGGCATGTGGAAGTTGATATATAAACTGCCTGCAATCAAGCCATTTTCCATCTTTTGCGGGGTCACCTTTTCATGCGTGCCAAGCTGTCACTTCTATCGCTCGCGATATGTCTCGTTTCATTCTGTCGTGCTTATGCTTTTGACGACTGGCAACCTATCAATCCAGATGAACTGAAGATGACAGCCGACGCGGCGCACCAGGGCGATGCCATCATTCTTTATCATGAAGAAACCGCGGATGACATGACTCGCCACCGCTATGTTTACAAACGCCTGAAGGTGCTCACAGAAAAAGGCAAAGATCGGGCCAGCGTGGAAATTCCCTATGACGCAAAGTATGTGGGAGTCACTGACATCCGGGCGCGAACCATCGCACCCGACGGTACGATTGCTCCCTTTACCGGCAAGGCATTCAACAGCACCATTGTGAAAGCGCATGGGGTCAAGTATCTTGCCAAGACCTTTACCCTGCCCAATGTCCAGGTGGGGAGCATCATTGAATGGAAATACACGGAATTCTGGGAAGACTATGTGTTTGCCCCGCATTGGGTCCTTCAGGACGATTTGTTTACCAGGCACGCCAAATTTACCTTCGTGCCCATGTTCAAACAGAACCATTATATTGAGGATCGCCGCGGCCAGATTCTGGACCGCGTCTTTTATTCCCTGATCGGGCTGCCACAGACCACGGCCATCAAGACCACGGCCGATAACCGGATGGAACTGGAACTTAAGGACATTCCGGCTTTTGAAGAGGAGGACTTTGAGCCGCCCTCTGACCTGCTCAAGATGCGCGTTAACTTTTATTACGGCTCAGACAAGATGGGCAAGCCCCAGGAATTCTGGAAAGTCGAAGGCAAATACTGGAGCAAGGAAGTGGATAAGTTTGCCGGTCACTCCGCGGCGGTGGCTGCCGCCGTAGGCAAGGCCACTAGTCCCACGGACACAGCTGACCAGAAGGCGCGCAAGATCTATGCCTATGTTCAGAAAATCAAAAACCTCACCTTTACCAGCAGAGAAGGCGCTTTGGAAGACCTTTTGACCCGCGAAAGCGGGGAAAAGAGGACCGTGGACATGGTTCTGGAAAAGAATGAAGGCTATCGCGACGAGATTGCACGTCTTTTCCTGGCGATGGCAAGGGCCGCGGGTTTGCAGGCCTACGCAATGCGTGTTGCTGACCGTGATGAATATTTCTTTCAACAGAACGTTCCCAATCCTTCGCAATTAACGTCAGAACTCGTGATTGTGATGGTGGATGGCAAGGAGATATTCCTTGATCCAGGAACGCCTCTTTGTCCTTTTGGACACCTGGCCTGGCAGCATACGTCCACTCAGGGTATGCGCCAGAACACAGACGGAAGCACCGCGCTGGCCGCCACTCCAGCGGCAAATTACAAAGAGGCCATCAGCAAACGAGTAGGACGTATGACGATCAGTGAAGATGGCAGCGCAAAGGGCGCGATAGGAATCGGCTGGGCGGGAGAAGAAGCCCTGGTTCACAGGCTTAACGGCCTGAAGACTGACGCCGCCGGACGAAAGAAAGAACTGGAAGATGAACTCCAGGCCTTGCTTCCGGACGGCGCCTCCGTTCAGCTTGTTTCCTCAGAGGGCTGGGAGGATGGGGAAAAGCAGTTGTCCGCCAGCTTCAAGGTGGAGATCCCGTCTTATGCCAGCAATGCAGGGAAGCGCATGTTGGTCCCCACAAACCTCTTTGAATCACGAAGCCGCCAGCCGTTTGCGCACGGTGAGCGGAAACAGCCGGTCTATTTCAATTTCCCTTATTACCTGGTGGATGAAACAACCATCACATTCCCGGCGGCTTTTCAGATGGAAAATCTACCTGAAGTGCAGCCGGTCCGCACTGATTTTTCACTCTACAGCCTGACGCACAACGCCAAAGGGAACAGCGTGACCATCAATCGCAGCTATGCAATGGCCGGCATCGCGTTCCACCAGAACGAATATGAGGGGCTCCGTAATTTTTTTGGCGCGGTAAATGCCGGTGACAGCCAGCCGCTTGTGTTGACATCCGCAAAATCGGGGAACTAGTCTTCCCACCTGGGATCGTCGTCCGTGGCGGGCCGATTCTGAGAAGTCACGTGAGGATTCGGGTTAGCCAGATAGTTTTTGGATCCGGTCTTGCCAAACTCAACCGGAGTGGCTCTGATCTCATAGCTGCCCCAGCCTTGTTGCTGCCTATCGCCCACGCTCGTGAGCAGGTATTGGAAGATGTAACCATTCTTGATGAGGGGATCTGCAGCGAATGACTCATCCAGAATGGGTTCTTTGCCGGCGTAAATGTTTTCAGATTCCGTTGCAGTTGTGAGCGTGCGCAGGCTGAAAGGAAATCCGGTTCTGGGAAAGCGGGAAGCATACCGTTGGAGCGCCCGTTCCAGAATGCCGATCGTCTCTCTTGCAGCAGTTTCATTCTTCTCCATCTCGGTTGGTTCGTGCAGTAGTTTCGCCAGGCCAAGATCATTTTTCTCCCACGGCCCAAAATCATCGATGCGCCACTCATCGCCCTCAAGGTGCATGGTGACAATAAAATCCTGCGTGTTGCCGGAAAGTTCAAGTTCGAGCGGCAGCAATGCATCAACCCCTGAGATGAAAGCGTTCGCAAGCCTGACCTTGCCCTTGCTGTTGCCGTCTCCATCAAGAATCTCCCAGCCGTCAGAATCATGCGCGGGCCGAATGGAACATCCATGAAGCTGCGTATTCTTCATCTCCAGCAGCTGGTCCATTACAAGTTGCTTTTGTACTTTTGGAAGGACTTCAATGCTCTTCTGCACCGGTTCAGGAAGATGGCGGGTAATGGCTTCAGGCTTGGTGGCAGTGGCCAACTCTTCCAACGCAGCCTGCGGGGTAGTTCCTTGCCATGCGAATAAGGGAACAGCAGACAACAGTGTTGCAAAAAGCCAATGGCTCTTCATAGAACACCTGCGTGAGAATCAGACACCAGGGTGGCGGCAACAGTTCCCACTGTTTTTGAGAACGGTGAGAAGAAATAATCTTGCAGAGAAATCAGAAGATGGACGGCTTAAGCAGACTTTTTCTTTGAATTCTTTCGCAGTTTACGCACGTGGTCGAGCACGATAATGGTTCCGACCCACACGGTTGCAGCCAGATATCCCGCAATTACGTCGCTAGGATAATGGACGCCCAGGTAAATGCGTGAGAGTCCAATGGCGATTACCAGCGCGGCGGCGGTGACCCAAATCAGCAGCCTCCAGGAGAGAGGTTTGGTGCGCGCGCTGAGCAGCCCTGCCAGCACGCCGTAAAAGCAAAAGGAACACAGTGCGTGTCCGCTGGGAAAACTATAAGAGTGCGGAGCCGTGCCAAAGTATGCCGTGGGCCGCGTGCGATGGTAGATGTATTTGAGCGTGAGGTCGAGCACGAGCGAACCCGCCATGGCCACTGTCAGCCACAGAGCGGCGCGCCGCCACCGCAGTTTGGCGAAGACGACGAGCGCAACCACCAGCTCAACGATCAAAACGTTGTAACCGAGAAGTGAGATTGCGTTCATAACCCGAGTCATGCCCGGGGAAGCGTAACTGTGGACCCACTCGCGGACGACCTGATCAAAATGCCTTGTATCGCCTTCCAGCATTTCATTTCCCAGCCAGGCGAAAAGGAAGAGCGCCAGTACCGCTGCGCCCAGGCTGGCCAGGATGGCCGTTTGAAAAATCGGCGTAGGCTGCGGTATCTCCTCCGGGCCGGATACTTGCAGATTATTTTCGGGCATTGCGTCCCTTCGCGGTGAGCGTGCCGACGAGCTCATCCACCTTGGCCAGAATCGCGCCATTGCCCGCTCGCGGATA
>Ga0070734_10003123_pt1 | contig 18154 bp, 17 predicted proteins | sample Coa_R1_8_FD_66444 | JGI IMG/M metagenome (GOLD analysis project Ga0070734, IMG submission 66444) | Surface soil microbial communities from Centralia Pennsylvania, which are recovering from an underground coalmine fire - Coalmine... | ecosystem: Environmental > Terrestrial > Soil > Unclassified ... | reverse complement strand
GATCGAGCACGAAAGCGATTTCCATAAGTGGCCTGGTTGATTATACGCAAACTGGATCTATCCATAAAGCCACTTGTCGTGTACCCTCGGAACCATGATTCACACGCAACCGGTGGTGCTGGAGGGGTATGGCATTCGTCTCGAGCCGCTCACCGAACAACATTCCGCGCCGCTGGCGGCGGCCGTTGCCGACGGCCGCCTCTGGGAGCTCTGGTTCACGGCCATTCCCAAGCCCGAAGGCATGCCGGATTACGTTCACACTGCCCTGCAGGGCCAGCGCGACGGCCACATGCTGCCGTGGGCAGTGCTTGACGCAAGCGGCGCGATGATCGGCTCCACTCGCTATCACGATATTGTCGCCGCCATCGATCGCGTCGAGATCGGGTACACCTGGTACCGGCAAAGCCGCCAGCGCACCGCCGTCAATACCACGTGCAAGCTGCTCTTGCTGCAGCACGCCTTCGAGACACTCGGCTGCAAAGTCGTAGGTCTGCGCACCGACAATTTCAACTTCCGCTCGCAGCGAGCGATCGAAGCGTTGGGCGCGAAGAAGGATGGCATCCTGCGCCACTACTACGCGCGCCGCGATGGCACGGTCCGCGATCTGGTGGTCTACAGCATCCTGGCCCACGAATGGCCCGACGTCCGCCGCCACCTCGAGTTGCGCCTCCAGCGCCACGCCGCAGCCGCGCAGCACACCTAGCCTCGTGTTGCGTTCCTGCCCCCACCGGTGATGTAATGCCCGAGGTATCCTCGTGCGTAAAACCGGTCTCGCCGTAGCCCCTGCCCCCACTTCTTTAACTCGCGATCAGAAACGCGCCTTCTGGGCCGCGTGGAGCGGCTGGACCATGGACGGCATGGATTCCTTCATTCTCTCTCTGGTGCTGGTGCCGGCGCTGCGCGACGTTTTGCCCAAGTCCGGAATCGCCGCCACCACCGCCAATGTCGGCTATTACAGCGGCCTTCTGTTTGCGCTTTTCATGATTGGCTGGGGCACGGCCCTGGTCTGGGGACCTGTCGCCGACCGCTTCGGCCGCGCCCGTACCCTGATGCTCACCATCTTGTGGTTTTCGCTGTTCACGTTGTTGGCAGCGATGTCGCAGGATGTCTGGACGCTGGCGGTGTTCCGCTTTCTGGCGGGCGTGGGCATCGGCGGCGAATGGTCCATCGGGGCGTCGCTCGTATCTGAAGAGTGGCCCGAAGATCGGCGCATTTGGGGCGGGTGCCTCATGCACACCGGCTATTACTTCGGCCTGCTGCTGGCGGCCCTCGCCAATTACTTCATCGGCAGCCAGTTCGGGTGGCGCTGGATGTTCGTGGTCGGCGGCTGCCCGGCCATTCTGGTCGGCTTCCTCTACAACCGTGTGCGTGAACCGGAACGATGGAAGACCGCAAGGGCGCAGTTGGGCCGGCGCCTCACCATGCACCATTCCTTCCTGCAATTGTTCTCGCGCCAATACCGCTCCCGCACCATCCTGAACTCGATTTACCTGATCGCCTCGATCGTCGGCCTCTGGGCCGGCTCGGTGTACGTGCCTTCCGCTATCACTTACCTGGCTGATCGCGCGGGACAGTCCGCCGTCGCCGGAGCCAAACTGGCTTCCTATGCCACGGCGCTGCTCGGCATCGGAACCATCATCGGCGCGCTCCTCACCCCAATGCTCGCCAGGTTGTTCAACCGCCGCCTCACCCTCGCCGTGTTCTTCGCATTGATGCTGGTTTTCCTGCCGGTCTCGTTCGGTTATGTTTTTTACATGGGAGCGGGCGCCGTTGGCTGGTTTCTGCTCTGTACCTTCTTCCTCGGCCTCGGCGGCGCCAATTTTGTCGTCTACTCGTTCTGGATTCCCGAACAATACTCCACCGACTGCCGTGTGAGCGCCTTCGCCTTCACCACCAACATCGGCCGCTTCGCCGGTGCCGGGCTCACGTTCCTGGTCGGCTCCGGCATCCGCCACTTCGGCACCCTCGGAACCCCTGTGGCTTTAACGGCTTTAGCGTTCGTGGTCGGGTTGTTAATGTTACCTTTTGGCGCCGAAACCAAGGGTCAGTCGCTACCCTCGTGACGCTAGCCCTTCGGAGCCGGTGCGCTTTCGTGTTTCTGTGATATCTTCAAGTTACCGGTAGCGGTAGCTGTCGCCGCGCACACATGCCGACCCTGAATTTCACACTGAACGGAACCCGTACCACCGTCGCCTACGAACAGGGCATGCACTTTCTTGAAGTCCTGCGTGAGCAGTGCGGCGTTACTTCCGCCAAGGATGGCTGCGCGCCCGAGGGCACCTGCGGCTGTTGCGCCGTCCTCATCGATGGGCAGCCCGTGCTCGCCTGCCGCCGCAAGCCGGAACAAATGGAAGGTCGCACCGTCGTCACATTTGAAGGATTGCCCGAGGAAAAGCGGCGCATCATCGCCGAATCGTTCGTGCTCGAAGGCGGCGTGCAATGCGGGTTCTGCATTCCTGGAATTATGGTCCGGGCTTCTTCGCTGATGGATCGCAATCGCGCATCCGATCGCGAGGGCGTCGCGCAGGCTCTTTCGGGCCACCTTTGTCGTTGCACCGGATACGCGCGCATCATCGACGCCATCCAGACCGCGGGCGAAGTCTGGAATGACGGCCGCGTCGTCGCCGGCCGCCAGCCGCGCCGCCACAATTTCTTCGGTGAAGAATTCGGGCTGCGTCGCACCACTGCGCCGTCTCAGTCCCGGGAAGGTGTCGGCCACTCGCCCAGCCGATACGCCGGCGCCGACCAGGCGGCCGGACAGCGCCCCTTCGTCGGCGATATGCAAGTCCCCGGCATGTTGCACGGCTCTCTGTTGTTGAGTGAACATCCCCGCGCCAAGGTGCTCGCCATCGATACGTCCGCCGCCGCGTCCATGCCCGGTGTCGTCCGCATCTTCACGGCTCCCGATGTTCCCGGCCAGCGCGGCACCGGCCTGAACATCCCGGATCTGCCCATCTTCGTGGCAGTCGGCGAAACCACCTGCTGCGTCGGTGATTTCCTCGCGCTGGTTGTGGCCGACACCATGTTCCACGCCCGGGAAGCGGTGAAGCAGATCAAGGTCGACTACCAGGTATACGCTCCGGTCACTGATCCGATCGCCGCCCTCGAGCCCGATGCGCCTCAGGTACACGCACCCGGCAACCTGCACGTCCATCCCAACCTCCTCGATACCACGGCGTTCGCGCGTGGCGATGTCGACGCCGCACTCGCCGCCTCCACCCACGTCGTCGAACAGACTTTCTACACTCAGCCGGTCGATCCCGCGTTTCTCGAACCCGAGGCCTGCCTCGTCGTTCCGCAGGGCAATGGCGTCAAGGTCTATTCGCAGAGCCAAGGCTCAACCTATGATCACAGCCAGATCGCGAAGGTCTTGAACCTGCCGGCGGACGAGGTCGAAATCGAGCTGGCCGCCAGCGGCGGCGCTTTCGGGGCGAAAGAAGAACTCTCGATTCAGGCGCAAACCGCGCTTGCCGCCTGGCTGCTGCAGCGGCCGGTGAAAGTGGTTCTGACGCGCCTGCAATCAACCCAGCATCACCCCAAACGCCACCCCATGATCCTGAAGTACACGGTGGGCGCTGACGCCGAAGGCCATCTGCTCGCTGTGCGCGCGCGCATCATCGGCGATACCGGCGGCTACGCCGGTACGGGCGGAAAATGTCTACTCCGCGCCGCCTGCCACTCCTGCGGGCCGTACCGCGTCCCCAATGTTGATATCGAGTCCAAGGCCGTCTTCACCAACAATCCGACCAGCGGCGCCATGCGCGGCTTCGGCACCAACCAGGCGCACTTCGCGATAGAAGGAATCATGGACATGCTGGCCGAAAAAGTCGGCGTGGATGGATATGACATCCGCGAGCGCAACGTTCTGCGCCCCGGCGATGCCTTCGCGACCGGCCAGATCATGCGCGACAGCTGCGGCATCCTGCAGACCATGCAGGCCGTCAAGCAGATCTATAAGAGCGCCAAATACGCCGGCATCGGCTGCGGCATCAAGAGCACCGGCATCGGTAACGGAACCATCGACAGCGGCCATGCCAAAATCCGCGTCCTGGCGGGCGGCCGCCTCGAAGTGCTCACCGGGTATACCGAGATGGGTCAGGGCGTATTCACCACCATCCGCCAGGCGGTGTGCGAGGAAACCGGCCTGCCGCTCGAAATCATGAACGTGCGCTGGGATAAGGAAATGGGCGCCAAGTGCGGCGAGACATGGGCCTCCCGCGCCACCACTCTCAGCTGTGCGGCCGCCCAGCGCGCTGCCCGCCAGCTCGCCGACGATCTCAAGACCTCTCCGCTCGAAGCTCTCGCCGGCCGTGAATACACCGGCGATTACGTCTGCAACTTCACCACCAGGCCCGGCACCCCCGAAGCTCTGACCAATCCGACCACCCACCTGACCTTCAGCTACGCCACCCAGGTCGTGATCCTCGGAGAGGACGGCCGCATCGAGCGCATCGTCGCCGCGCACGATGTCGGCCGCGCCATCAACCCGCTGGCCTGCGCCGGCCAGATTGAAGGCGGAGCCCACATGGGCTTGGGATACGCGCTCTCGGAAGATTTCCCCTGCACCGGAGGACGCCCGGATTCCCTGCTTCTGCGGGACCTCGGTATTCCCAAGGCCAAGGACACGCCGAAAGTCGACGTGATTCTCATCGAAGTGCCCGATGAAATCGGCGGTTACGGCGCCAAGGGAGCCGGCGAGATCGGCCTCGTTCCCACCGCCGGCGCCGTTGCCGGCGCGCTCTATTCTTACGACAAAATCCGCAGGACGCACCTCCCCATGCAGGATGCACCCGCCGCCGCGCCCATGGTCCCAAAGTCGCGGCGCCTCGCCCCCGTCAAGGCGTAATCCGCCATGCGGCGGCTCCTCATCCTGCTGCTCGGCTTGGCGTGCCTCACTGCCGCGCTGGCCCTGGATTTCTCCGCGCCTCTGCCTGCCGACCACGACCACCCCGCCCTCGCTTATGACATGCTGGCGGAGCACAACATCATCTCCAGCCTGAACACCCAATTGCGCGATGGCCAGGTCCACCTCGCCTTCGAAGGCCCTTCCGGCTACCTGCGCTCCACGCTCGACGCGCTGCAGGTTCCTGTCGAATCGCAGGTGGTGGTCTTCTCCAAAACCAGTCTGCAGCAGCACATTATCAATCCCACCAATCCGCGCACTATTTTCTTCAACGATTCAGTGGCGGTTGGGTGGGTCCGCGGCGAGCCCTTCGTCGAAATCGCCGCCGAAGACGCGCAACAAGGCGTCGTCTTCTACACTCTCGATCAGCGCGCCGCCGGCCCGCCTGTCTTCGTCCGCCGCGACAGTTGCCTCCAATGCCATGAAGACTACGCCACGCTGGGCGTGCCCGGCATGCTGGTGCGCAGCGTCTTTCCCGCGCCCGATGGCACCGCGCGGCGTCCGCTCGGCGAATTTGTCTCCGACCATCGCAGCCCGTTCCGTGAACGATGGGGCGGCTGGTACGTCACCGGCAGCAGCGGCGGCCTCCGCCACTTGGGCAATCTAACCTTCAACAATTCTGAAAGCGCCGGCGCGATTCCCAAACCCGTCGATCTCAAGTCACTCGCTGGCAAATTCGAAACCGGCGATTACCTGTCCCCCTACAGCGATATCGTGGCTCTCATGGTCTTCAATCATCAGATGCGCATGATCAACCTGTTTACCCGCGCCGGTTGGGAAGTCCGCCTGGCCCAGTATCAGAAGTTGTCGGCAAATCCGGCGTTACTCCACGACGCCGCCCGGGAGCTCGTCGATTATCTCCTGTACGTCGACGAGGCCCCGCTCTCCGGCCGCGTTGAAAGTACCTCGGGGTTTGCAGAGAAATTTTCCGCTGAGGGGCCGCGCGACAGCCGCGGCCGGTCCCTCCGCCAGTTCGATCTCGCGCGGCGCCTGATGCGCTATCCATGCAGCTATATGATCTACAGCCCGGCTTTCGACGGCTTGCCGCCCGCTCTGAAGGAAGCCGTCTACCGCCGTTTGTGGCAGATTCTTTCCGGCGAAGAAAAGGGCCCGAAGTACGCGCGACTGTCACAGTCCGACCGCCACGCTATCGTTGAAATCCTGCGCGGCACCAAGCCCGGCCTACCGGCCTACTTCCAGCCCCTTTAACCTACAACTTCCCGAACGCCTCCACGCACCACCGGTTCTCCTCGTCCGTGCCGGTTGAAACTCGCACGCAGTGCGGAAGCCCGAAAGCCCGCAGCGGCCGCACGATGATCCCCTGCGCCAGCAGCTTCTCATATGCTTCCTGCGCCCGGTGTTCCGATTCCATCACTGCCATCACAAAATTCGCCTCCGACGGAATCACCGTAAATCCGGCCGCACCCAGCCCCTCGCTCAGGCGCCGCAACCCGCGCGCATTCAATTCCAGCGACCGGTGCAGAAATTCCTTGTCTCCCAGCGCCGCGATTCCCGCTGCCTGCGCCGGCGTCGACGGCTCGAACGGCAGCTTCACTTTGAGCAGATTGCGAATCAGTTCTTCGTGCGCGAACCCATACCCGATGCGCGCCCCCGCCAGACCGTAGATCTTCGAAAACGTTCGCAGCGTGATCACGTTGTCATACCGGTATTGCATTGAATCCGGATAGCGTGGATTGTCTTTCGCGTACTCGAAGTAGGCTTCATCCAGAATGATCAGCACGCGCTCCGGCACGTGCCGGTAGAATTCGTCGAACTGCTGGCGCGTAAAAATCGTGCCGGTTGGATTGTTCGGGTTCGCCAGGTAAATGATTTTCGTGTTCGGATTGATCGCCGCCGCCAGCGCCTTCAGGTCGTAATGCCAATCGTGATACGGCACTGTCCGGTACTTCACGCCGCGCGACCGCGCCAGCACCTGGAACCCGATGAAGGCGGCTTCGGTTGTGAGCACCTCGTCGTCATCGCCCAGAAAAGTGCGGATGATGTTCGACATGATGCCCTCCGAGCCGCTGCCCGCAATCACGTTCTCAACCTTGAGTTCGAACTTCTCCGCCAGCACCTGGCGCAGTTCCAGCCCGCCGCTCGGATAAAGGTTCAGGCCCGCCAGCGACCGGCTGATCGCCTCCACCGCTTTGGGCGATGTCCCCAGTGGATTCTCATTCGAAGCCAGCTTCGCGATTTCGGTCAGCCCGTATTGCCGACGCACCGATTCAATGCTCCGCCCGGCTTCATAGGGCCGCAGAGATTCGATATAAGCAGGTACGAGAGCCATTCTCAGCCCGGCCTCCGGCGCATCCACTCAATGGTTCGACGGATCCCCTCGTCGTACGGTGTCTTGTGCACATCGCCGAGCTTCGCCAGCAGCTTGCTATCGTCCAGGATCACCGGCGTCTCCTGCAGGTACAGCATCTCCGGCAGCTCGCGCATCAGCGGGTTGAACCAGCCCAGCAGCTTCAGCACCCCGCGTCCCGCCGTTCGGTATTTCGGCGCCAGGCCCGCCGCGCGGTACACGCGTGTGATGAAATCGAGCGTGTTGATCGCGCCCGGTCCGCCGAAGTTCCAGGCTTCGCCGTAGCAATCGTCCCGCGCGGCCAGTTCCACGATCACCGGCCCGGTATCGGGAACGAACACAAATTCATGCGGCGTATTCACGGGCCCGATCCAGTTCGCGGCCTTGTTCGCCAGCGCTCCATCGAAGATCAGGTTCGCCAACGCCTGGGTCGTGCCGGGCCCATAAAAATCCGGCAATCGTACAATCAGCCCCCGGGTTTTGCCCGCCTCGTGCGCCTCGAACACAAGGTCCTCCTGCTGCTTCCGGTATTGCCCTTTGCGGGCCTCGGGCTCGCGAGGGTGCGTTTCCGCTACCCGCGCGGTGCACGGTACGCCGTACGGATACACGTTGGATACCAACAGCACGCGCTCGACCTTCATCGCCGCCGCCGCGTCGAGCGCCGTCCGCATCAGCACCGGATGCAGATGGTGCGAGGGATACGGTAGCCCGACGCAATAGAAGATCGTATCGACGCCGCGCGCTGCGGCCGCTGCCGCGCGCACTTCTCCGATATCGGCATCGAAGATCTCCGCGCCCGGCAGCGAACCGAACGCCGCTTCCAACTTCTGCCGCGAGCGCCCTACCACACGAAACGGAATCCCGCGCCGGCTCAACTCCTCCGCTACTCGCGGGCCGATCGCCCCCGCCGCCCCGAAAATCGCAGCCTTCTGCATCACCGCCCCGGTCACCTTGCCGGCCGGATCTCCAGCCGCCCCAAAAACCGGGGCTCTCCGCCGCCACTGTTAGAATAGAGGGAAAATGATCCAAACGCTATTCGGCTCGGTCGAACAAGAGCCTTCTTTACTGGAAAAGCTCAAAGCCGGCGTCCAGAAAACGCGCAGTGGTCTCGTCTCGGCCCTTGAAGATGCCTTACAAGGCGCCCGGGAAATCAATCCGGAGCTCCTCGACGAGCTTGAATTCGCGCTCATCAGCGCCGATATCGGCGTGCGCACCACCGAAGAAATCCTCGGAAGCATCCGCCAGCGCGTCGAGCGCCACCAGCTTAGCGATGCTGCCGCCCTCCGCGGCCTCATCCGCGAGCAGCTGCTCGAAATTTTGCAGGCCAGCGAACGCGCCCCCGCGCGTGTCGCCGAGCCGCCAGCAGTCATCCTGGTGGTCGGCGTCAATGGCTCCGGCAAAACCACCACCATTGGCAAGCTGGCACAGCGTTTCAAAAATGAGCGGCGATCGGTCCTGCTCTGCGCTGCCGATACCTTCCGCGCCGCCGCCATCGAGCAGCTCGAAATCTGGGGCGATCGCACCGGCACGCGCGTTGTGCGCCAGAATGCCGGCAGCGACCCCAGCGCCGTCCTCTTCGATGCCCTGCAATCGGCGCGCGCGGGCCAGGTCGACTACGTCATCGTGGACACCGCCGGCCGCCTTCAGACTAAAGAGAACCTCATGGCCGAGTTGCAGAAGATGGGCCGCACCGCCAAGAAGGTGATTCCGGATGCGCCGCATGAAGTCCTCCTCGTCCTCGACGCCACAACCGGCCAGAACGGCCTGGAGCAGGCGCGGAAATTCACCGAGACCTCCGGGGTCACTGGAATTGTCCTGACGAAACTCGACGGCACCGCCAAGGGCGGCATCGTGGTCGCCATCGCACGCGAATTGAATCTGCCCATCCGCTATGTCGGCGTAGGCGAAAAGGTGGACGACCTGCTGCCGTTCGATCCCGAAGCCTTCATCGAATCGCTTTTTGAAAGATGACCGCCGTTTTCATGCGGGAAGCGCTCGACCTGGCGCGCCGCGGCCGCGGCCTGGCCAGCCCCAATCCCATGGTGGGCGCCGTCGTGGTGCGCGACGGCCAGATCGTCGGCCGTGGTTTCCACACCTATGCCGGCCGCGACCATGCCGAAATTCTCGCGCTGGCGCAGGCCGGCGAGACCGCGCGCGGCGCCACGCTGTATCTCAATCTGGAACCGTGTTCCCACCAGGGCCGCACGCCGCCTTGCGCCGATGCAGTCATTCAAGCCGGCATCGCTCGCGTCGTCGCCGCCGCGGAAGACCCAAATCCGCTGGTCCGCGGCGATGGTTTCAAGAAGCTGCGCGAAGCCGGCATTGACGTCCAGCTCGCGCCCGAGTTCACCCCCGAAGCCGAAAAGCTGAACGAATCATTCTTTCATTTCATGCGCACCGGCCGTCCGCTGGTGACGCTCAAGACCGCCATCACCCTCGACGGCAAAATCTCCGCACCCGACGACAACCGCGGCTGGATCACCAGCGAGCGCGCCCGCGCCCACGTCCAGCAGCTCCGTCACGATCAGGACGCCATCCTCACCGGCATTGGCACTGTCCTCGCCGACGATTGCCTCCTCACCGACCGCAGCGGCCTCCCCCGCTGCCGGCCGCTCCTCCGCATCGTCATGGATTCGCAACTGCGTCTTCCCCTCGATTCGAAGATGGCGCGTAGCTCGGCCGGTGACGTCGTCATTGTCACCACTTCCGCTTCGTCCCCCGAGCGCCGCAAAATCATCGAAGGCCGCGGCATTAAGGTGTTGGTTTTCGATGGCCCCGGCGGCCGTGCCGACCTCCGTAGCCTCATCCACTGGCTCGCCGGGGAACAGTATCTTTCGCTGATGATCGAAGCCGGCAGCAAGATCAATTGGAGCGCGCTCGAAAACGGCCTCGTCGATCGCGTTTTCTTCTACTACGGCCCGAAAATTCTGGGCGGCCTCGAAGCGCTCCCCCTGGCCGGCGGTATCGGCCGCCGCCGCCGTTCCGACGCCATTCGCGTGCACAATATTACCGTGCATCACATCCCACCCGATGAATTTGCCGTGGAAGGATACCTCGATGTTCACGGGGATCATTGAAGAGCTGGGCGCGGTCGCCTCGATTCACACCGGGCGCCTGACCGTCCGCTGCTCGACCGTCCGCCACGATCTCACCGAAGGCGCCAGCATCGCCGTCAACGGCGTATGCCTCACTGCCGTCGACCTCCGCCCCGACAGCTTCTCCGCCGATCTCGCCCCCGAAACTCTGCGCCGCAGCAATCTCGGCGACCTCCGCGCCGGTTCGCGCGTAAATCTGGAGCGCCCGCTCGCACCCACCGGACGCCTCAGCGGCCACATCGTGCAAGGCCATGTCGACGGCACCGGCGAGTTGCTGTCTCTCGATGCCCTTGGCGACGAAAACTGGTGGCTGCGCGTCCGCATCCCCGCCGAGCTTGACCCGTTCCTTGTCTATAAAGGCTCCGTAGCCATCGACGGCATCAGCTTGACCATCGCCGCGCTCGAAGCGGACGTGCTCTCCGTGACCATCATCCCGCACACCTATCGTCACACTACGTTGGGCGCCTACCGCCCCGGCGCCCGCGTAAACCTCGAGTGCGACATCCTCGCCAAACACGTTGAAAAGCTTTTACGCAAACTGGATCTGAAACCGGGGCTGACCATCGAGAAACTTCGCGACAACGGCTACTAGTGGAACAGGCCATCCTCTTTTGTTGCCTGCCATCCGCCCGCCGTTATGTCTTCAACTCCTCCACAATCGCCGCCGCGACGTTCCGCGCTTTTTCCAATTCCCCCGGCGGAAAACTGATCGCGCCCACGCGCGCGTGCCCGCCGCCCCCGTACCGCTCGCAAATGGTAGCCAGGTTGTGCTTGGGCTCTTCCGGCGCCCACGGATTCGACCCCACCGAAATCTTCGTCCGGAAAGTCGACGGGCTCACCGAGACCGTATACACCGAAGTCGGAAACAGGTGATACGGAATGAACTTGTTGTATCCCTCCACGTCGTAGCCGGTGAGATCGAAGAATACCACTCCGTTTTCCTGCCGCGCCCGTCCTTTGATAATCTCGATATTCTGCAGGTGCCGCTGGTACAGCGGCTGGTACAGCGCCTGGATCTCCGGCTCCGCGATGATTTCCGCCAGCGGCCGCCGCTGCATCCACCCGATCACCTTCTGCACGATATCCGACCCGTGCGCCGCCTCGATGACCAGAGTCAGCTTCATTGCGGGCGCGCCGAGCTCCAGCGCCGATTGCGCGCTCCTGTACTGCGCCCCGTCGATGATCACGCTCCACTTCACCAGGTCCTCGAGCTCCGGCGCGCGGAACCCGAACCGGTCCCGCGCCACGTCGTGAATGAAAGACGCGCATGATTTGTAACTCGGATCGTAAAGCTTGCGCCCGCTCTTGTCGCTTCGGTAGTGTTCGGCATCCGCCCGGCTCAGAAACGCGCTCTGGTGATGATCGAACCACCACGTCAGCCGCGGATTACTCGAATACTTGAAATCCACAATCGCGTTTTCGTCCCCATCGAATAGCTCCGGATCGAAGGTCTGTGAAGCTTTGTGAGCCATGCCTGTGTACCGGAATTCCGCTTGCGGATGGACCGCCCCCGCGACAAACCGGCTGAAAAACGCGGCCGACGCCGCGCCGTCGAAGCAGTGATCGTGGTAGAGAACCCGTTCCAGCATGAACAAATCAGGAAAACCTATCAGCTTGCCTGAACCGCGCAAGAAATGCAACTGTCCGGAAGGCGGAGGCCGGGTCTGTTTGTTACATTTGATGGAAACCCTATGCGCGCAATTCCGAGTTGGGATCAGTACTATCTCGATATCTGCAAAGTCGTCGCCGGCCGCAGTAAAGACCCCAACACGCAAATTGGCGCCGTCATCATCGGCCCCAACCACGAAATCCGCTCCACCGGCTACAACTCCTTCCCCCGCGGCATCCGCGACGACGTCCCGGAACGCCTGGTCCGCCCCGCGAAATATCTCTGGATCGAGCATGCCGAGCGCAATGCGATTTGCAACGCCGCCCGCGCGGGCACCGCCACCGAAGGCTGCACCATCTTCGTCGAGATCATGCCCTGCATGGACTGCGCGCGGGCTATTGTCCAGGCCGGCATCGTTGAAGTCGTCGTCTCGGCCCAACGCATGAGCCAATATTCCAGCGATTATTACAATGAGCACTTCGGCCTGGTTGAAGTCTTGTTCAGCGAAGCCAAAGTCGGCGTCAGGCGCGTCTAGCCGCCCAACTTCTGCAAATCCCCGGGTTCGCCAAACTTAAAGCCTTCGATCGGCGGCTCCACCCCGCGCAGCAATCCGGTCAGCACGCTCCCCGCCCCCACCTCCACCGCTCGGGTGACTCCCTGACCCGCGAGGTACGCCATCGATTCCGCCCACCGCACCGGATTCGGCACCTGCTGGTAAAGCCCCTCTCGCGCCTCCGCCCCCAGCCGCACGGGTCGTGCCTGCCAGTTATTCACCAGCGGGCAGGTCAGATCGCGGAATACCGTCGCGTCCAGATCCACCCGCAGCCGCTCCTGCGCCGGCTTCAGCAGCGGACAATGAAACGGCGCGCTCACCGGCAGCAGCACCGCGCGCCGCGCCCCCGCCGCCTTGGCCAGTTCAATCGCCCGCTTCACGGCGGCGGTGTGCCCCGCGACCACCACCTGGTCGGCCGAATTGAGATTCGCCGCCGTCACCACCTCGCCCTGCGCGGCTTGCTCCAGCACCGAATCCAGCGCCTCGGCCGGGAGTTTCAACAGCGCCGCCATCGCGCCCACTCCTTCGGGCACCGCCTCTTGCATGTACCGCCCGCGCTTCCGCACCAGCTTCACCGCATCGGCCAAAGGCAAACTCCCCGCCGCCACCAGAGCCGAATATTCTCCGAGACTGTGCCCGGCCACGAAATCCGGCTGCCACTCCCGCTCGAGCAGCACGGCCCACGCCGCCACCGAAACCGTCAGCAGCGCGGGCTGCGTATTCTCGGTGAGTTTCAGTTCCTCCGCGGGCCCCTCGAAGCACAGCCGCGAGAGCGCAAACCCGAGCACATCATCCGCCTCCTCGAACACGCGCCGCGCCTCCGGAAAGCCCTCCGCCAGCGCCTTGCCCATGCCCGCGAATTGCGACCCCTGGCCGGGAAAAAGAAATGCAGTTTTCGATGTCAACCCGCGATTATAACCGGCTGCGTTCGCCGAGTTTGCCACTTCTCCGGGCAACTCCGCCTGTATGGACCCTGAATTGGACCCTAGAACGCCTGCGCCGAGGAAATACCTTCGGATTCCAGCGCCGTCGCCATCCGCTTGAGAGCCGTTTTGTGTATCTGCGAAACGCGGCTCTCGTTCACCCCGAGCAGTTCCCCGATTTCCTTCATCGTCATCTCATTGGTGTAATACAGAAATACGACTCGCTGATACCGTTCCGGCAGCGTCTTCATGGCGCGCGCCAAGGTCACCTGTAATTGCCGGCGGGCGCACATGCGGTCCGGTTGCGAATCCGGCGTCGCGGCGAATTCTTCCGTGCGGTCCCGTTCTTCCTCCGATCGCGGGCTGGCTGAGATCAGGCCGACTGTGCGCAGTTCGCTCAGCATCCGCTGCCACCGCCCGACCTCGATCCCCAAATGCTGCGCCACTTCGCTTTCCGACGGCATCCGTCCCAACTTCATGCCCAACTCCCGCGTCGCGGACTCCATCTGTTTCTGCCGCTTCCTCATGTCCCGTGAAGCCCAATCCATCTGGCGCAGGCTGTCCAGAATCGCTCCCTTGATCCGATGCTTCGCGTAGCTCCGAAACATCACGTTCTTCGTCGCGTCGTATTTTTCCACCGCGTCGAACAGGCCCAGCACGCCCGCATGAATCAAATCGTCCACATCCACGTGGACCGGCAGGTTTTCGTGCACGCGAACCGCGATCGCCTTCACCAGCGGCAGATGCTCGAGTACGATTCGGTCGCGAACCTCTTGGGAAATCTTCCGCCTTCGTAGAGACACACCTTGCACCCGCATCACGTTCCGTCCTTTTCCTTGGTGCCGGGCGGAATGCCCGGCGACCTTAGGGGTGCAAGTAGCGGACCACTTAATTTAGGATCTAAGTACCTTAATTTCTGCGGAAGGATCTGTTTCGGAGTGAAACGCGTTCCGATCTGGAACGCGACGTTTCAAATGCGGGCGCACCACTTCAAAAAAATGAGCCGGTGGCCCCGATAGGGCCCCCGGCTCTTGTGGTTCTCTATGAGACTGGTCTAGTTGATCCCTAACGTGTTCTGGAACACCACCGAGGGTGCGGGCTGGCCGGCGGCCCAGGTAAATGAATAGGTCGGCTGAGCGGGCAGCGACGTCCCATTGACGATCAGTCCGACGTTGATATAACCGTTCAGGGCTTCCGAAATCGTGTAGCTACCAGCCGCCAGGCTGCAGATGGACAGGTTTCCGTTCGCGTCGGTGAAGAAATTGTTGCTCGTCGTGTTTGGATAATTCAGCGTCATCTCCCAATTCGCTCCCGCCAGGAGAAACGCATTGGAAGAATCGACGAGTTGTTTGGTAACCGTCAGGCAGAAAGTCGCCGTATTCGGATTGACTTTAAAGTTGTCGGTCTTGGAAGACGATGCTGCGAATCCGTGATAGCATCCACTGCCGCAGCTGTTATCGACCTGGGTCGGGTCACCGACGAAACTGGTCACCGGCGTCACCCAGACTTTGTACACACCGCCGTTGTTCGGAGTGTCGAGGTAGTCCGTAGGGCAGCTGGTGTTGGCAACGGCGATAGTAATCGCGCCCAACTCCGGGTGAACCTGATCGACGCCGATCGCATGGACCGGCCCGCCCGTGCCCGTATAAGCCGTAATCACGCCGGCGCTCGATACAGTGAACCGCCGGTTGCTAACCGGGTCCGTGCTGAGCAGCGTCTGCCCGCTCGGATCGGTGACTTGAAAGAAATAATCGCCGGCCGGGAGCCCCGCGGCTTTAGCGGGCGCATTTACGCCTGGACCGCCGTCCAGATAGACGTCGCATTTGGATGTGTATTGCGTGTTGGCATTGACAATGGTCCCGTTGGCAATCGTGGTAAAGATGGCACCCGAAACGTTTGCCTGTGCCGGCCGGGCCGCCGTTACAACCATTATCAGCGCGAACAACCCTGCATTCCTTAAGATTCGTTTCACTGCGCTCGGCTCCTTTTCGGAAATGAGTATCTCCGCTACAGTGTAGGGGGAACCGTACTTTCGCAAAAGTGCACGTTGGGCGTAGCAGGGAAGCCACCCATTCGCTACACAAAGCGGTTACTTTGGTTATCGGGGCTTACCCCGCCCGGACGGGGCAAACGGCGCGCACCCGCGATTCGATAGACTAATTAGCTCGTATGCTTCGCATTTGCACTCTGTTCGTTTCCGGCTCGTTGCTCGTTACTCTCGCCGCTGCCCAAAACATGCCGCTCGTGGAGGAAAACTCCAGTCGGGTCTCGGATCACGTCTACGCGATTGTGGGGTTCCCCAATATTGGCATTGTAGTTGGCAGCCGCGCCACCCTCGTCATTGACACCGGGCTCGGGCCGCGTAATGGAGCCACTATCGTTCGCGTCGCCAAAAAGCTCGCTTCGAATCAGAAGCTCTTCCTCACGACCACGCATTTTCATCCCGAGCATGCGGCCGGTGAGGCCGGCTTCCCGGCCGATACCATCCTTATCCGCCCCGCCGCGCAGCAGCGGGAAGTGGAAACGAGCGCCGCCGATATGATCAGCCGCTTCAGCGCCATGTCCCCGCAGAACCATGAACTGCTCGCCGGCGTCAAGCTCCGCCCCCCCGATATCGTCTTCGACCGCGAACTGAAGCTCGATCTCGGCGGCGTTACCGCCCGTCTACTCTGGTTCGGCCAGGCCCACACCAAGGGCGATGAAGTGATCTTCGTCGAACCCGACAGCACCCTCGTCCCCGGCGACGTCGTGCAGGACAAGCTGGTGCCGCGCGTGAACCCTGGCGAAGGGAGTCCCAAAAGTTGGCTCGCGGTCCTTGATCAGATCGCACCCTTGCAGCCCCGCCATGTCCTCCCGGATCACGGCGGACTCGGCGATGGCTCCCTGGTTCAAAAAGAGCGCGCTTTCATCGACGATCTGCGGACCCGCGCCCTCGCCCTCAAACGCGAGGGCGTGTCGGCGCCCGAAGCCGGCAAGCGCCTGACCACCGAATTCACCGCGAAATACGCCGGCTGGGGAAACCTGAACCTGGTCCCCACATTCGTCGACCGCGTCTACGAAGAGTAATGCCGCCGATCATCAGTCGCTGTTATCGCGCGCTTTCTGCGCAATCCACGACTTGAACGCCAGCACCGCCATCAGCAATACGATAAAGATGCGCAGCTTTCCGTCCAGCGTCAACACCGCCAGCATCGCCAGAATCCCGTAAGCCGCCATCGCGTACCGTAACCGCGGAATCATCCGTCTCCTACCGCCGTGGCATATTGTAGGCGAAATTAAACTGCAGCACGACCCGGTCGCCTTTGAACCCGGTGGGAAACGGCGGAAACACCTGCGATGCGCTGATCCCCGCCACCGCCGCCCGATCCAGCGCGTCCGTTCCCGAACCCGCGCTGATGACCAGCTTGGGCACGTTGCCATCTTTGCTGATCGAAAACACGATGCTCACCCGCCCCTGCCGGCCCAGCCGTGCGCTCTCCGGCAGCACCGCCAGCCAGTTCCGCCGCACCGCTTGCAGCACCTGAATCAGGTACGGCCGGAAGTCTACGCCCTGCGGATCGCTCAGCAGTTCCAGTTGGCTCGCTTGCACGCCCGGTGTCGGCGGCTGATTGACGGCTTCCCCGATGCCGCCCGGGCCGCTTAAATCGAGGTCGCCCACGGTCTGGCCGCCTCCCGAAGACCCGCGCGCCGATTGACGAATCGCATTCGAAACCGACGGGTTCGGAATCGGCACTCTCCCCTGCCCTGGCGGCACGGGCTGCGGCGGCGGCGCCGGATTCTCCAGCGGCAGCTTCGGCTGCTCCACCGGCTGGATCTGCGGCTGCGCGATCGGCGGCACCACCGGCTGCGTCAACCCCGCTTCCAGCTTAGGCGGTTCCGGCAGCGCGGATGGTTTTGGAGCTGGTGGCGTTGGAATCGGCGCCGGCCTCGGTGCTCGCGGCCGCGTCGTCGACGGCGCGCCGCTCGGAATCTGAATCCTCGGCCGCGGCTGCGACTCCTCCGCGTTAAATTCCTTGTTGATCTTTCGCGTGTTCGGCGCCCGCTGCGTGAGCTCTGCCGGCGGTTCGATCAGCGGGGTGACACGTTCCGTTTTCGCGACCCGCTCCGGCGGCACGATATCCGCCGGAATCGACGCCAGAACCAGGATCAGCGCGGCATGCACTGCGACCGACCACACCGCCGCCTTGCGCCTTCTGGTGGGGTCGATCAAAGTGCCCCATTCAGTCAGAAGGTGGAGTTCTAGGTCGTCGGATGGGGCGACTTTTTCCATCCAGTCTTCAGTGTCTGCGCAACCACTCCCGAGTGCACTTCAATCTTATCAAGAATGGCCAGTGCGACTGACAGACTGTCGCGCGCCGCCGCCCCGGAAATCTTCGGCATTTCGCGTGTTTCGACGCAATCCAGAAACGCGTCCAGCTGCAGCTTCAGAGGTTCGCCTTTGGTGACCGGAGCCTGCTCGAAACCGATCTGTCCCTGGTTCACCGAAAAAATCGCCAGATCCTGCCGGCCATAGTCCAACGACAGGTATTGATTGGGCTGAAACAACCTCAGTTTGCGAACGCGCTCGGTGGAAATCCGGCTGGCCGTCAGGTTCGCTACGCACCCGTTCGGAAACTGCATCCGCACGTTCGCGATATCCACCTTCGGCGAAAGAATAGAGACGCCCGCCGCGCGTACCTCAGCCGGCTCCTGGCCGGTCAGCGCCAGCACCACATCCACGTCGTGGATCATCAGGTCCAGCACCACGTCCACGTCCAGGCTGC
>Ga0070734_10003122_pt1 | contig 18156 bp, 14 predicted proteins | sample Coa_R1_8_FD_66444 | JGI IMG/M metagenome (GOLD analysis project Ga0070734, IMG submission 66444) | Surface soil microbial communities from Centralia Pennsylvania, which are recovering from an underground coalmine fire - Coalmine... | ecosystem: Environmental > Terrestrial > Soil > Unclassified ... | reverse complement strand
ATCGAATTTGAAAACGAACATAACGACGCCGATGGCAACCTCTACGGCGGTTTTCAAGGAGGGTATCTTCGGGTGCTGACGCCGGGGCGCGCCGAGTTACTCGACATCCCCGCGGGCCGTGAATTTCATGGTTGGGAAAAGAATGGCCAGACGGCGGAGATATCCGGCACATTCGATCCCGACACCCTGCAATTGTCTTTCGCCACAAGGAGTGCGGCGCCGAAGATGAAAGTCTTCAACGGCATCCTCACGGACTGGTTTGGCGAGCACACCGGCGAGTCGCGGCTCCCCGGGCCGTTCTCCGACTGGACCAGTATCCAAGCACGGAGCGTCGATCCGCGGCAGAAGACGTCGCACTGAGCCGGTGAGGCGCTCGAACTAGGCGATCAGCTTACAAACCCAACCGCTGGCCGCGTCACAATACCACATGGTGCCTTGGTACAGATCGAGGCCGTGCGGTTCAGGGTCTTCTTTCGCTAGCTTGATTTTCGCCAGCAGTTTTCCGTCGCGTGGATCCATCTTATAGATCTCGCGTTCCGTGGAACCGACACACCAGAGCATGCCGTTGTCCCAGGCGAGCCCATGAGTACGAACGGTGGGCGCGGGGATGGTGCGGACGATGGCACCGGATTCCGGCTCCATCAGGTAAATCTTGCCCGAAGCCGGAACTGCCATCCAATATTTCCCGTCGACCCATTTGAGCCCATGCGCGCCGGACGGAGTGGTCAGATTGCCGTAGAGACCGGCTCCCGGCGTGTCGAACGACTTCAACGTCTTGCCGGTCTTCGGATCCACCTTCAGGGTCTTCAACGTTTTCGTGGAACCGAGCCACCACGCGCCATTTCCGTATGTGATGCCGCTGCCGTGCATCGATTCGGTTTGGACCTGGCTGACAATCGACCCGTCCTTCGGGTTTACCGTAAAGACTTTGTTGGGATCCACCTGATCCAGGATCCACAGTTTCCCGTCCGGAGCGAATTGCAGGTCATTCGGCTCCTTGATCTCGGGCAGCTTGAATGCTTTCTCGACGCGCCGCGGAACAATCGGCAATGTTTCCGCTTCCTTGCTGGCAGCGAAAACGGAACCTGTCGCCAAAGAACTCGTGGCGACCAGGAAATTTCGGCGGGATATCCAATTTCCGATCACTCGACCCTCCTTGTGCCATCCTTCGATGGCTCGCTATCTCGGTGTAAGTTTCAGTAACTTGCTGGTTGGCGGCGTGTGCGGCGACATCGACGAAGTGCCACTGTCCGTCAGTACATAGACGGCTCCGTCGGGTCCTACGCGCACGTCGCGAATGCGAGCATGCAAATCCGTGAGCAGAGGTTCTTCGGCTACGACCTGGTCGTCTTGGATGGTAAGGCGATCCAGGATCATTCCCCGCAGGCCGCCTACAAACAGGCTGCCCTTCCACTGCGGGAACAAATTACCGGTATAAAAAGCGAGACCGGAAGGCGCGATCACCGGATCCCAATAATAGACGGGCGAAACGAAACCCTCCTGGTGGGTAATGCCTTGCCCGATCGCCTTGCCCGGATAATCGATGCCATGGACCACGATCGGCCAGCCGTAGTTCTTGCCCTTTTCAATGATGTTCAGTTCATCGCCACCGCGCGGACCGTGCTCTGTTTCCCACAATCGTCCCGTTGCCGGATCAAATGCGAGCCCCTCCTGGCTGCGAGTTCCGTAGGCCCAGATTTCCGGGAGAACGCCCGGCTTGCCCAGGAAAGGATTGTCCGGCGCGGGATCGCCATCGGGCGTAATGTGAATGATTTTGCCCAAGTCCGAGTCCATTCGCTGCGCAACATCCCAGGGTGGCGAATCGGAACGGTCTCCAATGGGCATGAACAGGCTGCCGTCCGGCGCGATGACAATGCGGCCTCCCGTCTTCGCCCCGAGTCGTTTCGAAGGAATCGTCGGCTCTCCGCTAAAAATCACCTTCACGTCACTCAAAGACAAGCTGGCTTCATCGAGGCGCGCCCGCGCGATGTGAGTGATGCTATCGGTGCCGCCGATATAGTCGAAGAAGCTTAAGAAGATCCGATGGTTCGTCGCGAAATTGGGATCGAGCACCACATCGAGCATTCCGATGTCGTCGGCGCCCGCAGCCGCCAGTGGCCCCGCGCCGGCAATGGGGCCCGATAGATCCCCCTTTTTATCCAGAATGCGCAAGCTGCCGGGCAACCTCTCGGTGAGCAGGATTTTTCCATCGGGCAGGAAAGCCAGGCTCCAGGGCGCCGGCAGATTGTCGATCAGAGTCGTAACCCTGTACGGCGCCGAAGCATGATACGGCGCGCGGGTTTGCCGGGGAAATTCCGGCCGGTCATCCGCCTTTTCTGGCGGGCGCCGTTCGATAGGCTGACCTTCCACCAGAGACCAGGAGGCATCCGGGCCGGAGCTGGCGGAACTGGCGGCGTTAGCCTCTGCCACGGGCGCCTGCTGCAATAAAGTCTGCCGCAACGCATCGCTCTTATTGCTTAACTCTGTGTTCCCCGCCGGAAGCTTATTGACAGCGAGGATGTAGCCGAGAACGTCGGAGCTCTTTTGAGGACCGAGAGATCCGGGCTGGTCCGGCGGCATGGAACTCTGGATTTTCTCGAAAATCGCGCCAACCGAGCGACTGCGCCAGGTCGCCAGGAAAGCATCGCCCTGCAGTGCGGGCGCTTCGTCGCCGCCGCTCAACGTGGCGCCGTGGCAGCTGGCGCACTGTTGGTCATAGGCACGCTTGCCCCGATCAGCTTGTCCCTGGGTGTAAATGCCCGGAGATGCCGACCGCGGCGTCTGAGCGAAGACAATACCGGCTATAACCGCCATCACGAATGCCAGCGATTTGAGCTTCACTTCTCCAACACCTCTCCTCTCGACTTCTCCTAGAGAGTTTCGGCCCTCAAAGAGCGGATCGCGATCAACACGCTGAGGCGTACCATCGAAAACGCTCCCCAACGCATTATATGCGCCAGGAAGGTTGAAGGGTGATCGCGCCACTCGTCCCGGCGCCAACGGTGGGGAATCCCGAGGCATAAGATATATGCGAATGACGATTGCAAACCGATCCTCCGTTTGGAATCCCGGCAGGCGCGTGCTTCTGCCGTCGTTCCTGCTTTTCATCGTGGCTCTGGGGAATGCTCCGGCGGAATGGCTCACGTGGGGCGGCGGCCCGGATCGCACCGGATGGGCCAAAGACGAAAACACCATTAGTCCGCAAAATGTATCGCGGCTGCACCTCCGTTGGAAGCTTCATCTCGATCTGGCCTCGAAGTTCGAAGTCCTTTCCACCAGCACCGCCCCGCTCGTCGCAGACCATGTCTCGACGGCCGCCGGCCTGAAATCGCTCCTGTTTGTTGTCGATGCCGAAGATACGGTCTATGCGGTGGATGCAGCCACAGGCAAGATCGTATGGAAGCGGGGATTTCCAAAAAGCCAGCAACCCAAAACTGCAGCTACGTATCTGTGCCCGAACACCCAGAACGCCACGCCGGTGATCGACGAGGCGAAAGGCCTTCTCTACGTACTGAATAGTGACGGCAAACTGCGCGGGCTCAGTCTCGCCAGCGGAGACGATCTCATGCCTCCCGCCGATTTCGTCCCGCCTTTCGCACGAACCTGGAGCCTCAATCTGGTGGATGGCGTGATTTACACTCCGGTGGGCCGAGGCTGCGGGGGCGCCGTTTCGCATTTTGCAGCCATGGACATCGGCAGCCACAACCGGCCGGTCGCGTTGTTTTATACCAGCACGGGCCGCCCGGCCGGCGCCTGGGGACGTGGAGGGCTGGTGCCAGGTCCTCAGGGATTCTATGCGCAAACGGCGGACGGCCCCTACGACCCGGCAGCCGGGAAGTTCGGAAATAGCGTTCTGGCGCTGGGCTCCAAGGATCTCAGGCTGCTCGATTCGTTTACTCCCTCGGATTCGGATCGCCTGAACGCGAAAGATCTCGACCTGGGATCCGCGAGCCCGATCATCTTTCCCTTCGATAAGTGGCAACTACTGGCCGTTTCCTCTAAACAAGCGACTATTTACCTTCTTGACGCAAAGCAGCTGGGAGGAAGTGATCATCAGACTCCGCTTTATGGGGCCCGCTTCGGGAACGATGAAGAGCGTCTCTGGGGACGCGGCGTTTGGGGCTCTCTGTCGACGTGGCAGAATTCGTCAGGACAGCGCTGGCTGATCGCGCCGATGTGGGGACCGCCGGCGAAGGATTCGCCGCGGTTCAAGTACAGTTATGGCGACGCTCCGGAGGGAAGCATCATGGCGTTTCAGGTGACCATGGCAGAGGGGAAGCCGGTGTTGATCCCCGTGTGGCAGTCACGCGACATGCATGTGCCGGACCCCGCCGTGATTGCAAATGGCGTTGTCTTTTCGGTTGCTACCGGAGAGAACACGCGCCAGGGCGGATTTTTTCCAGCCGACGTTCGAGCCAAGCCGGTGAGCCATGCCATTCTTTATGCCTTCGACGCGGAAACCGGCAAGGAGCTCTTTTCCAGCGGAGAGCAGATCGACAGCTTCGCCCATTTTGGCGGATTGGCCGTGGCCAATGGAGCAGTTTATTTTTGCACCTGGGACGGCAACGTCTATGCGTTCGGCGTCCCGTAATCGAGCGGCCGTCACGAACTCATTGCTAAGAGGCCGCGCATTTCAAGTAGGATGGACCGAAGGAGACTGCCTTGACGCCAGACCTTTCCCGACGCAGGTTGATGCAGATCGCGCTTGCCCCCGCGGCGGTGGCCGTAGCCGGAGCGCAGCCGGCCGACATTCCGCCGACGGTGTCCAGAGTCTATCCAGGGGACGACGGCAAACTCGTTTACGTCCCGGACGAACAGGGCAACACCATTTCCGATTTCTCGCACGCCGGGTACGAAGGAGGCGGAAAGCCGATTCCTAACGTTCCCGTGAGGGAGACGGTCTGGCCGGTTGCAGGCGACAACGGAGCCAATCTCCAGGCAGCCATCGACCGGGTATCGGCCATGCCTGTCGACAAGAACGGCTTCCGCGGCACCGTGCTGATCAAAATGGGCTATTACAAGATGGCAGCGCCGTTGAAGATCGAGGCCGGAGGCGTGGTCCTGCGGGGCGAAGGGATGGGCGAGACCGGCACCATCTTGATCGGCACCGGGAATCCCCGCGCCGAAACCCCGGGCCGTGGCCAGCCGACGCTCATCCAGATCGCGGGCAAGTCGGGTTGGAATGCGCGGGAGGAGACCAAGCAGGCTGCTATCGACGATTACGTACCGGTGGGCGCTCGGAGCATTCGCCTGGCCAATGCCAAGGATTTCAAACCCGGCGACACCGTAATCGTGCGGCGCGCCGGAAACCAGGATTGGATCAACGAAGTCGGCATGAACCAGGAGAACCCGGCGTATCGCTGGCGGCCGTTCACCATCGAGTGGGACCGCGTGGTTGTTGACGTCCAGGGAAACACGATTACGATCGACGCGCCGATCACGTGCGCAATCGAGAAACGCTGGGGCGGAGGCGAAGTGGTGAAGTACGACGATCCCGCGCGAATCGAGAAAGTCGGCATCGAGAATCTTCGCGGCATGTCGGAATACGATCAGACGAAACGCTCTGTGGAATACGGCAACATGGATCGCCCGAATTATGTCGGCGAAGAGTATTACGCGGACGAAGAGCACTACTGGAACTTCATCACCATCAATAACGCCAAGAACGCCTGGGTGCGGAACGTCACCGCGCTGCATTTCGCCTACAGCCTGGTGGGCACCCAGCGCGGCGCCAAATGGATTACCGTGCAGGACTGCGTCTCGCGTGAGCCCGTATCGAGACGAATGGGCGCAAGGAGATTCACCTTCCGGCTATCCGGGCAGCTCACTCTGGTCCAGCGCTGCGCTTCTGACAAAGGACGCCACTCGTTTATGATGGGTCAGCCCACAGCCAGCGGAAACGTCTTCCTGGATTGTTCGGCCACGGTACCGTACTCGTCGAGCGAACCGCACGAGCAATGGGCAACCGGCGGCCTTTATGACAACGTGCACGCGCCGCTCACGGCCAGGTTCTGGAAGAACATCAACATCGGGTGGGCCGGAGCGAACTGCGTCTTCTGGAATTGCGAAGGGCCATTTCTCGTCCAAAAACCACCCACGGCCCAGAATTTTTCCTTCGGCCACATTGGAGTGGACTCGATGGTGTTCAACATTCCTCTCCAGGACCCGACGAAGGAGCCCGGACACATCGAGTCCTGGGACAAGCACGTGACTCCTCGAAGTCTCTACTTAACTCAGCTTCGCGAGCGGCTAGGGGACGCCGCCGTTCGGAACGTTGCGGCCTCAAGCCAACTCGCCTCCGGATGAACCAGCCGCCATTGTCTCCTGTGCCGCGCCAGCCGCTTGGTCCAGGACGCCGGCACCCAGTCATCCTGTGTGAAGAATGGCCGAAAAACTGATTATTACTTGCGCGCTCACCGGCGGCATCACCATTCCCACCATGAGCGAGCACTTGCCCCTTACGCCCCAGCATCTGGTGCAGGATGCGATCCAATGTTGTGATGCGGGAGCGGCCGCTGTTCATATCCATGCGCGCGATCCCCTAGACGGCCGGCCGTCCTCCGATCCCGACATCTTTGAACGGATTCTGTCGGGCATTGCCGCCAGCTCCAACGTGGTGATTGGGATTACGACCGGGGGCGGGATGGGCATGACCGCCGAAGAGCGCTTAATGGTGATCCCGCGCTTTCGCCCCGAAGTCGCTTCCTTCAATTTGGGGAGCATGAACTTCTCGATCCACCCGTCGGGAAGGCGTTATAAGCCTGAAGATTACAAATACGCGTGGGAGCGGGCTTATGTAGAAGGCACCAAGAACTTCATTTTCCGAAATACGTTCGGCGACATGGAAGCCTTCGCCGCCACGTTCGCCGAAAACGACGTACGGGCGGAGTTTGAAGCCTACGACGTGGGACACCTGCACAGTCTGCGGTTTTTGTGGGAGACCGGAGTGGTCAAGCCGCCGCTTTGGATCCAGTTTGTTATGGGTGTTCTGGGTGGAATCGCCGCCACGGCCGAGGGACTCATGACGATGAAGCAGACGGCGGATCGGCTCTTCGGGCAGGATGGCTATCGCTGGTCCGTGATCGGCGTCGGGTACCCCGCCCAATTCCACATGACCACCATGGCCATTGTCTTGGGCGGTCACGCACGCGTCGGCCTGGAAGACAACATTTATGTCAGCCGCGGCCGGCGAGCGACAAACGCGGAATTGGTTGAGAAAATCGTCCGGATCGCGCGCGAACTGGATCGTGAGATCGCCACCCCGGACGAGGCGCGGGAGATGCTGGGATTGAAGGGCGCCGCGCGGACTAATTTTCGCCGCGGCCAGGCCGCGGAATGAACCGGCCTTGCCATCCCGGCAAGGGGTGCGGTTGCCCGATCCGCGGGGGTCGGCGGTGATAAGATAATGCGAGCTATATCGCATGCGCGCTTGCCCGGACCGCCTCAATGAACAGCGGAACAAATAGCGCCGCGCGCTCAGGAGTAATTGGGCACAACGGGGCCAAGTGAAAAAGGAGAATTCAATGAAAAAGTTTCGCGTTCAAACGATCATGCTTTCGGGTGCCGCCCTCGCTTTCGCAGTCGTTGCTGCGTATGCGCAGCAAGGCCAACCGGCGGCAAAAGCACCCTTGTACAACACTGCCAGGCAGAAGCTGATGGACGGCAAGCAGATCTTCAGCTTCACGCAGTCGAAGTTCGACGTCACAGATTATTGCGAACGTGCCAAGCACTACGACTTCACCTGGTTCGAGATGCAGCACAGCACGCTGGAGTTCAAGGACATCGAGGCGATGATTGCAGCTTGCCCGCACTCCAACGCGATGCCGATGATCCGGCTGCCTGACGCCCAGGAATGGCACATCCAGCACACTACCGACATCGGCAATATTGGCGTCATTGTTCCCACGGTAGATGACGTGGATCGGGCCCGCGAAGCCGCCAAGTGGTCGCACTATCCGCCGATGGGGCGGCGAAGCGTAGGCTCCGGACAGGCTGGATCAATCTGGGGCATCAACGGGATTAACTATCGCAACACGATCAACGACAACATTCTGGTGACGGTCATGATCGAGACTCCGACAGGCGTGGCAAATGCGTTTGACATCGCATCGGTACCGGGCATTGACGTCGTGATCATCGGTAATGCCGATTTGGCTTCGTTCTCGGGCTTTCCACAGCAGGACGATCGCTATTGGGATCTGGTCAAAAAAGTCCACGACGACGTGATCAGGGCAGGCAAGATCTTTGGCCAGGCAAGCGCGCAATATGCCAAGGGTCCGCACAGCTATGATGCGCGGTTTTTCCAGAACGGTCCTTCCAACGACGGCTGGGTACCTCCCAATTCCGGACGTGGACGGGGCGGCCGCGGCGGCGTCAATCCGAATGCTCCTCCTCCGGGAGAGTAGCCGGACGCGGCTCAAGAATTTAGTGAGTCGGGTGAGGGTGCGGCCCCAGCAGGGCACACCCTCCCTCAGCGCGATCCGTCAGAGTGCCTTTACCGCGACGTTGGTGTAGCCCTTCGTCACGCGCAACGTGTTGCGCAAGGGCCGGCCGAACAGCGGAATATCAATCTCGAATACATCGCCGTCGCTGGTGCGGAACTGGGAGCCAAAGCTCACCGCGCTGGCTCCGAAAAAGTGCACATGAACGTCGCCCGGCCGCCGGAACTGAGGATATTTGAAATGATGATGTTCCAGGTTGGCGATGGAGTGACACATATTCGCTTCCCCGCTCAGAAAATCCGCCTGCCAGAGTGGTTGGCCTTGGCGAAAAATGCGGATTGTTCCTTTCACATCGTCGGGCAGCGGGCCGGGGAGCAATTCCGGTCCAAATGAACATGCGCGCAGTTTAGAGTGAGCAAGGTACAGGTAATTCTTCTTCTCCATGATGTGGTCGGAGAATTCGTTGCCGACAGCGAAACCCACGCGCCAGGGATTACCCTTGCCGTCGATGATGTACAGGCCGGCGATTTCGGCTTCTTCGCCGCCGTCGTCGGAAAAGGGCGGCTGTAAGAGATCGTGTTCGGGCGAGACAATCGAGCGCCCGTCCCCCTTGTAGGCCCACTCGGGCTGATTGCCGATCTCGCCGGGGCCCGGCTTACCACCCGTCAGCCCCAGCCGAAACATCCGAATCGAGTCGGTCTCTTTCTCGGGCTCTTTCTCGTTCGCCGCATGCATCCGGTCGCGCGACATGGCGCTGCCCAGGTGCGTGAGTCCGGTGAGGGAAACCAGGCAGTGCGCCGGATCGGGATGGTCGAGCGGAGCCAGCAGACGTCGCTCGGCGACCAGGGCATCGTAATCCAGCTTCGTGCCGTCCAGCCTTTTCCGCGCAAGCGACGAGAGTGTTTCACCCGTCTGCAGGCAGGCCGTCGCCATGTCATAAACCGAGGAAAAGCCCCCGATCGAATACAGGCTCCCGTTCTCATCGACGGCACCGACCGCTCGAGTGCCGTCTTGTTTTTGGTATTGAACCAGCCGCACCGGATCCGTCAGTTGCCTCTACCGCGTCCACCGGGAAGCGCGGCTCCGTCGACCACATCCACTTGCTTCGAATTGTCTGTGGTGACCCCGATAATCATGAGTTCCAGGGGCGCGTTGCCGTTGTTCTCAAAAGAGTGGACCTCACTGAGCCGGATCGGGATGGCATCGCCGGTGTGAATGTCGGCGGTATCGGCGGGTGTGCCCAGCGACGATACGGTGGCCTTGCCGTCGCCGGTCATCACATAGAAAACCTCCGCCGTAAGATGATGCATGTGAGCCCCCACGGATGCCCCAGGCGGGATCATAAGGTGATCCACATAAGCCCATGGCCCCAAAAATACTGACGTACCCAGCGCGCGGCGGTATGCTACGGTTCCCTTGCCGCCGTGCATCGCGGTGACCTGGCTCAGAAGTGCGCGGTCGAGGTGCATCGTCATAAACGTGGGAGTCTTATCGAGCTGCGCATCCTTGCGGGCATCGTCCAGGTTGAAAGCATCGTACACGCCCTTCATCGCGCTGACGTTGATATTCATCCACTGCACCGGCTTATCGGTGGGATTGTAGATCGCATGCGAGTGGCCCATGCGACAGGGCGCGCCGGCAGGACCTTTTACCAGCGAAGTCCGTCCGTCAATTGTAAATTGCGCCTCTCCATCCAGAATCACGAACATCTCTTCGCACTGGTTGTGGAAGTGCGCGCCGATGCCGCCCTTGGGCTCGATCACGCCGCGGTGCAGGAAATACAAGTTGGTCTCGAGCGCATGGAAATCGAACAACTGCATGTAGTCGAGCGGCCCCGCTCCAGCGTGCACGTCCGCGTGATGGGCGTACTTGGAAGGATCCGTGTGAGAAATTCTCTGTGCGAGATCACCTGCCGTCAAAGGGAGCAACAGGGCCAGGGACAGAGTCAGGAACGTAGCAAGTTTCTTCATACCCGCACCTCCATGCGTAATGTCTGCGAACACTCCACTTGGGAAAATCAGTAGACTAACTTCTCTCCGGAGACCGCGGTCTTAATGCGATACAGGCCAGTGGTCGCCGTGATGTACAGGGACTTGCCGTCATCGCCCCAGGCGCAGTTGGCCGGCTGCTCCGGCGGCTTGATCGTTCCCAGGTGCTTGCCGTCAGGCGAAAAAACCCAAAGCCCGCCCGGCCCGGTGGCCCACACATTCCCCTGGGCATCCACCTTCATGCCGTCCGGCACACCGGATTCTTTTTCCGCGGTCACGTCGGCGAAGACCTTGCCGTTGTGCAGGGTCCCGTCCTTCGCCACTTCATAGCGCATCCAGAAGCGGTGCGCCTCGTCGGAATTACCGACGTAAAGATATTTCTCGTCGGGTGAGAACGCAAGTCCGTTGGGAAACTTGAGATCCTTGACCACCGGCTCCAGCTTGCCCTTGGCCAGTTTGTAAACGCCATTGAACTTGATCTCCTTCGCGGGATCGTCGTCCAATTTCGGCAGGCCGTACGGGGGATCGGTAAAGTAAAGGGTGCCGTCCGAGCGATACACCAGGTCGTTCGGGCTGTTGAGTCGCTTGCCTTCAAACTTATCCACCAGGACCGACGTTTGCATATCCTTGGCGATTCGCACAATTCGCCGGTAGCCATGCTGGCACAACAGGACCGTGCCACCCTCCCCGGCAGTCATCGCGTTCGGGCCGTTGTAGCCGTCGGCCGGCAAGCTGAATCCGTCGTATCCGCCGGGCCGTAAGACTTCGGTTACCTTGTTGTCGGCCGGAGAATACTGCTCCACTGCATTGTTCTTCAGGTCGCTGAACCACAACACGCCCTGCGGGCGCCACAGCGGGCCTTCCAAGAACTTGAAATCGCCGGCCAGTTTCTCGATCTGCGCTCCGCTTGGAACGAGCGCGTCGAAGGCAGGATCGAGTCGAACAATCGATCCGACACTTGCCGGCGTAGCCGACTTAGTTTCAGGGGCGGGGTTTTGCGAGCAGCCGCCCAGAAACGACAGAGGCAGAACAGCAAACAACGTTCTCACGAGGAATGTTTTTCGAATCACCGAAGGTTCCCTTCAAAGGTTCAAATGACTTCTGAATGCACCGTCAACTTCCGTTTTCGCTGATGCCGCCGCTACGATCTCGCGCTGGCGGAAGCAACGATTCTTCACTCGGCCAGTCCGAACGCGAAAACGCTTTGGCCGACGCTTACGGCGATGTACTGCTTACCGTCGAAAGTGTAGCTCATGGGAGATGCCTTCCACAGCTCATTCGTCTGAAAGCGCCACAGCGGTTTACCGTCGGCCGCGCTAACCGCCTCGAAAACCCCGCTGTCTTCACAGAAAAAGACCAACCCGGACGCAGTCGCCAGCGCTCCGCCCCAGGACTCGCCCGATCCGGCTTCGGGAACTTCCCAGGCGACTTCTCCTGTAGAAATTTTGAGCGCACGTAGAAACTTTTGGGGATTGTCGCCCGGCGGAATACTGACGCTCCCACCCAGATAACCTCGCCCTGCCTCCCAGTTCACCGGCCGCTTGGCGATCAAGCTGCAGGCCTCGAGCGCTTGCACGTAGTAGTATCCCGTGGCGGCGTTGTAGGCCGTGGAAAACCAGTTCGTGGCACCGAGTTGCGACGGGCAAACCGTCTTGCCCTGACTGTCCGGCATCTCCTGTTTCGGATTCAGAATCGGCCTGCCGTTGGCGTCCACGCCCGTGGACCAGGTTAGTTTCTTGACGAACGGCTTAGCACGCAGCAGCTTGCCGCTGGCACGGTCGATTACGTAGAAATAGCCGTTGCGATTGGCCTGCAACAGCAGCTTGCGCGGCTGTCCCTGCCAGTCGGCGTCGACCAGCAACGGAGTCTGGGTAGCGTCCCAATCCCAAACGTCGTGCGGGGTCGCCTGGTAATACCACTTGAGCTTCCCGGTCTTGGCGTCGAGCGCCAAGATCGAACAGGAATACAGATTGTCGCCGCCGCGCTCATCATCGTTATAATCCGGGCCCGGGTTGCCCGTCGGCCAATACACAGTGTCCAGCTGGGCATCGTAGGTGCCAGTCAGCCAAGTCGTCGAAGCCGCATGCTCAATGCCCTTGCCCCGCCACGTTTCCGATCCAGGTTCGCCTGCCGCCGGGACGGTCCAGAAGCGCCACACCTCTTTGCCGCTGGACTGATCGAAGGCAGCCACGAATCCGCGCACGCCCTCCTCGCCTCCCGCCGTGCCCGAGAGTACCAGGTTGCCGACAATCAGAGGGGCACTGGTGGCGTTATAGTTCTTGTGCCAGTCCGCCATCTCCGTTTCCCAGATCAGCTTGCCAGTCAGGCGGTCCAATGCAAGAAGGTGGGCGTTGTCGGTAACCATGAACAGCCGATCGCCGGACAGGGCCACGCCGCGGTTGAAGCCGCCGGCCGCGTTCCCGATCAGCCCGCGAGTATGGGGCCGTTGAAAATGCCAAAGCACGCGTCCGTTACCAGCGTCGAGCGCATAGCACTCGTTGCCGCTGGTCGCATACATAATCCCATCCACTACCACGGGCGTTGTCTGCAGACGCGCCACATCGGGCATCGTGAATATCCATTTCGGCACCAGCTTGCCGACGTTCTGCGGCGTGATCTGCTTGGCCTGCGTGAAGCGATTCCCGTTTACTTGCCCGTTATAGGTCGGCCAGTCGATCTGCGAGGTCACCGGGCGGTAGCGGCCTTTTTCGGCGACCCGCATCAAATGAATCTGCTGATCATCAGTGCGAAGGTCCAGATCCAGCGAGCTTTCGCCAATTACCAGGCCCTCCACAGTCTTGCCGTCCGTGGTCTGCACCTTCTTGCGAACGGGGGCCGGCTCGGAGCGTTGTGAACGCAACGTTCGCAAAAACCCGATCAACTGGTTCATTTCCTCGTCGCGGAGCGAGAATGCGGGCATCCCCTTGCTCGGAATTCCCGTCTTGATCAGGTTTACGAGATCCGCGTCAGAGAGGCCCGGGAGCCGGAAGATGATCGGAGGCGCCAGCTCTCCTCCGCCACCGTCGCCGCCGTGGCAAACGGAACAATTATTGTCGTACGGTCGCCGCCCGGAATCATTGGCTGCCTCTTGCGCGAGGACGCACGGGATCCAGAGAAAAGAAGCAAAGAGAACGGTCAGCTTGCGGTGATTTAACGATGAAATCAAACGTTGTCTCCCCGACTCGTCAGGCAGCTAGCATTCTAACAAAGGGATGCCTGATGTCAATTATAAGGTTGATATTCGCTCTGGTTTGTTAAACAGGTTGACGCGTCGCGCTCGTGATCTCGCCGCTCTAGACCACCGATGCGATCGGCGTTGCTGTGCGCATGGGCGGGCTACATCGTCCACTGCTTGCTTTATGCGCCGTGCTTGATGAGCTTCATCTTGATGTTCTTGAACTCAATCGGAAATTTCTGGTACTGCAGGCGGAGCCGCCCATCCGGAAATTTCGAGTCGTGGCAGTCCAGGGTCGTGGTGCCATTGAGCACGACGATCATATGATCGCCGTCAGCAGTAATCTCGTAATGATTCCACTTGTCGGAGATAAAGTTGTAGTCCCGATCCGTTTTCGCCGTGCCGACGATGGAGCCGGTGTTGTATCCGGCCGGTTGCGCCCGCCAGATTTGCACTTCATAGCCGCCGCTCCCTTCCGGAGCGCGAATGAAGACACCGCTGTTGGTATCGACACCCGTTCGGAAATCAACGTCCAATACAAAGTCCTTGTAGCTTTCCTTAGACGTGAGATAACCTGCGGGATCCCCGCAGGGAGAAATCGTTCCGTCAATTACTTCCCAGTGCGATGCGCCCGCCGGCACGGCGGCTTGGCCTAATGATGTCGAGCATGGCCGCGGATCCGAACCGACTTGCGGCGCGGCCCCGGGCGCTGCTTTTTGTGGCGCGGCTTTCTGTTGTTTGGGAACTCCGCTGCGGCCCGGGGGCGCCGTTGACGCCGAGTCCCAACCATTGAGAGTCTTGCCATCAAACAGCAGAACCCAACCGTCCGCTTTCTCCTTTGATGTTAGGGTGTTGTCGGCGGCAAAAAGACCGCTGGCGACAGCCGCCGCAAGAAGAAGTTTCGGTACGACTTTCATATCCGCCTCCTAGAGGGTCTGACAGGAATCAAATCGGCCATGGCCGGACCAATAGAACGGCGCATAAATCGACGGTGGAGCGCGGCGCGGCGTTCATCCCCTACATCATACGTCAGCGTTCAGGCGTTGCTGCTTGGGGTGGAAATCGAGGGCGCTTGTGCGCTAAAGCGGCGACAACTGCGCTCGTCCTTCTTTGACGGCCGCCAAAAACCTTCGGGACAGTTCGCGAATCTGGTCTTCCTGCTTGGCTTTCAGCGCCTCGCGCGGTATCAGTTCGCTGCCGATACCGAGCGCAGTAGCGCCTGCGAGAATAAAGTTCACCGCACTCTGCTGATTCACGCCGCCGGAAGCGATTAAGGGGACCTGCGGGAGCGGGACCTTCAAGGACCGTACATAATGATGCCCGCCCACCGGCTCGCAGGGGAAGATCTTCACGAAATCGGAGCCGGCTTTCCAGGCTTCGATGACCTCGCTGGGAGTGAGGGCGCCCGGAAAAACAACGACGTTGCTCTGGAGGGCGAACTCAACCACTTCCCTCACCAGACCGGGGCTCGTTAGGAATTTTGCTCCCGCGTCCACGCAGCGCCGCGCCGAGCCGAGGTCCAGGACCGTGCCGGCGCCGATGACCATGTTGGGAAGTTTTTTAGTCAGCTGCGAGATCAGCTCGATGGCGTTCGGCGTCGTAAGGGTGATCTCGGCGATCGGAATCCCTGAATTATAGACGGCTTCCGCCGCAAAGCGAGCATAGTCGGGGTTGGAGACGCGCACGCTGGCAATAATGCCGATCTCTTCAATTCGCGCACGAATCTCGGACTTGGTCATCGATTCCATTCTCCTCGTTCGATTCTTAAGCTAGTTTGTGGCTTCGGCGACAACGCCGGCTACCCGCGTTGTTCGGTCCGGTGAGGTCGCGGCGCGGCGACGCTATTCCCGTCCAATGCTGTAGCCAATGCCAACCGAGTACTGGGGAATCCAATCGCTCCCGAACTCTGCCAGGTTGTTCACGTGATGAACATCGATGGCGGGCCTCAGGAAGAAATGTTCCGTCCAGTACCAGCGTCCCGCGACTCCCAGATGGGTCTGAAAATGATTGGCGGAGGGGCACGCCGCGATCTGGCCGCAGTCGTTGGCCGGGAAAAAAGTCAGGCGCATGCCTCCGAGGCCGGCGCGCAGCTCGGGCACAAAGCGCTTGCTGGTGAGACCGGCAGGCTTGTAAATCGCGTCGAACGAATAGAGAGTCGGCCGATACGGAATCCCGGCATAGTCTTGGAGCGAAGGCCTCCACGATATTTCGCCGCCGACGCCAAATGACTTGCGCAACGAAATGCTGGCGCCGAAGGTGGCAAACAATCCGTCGAGTCGAGGAGTCTTATAAATTACCCCGTCGCCGAAGGTTTCGATTTGTTTCCCCGTAGAGCCATCGTGCATGCCGCCCAAGCTGAGGTACCCTCCCACCTCCTGTGCCGGCGCAACCCGCGCCAACCCCAACAGCCCAAGCGTGATTCCAAACACAATGAAAATTCGCGTCAAGGCAATTCCTCCTCAATCTCCAGGGGCCGGGAACGGCTTTGATTCCGGCAGAACTGGCTTCAGGGTGATGCCCCCAAAACCGACGCGCAGGTGAAGCTGTTGCGACGTTTTCGAGTTGCTGCTGACAAATCGCTGCCCCACCAGGAAGTGGCTGTGAGCGGCGCCCGGAAAATCGGAATTCACTTTGCCGAGCTGGCTTCTCGCGTCAATCGAATACACACCTTTCTCGGGAAGCCAGACGACGAGATCGCCCCGATGACACGCCGCCCGGATCTCGCCGATCACATCGGTTACTGAGACGAGCCCAACTCCGTGATGGATATCAAGCCGCGTATCGCGAGGCACAAACACGCGCGTCTCAATTCGAACCTGACTCGTGTCTGTCTCGGGCGTGGGCCGCCAAACAAAACCAAGATGAGACGGGCGATTCGTTGACATGGCAAGCTCGGTCGGCGAGCGGCGTTCGGCGACGATCTTGACGGCTTCGAGCTGCATCGGGCCGCGGTCCGGGTGGGCGGACTCGTACTCGTATGGCATGAACTTGGTCACGGTCATCTGAACCCGCGGCTGGTCCCAGCCCTCCACATACAAGTCGCCTGAGGAATCCTCCACCCGAATGAGCCCGCCAGGCGCGAAATCCAACTGCTGAGTACTAGTCACCTCAGCCGGATGCTTTATGTTCTCGTCCGCTGCCAAAAGGAGACCGAAATACAACAGGATGCCGAGGGCCCCGGCGGACTTCAGAATCGCGGCCCTCACAGCAAGCTCCTTGAGCCGACCGCTTCCCGTAGCTGTTCGAGCGATGTGACGTAGGCGGCCAGTGCTTGGCGGTAAGCCAGCTCGGTAGCCCGATACTGGCGCTCGGCGTTCAGGAAGTCGAGTAGCGCGATGGCTCCGCGATGGTAGGCGTAATCGCTGATATCGCGGCTCTTGAGAGCGGTTTGCCGAGCTCCTTCGGTGAAGATCTTGACGACGCGGTCGCTCGACTGCAGCCCTTCGTACGCATCCCGCACATCGGTGAGCGCCTGACCGTTGGTGGCCTGGAGTTGCTCCTGTGCCTGCCGAACCGCGACACGGGTTTGGGCAATGGTGCCCTGGTTCCTGTCGAAAATCGGAAGCGGAACACTGACCGACCAGGTCGCAGCGTTGATGCCGTTGACGTGCGAATAATTGGCTGAAACCGTCACGTCCTGCTTCCCGTTCGCCTTCGCCAATTCGTGCTGGCTCTTGGCCGCGGTCACAGTGAGTGTCGCGGCTCGCAGGTCGGGCCGATTCTCCAAGGCTTTTTGCTGCAATTCCTCGAGCTTGGCGCTGACAGGACGATACTCCAGCGCCTCGGCAATGTCATAGTCGGCAGGCAGCGATTCGTAACCGAGTTGCTGGCGCAGGTCGGAAAGAGCCTGCGCCTTTGCGAGGACAGCTTGTTCGACGTCCTGCTGAAATTGCACAAGCTGCAGCTTGATCTGCAGGTAGTCGTTTTCCGAGATTCCGCCGACTTGGTATTGATGCTCACTGATGTCCGCGGTGGTTTGAAAACTCTTCAGGTCCTGACGGGCCAGATCGAGCGTGGCATCGGCGAGCTGGGCGTTAATGTACAGCTGCGCCACCTGAAAGGTAAGGGTCCGCTCGTTATCGGTCACGGTGGCCCGCGAGACCGCGGTCGTGTCCCGCGCCGCCTCGAGCCGATGCTGCCGCTTCTGGCCGCGCTCAAATAGGTAGCTCAAGCCGATATCGCCTTCGGTGGAAGTCTGCAGGTACTCGGCCACCGATTGGCCGGGAGCGCGCGTGAAGAACGGCAGATACTCCCAATCCACGAAAATCGAAGGGTTCGGCCGGAGGTTCGCCTGGACCTCGAGCGCCTGGTTCTGCATGATCGTCGTACGGGAGGCGAGTAGGATGTGGTTGCGTTCCAGCGCAATCTTGACCGCTTCTTCCAGCGTGATCTTACGCCCCGCATCCGTTTGTGCCAGCGCCGATGTTCCGAGCGCCACAACGGCAAGGAGGCCAAAGGCGCGAGTGTGTCGAAATCGCAAGGCTTTACTCAAAATTCGCCTCCGGTTCCGGGAGCGTATCTCCATCCCGCGCGATCCAAACGTATAACGTGG
>Ga0070734_10003121_pt1 | contig 18156 bp, 17 predicted proteins | sample Coa_R1_8_FD_66444 | JGI IMG/M metagenome (GOLD analysis project Ga0070734, IMG submission 66444) | Surface soil microbial communities from Centralia Pennsylvania, which are recovering from an underground coalmine fire - Coalmine... | ecosystem: Environmental > Terrestrial > Soil > Unclassified ... | reverse complement strand
CTCGGAGCAGGAGCCGAGTAGTTGCGGCTCGGAGCAGGAGCCGAGTAGTTGCGGCTCGGAGCAGGAGCCGAGTAGTTGCGGCTCGGAGCAGGAGCCGAGTAGTTGCGGCCGGAGCCATAAGAAGGCGTCGAATGATAGCTGGGCGCGGAACCGGAGAAGCCGCGGTTATTGTATGACGGAGTCGAGTTATAGCTCGGCACCGTTCCGGAGAAGCTGCGGCTGCCGCTGTAAGACGGCGTCGACCGGCTCGGCACTGTGCCGGAATATCCGCGGCTGTTGTAGGACGGAGTCGAGTGATAGCTCGGCACCGTGCTTGAGAATCCGCGCGCCGTATTAGCCGGCGGAGTGGACCGCGGAGAGGTGGGCGCCATGCGTTGCAAGCTCTGCGCCGTACCCGGCCGGGCTTCGTTGGGGCGAGCCTGGCTAAAGCGGCTCCAGTTTCCAGTTTGCGCACCGCGGGCAGCCGGCGAGTTCACATGCGCATTCACGCCCGCGTTGCCGCGCGACCCAAAGTTATTGGCCCCCGTGAATCCGTGTTGTCCAACGGGTCGATTGCCGGCGAAGGCGGCGCCGCCCCGCGAATAACCGCCAAAGCGGCCGGCGACCGCACGATTCGGGTACGCCACGCCGAGTCTGTGCTCGGGGTTATGCGCCCAGACGCCATACCCGCCGCCGAAGCGGCCATAGCCGTAACCGACGAAGCCGTGATAGCCATAGTGACTGAAGAAGAAGGGGCGCTCATAAACGGAGCAGCCGAACCAGTTCGGTCCCCAACCCCATCCGCCCCAGCCTAAGCCACCCCAGAAGAAGCCGATGTGAATGCCTGGCCAGAAGCCGAAGCCCCATGAAATCGAGGGATACCAGAGCGGCGGATAATACCCCCAGACCGGGGGTCCCCAGATATATTCGGGATTGTAACTGGGCACATACACCACTTCGGGATTGGCAGGCACAATCTCGATGACGGTGCGGCCGTCTTGCGTTTCCGTTGTGACGTTCTGCTGCGGCGTGGAGTTTAGCCGGCCGGCATCACGGGCGCGGGCGCGCATGCGCTGCACGGCGTTCATCACGTCCGGCTGCTGGGCAAGAAATGCGTTGCCGAGGTCGGTGGTCCAGCGGATGTCCGAATTCATACGGTTGAGAACATCAGGAAAGGCGACAAGGGCCTGAATGCTGGCATCCCAATTCTGTCCGCGGGCGGCATCGGTAAGCTGTTGGCCCTGCAGGCCGCTGTTCTGTTGCAGCCATTGGGCAGCTTCCGTTACCTCGAGCGGATAGGTTGAAGCAACAAGCACCTGGCTCAGAAGGGAGTCCGGATACAGGGCGATGGGCGCCACCAGGTTGTCCAGCTGTTGCGGGGAAAGAAGCGGCGCCGATTGCTGGTCGGGCGGCGGCGCGGCATCCTGGGCCGTTACGGGAAGGCCGGCGGCGAGCAGCAATCCTGCGAATGCGATGGCCAAGGCCTTGCGGGATTTCATGCGGATCATCTCTCTACCTCCTCGGCGTAGCTCCCTAAATAGGGAGATGCATGCCAGGGCCGGTTGGTTGTCGTTCGGGCCGGTCTCGTTGGTGCGTCTCATAGCGTGCGCCGTCAGCATGAATAAGGCAAGAAGGGGACCAAACTATAAAATGATGATTTTAATGGAGTTAGCGGAGTGCGCGGGCGGCGCTTAGCGGTTGAAAAGCACCGGGGTGGAGGAGTGCGGCCGTGTGAAGAAGGCTTCATGAAGAAGGGTTCAGGTGCTAGGTGCTAGGTGCTAGGTGCGCCGACTCGGTTCCTCAGCCATCGCACCGAAACCGCTGAACACAAAAAACACGATAGTCTGGAAACCCTATCGAGCGCTTTCAGGTGCTCGGTGTTAGGTTTCGAGGCGCGGACACGGGGTGCTGACACCTAGCACCTGGAACCTAGCGCCTGTTCTTCAAAACGGCACGTCGTCGTCGGTGATTTCCTGATTCATTGAATCCGGGGCGCTGGCGGCGGGGGCCTGGCGCTGGGCGCTGCGGGGCATGGAAACCGGTCCGGACGAAGCGTACTCGCTGCCACCACCGCCGCCGGCTTCGCCGCCGCGGCCGCCGAGCAGGATCACATCCTCCGCAACCACTTCGGTGAAGTACTGCTTCTTTCCGTCCTTGTCGTCATAGCTGCGGGTGTGCAGGCGGCCCTCGACGTACACCTGTTTTCCTTTGAGCAGGTAGTTGGCGAGGTTTTCGGCGCGCCAGAGGACGACGTTATGCCAGTCGGTCTCCTCTTTCCATTCTCCCGATTGCTGGTCTTTCCAGCGACGGCCAGTGGCGATGGTGAACTTGGTGACGGCGGCGCCGCCGGGGGTGAACTTGGTCTCGGCGTCCTTGCCGAGATTCCCCACGAGAATGACTTTGTTGACGCTTCGGGATGCCATAACATCCTGCACTGTAACACATCCGTATTGGCCTGCTACAATCGCTGAAATGCGAGGCCACGACGAGATTCTCAAGTTCCTGAACGAAGTGCTCAAGGCGGAGTTGACCGCCATCAACCAGTATTTTCTGCACTCGAAGATGTGCGAAAACTGGGGCTACCAGCGGCTGGCAGAGCACGACCGCAAAGAGTCGATCGAGGAGATGGTGCATGCGGAGAAGCTGATGCAGCGCATCCTGTTTCTTGAAGGCACGCCCAATATGACCGATATCGGGCCGATCAAGATCGGGGCGAACGTGAAGGCGCAGCTCGAGAGCGATCTGGACCTGGAGATGGACGCGCTGCCGCGGCTGAATGCCGCGATCAAGAAGGCGACGGAGCTTGGGGACAACGCTTCGCGCGAACTATTCGAGCAGATTCTGATCGATGAAGAAGAGCACGTGGATTATCTCGAAGGGCAATTGCACGCGGTGGCAGAGGTCGGGATCGAGAATTACCTGGCGCAATGGATCCACTCGGGGAAAGAGGACGAGAAGGATTAAGGCCGGGCGTGCCCGGCCCCTACGTCATTTTTTCGCGGCGGGCTGCTTGGCGATGATCTTGTCCTTGATCTTGTCGTAAGTGGCTTGCGGAATGATTTTCTTCTGCACCAGTTGATTCTTGGCGCGATAGGGACGTCCGGCGATGATCTTTGCGGAATAAGCATCGCCGATGCCGGGGAGAGCTTTCAGGTCGGCCTCGGAGGCGCTGTTGATGTCGACGAGCGTGGGGGAAGCCGTGGTTTCCGCTTTCTTGGCTGCCGACTTGGATGACGTCGCCTGCGCGTTGGCGGCCCCGTTGAGCAGCACCAACGAAGCGATCAGAACGAGAAAAATCCGTAGTCGTTTCATGTAGGAACCTCGCCGGGAATTATCGCACGGAAAATCAGACCGGGCTGCGGGCGGAGACGACGGTGAACGGTGTCCACTGCAAATCCTGCACGAACGGGTAACTGGGGATGCGGTACTTGTTCGTGGGCAGGTGGACGATGTCCTGGTTGACGGCGCCGTCGGTCAAGGCCATTAGATTCGGATTGGCGATGGCGTGGATGGGAGGGACGAGATAGCCCGCCTTCACCACAACGACCTTGAAGCTAGTGGGCTCGAGGCCGAGCGAGGTGAAATCGCGGATCTCGTGGAAGGGGCGGCGGCGAGCGGTGAGAACGACTTTGATCCCGCTGACGTCCACGACCGCCTGGCGCTCGGGAAGTTCATCGGTCTTGAGCAGGAAGACGACTCTGGCTTTGACCGGGACGGACTGGCTGCCGACGGGGTCGAGCGTGCCACCAACGCTTAATGAGACGGTTGCGCCCACGCCGGCCTTGTAACAGGCTTCCGTGGCGGGGCGGTCGGCAATGCCGGCAATGACGGCATCGTGAATTTTATGCTGCAGGAGCGCAGCCAGCGCATCGGCGCGGTCACCGGTTCCGCCGGCGGTGGGGTTGTCGCCGGAATCAGAAATAATCACCGGTTTCGTCGTGAGCTTCTGTGCCTGATGGATGCATTCGGAGAGAGTGGCGGTGGGTACACCGAACTGAAATTCTTTGCGAGCATCCCAGTATTGCTGCGCAAGCGAGAGCGCATCTTTCTTTAGCACTTCGACATTGGTACCGGTCATGACGGCGCTGGCAGTTGCGCGCGGCTCGTCACCCCAAACGTAACCGACCAGCAGCGAAGCGTCCAGCACTCCGGGCTCGGCGTTCATGGCGGGCAACTGGCCCCAGAGCCGCTTGGCGGGCTCGTACAATGTACTGCTGCGTTCACCGGGCATAAGCACGGGAATGGGAGCCCAGACCATGGTGGGACGGATGTGCTGGTCCAAGCAATGCACCAGCATGTCGCAGGCGCGCTGCGTGGTTTCTACGTAATCGATGTGCGGCGCGGTGCGATATGCGGCCAGCATGTCGAGGGTGTCGATGGTGCGGCGGCTAAGGCTGCCGTGCAGGTCGAAGCTGGCGGTGATCAGGCAATCGTTGCCGACGACAGAGCGCACCGAGGCGATCCAGTCGCCATCTGCGTCCTGCATACCTTCGACGAACATGGCGCCGTGCATGGCGAGATAGAGGCCATCGAGAGGGAGAAGGTCATGAACGCGCTGGAGGAACTCGGATTTCAGAGTTTCATAGGTCTTGCGTTCAACTGGGCCACCCGGGACGGCGCCGGCGATGAGGGTGGAACGGAACGGATACGGGTAGTTCTTGAGGGGGCGGTAAGCGGGATCGTCAACGAGAGCCTGATCGCGCCGCACGGTGAAATCTTCCGTGCGAGAGAGGATCCGGCCATAGGTACTGCACTCGATGCGGATCCCCCCGAAAGCTACGCGCTTGGATTCGGCGGCGCGGCTGAGTTGCAGCAGCGGAGAGCAGAGCGCCGATGCGGCGGCGCTTTTCAGGAACGCTCGGCGCTTGATGGGCATTCGCTTACGCCGTGACGGGGCTCTGTTTGTATTCGATCTTCACTTCGCGGCCGCCGTTCAAAATCGACTCGCGTCCGGCTTCGAGCACCAGTTCGTTATAGGCGCTATTCGCGGGAGTGGCCATGATGCCGGCGGCATCGATTTCGCGCAGCAGGTTCTGGCGTTCGGCTAACGAATCGACAGCGCCTACGCGGATACAGTTGCTGATGATGTGTTCGACCGAGCGGTATCCATAGCCTACAGGAACGAAGCCGGGACCGCCTAGGTCAACGTACTGGAAATAATCGGGGCTGGGCTCAGCATAGATGGTGGCACCGTCGCCAGAAGGCTGTTTCATATAGCTGTATTTCAGACCGCGGAACTGGTCATGGTGCTCGATCAGGCCGCCGATGTCGGGGCCGCTGCAATAAAGCATCATGCCCTGAGTGTTGGTGCCGGGAGCGGCATCGGGAAAGCCGAGGCCGTTCTGCACGTTCAAGCAGGCTCCGTTCGACCAAAGCACGCGCGCGTCGGTCCAGAGAAAACCTTCTTTGCCGTTCGGGTAATGATCACGGATGCCAAACAGGCTGATAGAAGTGGGCAGAAGGCCGGTGATGTAGTGAACGATGTCGACGTAGTGGCAGCCGATGTAGGTGAAAGCATCGGAGTTCTCGACGGTCATCCAATTCTGAAAATTCGAGTGGCGATAGTACCACTTTTCGAAAAGGCGGGCGGTGCCCAGGCGGAACTCCCCGAACGCGCCTTCCCGATATTTACGGCGGGCCATGAGCGAGCGGTCATCGAAGCGTTTGTGATACTCGATGCCGACGCAGAGGCCTCGGTTGTAGGCTTCGCGCTCGATTTCGAGCGCCTGCTCGTGCTTCAAAACGAGTGGCTTAACGGTCAAGACGTTCTGATTGTTGCGCAACGCCGTCATGATGACGCTGTAGTGCAACTGGTCGGGAACGGCGGCGACCACGATCTGGCGCGGAGGCATGGCCTCGATGACTTTGCGCGAGATATCGGGCTGGGGAGTAGCGGGATCGCCGGAATCGGGCAGGCCGCGGAAGGAGCGTTCCGGGAACGCTTTCACGATGCCTTCCGCCTTGGCGAGCGCTTCGACGGCGCTGCGGCGGGCGTCGCACACCGTAATCTTCCCGATGCGGCCGAGCCGCTGCAACTGATAGAGCGACGGCAGAAGCTGATCGTGCACGATCATACCGGCGCCGACGATGGTGACTTCAGGCTGATAGCTCATTTTCGTGATTATGCGACCGCCGGCTGCGCCACCAGTGCTTCGGCAAACGCCTCTTCGAGCGCGGAAACACTATCCGCGATGGCAGCCTCGGTAATGACGAGCGGCGGGCTGATCTTTACCGTTCCTCCACCGAAGCCGACCGGGCTGAACATGAGCACGCCTTTTTCGATAGAGCGACGCACCACTTCCCAGGCGAGATCGGCGTCGGGTTCTTTTGTACCGGGAATGACGCAAGCAACACCTGCGACTAGACCCTTGCCGTCGACTGAGCCGATTTGCGGCGTTCGGGTTTGCAGAGCGCGAAGTTTTTGATGAAGCACATTGCCCATCTTGCGGGCATTCTCCGCGAGGTTCTCTTTGACGACCAGGTCAATGGATGCCAGGGCTGCCGCGCAGCAGACTGGATTGCCGGTGTGCGTGGAGGTCATGCTGCCGGCAGGGTGAAGGTCCATAACGTCGGGCCGTCCTGCAACGGCCGCGAGGGGCAACGAACTCGAGATGCCCTTACCGAAGCAGGCGAGATCGGGAACGATGCCGTAATGCTCGAAGCCCCACATGGTGCCGGTACGGCCAAAGCCGGCTTGCACTTCGTCGCAGACCAGAAGGGCTTTGTGGCCCGTGCACCAATCGCGTAGCTCACGCATGTACTGAGGAGGAGCGAAGGCAGCGCTGCCGCCTTGATACGTTTCGAGGATCACGCCCGCGACGTCGGGGGGCTCCACGCCATGCTCGCTGAGGGCGCGTTTAAAGGCTTCGAAGGAACTGTCGGGAGTACGGAAACCGTCGGGAAACGGCACCTGGACGAAGCCGGGGTCAAGGTTCCCAATCCATTCTTTCAGCGAGGGAATGCCGCCAGCCTGCTGTGAACCGAGAGTGCGGCCATGAAACGCCTTCTCATAAGAGATGATGACCTTTTTCGATCGGCCACCAACCTTCATGCCGTGAGTGCGGCACAGTTTGACGGCGCATTCGACGGTCTCGGAGCCGGTAGTGAGCAGGAAGACTTTCTTCAGCGGTTCGGGCAGCAGGGCGGAGAGCCGCTCCACGAGGCGCGCGCGGATCTCGCTTGGAAAACAATAATTTGTCAGCAGCTTGGATTGTGCCTGGTCGACGATCGCCTTGACCATCTCGGGGCGCGCATGGCCGGCGTTGGTGATGAGGACGCCGGATGACCAATCGATCCACTGATTGCCCCAGCGGTCGTAGACCTGAAAGCCTTCGGCGTGGTCCCACACGATGGGCGGCTGGCCGCGCATGGCGATGGGCTCATAGCGGTACAAGGTTTCGAGAATCGGAACGGACTCCGGGACGGGAAGCTCGGTGACGATCCGGCGAAAGGGCGTCTCAACGCGCGGGACGCGGGCGGGTTTCAGACTGTAATCTCTAGCCATGGCTCTTTTTGACGAAGTTCTATTGTCCGGTATTATTTCTGGCTGAGGCAACCCTACCCTTGGCTCGGGCTCGGAAGACGGAAGAATGCCTGGACGAATTGCACCGGCTGCGAGAGGTCCTGCCGGCACCGGAAGCTGTGGAGGCCGTGCGGGTGTACCTGAGCCACGAATCGAATCTGGTGGTGGCGAAAGCTGCGCAGCGGGCGCGGGAATTCGAACTGGACCTGCGCACAGAGCTAGTCAGTGCGTTCGACCGGTTCATGCGCGATCCCGCGAAAACGGATCGAGCGTGCACGGCGAAAACGGAAATCGCGCGGGCACTCGAAACGTTAGGGGCACCGGAAAGTGGGGTGTTCCTGGCAGGGATTCGTCATGTGCAGATGGAGGGCTCGTTTGGGCCGCCGATCGATACCGCGCCGGGATTGCGTGCGGCAAGCGCAATGGGACTGGTCCATATGAATCATCCGGACGCGATTCTCGAGATCGTGAATTTGCTGGTGGATCGGGAGGCCGATGCGCGCGTCGGGGCGGTGCGGGCGCTGGGATGGTCGGGGCGGCCGGAATCGGTTCCGCTGCTGCGGTTGAAGGCGCTCGAAGGAGATTTGAGTGCCGACGTCATGGGCGAATGCTTCACGGCGCTCCTGGCGATTTCGCCGGGGAATTCGGTGGAGTTTGTGGTGCGGTTTCTTGATGATCCCGATATAGCGATTGCCGAATCAGCGGCCCTGGCGCTGGGGGAGTCGCATCAGCCGGAGGCGGTGCAGGCGCTGATCGACAAATGGGGCGTGCACGCCGCGGAGCCGCTGAGGTCGGCTTTGGTGGCCGGGTTAGGAGTGGCACGAACGGATCCGGCTTTCGCGTTCCTGTTTGGGCGCGTGGAGACCGCCAATGAGATAGAAGCGGTAGAGATTCTGTCGGCGCTGGCGGCTTACCGGCACGATGAGCGCATTCGGGACCGCCTGCAATCGATCGTCGTGTCGCGTGGCAGCGAGGTAATAAGGAAGGCGTTCGACGCCGCGTTTTCCCGCCCGTAAAGAATTCACACAGATCCTCCGATAACAACCTTAGCCGGGGAAGCCCGCCGGGTTTCCTTCGGTCACCCATGCTTGTACCAGCCCTCTATCCCAGGGCCGGCGCCCGCCGGATCGCGCCGCGACTGCTCGTGCCCTCGTTATCGGACAGCCTGTTGCTGGCCATGCTGCTTTGGGGATTTGCCACCGGCAGCGGCTGGAGGGTACTGCTCGCCGATGGGGATACGGGGTGGCACATCCGGACCGGGGAGTTAATTCTCCAAACGCACACGGTACCAACGCGCGACCCGTTTTCTTTCAGCAAAGCCGGCCAACCCTGGTTCGCGTGGGAATGGCTCGCGGACACGATCTTTGCCGCCCTGCACGGCTTCTGGGGTTTGAAAGGCGTGGTGGTATTCACCGGTTTGGTGCTCTCGCTGGGCACGGCAACGCTTTTCCGCTTCGCGGTTTGGCGGGGGGCAAACGTGCTGGCTGCACTGGTCGCAACTCTTCTAGCCAGCGGAGCGGCGACCGTGCACTACCTGGCGCGGCCTCACATTTTTACGCTTCTCGGTCTGACGGTGACGCTTTGGATGCTCGAGCGTGACCGGCGGAGAGAGACACGAGCCGTGTGGCTGTTGGTGCCAGTAACGGCACTGTGGACGAATTTGCACGCAGGCTTTCTGGCGGGGATCGCATGCCTGGCGCTGGCGACAGCGGGCCAGACATGGAATGACCTTCGCCGTCCGAGAGAAAAACGCAACTGGCGCGCAGCGGGGCGCTACGGACTGGTGACCGCGGCGTGCACAGGTGCGACGCTGGCAAATCCCTACGGCTGGCGCCTGCATCAGCACATGGCGAGTTATCTCAGTTCAGGCTGGATCCGGGAGGTGGTGCAAGAGTTTCAATCGCCTCGCTTCCGTTCGGAAAGCATGCTGCAGTTCGAGGCGCTTCTATTCGGAGGGTTACTGCTAATACCCGTGCTGTGCAAGCAGCAGCGGTCGGCCGAAGCACTCACCGTGTTGTTCTGGGCACACAACGCTCTGGTTTCGACGCGACATGTGCCGCTCTATGCGTTTGCGGCCGCGCCGATTTGTGCGGCGGAGGCCAGCCGATGGTGGGCCGGATGGAGCGTGCGATTGAGCCGCAGGTCGATCGGCGGCACTTTCAGGGATTGCCTGGCGGATTTCTCAGGCGGACAACAGCACTGGAGCCTCTGGGTGCCGATGGTGGTGTCGTGTGTGGTTCTGTATCCGTGGGCGGGACCACGCGATTTTCCGGATAACAAGTTCCCCGTAATCGCGGTCCAGCAGAACGAGGCGGTGATCGCAGCCCCGGGCTCAGCGCCCAGGATCCTTACGTCCGACCAGTGGGCCGACTACCTTATTTACAGGTTTTACCCAAGATGCCGGGTTTTCGTCGACGGCCGCAGTGATTTTTACGGACCGGAAGTGGGCCGGCAATACCTCGATTTACTGAACGCTGCCCCCGGCTGGCAAGACCGTCTGGACGCTTGGAGTTTCGATCTGGCGCTACTGCCGGTCGAATGGCCGCTAGGCCAGCTATTGCTGCGCAACCCGGACTGGCAGGTCCGCTATTTGGATGCCCAGTCGGTTTTGCTGGAACGCAAGCGCCGCCCAAGCCTAAACCAAAATCCCGATTCCACCGAAAGAATACATGGGAGCATTTAGCGCGTGACGTTCAAAAGGTCCACACGTCCGCTGGCCGTTTCGAACGCGGGAGGCAGACGGCGAGTGAAGCAACCACGAAATCGTGCAATTTCCAAGTGGCAATTGCCCTCCGGTAAGGGTTTGGCCGATTTCGCGCTGGCTTCGGGATTTCTGGCCCCGCCTCTGTTAGCGGACCTCCGCACGCTCCGATCCGGGGAGAAAGAGACCTCATGACGGCGGCCGGATGCGTGGTGCTGGGCGTGGGAGCGGCAGCTGTCGCCGAGGACCTCGCGCGTCGCCGCATTTCGAACTGGATTTCGGGAACTGCCCTGTTATCCGGCTTTATCCTCCAGGTGGTGGAGCGCGGCTGGATGGGGGCAGCGAACGCCATTGCCGGTACCGCCGTCGGGTTTGGTGTGTTCGCAGTCTTTTATTGGTTGAACGGTTTGGGTGGCGGTGACGTGAAACTGATGGCAGCCTTCGGGAGCCTGCTGGGGCCGGCAACCATTCTCTGCGCAGCCTGGATGGCCGCGGTAGCCGGGGGCATGATGGCGGCTGCCATTTCGCTGGCAAAGACGCGCTGGCACCCTCCCCAGAAGCAACTGTGCGCAGACGCGGAATCCATCCCATATGCTCCAGCCCTGGTCGCGGGTGTGTGGTTGGCGGAGTTGGCCCGGGGATAAATCGAACACTACGAGTGAACTATGGATCGAAGATTCTTGACTGTCTTAGCCATGAGCATCGTGCTGGCGCTGGTCGTCTCCGCCGTGTTTTACCAGGTTTCGGCGCGGGCAGCACACGGGAACCCAAAGCAGGTGGAATTCCGTGACCTGGTGACGGCATCTCAGCCGTTGCCCGTGGGGGCAACAATCCGGCGTGAAGAACTCAAGCTGACCAAAATACCTGTGAATCTTTTTCCACATGGCGGCTTCTCGAAGGTGGAGGAAGTGATCGATCGGCCGGTGGTGAGCAACATCCTGCTGGATGAACCGGTGCTTGAAGGCCGCCTGGCAGCCCGGGGCAGCGGGTCAGGGCTGGCACCGATTATTCCGCCGGGAATGCGAGCCGTCTCCGTTCGGGTGAATGACGTGGTCGGGGTTGCGGGCTTTGTGCTGCCCGGCATGCGCGTCGACGTGCTGGTCACGGGTCGGCCGCCGAACTACAGCGGTACCATCACGGCCACGGTGCTGCAAAACATCGTGGTCCTGTCTGCGGGCCAGACGTTACAGCCCGAATCCCGTGGCCAAGCTATCAACGCGCCGGTAGTGACGCTGCTGGTAACGCCGGAGCAGGCCGAGACCCTGACACTCGCCGGAAATGAAGGACGCATTCAGCTGGTTCTGCGCAACGGAGGGGATCAATTAACCGAGAAAACTACCGGACGCGAAACCGCGGAATTGTTCGGGTTCCGCAAAAACAAGGCGGACGAGCCGGAGAAGACGGCAACGCACCCGCGTTCGAGGGCAGCCTCAACTCAGCCAGCGGTTGCCGCGCAGCCGCCTCCGGCACCGGTGGCGGAGGAAGTGGTGGTGTTCCGAGGGAACCAGCGTTCCGTTGAGGTCGTCGGCGCAAGCAAATCTCCGGAAGGAGCAAAGTAAGCACGCTTATGAGATGGATCTTTGGAATCTTATCCGCCGTGACGGCGTTACGGCCAAGCGCGGCCGCGCTGTTGCTGGCGATCACCGCCGCGCTCTCCGCGCAGACGCATCCCGCCTCCTTGGCGCCCGTGCCGATGACGTTGAATATTGGCCGAAGCGCGATTCTAGACCGTGCCGCTGACGTAACGCGCATCTCCATCAGCAATCCAGATGTAGTGGACGCCATCGCCGTGACCGCACGGGAAATTCTGGTGAACGGAAAGGCACCGGGGGTTTCTTCGTTAGTGATCTGGTCCAAGAACGGCGAGCGTGCTATGTACGCGGTTACGGTGGACCGCGATCTCGAACCGATTCGCCGTTTACTGAAAGATACCTTTCCCGAGGAGGCCATCGACGTACGGGCCGACCGCGACTCCCTCGCACTAGTCGGGCATGCGAGCAATGCCACCGTCGCGGAGCGCGCCATGGCGCTCATTGCCCCGCAGGTGAAGGCGGTCGTGAATAATTTACAGGTGGTTCCGGTCCATGCGGACAAGCAGATTCTGCTCCGTGTGAAGTTCGCCGAAGTAGACCGAACAGCCGCAAACTCTTTCGGCATTAACCTTCTGTCGACCGGCGCCTTGAATACACCAGGCAGCATCGGCACCAAGCAGTTCTCGGGAGGGACACCATCGTCCGTCAACGGCACGATCGGCGGTCATCTGACGGGTTCGAGCACCAGTTTCTCGTTGGCGGATGCTCTAAACATTTTTGCGTTCCGCCCCGATCTGAACCTGGGCGCAATAATTCAGGATCTCGAGACCAAAGGCGTGTTGCAAATTCTCGCAGAACCTAATCTGGTCACTACAACGGGCAAAGAAGCCAGTTTCCTCGTAGGCGGTGAATTTCCGGTTCCCGTACCGCAGGCGGGAGCGGCAACGGGAGCAATTACCATCCAGTTTCGAGAATTCGGTATTCGGCTGACGTTTACTCCGCAGGTCACTCCCAATAAGACCATCAAATTGCACGTGAAGCCCGAAGTCTCCAGTATTGATATGGCAAACGCCGTGGTATTCAACGGCTTCACGGTGCCTGCTCTTTCCACGCGGCGCATGGAGACCGACATTGAGCTCGGTGAGGGGCAAAGCTTTGTCATCGCTGGATTGTTAGATGACCGTGTGACCGAGAATTTGTCGCAGATGCCGGGGCTAGCTCATTTGCCCGTTCTGGGCGCGATGTTCAAGAGCCGCTCGCTCAACCGGTCGAAGACGGAATTGGTGGTCATGGTGACGCCCGAGGCCACTAATCCCCTGATGCCAGGCGATCCAAAACCCGTCCCGCAAATGCCCAAGGAGTTTTTGCCCGCCGCGCCCTCCGGCTCTCAACCGGTTGTTCAGAACGGTTCGGTAACTGGCGCCTCCGCCAGTCCGAGGACTCCGGCAGCGGGCCGCTGAATCTCGACGATGGAAGCTCCACGCTCCAACTCGATCTATTCTCCCGGGCCGCTCACGGCCGTCGCGATTCTGCCGAATCGCGGATTGGCGCAGCAGTTCCTGCGTGCGCTCCCCGAAAGCCGGGCGTTTCAGATCGCCGCGGAATGGACCGGGTATCCCAGTCTTTCCAAGTTGGGATCGCAAATGCGTCAGACGCGCCCTGACGTTGTGCTGCTCGACGTAACCGCCGACCTGAGCGAAGCCACAGCGATCACCGCCGCCGTTGTAACCTCAGCAACGCCAGTTCCCGTGATCGCCCTGCACCTCGAGAATGATGGACTGGCCCTTCTCGCATGCCTGCGGGCGGGTGCCGCGGAATTTCTCTACGCGCCTTTTACACGCGAACTTCAGCTCGAGGCCGTGGCGCGAATCTCGTCCCTGCTTCCCGGAAAGAGCGGAGCACAAAACCGGCGAGGCCGGTTGATTGCATTTGCAAGCGCCAAGCCAGGTTCGGGCTCGTCAACTCTAGCCGCGCATAGCGCCTTTGCGCTGCACGAGGTCACCGGTCAACGGATCCTTCTCGTCGACTTTGCGTATGCGAGCGGCACCATGCGACTTCTGTTTAAGCTCCCTGGCCGTCCCTCGCTCACGGAAGCACTGCACGCCCTGGGGGAGAACGCACTGTTCCCGACTCCCGAAACGTGGGCGCCCCTGGTGCAGCGCAAAGGCGGCGTGGACGTGTTACCGTCGCCCGACACTCTTTCCATCGGGGCTCCGGATGCATCAAAGTTGCGCCGCATTATCGAATGCGCGCGCCCGGTTTACGACTGGGTGATTGTGGACTTGCCTTCTGTGTTCGAGCGCCTCAGCCTGCTGATGCTCCCGGAGGCCGAGCACGGATTCCTGGTGACCACACCGGAGCTGCCGAGCTTGCATCTAACAAGAAAGGCGGTGTCGCTACTCGCACAGGTGGGGCTAAGCACGGAAAATTTCCACGTCGTCATCAACCGCGCCGGACGCGCAGACGACGTAACCCTGGAAGCGATGGCCAAGATCTTCCGCGCTACCGTATATGCGACATTTCCCAACGATTATCTCTCACTGCACAAAGCGCTGAGCGCTGGCCAGCCTATCGGGTCCTGTCCCCTGGAGCGCGCCTTATGGGAATTCGCGCGTGCCATTTGCTCCCAGCCCAAGCTCTCCGAAGTGCGTGAAGCTGGATCGGTTATGGAGAAAGCCATATGAAATCGATGCGTAGAAGGAAACATCCATGTTAGCTACTCATTCAGAGGGTACTCCCGCACCAGAACTCACCTGGGACCAACGCCTGCTACGCAATGCGGGGCGCAACAAGAACGCTCTGCGCCCTGAATACCAGGAACTGAAGTTCACGCTGCACCGCAAACTGCTTGACCGGATCAATCTGGAGGCACTTGCCACCATCGATAACCAGCGGGTCCGCGGCGAAGTACGCCAAGCCGTGATCTCGTTGATCGACGGCGAGCCAACGTTACTGAGTTCGCTCGAACGTCAGCAGATCTCGGAAGAGGTACTGGACGAGGTGTTCGGACTGGGGCCACTGGAGCCTCTCCTCCAAGACCCAACGATTTCGGACATCCTGGTTAACGGCCACAAACAGGTATACGTAGAACGTCGAGGCCTGCTCGAACAGACTGCGGTGGGTTTCCGCGACGACGGTCACCTGCTGCGCATCATCGACAAGATCGTGTCGCAGGTAGGGCGGCGGGTGGATGAGTCCAACCCCATGGTGGATGCCCGGTTGAGCGATGGTTCGCGCGTGAACGCCATTGTCCCTCCATTGGCGGTTGACGGCCCGCTCCTCTCGATCCGGCGGTTCGGCACCGACAAACTGATGCCGAAAGACTTGGTGGAAAAACAGGCACTGACTGCCGGGATGATGGAACTGCTGGAGGCAGCTGTCAAAGCACGGCTCAACATCATCATCGCAGGCGGCACCGGGGCTGGCAAAACAACCCTGCTGAACGCTTTGTCCGCATTCATCAACCCCAAGGAGCGAATCGTCACTATTGAAGACGCGGCCGAGTTGCAGCTCAAACAGCCGCACCTGGCACGTCTCGAGACACGTCCTGCCAACCTCGAAGGACAGGGAGCGGTACGGCAGCGCCAACTCCTGGTTAACGCTCTCCGCATGCGACCGGATCGCATTGTGGTCGGCGAGGTGCGCGGCGAGGAGGCGCTGGATATGTTGCAAGCCATGAATACGGGGCACGACGGCTCATTGACGACGGTGCACGCCAACAGCCCGCGCGACGCTGTTTCCCGCCTCGAAGTCATGGTTTCCCTCGCCAATGCCAACATGCAGCTGGTTTCCATTCGCCAGCAGGTTGCCTCCGCCGTACACGTTCTGGTGCAGGCCGCCCGCCTTAGCGACGGATCGCGCCGGGTGATCAATGTCACGGAGGTGACCGGTATGGAAGGCGACATGGTGACCTTACAAGACATCTTTGTGTTCGAGAAACGCGGGGTTTCGCCGGAGGGCAAGGTGCTCGGGCGATTCGCGGCCACCGGTATTCGCCCCAAGTTCTCGGAAAAGCTGGTAGCGGCGGGAATCCGCTTTTCTCCTGAGCTGTTCGACCACACGCTCGATATCTGACGCTCATGATCCCGTTCTTAGCTACCTTCTCTGCCGTGGTTCTTGTTACCGCCGGCGGCTATGTCCTGTTCGAGAGCCGCATGCGGCGCGCCCATGTAGATCACATTAAGAGCCGTCTTCTGGGTACCGCGAACAAGACGCCGAAGCGCAAGAGCGAAGCCCCGGTCCTGTTCCAGGCCGACGAGAGCAACAAGGACCGCATCGTGCGCGAGGTGCTGAAGCGGATGCAAGTGGGGCCACGCTTGCAGGACCTGCTGGAGCGCGCCGGCCTGCGCTGGCCGGCAACCCGGCTGGTCCGGCTGATGCTCAGCGGTTGTCTGTGCGGTTTTGCGGCGACCTGGTATCTCCTGCCCGCGCCCGTCAACCGACTCGCGTTTTTAGCTGGTCCTTCGGCGGGAGCCCTGCCCTTCCTTTACGTGTGGCGAAAAAGCGGACAACGCCGTCGCCGATTCGAAGCGCAGTTTCCCGAGGGGCTGGAGTTTGTCGCTCGCGCCATGCGTGCCGGCCACGCCTTTTCTGTTTCCCTCGAGATGTTGCACCACGAATTCGACGAGCCCCTGGCAGGCGAGTTTCGGCGCACCTTCGATGAGCAAAACCTGGGATTACCCCTCGAAGTCGCTCTGGAAAAACTCGCAGCCCGCATGCCCTTGCTTGATGTTCAGTTCTTTGTCTCGGCGGTGCTGTTGCAAAAGCGCACGGGTGGAAATTTGGCTGAGGTGCTGGACAAGCTGGCGTATCTGATCCGCGAGCGTTTCAAGCTGAGGGGCAGAATTCGTGCGATCAGCGCGCATGGCCGGATGACCGGTACCGCACTTTCCCTCATCCCGGCGGCGGTGGCCGTGATGATGTTTTACGTCAACCCGCAATACGTCATGTTCTTCGTTCACGACGCCACCGGACACTGGATGATGGGCGGCGCGATCGCCCTGCAACTCGCAGGGTACGCCGTTATTAAGAAGATTGTTTCGATCGAGGTCTAGCCCATGCTGCTCATCACATTGCTGGTTTTCTTCATTATTACGGCTATCGGCGTGATGCTGGGCCTTCAGCTATGGGCGCAACCCAAGGCAGCTATCGACCGCGTGACGGCCGCTACAGTTGAGTCGATTCCCCCCGTTGTGCATCCCAGTCTTGCGTGGCGCGAGCTGGTAAAAAAGCTCGGGACCATGGTCCCTTCTGCTCCCAAAGACTCGACCGTAATGCTCCGCCGCCTCATGCGCGCCGGCTTCCGCGGGCCCAACGCCCTCAAAATGTTGTACGGGATGAAGGTCTTGCTGGCGGTGCTTTTGCCGGCGGCGGCACTCATGGCCACAGCCAAATCGGAGGCCGACCCAAGCAACAAGATCCTGTTCCTGGCGGCAGCCGTGGCCGTCGGTTTCTTCGGCCCAAACGAATACGTACGGCGCCGTGCGCGGCGGCGTCAGAAGCGCATTCTGCAGGGACTGCCCAACGCCCTCGATTTGATGGTGGTGTGCGTGGAAAGCGGTCTCGGCCTCGACCAGGCAGTGGTGCAGGTCGCCAAAGAGCTCCAGGCTGCATATGCGGACATCGGCGAGGAGTTCAGCCTGATGAATCTCGAAATGAAAGCCGGCAAGCGCCGCGCTGACGCCTTACGCAACCTGGCAGACCGCACGGGAGTAGAAGAGGTGAAAAAACTGGTTGCCGTGCTGGTGCAGGCGGACCGGTTTGGAACGAGCGTAGCACAGAGCCTTCGCGGCCACTCGGAATTCATGCGGGTACAAACGCGCCAGCAGGCGGAGGAGAAAGCCGCCAAGCTGGGGGTGAAACTGGTCTTTCCGATATTCTTCTGCATCCTGCCCTCGCTGTTCGTGGTCACGGTTGGCCCCGTCATCGTGCGCATCGTGCGCGAACTGATCCCCATGATGGTGAACATGTAGGAAATGACTTGGAAACTTGCTCGGAAAGGAGAACCAAATGGATAGCTCGATGATTCGCCTGCTTTGTGCCGTCTTTGCGCTGGTTTTTTTGGGCGTGATCGTGTTGCGGCGCCGTAAAAACGCCGAATAGATACAAGAGCACGTGGAAGCGGGGCCGGAATTGATTCTCCGGGCCCGTCTTCCAGGAGTAACAGAAACCATGAAACCGATATCCGGCTATACCACAATAAAAGCCGCTCTCGCGGCGGTCGGCGTTTTGACCGCGCCGGCGTTCCTCGACCGGCCGGTTTGCGGGGCTACTTTTGGTACGGTAATTGCGCTGAAAGGACAGATCGCTGACCTGATGGTATGGACACTGCCCGGTGAGAAGCAGCTATCGTCACAGGGAGGAGGTGCCAACCATGGCCGTAAAGGTGATCGGGCTAGATACCGCTAAGCACGTTTTTCAGG
>Ga0070734_10003120_pt1 | contig 18157 bp, 11 predicted proteins | sample Coa_R1_8_FD_66444 | JGI IMG/M metagenome (GOLD analysis project Ga0070734, IMG submission 66444) | Surface soil microbial communities from Centralia Pennsylvania, which are recovering from an underground coalmine fire - Coalmine... | ecosystem: Environmental > Terrestrial > Soil > Unclassified ... | reverse complement strand
GACGCAGGTGTCGCCCGGGCCGGGGACGGTGCCCAGCCAGCAGAGCGCTTCTTCCAGCTTCTGGTAAGCGCGCGACGGCGGCGCACGATCGATCGCCACCGGCGCGTCGCCGCCGGGCCAGGGGGCCAGATCGAGCCCGCCCCGAGCCAGCGGGCGCGGAGGGGCCGCCGAGACGACGAAGCGGTCCCGGTCCAGCGCCAGGATCTGCACGAGGAGCCACCCGGCGTCGAGGCCGGCCGCCGCCTCCTCGCTCGACCGCCGCCGGCGGGACGCGCGCCGCCGGCGCTCGCCGAGCAGCGCCAGCGCCTCGCGCGCCACCAGGTCGGCGCGGCTGGCGAGCCCGGGCGGCGGCTCGGCGGGCGCCAGCGCGTGGACGGCGAACGGTCCGGGCCAGCGGTCGATCGCCGCCTCGATGGCGCCGTACACGGCCTCGGCCAGCACGCGCACCGAGGCCCCCTCGACGAGGTGCGCCTCGGGCAGCGCCTGGCGGGAGAACACCGGATCGGGGTCGGCGGCGTCGCGTTCGGTGGCCACCACGCCCGGCGCGAGCGCCCGCGCGCGGGCGTCCGCGCGGGAGAGCTCGTCGACGAGCGCCGCCTCCGACCCCGCCGAGCAGAGGTAGACGCGCACCTAGGTCGCAGCCGCGGCTTCGTAGGCGGGCGAGAACATGAAGGCGATGATCTCGCGCGCCGATTCGCCGCGCAGGAACTCGCCGCGCACGGCCGCGGTCGGCGGCTCGTCGTCGTCGCCGAACAGCTCCCCCTCGGAGATCACCATCAGCACGTCGACCGGGCTGCCGCAGACCAGCAGGCCGATCCGGTTACAGGTGTGGCGGGTCCCGCGCCTGAAGGTCTGCCAGTCGGGGAGCGACGCCAGCGCCGCCTCGACCTCGAGCAGCAGCTCGTCGCGCGCCTCGGGGGCGCCCAGCGTGACCGCCGTCTCCGGGCGAGCCAGCCACTCGGCCACCGCCCGGGCGCGCGGCTCGGCGCTGGCCGGTCCCCCCAGCGCGGCGCGGGCCCCCTCCAGCAGGCGCGCCAGGCCGTCGACGCCGGTCAGCCCCGCGGTCACCAGGCCGCTGCGCAAGGCCTCGATCGCGCGCCCGGCGACGAATGACCAGGCCGCCGGCGACAGCATCACCGCCGCCGGGCTGATCAGCAGGCCGGCCGGCTGGCTGGGGATGAGGCGCAGGCGCCGCCGCTCGCCCTGCGGCGAGGGTGTCCGGCGCAGCCCCTCGGCGTCGGGCGCCACCACGAACGGCGGGGCGCCCAGCAGATCGGCGATCCGCCGCAGCTCGATGGCGCGCGCCGGCGGCAGGCCGCTCCCCTCGACCGGCTTCGGCGCCGGCTCGTGGTAGTCGAGGCCCAGGAGCGCCGGCGCCAGCCGCGACAGGGCGCGCCGCACCGGACCGGCCACGTCGGGGTGATCGACCGGGGTGCCGGGGCGCACCGCCTCCGGGCGCACCGGCTCGGCGGCCGGGAGCGTGTCGAGCAGCTTGGTAGCCACCCCCTCGGGATGAACGAACGTGGGGAGGGAGTAGGCGGCCCGCGCCAGCGCGAAGCGGCGGGTGCGCGCCGCCAGCCCACCGAGGACGAGCGCCGGCCCGGGGCGCGCCGGATCGGCCAGCACGATCTCGACCAGCGCCCCTACCAGCGCGCGCTCCCCGTCGGGGCCGGCCCAGAAGCGGGCGTGCGTCAGCATGGCGTCCATGTCGGCGCCGCGCGCGGCCGCGCGATCGCCCGCCTGCGCCAGCACGCGCACCGCCGCGTCGAGCAACACGGGGTGCTCGGCCAGCGAGAACTGCGGCGGCATCACGCTGCGGGGGCCCGCCACCGCGATGGCCAGGCGGGCGATCAGATCGGCGTCCGCCTCGGGCGAGAGCGGTACGGCCGCCAGGTCCCGCGCCAGATCGGCGACCACGTCGAGGTCGCCGTCGGTCCAGAAGTGGTCGACGAGGCGCAGGCGCGCCGGGACGAAGCGGGGGTCGGCGTCCGAGGAGCGGAGGTAGGCGTCGAGCGCGCCGGCCTCGTCGTCGAGGTAGGTGCGCCGGATCTCCGCCTGGCGATACAGCACCGCCGCGCGGTGCGCCGGGTCGGGGTAGAGGCGCGCCAGCCGCCCGCAGGTCTCGGCCGCCTCGCGGTGGAGCGCCAGCTTCTGGTAGGTCTGCGCCAGCAGCTCCAGCGCCGGCAGGCGGCTCGGCTCCTGGTCGACCACCAGCTCGAGGTAGTAGCGGGCGCCGTTCCATTCAGCGGTCTCGGCGTAGACCGCGCCCAGGCGGTGGCGCAGATCGCAGAGCTCGCCGGTGCTGCCGGCGGGGAGGAGGCGCAGGAGCTCCTCCAGCCGGAGCGCCGCCGACGCCGTGTCGCCGCGGGAGAGGGCCAGCTCGGCGAGCACCCGGCGCGCCTCGGCGTGGCGGGGGTTGAGGATGGCGAGCTCGCGGTAGAGAGACTCCGCCTCGTTCGCGTCGCCGAGCCGCTGCGCCAGCGCCGCCCGGCGGGCCACCAGGTCGGAGCGCGGGACGGCGTCGGCGGCGTCGGGGGACTGCTCGAGCGCGGCGTAGAGCTCGCGCGCGCGGTGCCACTCCTGCTTGCGGTAGGCGATCTCGGCCAGCAACAGCAGCGCGCCGGCGTGGCGAGCCACCGAGACGAGCGCCTGCTCGAGATCGTCGGTGGCGCCCGGGATGTCGCCCCGAGAGAGCGACACGCGCGCCTTGGCGACCAGCGAGTTGGCGCGCAGCACCGGCTCGGACTCGACGCCGGCCGACCGCCAGTACTTGTCGGTCTGCTCGCTCGTCACGCGCGTCATCGGCGTCGCCTCGTCGGCCGGAGCGGCCGGGGAGGCCCCGGAGTCGGAGCCCCCGGAGGGGGAAGAACCGACCGGCTGGGGCACCGCCGACGCCAGCGGGGCAGGGGAGGGCGCGCCGGCGGAGGGAGGCGGCGGGAGCGTCCCCGCGGGGGCCGCCGCGCTCGAGGGCGGCGGGGACTCGGGCCGCGCCAGGTAGGCGCGCGCGTCGGCGTGGGTCGGATCGAGCTTCGTGAGCCGCTCGTAGGCGCGCCGGGCGAGCGCCGGTTGCTGGAGGTTGCGGTCGTAGATCTCGCCCAGCCGCGCCAGGAGCTTGGTCTGCTCGAGCGGGCCGCGCGCCACCACCCCCAGCTTCCGTTCCAGGATCTCGGCCAGCCGCGCGAAGTCTCCCGCCTCGGTGCTGAGCGCCTCCAGCGCCCCCAGCGCCTCCGCGGAGTTCGGATCGAGCGTCAGGGCGCGGTCCAGCAACATCCCGGCGTCGGCCGGCAGATCGAGCCGCTTGCGCAGGATCTCGGCGGCCGCCACCAGCGCCCCCGCCCGTTCGACCTCGCTGGCGCCGACCCGCGCGTCGTCGGCCGAGGCGATCAGCGCGCGGGCAGCCGCGTGAGGCTCCCCGCGCCGCGCCAGCAGCTCGACGAGGCGCCGCCAGGCGGTCCCCACCAGCGCCCCCGCGGGGGCGTTGTCGATGCAGATCTGCAGCGCCGCCAGCGCGCCCTCCTCCTGGCCGATCTTCTCGTAGGCGGTCGCCAGCAGGTGGGCCACCTCGGCGCGCGAGGGGCCGGGCGTCGCCATGTCCAGCGCGCGCCGGAGCGCCGAGATCTCGTCGACGTCGTCGTGCACGGCGTCGGCGGCGGGGTCGGGGCCCGCGGACCAGCGCAGCGCGATCCGGCCCGGCGAGACGCGCGCCGCGCCCAGCCGGAGGTCGCCGCTGTCCGGGAGGCGGAAGCCGTCGGCCACGAAGATCTCGTCGAGCGCGGTGCCCAGCGGATCGATCTCGAACGTCCCCTCCCCGGCGGCGGGCGCGCCGAACACCGCCGCCAGCGCGGTCCGCACGTCGTCCGGGTGGACCTGGCCGTCGACCGAGACGGTCAGCTTGCGCCCGTCACCCGGCGCCAGGCTCAAACGGGCGAAGTAGGTGTTGGGGCCGAGGTCGGTCGAGGTTGGCCCGCCGGCGCCGTTTGCGCCGGCAGTCTTCGACCTGGACTTCGAGGTCCCGGCCAGGACCAGGCGCCCCGGCTCGAGGCCGACCCCCATCGCGCCGGCCGGGACGCGCGCCGCGACGCTGCTCTCGATGCGCGCCCGATCGATGATCAGGCTGGCCACCCGCAGGTGACCGCGGCGGTTGCGCAGCTCGCCGACGGCCAGCGTCTTGCGCGCCCCGGGCCACTCGACCTCCAGGCGCTCGATCAGGACGGGGCCGAGATCGCGCGCCACGACCGTCAGGACCGCCCGGCCGTCGACCAGGGACAGGGCCATCGCCGGCGTGGCGTCGGCCATCCGGCGTCTCTAGCCCCCGAACGGGCGGTGAGGGGCGCAGGGCTCGTAGGTCGGCGCCTCGCCGCTGTCTTCGTACCGGAGCACGTCGGTGTTCACGCTGATCCGCTTGGCCGACTTGGCCTCCTGGCAGCGCGCCGTCGTCCAGTCGGTCAGGACCCGCTCCCACTTGGAGAGCTGCGCCTCGCGCGAGAGCTCGACCTTGCGCTTGTCGAACTCGGCCAGATCCGGGTCCTTGCGCTCCTTGAGCCGCACCACGACGAAGGTCCCGCCCACCTCGAACGGGCCGGCCACCGGCGCCGCAGGGGTCAGGCCGAAGGCGGCCTTGGCCAGCGGCGTCGAGACGCCGATCCCCTCGACGACCACCCCCTCGCGGGTGGCGCGCAGCGAGAACAGCCCCGTCTCCTCGACGCGCGGGCCGGCCCCGGTGTCGGCGGCCGCGGCCGCTTCATCCTTGTCGCTCGAGGTGCTGGGGAAGAGGTCCTTCATCGTCTTGTCAGGCGTTGCCTTCATCTTGGCCACCGCCTCGCCGGCGGCCGCCTTGGCCTTGGCGTCGGCCCGCTCCTCGCGCAGCTTCTGCTCGGCCAGCTCCAGCTTGGCCTGCTCGAACGAGACGCTGCCGCTGCGCTGCCCCTCGACCTTGGTGATGACGTAGCCGTCGGTCCCCTTGAGCGGGCCGACCAGCGCGTCGCTGCCCGCCTTCCAGATCTTGTCCTCGAGGTCGCCCGGGACGTTGGCCGCCCCGCGCGCCCGCCAGCCCAGCTCGCCCCCCTGCAGCTTGCTGGCGGCGTCGTCCGACGAGGCCCGCGCCACCTCGGTGAAGGTGACCCCCGCGCTACCCGTCGCCTGCGCCCCCTTCTTGAGCTTCTCGTAGAGGGCATTGGCCTTGTCGCGGGCCGCCTTCTCCTGCTGCGCCGTCGCGTCCTTGGGGACCTTCACCAGGATCTGCCGCAGCTTGCGCTCGTCGCCCACCTTCTCGTAGACGAACCGCTTCTGCTCGAACAGCTCCTTGAGCTTGGGCTCGTTCTTGGAAGCGTAGTCGGCGATCTCGGCGTCGGTCAGGACGACGTCGTTCTGATAGCGGTTGCCGGCGAAGCGGAGGTACTCGAGGTTCACCTGGCGGCCGCGCCGCACGAAGTCGGCCTTCACCTCGTCGGTCGAGACGGTGACGCCCGCGCGCAGCAGCTCGCGCACCCGCGAGGCGAGCAGCTCCCGCTTCTGTTCGGCCACGAAGCTCTTGGGGGTGAGCCCCAGATCGTATTGCAGGAAAGTCTTGAAAGACTCGTAGTTGAACTTGCCGTCCTTCTGCAGCCGCGGCACCTTGTGCTCGACCCCCAGGCCGATGATGCGGGCGTCGGCGATCTGGTCCTCGACCTCGTCGTCGTTCACCACGTAGCCGAGGCGGTCGGCCTCCTTGGCCAGGAGCTCGCGCTCGATCAGCTTGTCCATCACCATCTCCTTGACCCGCTCGCGCTTGGCGACCGGGGCGGGGATCTGGGCGCCGCCCATCAGCATGAAGCCGTAACGGAAGCTGTTCTGGCTGATCACGTCGCCGCCGACCTGCGCGGCGAAGTGGTCGTTACCGTTCATCACCTGATCGCAGGAGGTACCGCGGGACTGGGGGCCGAAGTTGATGATGAAGACCGCGATGATGATGATGAACAGCGCGTAGATCAGGAAGGACTGCGAAGATTTCCGCATCTGCTCGAGCATGGCGCGGCGGAATCTACCATAAACATCTGGCGGTCCCCTATCGGAGTGCCCACCGGTATGTTAAAAGCAGGTGTCTCGTCGGCGCGACGGGCGCCTTCGGTCCGGGCGGCGCGCGGGGCGGATCAATTCATGTTGCTCGACTGGGTCTACGGGCTCTTCTCCAACGACCTCGCCATCGACTTGGGCACGGCGAACACGCTGACGTTCGTCCGCGGCAAGGGGATCGTCTCCAACGAGCCGTCGGTCGTGGCCGTGCAGCGCTCCGGCAACGGCACCAAGAAGGTCCTGGCCGTCGGCAAGGAGGCCAAGGAGATGCTGGGCCGCACGCCCGGCAACATCGTGGCCGTCCGCCCGATGAAGGACGGGGTCATCGCCGACTTCGAGGTGACCGAGGCGATGCTCCGGTACTTCATCACCCGGGTCCACAACCGGCGCACCCTGGTGAAGCCCCGCATCATCATCGGGGTCCCCTCCGGCATCACCGAGGTCGAGAAGCGTGCGGTGCGTGACTCCGCGCTGGCCGCGGGTGCGCGCGAGGTCTATCTGATCGAAGAGCCGATGGCCGCCGCCATCGGCGCCGGGCTGCCCGTCACCGAGCCCTCGGGGAACATGATCGTCGACATCGGCGGCGGCACCACCGAGGTTGCGGTCATCTCGCTGGCCGGGATCGTGGTGGCCAAGTCGATCCGGGTGGCGGGCGACAAGATGGACGAGGCGATCGTCGCCTACATCAAGCGCAAGTACAATTTGCTCGTCGGCGAGCGCACGGCCGAGATCATCAAGAAGACGATCGGCAACGCCTACGCCACGGACGAGGTCACCACCATGGAGATCAAGGGGCGCGACCTGGTGGCCGGCGTCCCCAAGACCCTGGTGATGAACAGCGACGAGGTGCGCGAGGCGCTCGCCGAGCCGGTCAACCAGATCGTCGACGCGGTCCGCTCGGTGCTCGAGCGGACGCCGCCCGAGCTGGCCGCCGACATCGTCGACCGCGGCGTGGTCCTCACCGGCGGCGGGTCGCAGCTGCGCAGCCTCGACGTCCTCCTGCGCGAAGAGACCGGCCTGCCGGTCATGGTCTCCGACTCCCCCGAGTGCGCCGTCGTGCTCGGCACCGGGCGCGCCTTGGACGAGCTCGGCCTGCTCCGCGAAGTCGCGTTGCAGTAAGTGGATTCAGAACTGGCGATTTCGCGGCTGAGCCGGCCACAATAGGGGCTTCATGGGTCCCGGGAAACGCCTGCGCGAGGCCGTCGTCGTGGCGGTGACGCTGCTCTTCGCGATTGTCGCGTTGCGCATGAGCGCCAAGAACCCGGGCGATCTGTCGGCGCTCGATCGCGGCATCCTCCGCCTCGTCTCGCCCGCGCAGTCGGCGATGTCGTTCGTGGCGCGCGCCATCACCGGCGTGGCGGGCCACTACGTCGAGCTGATGCACGTGCGCAGCGAGAACGAGACCCTCACCCACGAGAACCAGAAGCTGCGCGCCGAGCTGACCGAGATGCGGCGCCTCGCCGAGGAGAGCGGCCGCTACCAGCGCCTCCTCGGCCTGCGCGACGTCACGCCGGCCGAGACCATCGCCGCCCGGGTCATCGCGGTCGACGCCTCGCCCTACTTCCGGGTGGCGCGCGTCGACATCGACCACGGCGAAGGGGCGGTCCGCCACGGCATGCCGGTCCTGACCCCGGACGGCGTGGTGGGGCGCGTGAACCGCGTGTCGGGCAAGAGCTCGGACATCCTGCTGCTGGTCGATCCGCGGTCGGCCATCGACGTGGTCATCCCCCGCACCGGCGGGCGCGGCATCCTCAGGGGGAAGGCGGCCGAGAACGGCTACCGCTGCAGCATCGAGTACCTGGCGCGCGGCGAGCCGGCCAAGGAGGGCGACGCCGTGGTGACGAGCGGGCTCGGCGGCGCGTTCCCGCGCAACCTGGCGGTCGGCCACATCACGCGCGTCATCCCCGGCGCCGTCGGCCTCTATCAGGACGTGGAGGTCACGCCCGACGTCGACTTCGCTCGGCTCTCGGAGGTGCTGGTGGTGGTGGCGCCGCCGCCCGCGCCCGACTCCGACCCGGCGGCGCGGCGAATGCCGGCCCGCGGCCCAATGGTCTATAGATGATGGTGAGCCCCCGATGAGATCCGCCGTCACCCTCTTCGTCGCCTACTTGCTGCTGATCCTGCAGTCGACGGTGCTGGAGCTGGCGCCCGTGCACATGGTGACCCCCAGCCTGGGTCTGCTGGTGGTGCTGCACGTCGGGCTGTCGTCGAAGTGGACGATCTCCTCGGCCGCCGTGGTCGCCTTCGCCACCGGCTACCTGTTCGATCTCGTCTCGGGCGCGCCCCAGGGGGTGCACGCCTTCGTTTTCGTGCTGATGGCGTTGTTCGCGCGCGGGCTGACCACCCGGCTGGCGGTGCAGGGGATCGTCCTCTCGGCGGCGACGGCGTTCGTGGCCAGCCTGATCGCCTCGGCGCTGATCGTCATCGTGCGCGCCCAGGTGGCGCCCGAGGGCGGCTACGGCGGCCTGCGCCAGGCGCCGGTCGAGGCGCTCCTGACCGGCATCGTGGCGCCGATCGTCCTCGGCCTCTTCCGCCGCATCGACGGCAAGGTCGACAGCGCCCGCTCGCGCGTCGGCCTCGCGCGCGGCCCCCACAGCTTCGCCGATCCGGTGTCCCGGCGGTGATCTCCCGGAAGTAGTTGGATGGAGATCGCGGGACAGGACGCAGAGCTTCCAGAGATACGCAGGCGCTCTCGCTACTTCGCGCTGCTGGCGGTGATCGCCTTCCTGGGGATCGCGGGGCGGCTGTTCTACCTGCAGGTCATCCAGGGGGACGCGTTCTTCCGGGTCACCTCGGACAACATCGTGCACACCGACCTGCTGCCCGCCGTGCGCGGGCAGATCCGCGACCACAAGGGGAAGGTGCTGGCCACGGTCCGCCCCTCGTACAACGTCTACGTGACGCCGCGCCTCTTGACCGCCGACGGGTTCACCCGGCTGCGGGCGGTGCTGGGGATGAACGGCGACGAGGCGATCGACGTCTGGGAGCGCGTGCAGAGCGGCGTCGGCGGCGGCAGCGATCCGAAGGCCGCCGAGCGCCCGGTGCTGCTGGCCGAGGACATCTCGCGCGAGGCGATGGCCGCCATCGAGACCGGCGTCGACCTGCCGGGCGTCAAGATCGTCTCCGGCCCGCGCCGCTCGTACCCGCAGGGGGTGCTGGCCGCGCACGTGCTCGGCTACATGAACGAGATCTCGGCCGACGAGCTGCGCGCCAAGAAGGACGAGGGCTACCGCCCCGGCGACCTGATCGGCCGCACCGGGATCGAGCGGCAGTGGGACGGCTACCTGCGCGGCCGGGCCGGGTTCCAGAAGATCGTCGTCGATCGCCGCGGGCTCCCCAAGCCGGACATCCACGACATCATCGACGGGCCCGCCTCACAGCCGGCGGTGGCGGGGAACAACGTCATCCTCACCATCGACGCCGACGTGCAGCGCTTCACCGAGCGGGCCATGCGCAACGTCTCGGCGGCCGGCGTGGTGGTCATGGAGGTCGACACCGGGCGCATCCTGGCCATGGCCTCCAAGCCCAGCTTCGACCCCAACGAGATGTCGGGGCACCTGACGATCGAGGCCGAGCAGCGCCTGCTGGCCGACCGCTACCACCCGCTGCACGACAAGACGCTGGCCGAGACCTACTACCCGGGCTCGACGTTCAAGCCGGTCTCGGCGATCTCCGCGCTCGAGGACCGGCTCATCACGCCGGCCGATCAGGTCAAGTGCCGCGGGTCGTTCGAGATCGCGCGCCGGCGCTTCAAGTGCACCAAGACGCACGGGATCGTGAGCCTCTACGACGCCATCGTGCAGAGCTGCAACGTCTACTTCTACGAGCTGGGGGCGCGCCCCGGGATGATGGACCGACTGGCCAAGTACGGCTCGGATCTGGGCCTCGGGGCGCCGACCGGCCTCGGCCTCAACGGCGAGGACGGCGGCTTCCTGCCCACCGAGGAGTGGTACCGCGAGCAGAAGCTGCACAACCCCAAGGCCGAGGGCTTCCAGGTCGGGCAGGCGCTGAACGCGGTCATCGGCCAGGGGTCGACGCGGGTGACGCTGCTGCAGATGGCGCTGCTCTATTCGGCGATCGCCAACGGCGGCAAGCTCTGGCTGCCGCAGATCGTCGAGCGGGTCGAGTCGCCCGACGGGCAGACGCTGGAGGAGTTCGCGCCGCGGGTCCGGCGCGAGATCTCGGTGGCGCCCGAGACGCTGGCCATCGTCCGCCAGGCGCTGGTCGGCGTGGTGAACGAATCGAAGGGGACCGCGTTTCGCTCGCGGCTCAAGGACATCGAGGTGGCCGGGAAGACGGGGACGGCGCAGGTGCACGGGCGGCACACCGAGCTGGGCGGCTACGAGGGGGGCGACCACGCCTGGTTCGTGGGGTTCGCGCCGGCGGGGCGCCCGAAGATCGCCATCGCGGCGCTGGTCGAGCACGGCGGCCACGGCGGCGACGTCACCGCGCCCATCGTGATGGAGATCGTCCACAACTACTTCGACAACGTCGACCCCGCCGACAAGGACGCGCCCCACATCGGCCTGCCGCGACGCCACAACCACAGCGTCGAGCTGCCCGAGACGGCGGAGGGGGAGGGGGAAGCTCCATGATGCAGCCGCGTGGGGTGGGCTGGCGGCGGCTGCGCTTCCGCTTCGACTGGACCCTGACGCTGTCGGCGGCGGCGGTGACGTCGCTGGGGCTCATCAACTTGTGGAGCGCGGTCCACGAACGCCAGTCGAACCTCTTCTCGCAGCAGATCTCCTGGCTGGGGCTGGGCGTGGCCGTCTTCCTGGGCGTCGCCATGCTCGACTACCGGACGATCAGCCGCTACGCGTACATCCTGCACGGGGTGGGGATCTCGCTGCTCGTCGGGGTGCTCGTGCTCGGCAAGACGGTGGGCGGCGGGCGGCGCTGGTTCGACGTCGGTCCGTTCCACGTCCAACCGTCCGAGCTGGTGCAGCTGCTCACGGCCGTCGCGCTCGGCAAGTACCTGAACGACTCGCCGGCGCTGGAGGGGCGGACCTGGCGCCACCTGGCGATCCCGGTGGCCATCGTCAGCCTGCCGGCCTGGCTCATCGCCAAGCAGCCCGACTTCGGGACGGCGTTCCTGCTCCTGCTGGTCTTCTTCACCATCATGATGACCGCGCGGCTGAAGCTGCGGACGCTTTGGTCGATCATCGGCTTCGCCATGCTGGCGGCGGCGCCCATCTATCAACACCTCCTGCACGAGTACCAGCGCAAGCGCTTCGAGGCCTTCCTGAACCCGACCTCCGAGGGGGCGTACCAGACGCGGCAGGCGCTGAACGCCATCGGGTCGGGGCGGTTCCTGGGCAAGGGGTTCATGCACGGCACGCAGATCCGCCTGCGTCACTTCCCGGCGCTCTGGACCGACTTCCCCTTCGCCGTCTGGGCCGAGGAGTGGGGCTTCGTCGGCTGCTTCGTTCTACTGCTCGCCTACCTGGTCCTGATCCTCTGGATCCTCAAGGTCGCCGGCGACGCGCGCGACAGGTTCGGCGCCACCGTCTGCGTCGGCGTCGCGGCGATGTTGTTCTGGCACGTGGCCATCAACGTCGGGATGGTCAGCGGCATCCTTCCCGTCGTCGGCGTCACCCTGCCGATGGTCAGCTACGGCGGGTCGAGCATCCTGACGATCGCCGCGGCGCTGGGGCTGGTCATGAACGTCAGCGTGCGCCGGTTCTCGTACTAGCGCAGGGCGCCGACCTCCCGCTTTGCGGGAGAGGTTAAAAGTCGAGCGGGAGGAGCTTTGGGCTCCTCCCGCTCATATGAACCAACCGCCTCGGCCGGTCGAAAAGAATTCTTGGCCCCTACTTTCGTAAGGGGGGAGCCACTGGATTGACCGCATCGGGCTTCCCGACTCGCGGGCGTGCACATCCATCGGTCAGTGGCGGCTCCCTGGTGCGTTCTTGTAGGGAAAAGAATCTCTCTTCGTGTCGTACCGCGCAGAAGGTTCGCAATCAGCATGGGCGTTCGGATCGAAGGGGTCAAGCGCGATCGCGACCGACGACGGACGCGTCGCGCGATGGACAACGCTCGGGCTCGGACGGAGACTCCTGGCGATGAAGATGCAACGCCCGCGCCGCGTGAAGTTCGCTCTGAGCACGGTCGCCGCCGGGCTGTCGGCTCTGGCGTTCGGACCCGCCGCGCAGGCTCAGATCGCCGCGGCGACGGCCGCCGCCGAGGCGCCTTCCGCCGCGCCGGTCCAGGCGCTGCCGGTGGCCGCCGCCGCCGGCGAGCCTCCGCCCGGCATCGAGCCTCAACCTGCGTATCCTTATGGCCCGCCGCCCGAGTACGCGCCGCCGCCCCCGCCGCAGTACGCGCCGCCGCCCCCGCAGTATGACTACGGCGCTCCGTACTACCGTTACGACGCCCCGTACGCGCCGTACTACCGCCCCTACCGCCACCGTTATCGGGGGATGCCCTATGCGTACCCGGCGAACGCGCCGGCGGAGTCGATGGCCGGTTTCCACACGCACGACGGTTTCTTCATGCGGGTGCAGCTCGGCATCGCCGCCACCGGCTTCTCGTCGACGACCGCGGGGACCAAGACCAACTACTCCGGCGGCGGCTCGTCGGCCGGCATCGCGATCGGCGGCACCATCGCCCGCGACCTGATCCTCTACGCGACGGTGTTCGGCACCTCCACCGCGAACCCCGACTACCAGCTCGCCGGCGCCAGCATGCCGACGGTGGTCGGCAGCATCGACGTCGCCGCCCTCGGGCCGGGGCTGGCCTATTACTTCGAGCAGACGAACATCTACGTCTCGGCGGCGTTCGGCCTGGCCGGGTTCGAGATGCACGGCGCGAATGCCCCGCGCTCGAAGATCGACTGGTCGCGGTCGGGGACGGCCCTCCAGCTGATGGTCGGCAAGGAGTGGTGGGTCTCGCGCGACTGGGGGCTCGGCATCGCCGCCGAGCTGTTCGCCGCGTCGCTGAAGGACGACCTCACGCCCGGCCTGACCTGGTCGGCGGGTGCCGGCTCGATCCTCTTCTCGGCGACGTACAACTGACGTCGGGCGGCGCGCACCCGGGTCGACGATGCTGGCCGGTCACCTGCGGCGCCCGCGCGCGCGGAGCCGGGCCTTGCCCCTCCGCCTCGTGCGGGCGATCTGGACCCTGCCCACGAACCTGCTCGGCCACCTGGCGGGCCTGCTGGTCAGCGGACGCCGGCCGCGGCGGGTCGGCGGAGCGGCCGCGGTCGGCTGGCTCTACCCGATCCGTCCCGGCCTGGGGCTCGACTGGGTCGGCGCCGTCACGCTGGGGCACGCCATCCTTTACCGCCCCGGCGTGCTCGGCGGACCCAGCCTCGGCGCGCGGCTCACGCTGGCGCACGAGCTGGCACACACCCGCCAGCACGATCGGCTGGGGCCGCTGTACCTTCCGCTGCACATCCTGTCGCAGGCGATGAGCGCGCTCCTGACGCGCGGCAAGCCGGTGGCGGTGAGCCGGGTGCACGATCTCAACCTGCTCGAGCAGACGCTCATCGCCATCTCCGCGAGCGCGCCGCGCGCCCCGGGCGCGTCCGACGCCGAGGTGGCCGAGGTGCTGGCCGCGTTCGGCGTGTAGCCCGGGAAGCCGGCAGACTAGAAGGGCTGGAGCTGCAGGCGGAAGATCTGGCCGCTCGTGGTGCCGCATGGCTGGAGCACCACGCCCGGAGCGCCGCCGCCCGTGGCCGTGGCCAGGCCCAGGCAGAGGCCGGCGCTGCCCGCAGGCTGGAAGGTCACGTCGGTCGCCACGCCGTCGCTGCTCGCGCCCTGGACGAAGCGCTGAGCGGCGACGTCGGCGCACGGGCGTTGGACGAGGGGCGTGCCGGCGCCCCCGGCGTCCGCCTCGAGGCAGAGCCAGGTGGCGTCGTTGAAGATCTGGACGGCGCCCCCCGCGCCGGTCACCAGGCGGAAGCGGGCGCGCCCGTCGGTCGTGCAGGCGCCGCCGACGATCGGGCCGGCGTCGTCGATGGCCGTGCCGGGGATGCGCAGGCACTGGTTGGTGGCCAGCGCGACCACCGTGTAGACCGGGGCGTCGAGATCCGGCGGGAGCGGCGGCGCCGACGCCGGCGGCGCGCCGCAGGTCGCCGGTCGCCCGGCGAGACCGAGGTAGCGCCCGCCCGCCAGGTGGCCGCACCAGGCGCTTTGGTCGGCGGGGTCGCGCTCGACGCGCGAGTCGGTGTCGGCGAAGGCGCCCAACGTCCAGTTCTCGCCGTAGACCCAGTCTCCCGTCCACTTCATGTTGATGTACGTGAGGCCGCGCATCGAGGCGTCCGCCTCGATCACCGCGTAGAGGCGCCCCAGGTAGTCGGCGAAGGTGGCCGGGGCGTCGTCGGCCGTGTTCTGCACCGCCGACTCGGCGACCAGGACCGGCTTGCCGGTCGCGTGCGCCCAGGCGAGGTCGCCCGCCAGGTTGGCGTCCAGCGCCTGTGAGGGCGGGCAGTTGACCGTCACCATCGTCCCGTCGCTGGCCGGCAGGCAGACGTCGTGGTTGAAGATGGAGAAGCCGATCCAGTCGGTGTTGGCCGGGCCGGGGTACATCCGCTGGGCCCAGCCCCGGGTCGGGTGGAACACGAACTGCACGTTCCCCGCGCCGTCGCCGGCGCGGATGCGCGCCGCCAGGTAGTCGAAGGCGGCGGTGTAGGGGGCGCAGTCGCCCGCGCGCGTGCAGAACAGGTCCGGGCTCACCTCGTAGTCCAGGCGCACCAGAAAACGCAGCGTCGGGCGCGCGGCCAGCGCGGCGGCGAAGGCGTCGATGGCGGCGTCGTAGCGTCCGGCCACGATGTCCAGCTCGGGCAGGACCGGGGCCTGGTCGTCGCCCGGCGCGCAGCAGTTCTGCGCGCAGCCGGCGGAGAGATCGCAGTAGCCGGCGCCGACGCGGTCGTCTTTCCAGCTGAGCCCCACCTCGACGTACGAGCCGGGGTAGTCGCGGGCGAGGTACGCCACCAGCGCCTCGTGCTCCCAGTTGAGCAGCTGGCCGGTGTAGAGCTCGGCGTAGACCGACCCGCCGGCGGGGACGCTCCCGGTCGTGGCCACGTACTCGGCGTGGGGCCGCCGGCCCGATTGGCCGATGAGCAGCAACGTCCGACCCGTCGGCGGCGTCGGCCCGAGCGGCGCGCCGCGGTCCCCGGCCGAGGCGTCGGCCGAGGCGTCGGCGAGGGTCGCGCCGCCGCGGCCGCCGCCGGTCGCGCCCCCGTCGGTTCGGCCGCCGCCGCCGGCCTGTCCACCGCCGCTGGGCTGGCCGCCTCCGGCTGCCGGCCCCGCCCCGCCGCCGCCCGCCGCGGCCACCGCGCCGTCCGGCAGACGCGCCCGCTCGCTGGCGGGGACGGCGCACCCGAGCAGCACCGCCAGCGCGCCCGCGGTCGCGGCGAGAGCGGCGCGCCTCATGGCAGCGGGAGCCACGCCTCGGTCAGCGGGTGGCTCCAGGACGAGGCGATGGCGTGCAGCCGGCCGTCTTCCAGCCGGAAGCCGCCCCAGTAGAGGACGTCGAGATCGTCGGCGCTCGACCAGTGGCGGCGGATCTCGAACGTCGTGTCGCCGCGCTTGTTCAGGCTCTCGTCGAGCGCCCGCAGCTCGAAGGCGCCGGTCTCCACGCCGGAGCTCGGCTGCAGGTAGAGGTGATAGAAGCTGACCAGCGGCGCGTTGCCCTCGAAGCCGAGGTAGGGGCAGCCCATCCCCGTGCCGCCGTCGATCGCCGTGTCGGCCACCACGGTCCGGTGCGGGAAGGTCAGCCCGCCGTCGTCGGACGAGAGCAGCACCACTTGAGACGACGGCGCGCCGAGCGACTCGATCGACATGAAGTACTGTCCCGCGCCGTTCGGCATCACCACCGGCATCCCGTCGCGGCGGTCGCCCGGACACGCGCCCACGGCGACGCTGGCGGTCACGCGCCGTTGCTGAAGGTCGTAGCTCAGCACGCGGATCAGCTGGTTGCACTGGCCGTCGGCGATCTCGGGCGGCGTGTCGTCCGAGTAGGCGACGTGGAAGCCGTCGGCGGCGTCGGCGTAGACGAACGGCTCCCAGAACCCGTCGTTGCTCGCGTTCGGCAGGCAGAGGTCGAAGACGTCTTCGAAGCCGGCCGCGCCCGTCACGTCGGTGAACGTCGGCGCCGCGCTCTCGAAGTTGGCGCTGACCTTCATCCGGATGGTCCAGCGCCGCCCGGCCGCGCCCGCTGATGTCGTGCAGCCGCCGTTGCCGGTGATGACGTGGTACGGGATGTAGAGCTTGCCCCCGACCAGCGCCATCTCGCCGTTGTCGAGGCGCGAGAATCCGCACAGGCGCTCGAGCTGAAACGACTGGACGTTCCGCCCGTCGCGCGTCCGCAGAAGGTTCAGCTCGGGGCAACCGGTCTGTCCGCCCGGGCGAAAGCCTCCGCTGGGCGTGGCGAACAGCGTGAAGTGCGTCCCCGCCGGCGTCTCCAGGACCCGCGGGTACGAGGCGATCGCGTAGTCGGACCGGTCGGGCAGCCGCCGCTTCGTATAGGTGAGCCCGGGGACGGCGCAGGTGTCGGCGTCGAAGGTGAGCCCGCCCGAGAACACCAGATCGGCGCCGGGGTTGGCGCGGCAGGTCTCGGCGAAGAAGAGATCCTGGTGGGCCGCGAAAGGCAGGGTGAGGGCCGCCTGACCGGCGTAGGCGGCCTGGGCGACGTCGCGGGCGCCCGGGACGGTCCATTGTCCGTTGGCCGCGGAGTCGACCTCGAACGACGCGACGCTGGCCAGGGGGACGGTGGCGGTCGAGCCCGTGGGGCAGGTGCCGTCGAACAGCCAGGCGGTGCGGTCGGCCAGCACGCCCGCGCCGACGCAGTTGTCGACGGTGGCGCCGCCGGCGAGGTGCAGGTGCAGCGCGTAGGTGGCGGCCGGGAGGCGCGGCCAGCGCAGCAGCACCTTGCCGTCGCGGGCCGTCGCGGAGTCGGGGAAGTCGGGGAACAGGATCTGCGGCCCGCCGCCGTAGTCGACCGTCACGCACTCGGCGTTGGCGGCGTTCCAGGCCGTCGAGCCGGCGGCCGGTACCGACGCGCAGAGGCGGAAGACGGCGGGCGCCGTGATGTCGGCGCCGGTCGTCGTGCAGTGGCCGTCGAAGCGATAGGAGAGCCGATCGGCGAGGACGTCGGGACCGACACAAGGGGCGACGAAGGCCTGTCCCGACGGCTGGACGTCGAGCGAGAAGATGGCGTTCGTGCGGGGCGCCCAGCTCAGCTCCTGCAGCTCGGTCGCCAGCGCGGGGCCGGCCGCGGCGTCTCCGGCGTCGGCGCTGCCGCCCGCGCCCGCCGTGCCGCCGGCGCCGCCCGCGTCGGCCGGGCGGGCGTCGCGCGGCGCGAGATCGGGCGAGCGGCGGTCGGCGGGCACGTCGCGTCCGGCGTCGCGCGCCGCGAGATCGGCGCCGCGCCGATCGCCGGGAGCGTCGCGCCGCGCGTCGGCCGCGCGCGCCGCGTCCTGGGCCGCGCTCGCGTCGCGGGGCGCGCCGTCCGGCCGTTCACCGCCGGCGCGGGTACACGCGCCCGACGATCAGCGCCGACGACACCCAGACCGAAAGCCGGCGCGACGACATGACGCGACTCTAGCATATGCGGAAACGTTTCCAGAAAAAATTGTTGACGATGGCAAATTACGGCGAATATCGAAGCATTGCGCGCCGGAGCGAGCCGCAATCGTTTCCGGCTCGGCGCGCAATGACCATCACGGGCGTACGTCACCACGACGCGCGCGACCGGCCGAGCGCGCGCGGCCATGGCGGGCAGGCAGCGCGCCGCGGTCGGTGACGCCGCGGCCCGGGGACCGCGGGGCGAGGCTAGGTGACGGGGCCCTTGGGCGGGCCGGCCGGGACGAAGTCGCCCGAGGGCGGGGTCTGCGGCTTCTCGGCCACCTTCTCGCGCCAGAAGGCGCCCACGCCGCCCTGGACCGCCTTCGAGGCCGTCCCGCGCGACATCAGCTCTTCTTTGTCGAGGATGGCGTCGGCGCGCTTGTAGGTCGGCTTGGCGTGATCGAGCGTGTCCATGCGGATGGCGTCACACGGGCAGGCCTCGGCGCACAGCCCGCAGACGACGCAGCGGAGCTCGTCAATCTCGAAGATCTTGGGGCGCTTCTCGATGCGGCCGTCGGGCGCCTCTTCGGGGACGATGG
>Ga0070734_10003116_pt1 | contig 18179 bp, 11 predicted proteins | sample Coa_R1_8_FD_66444 | JGI IMG/M metagenome (GOLD analysis project Ga0070734, IMG submission 66444) | Surface soil microbial communities from Centralia Pennsylvania, which are recovering from an underground coalmine fire - Coalmine... | ecosystem: Environmental > Terrestrial > Soil > Unclassified ... | reverse complement strand
CCGTGCGATACTGCGGACTGATCGTGGAACGTTATCCCGACTGCATGGCGGCCTGGCACAACCTTCGATTTGCCAGCGGGCGCGTCATGAGCGAGCGCACAGCGGATAACGGCGGCGGCTCGGGGTGGACCAAGAGATAATGCCCAGGCTACGCGTTCGGGTGGAGTTGAACCGCGGCGGAGTGGGAATCCCGTTGCACAAACTCTCGAGCGTGGTCGGCGAGGCGCAGAAATTCTTCCAAATGCTGGCCGAAGACGTCCGCATTGAGAAAAGCGGCGGCGAGTGGCTGGCCTTCGATTTGGACAATGGATCACTCAACTTCACCGCCGAATACGTCGGCCCCGTATCGGCGGAGCAGGTACGCGCCTTCTATGCCGCCTTCGACGGCGTGACGTCGTTGAGGCGGGCGACCATCTCCCAGTTCACTCGCATCACGGAGGCAATCGGAGAAGACGAGTTGATCGGCTTCGGCCTGTATCAATCCGACCAGGAAGCCGAGCCGGGCGAATGGCGATGCCTGTCCCGGCGGGACGCGCTGCGTATTTCCGACGAGATTCGAATGTTGCAAGGAGTCGCCGGAGAGCCGGAACTGGAGACTCATCTTCGGGCCGTGATCGATTCCGTTCGCGGCGCGCAGCTTTTCAAGCAGCGTCACGACCGCGGCGCGGCTGCCGCCGAACAAACCAAATGGTCGAGTTTCGTCCGCTCGGTGGAGACCAATCTCGTCAACCGAATCAGCCGCCTTGAGGATCAGGTGGAAAGCCACTCCCTGATGATTCAGGACCTCAGCGTAGCGTCATCCGCCAGCCAGGACAGCGTTAGGAACCTGCTCTCCTCTGTGGAAAAATTCTGTGGGGAGGCTACACAGCGGATCGAGCAGCTTACGCCGTCGCAAGCCCAGCCGCCGCCGTATCAGATCGTTCCTCCCGCTTCGCCGGGCGAGAACAAGCGGCGGCGATGGCAAACTGTCGCGCTCGTCATAATTGCCTGCGTCGGGCTTGCTTCCATCGTCTTCCAGCTTTGGCTGTCCAAGCAGCCGGGCCATGCCGACCGGGAAGCACTCGCGGCGAGTAGCCCCACAACAGAGGCGAGCAAATCCGCCGGCCAGGGAAAGGCATCTTCCTCGGATCCTGTCCAACCGGCAAATCCCGGAGAGGCCCCTTCTGCGTTGACCAAGCCGAAGGCTTTCACCAACCCGCGCGATCATCGACAAGATGATGGCGCATCAAGCGGGTCCGATAGAGCCACTCTCGAAACATCCCCGGAACTGTCCGCGGAACCCGTCATGCAGATCTCCATGGAAGCACGCGCACCCGCGTGGGTGAGCGTGACCGATCATGATGGCAGGACGCTTCTGGCCCGGACACTTCAACTGAATGAGGCGCACACGCTCGCGCTCGGGAATGGGGCTACGCTCCGCACCGGGAACGCCGGGGCATTGGAGCTTCGTGTCAATGGCAAAGAGGTCGGACCGCTTGGTCCGGCCGGCAAAGTTCGCGAGATCGAATTTAACGAAGGCACTTTTCGAATTCACGCACCCACTTCGGGGGCGGATCGAAGCGCCTCTACCAGATGAAGAATGAAACGGGGCCGGTGATTCCAATGCTGGACTCTCAGTCGAATGTAGTCAAAGCTTCCATGACGAGCAATGCCTTCCCTCACGAGACGCAGGAACGCGAACAACAAGCGGAATTTGAGTTCTCTGTAACGTGGGTCTCGGTTTTCCCGGCCTCGGCCGCTGCCAAGCGTGGCGACCTGGTCCCGCGTCCGCGAGTGCCCACGCTAGTCGCAAGTTCGAAGAGTACGTGGCCCGCCGAGGACTGGCGAAATTTCTTGGCGCCGGCCGCGGAAGCAGAGCGCATCCTGACGGCGTCGAACGCCCCGAGGCCACCGCATGCGCCTGCCGTCGAAGAGACGTCGATAGCCAAACCGGGGTGGGAGCAGCTTCCGTCGTTCGCGAGACCGGAGGCAGAATCCAAACCAAAAGTTTCTTGGGAGATGGTTGTCCCCAAGATGGTTCGATCGGAACCGAAATTCAAGGCAGCCCTGCCCGACGCCCAGGAGACGCCGGCCAGCCCGGAGACTCGGAAGTCTACACCGGTACGAAATCCGCTTTGGTACAGCTTGCCGATTATCGCGGGCACGATTTTCATCTCGTTGTTATTGCACCGATGGATGCCGGCGTCAAAACCCACAGCACCAGCGCTGACCGCCGCCCCGCTCAAATTAAACGCGGAGGTGCAGCCCAACGGATTGGTGGACATTAAGTGGAACGCCGGCAGCGCGGTAGTCACTCGGGCCCAGCAAGGCCGCCTGATCATCAATGAGCAAGACCAGCAGCCGCGGATTTTGCCTTTGGGACGCGAACAACTGAAGAGTGGGCATCTGCAGTTCCAGCCCCTCGGATCCCGCGTAGGTTACCAACTGGAAGTGACTGACGACTCCGGCACCACGACGAAGGAATCCGTGCTGACCCAATCGTCCAGCGTTCCGGTTGCGCCGCCGGCACGGGAACCAGTCGCCGTCGCGTCCGGGTCAGGTCCCACGGCGAAGATCCCCAGCGCCAATAAAGTGAAGGCAGCAAGCACGGATGAGGAGAAGACCGAACCTTCACAAATCACCCGCTCGCTCGTGCCGCAAAAGAGCCCCGAACCTGCCGCTTCAGTGCCGCCGCCATCTGCACCTGCACCTCCACCTCAAAGCAGTCCTTCCGCAGCACAAACGACCGTCGCGGACCAAACCAGCGTAGTCTCGAAGCAACCCGAATTGCCGTTGACACGCGCCTCCGCCGAACTTCCAACGCGGGTGCCGGAACCGGCGCCACAGACTACAATCCCGGCGGCGAAGGCCGCGCCTCAAGCCGCGCCAGTCGTGGTTGGCGGCAACGTCCAGATGGCCAAGTTAATCAAGAAAGTTCTGCCGGCCTATCCGTTGGGGGCGCGGAGCGCCAGCGTGGAAGGAACGGTCGAGTTCACCGCGATGATTGCCAAGGATGGAACCATCCGATCGCTGAAGCTGTTGAAGGGACCGCCGCTGTTAGTCAAAGCTGCCCAGGAGGCCGTGCAGAAATGGGTCTATCAGCCGACCTTGCTCAACGGCCAGCCGGTAGAAGTCGTGACTCAAATCGACGTCAATTTCAAGCTGCAACGCTAGCCTGGAAAATCAAACTCAGCCGATAGGTCAACGATCGTCCCCAGGCAGCGAGGAAGCTGTTGGAAGGTCGATGTTGGACATGTTCGCCCACCCTCGCTCGTAGGGTGGCGAAGAGTTGTGATACAAACGATGCTGGAGCGTCCATGAAAATCACGACGTTATGCCTCGCGCTGCTCTCTGCCGGCGCGCTCTATTGCCAGCCGAATCCTTATCGCCGCCTCGATCAATGGGCGCAACTCCCGGCAGGCAGAAAACTGGGATCGGCCAGCGCGATCGATATCGACCGCAAGACCGGGAACATTTGGGTCGCAGATCGTTGTGGCGCCGCGACCTGCGGCGGCAGCACCTTGGATCCTATTTTCGAATTTGACCCGTCCGGCAAGCTGCTGAAAAATTTCGGCGGCGGAATGTTCGTGACGCCGCACGGCATGTGCGTCGACAAGGACGGAAATATTTGGATCGTCGACCAGGCAATCAAAGATGGGAAAGGCTTCCAGGTTTTCAAATTGAACCAGGACGGCAAGGTTCTGCTCACGCTCGGCAAGGCCGGTGTGGCCGGATCCGGAAACGATGCCTTCAACAGCCCGTCTGACGTAATTGTCGCTCCGAATGGCGATATCTTCGTCGCCGACGGACACGGTGGGGACACCAACGCCCGCATCGTTAAATTTTCCGCCGACGGCAAGTTCATCAAGACCTGGGGAAAGAAGGGCAGCGGCCCGGGTGAATTCGACACTCCCCACGCGCTGGCCTTCGATTCCAAAGGACGGTTGTTCGTGGGTGACCGCAGCAACAACCGGCTCCAAATCTTCGATCAGGACGGCAACTTCATCGAAGAATGGAAGCAATACGGCGCGCCGAGCGGTATTTTCATCGACTCTAAAGACACCATTTATGTGACCGATTCGCAGTCCAATGCGAAAAACAATCCGGGCTTTAAGCGCGGCATCCGCGTAGGCAAGGTGAAGGACGGCAAGAATGGCAAGCTGCTCGCGTTCATTCCAGATACTTTGCCGAACCCGGAGAGCGACGAACACTACCCCAACAATCCCGCATTCGCTATGTCGACAACCAGCGGGGCCGAAGGCTTGGCGGTCGATAAGAAGGGCAATATCTACGCCGCGGAAGTCGGCGCTCAAAAGCTCACAAAGTACGTTCCCACGAAGCCTTAAGCACTCCTGCCCTCTGGCACAGGCGTCGTCAGGTCAGTCGCGACGGTTCGGGATTAGACAGATCAACCAGGCAGAATTTGAGGAGTTCGCCGATGAAAAAGATGTTGTCGGTTCTTGCGCTTTCTATCTGTTTCGGAAGCGCGTTACTCGGCCAATCGTTTCCCGGTACCTGGCAGGGCGCCCTGAAAGTGCCGCAGGCTCCGAACGGAGAATTGCGCATCGTCATGAAGATCTCAACGACAGCGGGCGACAAGCTCGCCGTCGACTTCTACAGCATCGACCAGCGAACTCCCGCAATTCCAGCCACAACCGTCGCGGCCAACGGCAGCGCGTTCAAGATCACCATTGATCGACTGAATGGCGTCTATGAGGGCAGAATGAGCGCCGATGCCAAAACAATCAATGGCACCTGGACCCAGCAGGGCAGTCCGTTACCGCTCAATCTGACACGCGCAACTCCGGAGACGGCCTGGACGATCCCCGAGCCCCCACCTCCTCCAAAGATGATGGACGCGGATGCGAAACCTGAGTTCGAAGTCGCCACCGTCAAGCCATCGGATCCGAACCGTCCCGGCTGGGGGATTACGGTAAATCAAAGCGGCGTATTCCACACCCTGAACACTACCCTCAACGACCTGATCAAGTTCGCTTATGACATGCATCCGAAGCAGGTAGTCGGTGCGCCCGCCTGGGCCGACACCGATAAATTTGATATCGAGGCCAAACCCGACAAGCCCGGCATGCCGAGCGTGAACCAGATGAAGGTAATGCTGCAGAAGTTGCTCGCAGAGCGCTTCTCTCTCGCATCCCACAAGGACAAGAAAGAGTTGTCTGCATACGCAATTACTGTGGCGAAGACGGGTGTGAAGATCAAGAAAGAAGAAAACTCCACGATTCCGGTCCCCGGTTTTGGCGGGCAACCACAACGCGGATTCAACGTACGAAACGCCACGCTGGCGGAATTTGCCAGTGTAATGCAGGCTCAGTTCATGGATCTGCCGGTAATCGATCAGACGGGGCTCGGCGATACCCGCTACACGTTCATGGTCAAGTTCACACCCGATCCTGGAATGCGGCCTTTCGGCGGCGCCGCTCCTCCGCCTCAGGCGCAACCCGCTACGCCCGATCCCGACGCGCCCCCCGACCTGTTCAGTGCGATGGAACAACAACTGGGACTGCGCATGCAAAAAACCAAGGCGCCGGTCGAGGTGTTGGTCATCGACAAAATCGAAAAGCCCACTTCGAATTGAGGCGTTCAACCGGCCCTGCTGCCGGCGCGATTCAGAGCTATTCAGCCTTCATACACTGTACCGGGTCCACCGCCGACGCTCTCCTGGCAGGCATGTAGCAGGCGGCGAGTGTGGCAGCCAGCAACAGGACGGGCGCTGCCCCAAAGGTCGTTGGGTCCATCGGAGCCACGCCGAACAGCAGTGCTTTCATCACGCGCGTCAGGGCTGCCGCCGCGCCCACACCAATCGTAATCCCCGTTGCACAAAGGCCCAGCCCGTATTGAACAAACATCTTCCGGACGTCGGCAGGCCGCGCGCCCAGCGCCAGACGGATGCCGATCTCGCGCGTTCGTTGCGATACGGCGTACGCGATTACGCCGTAGATTCCGATCAACCCTAGCAGCAGAGCCATCGCGCCGGCGATGGCCAACATCACCAGAGTGAACGATGTGCGCGCCATAGAGCGGTCTACGGTCTCGCGCATCGTTTCCGGATTGGCGACGGCCAGGGCCGCGTTCGCCGACGATACGGCCCGGCGGATTTCACTTAAGAGGGTCTCTGTTCCCGCCCGATTCGTCCGAACCGAAAACGCCACCGCCCTGGTGGTCGCCATGACATGCGCATAGTGAAGGAGACCGAAGACAGGCCAGTAGACCACCGCCGGCGCCGGTTCCTGAGCGCCGCTGTACCGCACATCCTCGACCACGCCCAAGACCTCGCGCCAGACATCGATATCGTTGGCACGGACGCGTTTGCCAACCGCCGCCTGAGCCGACCCCCACAGCTCACGAGCCAGGTTTTCGGAAACGAGCACGCACTTTCGGCCGCCGTAGATGTCGGTCCACGTAAGGTCACGTCCGGCTTTGATCTTGGTGCCGAGCGAGCCGAACAATCCGGGCGACACGTTCAGATACAGGCGCATGGGCGGAACACTCCCCTGTGCGTAACTCTGGCCTTCCTTGAGGATTCCGTCCCAATTGGGAGGCGCGCCATCCATCGGCAACGCGCTCCCAAATCCCACCGAGATCACTCCAGGGATCGCAGCCACCTTGTCGGCGATTGACTGCTCCGTTCGCGTTGCGTCTTCGTCTTTCGGGATCAGTGTTTGCGGCAAAACTACACGAAAGGTCTGCACCGCTTCAGGCCGTTCGAAGCCTGGGCGAACGCTGCGCATTTCCTGAAACGTTCGAATCATCAGTCCGGACGAGATCAGAAGCACGACGGCGAGAGACACCTGTACGACCACCAGGATGTTCCTGGTTCGATGGCGATCCCGGCTGTGGCTCATCGTTCGTCCGCCATCTCGAACGGTCAGAGAAACGCGCGGACCCGCGTAGCGCCACGCCGGGATCAGGCCGAAGAACAGGCCGGACACAATCGACACGATCGCGGTGAAAGCCAGGGCGTGTAAGTCGAGTCCGATCTCGCTCAAGCGCGGAAGGTTCGAAGGTGCATGGCGCACCAGCAGTCGAAGTCCGCCATACGCAATGCCGAGGCCCAGCGCTCCGCCTGCTGCGCCCAATACAAGGCTTTCGATCAGAAGCTGGCGGACAATCCGGGTCCAACCCGCACCCAGTGCCGCTCGCACTGCCAGTTCCGATTGCCGCGAATCCACGCGCACCAGCAGAAGATTCGCGATATTGGCGCACGCAATCAGCATCACGATCGCGAGCGTGCCCATCACTACCCACAGTACGCTCCTGACGTTCCCCACGACGCTCTCCCGCAACGGCCGGATGTTCGGGCCGATCCGCCAGGAAGATAGAAAGAGCTTCTCTGCAAAGCCGCCGTCGCCCGCAGCGCCCCCTGGAGTGGAAGCCCACGACCGCGCCCAAATGGGAAGCAGCCGCGCAATATCCGCGTTGGCCTGATGGATCGAAATGCCAGGCTTCAGCCGGGCGAGCGATGTCAGGGAGAACCCCTCCAGAATTGCCTGCCGGCGGTCCAATTGTAAAGGAAGGATGAGATCGGCACGCGTGTCAGCGATGCTGAAGCTGGCCGGCATGACGCCGATAATCTCGCGAGGACGCGCGTCGACGAGAATCTTCCGGCCGATCGCCGACCGATCTCCGCCAAATCGCCGCTGCCAGTAGCCATAGCTCAGCAGTGCCGTGCCATTCGCGCCAGGGACCTGATCTGCTCCCGTAAGCGGCCGTCCGGCCTCCGGCTGCACGGCGAGCGTCTGAAGCAATCCATCGCTGATGAGGTTTGCGGACACCTGTTCGGGCTCGCCCAGTCCGGTTACGGTGACAGCGCGGGAGGTCCAGACGCCCATCGATTGAAACGAACGATTCTGTTCCGTGTAAGTGAAATACATCGAGGTGGAAAGCCCCAGGCCCCGACTGCTGATGACGCCACCCGCGCCCGGGGCAACCTGTGCGAGATCCACCAGTTCTTCGGCGCGCGGAAATGGGAGAGGCTTCAATAGGACGCTATTGACAACGCTGAATACTGCCGTGTTTGCGCCGATTCCCAGCGCCAGCGTCAACAGGGCAACGGCGGTGAAGGATGGATGGCTGCGCAACCCGCGCAACGCGTAGCGCACGTCCATCGAAATCGAGTCGAGCCACTCGATACCGTTCATGCGATAAATTTCCTCCCGGCGCCCCGTAAGATTGCCCACTTGCCGCAGGGCGGCCGAGCGAGCCTCCTGTGGTGTCAGGCCCTGCGCCAGGAAGGAATCGGTCAACATCTGAACGTGCGATTCCATTTCCTCGCGCCACCCTTCATCTTCGTGATCGCGCCGCAGAAGGTTCCGCCAGAACATGGTCAGGACGTCCGCATGACCAACTGAATTGCGCGGACCATCTTGTTAAACGCGCTCGACTCGGCATCCAGCTGTTTCTTCCCCGCGGCGGTCAGCCGGTAGAAACGAGCCTTCCTGTTGTTCTCCGTGACTCCCCATTCGGCCTTAACCCAGCCTTTCAGTAACATCCGATTCAACGCCGGGTAGAGCGAGCCGTCCTCGATTTTAAGATCGCCCTTGGACCAGTCCTGAATGTGTTTTGCAATCGCGTAGCCATGCGCCGGACCCTGGTTAAGAGTCCTGAGGACCATCATGTATAAGGTTCCCGGCAGGAGGTCCGGGTTCTGAGAGTGTATGCCCAAGTATAGAATACCTTTCTGAACTACGTATAGCTCAAGAAGGAAACGAGGTCAAGTCCGCTCCAGACAGCCCCGAGAAGGTTGTCGGCGGTTCAGAATTGAGGGTCGGGCTTGGTCCGTTACTTTTGACCGCTGCGAGGGTAACCTTGCCAGAGGTATTCAAGCGCCTCTGGCAGCGTCTGCTGTTTCACGGTCCGATCGGTGTGGCCGGCGTTGCGCGCGAAGATGAACTGGTAGTGATAGCCTTTGTCGGCCAGGACTTTGGCCATTCGCTCATTGGCGACCACCCAGTCGTGCATGTCGTCGCGCATGACGTTCGGATTCAGGAGGTCTCGATCGCCTACCTCCATCCAGATGCGAAGAGGCTTGCGCGGCGAGTTCGGAATCAGATGTTCGTGGTACTCCCAGGCGCCGTGCGGACTCTCGGGATTGGGCGGCCACTGCTGGTTCACGTACGTGCCCGAGTAAGTGAGGACGCGATGGTACAGCTCAGGATGATACCAGGCCATGCTCAGCGCGCACGATCCGCCTGAGCTTCCCCCCATGGCCGCGCGAGCCTCCGGATCCCTGGACAGCTTCACGTTGAACTGCTTCTCGACGAGAGGCAGCACCTCTTTTTCGACGAACTCGGCGTAACGGCCGGACATCGTGTCGTACTCCAGGCCCCGCTCACTTCCTTGAGCGTCACCGCTGCCGTTGCCGATGGAAATGGCGATCATCACCGGCACGCGGCCCTGCGCGATTAAATTGTCGAGCGCGGTAAACAACAGCTGATCAGGTCCGTCCGCACCAACGATGAACGGCGCCGCCGTTCCCGCAACATATTGCTTGGGAACGTAGACGGCCACTTTGCGCGAGTAAGGAGCGGAGTGGCTGGTGGTGACGACCAACTTTGCCGGGTCGCTCGAGTCCGGCGTTCCGAACGTGTTGGGCTCGCGCGCGATGCCGGGATAAATCTTGCTGTCGGCCGACTCCATGACGAAGTTGTACACGGCGCCCTGCGGCACGCCTTCCCGCACGCTCATCTCCGGGGCAGGGTTGTGAGTGGGGCCAATGATGAAATTCCCGTCGGCATTCGCCGGGGGGATGGAGCCGTCCGGTAATTCTTTCGCGCTGACATAGCCGGGCGTATTGGGATCGCGGGTCGGCGGAGTGGGGCGGGTTTGGCACGCGGCCGACGCGGCCAGGGCACTCATCCAGAACACCAAGCTCAGGGTACGAGTCATTCGGGTTTAGGTTGCAGGAACTTCTAGAGGCGCTCCAGCCGCTCGCTGGCGTCGCCGAACTGGTCCAGCTTCAGACCGAAACGATCCATGAGCGAGAGGTACAGGCCGCACATTTTGCGCTTATCCTCACTCTCGTTCAGGTAATTCAGGGTGCGGCCGGTTTCGAGCGTGCCCCCCAGCCCGCCGGCGAGCACCAGGGGAAGCCTGAAGTTATCGTGCTTGCGGCCGATCCAGAGGTTCGAAAGGAACATGAGGCAGGTATTGTCGAGTACCGTGCCGTTTCCTTCTTTCATGCTGTCGAGCTTGGATGCCAGGTAGGCAAACTGACTCACATGAAAACGGGCGATACGTTCGTAGCCGTCCGAGTTGTTGTTATGCGATGCCGCGTGGTGCCCTTCCTTGACGTCCAGGAAGGGATAATACATGGCCGAAAGATCGCGCGAAATAATCAGCGAAGCGACCTGAGTGCGATTGGTCTGAAAGGCCAGGGCAATGATGTCAGACATCAGCCGGGCGTGGTCTCGAAGATCTTCGGGCAATCCGTTGGCCGGCCGTTCCATCGCCATCGCAACGGTATTCTTCGCCTTGGCGTCGTCGTCGGCCTGCGCTTTGTCCTTGCGCGTGCCCTCCACGCGTTTTTCCACCTCGCGGACGCTGGTCAGATACTCGTCCAGCTTTCCCTTATCGGTGGAACTCACCTTGCGCGTGAGCTCCACGACGCGATCCCTCACGCGGTCGAGCACGCTGACATTGAGCAGGCTGCCGCGATTATCAAAGAGATTGTCCCAGGCGAGCGACGGATAGACTTCCACCGGCACCGGCGAATCGGGCGTCTGCCAGGAGATGTGAGAACTGTAGGCCAGAGAGAAATTGGTCTCGTGATAGCCCGTCATGGGCTGGTCGCACGCCAGCACGATGCTCGCTTGCGGCGTCTGATCTCCGATGCGATTGGCGATCATTTGATCCACGCTGATGCCGGAGTGGATGATCGCTCCCTTGGAGATGTGGGCGCCCGAAAGCAGGCTTCCGGTTTGCCCCGGATGAATTCCCTGGCCGGTTAGCGCCTTCACGAAAAGCCCGTCGATCACGTTGATCTTTTCTTTCAACGGCTCGAGCGGCTCAAGCGTCTTGCTGAGCTTCATGGCGGCGCCAGATCCTTCGGCGCTCCAATGATCCTCGTTCACGCCGCAGCCCAGGAAAACGACGCCAAATCTCTTGGGGAAAGCTGCGGGCGAGGAGGTGTCGGCAAAAGCGTCGAGCGATTCAAGCCATGGCAGCGCCATCGCGCAGCCGGCACCGCGAAGAACTGTGCGGCGGCTAATACGGGGCACGCCAGTCGATTCCGTCATCTAGATCACCTTCTTGATTGTAACTTGGCCGGATCCCGGGTATTCGGGACCCTGATATTCAAGAACTGCGGGCTCGTTACGATGGCATCCACCAACGAATCGAAGCGATACTCCTTTGCCGTCAGGCTGGTTTTCATGCGGTCGATTACGGTTTCATCGGACAGCTGAAGCGACCGGTTCAGGGCGTAAGCGAGCAGTTTCCTGTCGAAATTATCGAGAAAAGCGGGCTGGCGATGCTCACGAATATAGGCTTCCACGGCCTCGACACCGGCGCCTTGGCCTCCGCCGGGGAAAACAGCGGTGTTATCGATTGGCCGCGCGGCGAGGTCCTTGGTCCTTGCCTCGCCAACCGGCCCGTAGCCTTCAAAGGCCAGGCCAAAGCCGTCGAAGCGCGCGTGACAGGCCGCACACATGGGGTTCGCTCGGTGCTGAGCCAGCATGTCGCGGATCGGGAGATCGGACTTGGCCTCGTCAGACGGCAGCTCGGGCACCACGGGAGGCGGCGGCGGGATCACTTCGCCCAGTACGCGATGCACTACCCAATATCCGCGCTTGACCGGGCTGGTTCGAAGGCCGGGCGAATTCTCGGTGAGAAAAACCGCCATCGGCAGCAGTCCGCCCCGGCCATATTTGTCCGCATCGTCCACGCGAAGCCAGGTATCGCCGTCGCCTTTCACCTCCGGCATGCCGTAGTGCTTGGCAAGGACGGGATTCACAAAGGTGTAGCGGCCATAGAGCAGGTCAAGGACGGATCGGTCATTGCGGACCACGTCCGCAATAAACCGTACCGGCTCTTCGAACATGGCCTCTCGGAGATCGTTGTTAAATGCGGGGAAGCGCTGGCGATCCACCGTGTTGTTCGTTTCGAAGTGGCGGAAGTCGAGCCAGTTGCCGCCGAATTCGGTGGCGAGTCCGCTGACGCGCTCATCCTTCAACATGCGGCGAGTCTCGGCCAGCAGGACCTCGCGCTTTTCCAGGTCCCCCGCCGCTGCGTGCCGCAGTAGCTCATCGTCCGGCATGCTGGACCAGAGGAAATAACTCAGCCTGCTCGCAAGAGCGTAGGCCGACAGCGGGCGCCTGGGGATTGCGGCCGTCCGTTTTATTGAAGAGCGACGGCCGGCGGAACCCATGTTCGGGTCGAGCAAGTCGATCCGGTAGAGGAAATCGGGCGACATCAGCACGCCCACGATCGATTGCCGGATGGCGTCCTCGTGCGACAACCCATTCTTCTCGCGCAGTGTGTGATAAAAGGCAACCAAGTCACCGCGCTCGGTCTGAGTCAGCGGGCGCCGATACGCGCGCTCGGCGAAGCTCAGCAGGACATCGATGTGCCTGGGCTCGGCTGCCAGGCGCTCTTTTTCGATAAAGCGCAAAGTGGCGTTCACGCGATCGAAATGGACGCGAATCGCCTCGGGAGCAATCGGATCGTTCTTCGGATTGGCCAGAGCCTTTTCCACATAGGCTTCCCGAAGCTGTCGAATCTCGGCCTCGTCGGTGATTTCGTGATCCTGCGGCCGAGCCGTTCCCGATTCGGCGCCCTTCCCCTGGACTTCGCCGCTCTGATTGAAAAAGTATTGGACCCAAGTGCGTTCCGTGTAGCGGGCGATGAAATCGAATTCATCCCAAAGCCGGTCGAGCTCTTTCCGGCCCTTTTCATCGAGAATCAATTCCATGAGCGGCGTGTCATCGCGGAAGTAGCCCATCGTGTTGTGATAGCCGGCGCTCAGGAGACGGCCTTTGTCTTCTGAATCGTCGGGGAAGTAGCGGCCGCGTTCCTGGACATAAAACGCATCCGGGAAAACGGATGCGAAGCGGGCAAACGCAGCTTCGTATTCCGCGCGTCTAGCGGCCGGCACGATGAGATCCGTATCGCCGGCGCGGGCCTTTGCCGACAGAGCGGCCCAACGCGGGGCAGCTTCCCGGTGCAGGCCGGGATAGTCCGGAATTGCCGGCACAACGGGCGGCGGATCCGTATCGTTCCGCAAGTCCTTCGGATCGCTCTCGCGGCGATGCGAGGCGAATTGGTTTAGCTTCCAGTTCAGCAGAGGCTGGGATCCGGCGGGCAACCCTCTCACCTCGGGCGCGGCGAACTGCATCGCGGTGTGGCTGCGGATCTTGACCACAAAGTCCCGCATCTCGACGCATCGCGCTCTCAGCAGGTCAGGCTGGTTCGCTTCCGGAGCCGGCAGATTGCGCCACATCGTCTGAAGTTTCGCGATCGGACCCAGGGCGTCCTTTTCATTCAGAATTTCCCAAACCAGCGGCAGGTAGACGGCACTGACTTTCGAATCTGCGGCGGTCGATGCCAGCGTTGCCGCGCGCTTTCCCAGGGCGGCCCGAAACTTAAATCGCCAGGCGGCCTGGAAATAATCCGCGAAATCGGTCGGCTGCCGGTGATAGAAGCTCACAATGCGCTCGATCGAATACTTGTCGCGATCGGTCTCGACAAGCATCGGATATGGAGCGAAATCGAAGCCGTCGGGCTTGAGGACCATGTGATCGGCCACGCTCCGCGCCGCCTGCATGTACTTATTGAGAAGCGGTGCGGACATGGTCAGCGATTCTCCCGAATTGTCGAAGCCCGCCGGGTTGGCCGGATCTACCGGGAACTCGCGCGCCGGCCGCAGATCCTGGCCGGTGAGGTCGCGAATGGTGTAATCGTATTCGGCATTGCTCAGCCGTCGCGGCAGCACTGCGCCGGGATCTCCCGCATTCTTTCGCAATTCTTCGGCCTGGACCTGGTGTATCCAGTCGATCACCTGCTGGCGGGCTTGGTCGGGCGGGGCAGGGACCGGCGGGGGCGGCATCTGCTTGGCACTCAGTTTCTCGGCCACCAGCGCCCAGCGGGCAAAATCCCGCGTCACGGCGTCGCGGGTCTGGTATGTCTTGAGATCGAACTGCGCGGCGGGCGTCTGGCCGCTGTGGCACGCGAAGCAGTACTTCGCGACGAAGGGCTGTATGGTCTCCTGGAACTCCTTGTCCAGCGCGCGAGGAGGGGCGCCGAGCCCGGGAATGGACGCCATCGCAAGCAGGCACAGGGAGGCTCGGAACAGCGTCATCTCAACTATTATGATAGCGGGTTGACGGTTGCTTGATTTACCCGATATAGTGGGCGTCTATTCGTTGACGGCTGCCCCAAAAATCAGCAATCTCGAGGAGATCCAATGTCCAGCCGACCGTCCCGCCGAACGTTTTCAAAATCGCTTCTCGCCGCACCCTGGATACTCAAAGGGCAGGGCGAAGCCCTCAAGGCACGCGTAAAGATCGACACCGAACGCACCATCGGGGAAATCGATCCGAAGCTCTACGGGAATTTTATCGAGCACCTGGGGCGTTGCATCACGGGCGGCGTATTTGACGAACATTCGTCTCTTTCCGATGCGGACGGGTTCCGGCGCGACGTTTTGGATGCCGTCCAGAAACTCCATGTGACCCAGCTGCGCTGGCCCGGCGGAAATTTTTCCTCGAATTATCACTGGCGCGACGGTATTGGACCGCGTGACGCGCGTCCGCCACGGCTGGAAATGGCGTGGGGCACGGTAGAGGACAATCGTTTCGGCACTCACGAATTCCTCAATTACGCCGAGAGAGTCGGTGCTGAGCCATACATCTGCGCGAATCTCGGCACTGGCACTTGGACCGACGCCCAGCAATGGGTGGAATACTGCAATTCGTCCGAAGACACGGCCATGACCCGCCTCCGCAAACAGAACGGCCGCGCTCAGCCGTGGAAGGTCACCTACTGGGGATTGGGCAACGAGATGGATGGTCCCTGGCAGATGGGACATCGCAGCGCCGAAGACTATGGGAAGTTCGCGCTCGAGGCGGCCAAACTCATGAAATGGACGGACCCGAACGTCAAGTTGATCGCCGCGGGGTCCTCGAACTTCGGGCCGGGATCGAATTGGACGGAGTGGAATCGGACCGTCCTCGAATACTTGAAAAATCACGCCGACTATCTGTCCCTGCACATGTACGTGGGAAATCAGCAGAATGATTACGGCGATTTCCTGGCCAACTCCGTCGAGCTGGCCTCGCGCATCAAGACCGCGGGCGGGATCATCGACGCCGCTCTTTCCGGGGTGCCGGGCCGCCGTATCTATGTCGCTTGGGACGAGTGGAACGTCTGGTATCGCGCTCGCGGATCAGGCCAGCGCGGCCGCCGCATCCTCGAAGAGCAATACAACCTGGAAGACGCGCTCGTCGTTGCGACGTTCCTGAACGCGTTCGTCAATCACGCTCACATCGTAAAGATGGCGAACCTGGCGCAGCTCGTCAACGTGATCGCGCCGATTTTCACCAACGAGAGCGGGCTGTTTCTTCAAACGATCTACTACCCCATCCAGCTTTTTGCCTCCAACACCAAGGGAAAGGCGCTGGATCTGTTTGTAGACAGTCCCAAGTACAAGACCCAGCGCTTTGACGGCGTCCCCTATCTGGACACTTCGGCCAGCTTCTCGGAGGACGGCACGCTGGTGATCAACGTGGTGAATCGTCACAAGGATCAGGCGCTCGCGACCGAGTTCGTGCTGGAGGACAAGCAGTTCGGCGGTGCAGTGGAAATCGTCGAAGTCAATGGCCCGGATATTAAATCAGAGAATAATTTCAACGGCAGCACGGTGAAGCCCGCCACACGCCGCTCCACTGCTCAGGGCAAGAGCTTCCAATGCAGTTTTCCAGCGCATTCTTACACCATGCTCCGGACCAAGCTCGCCTAGGCCGCGCGCGAGACGGCCGCTATTTCACCATGTAGATCAATTTGGCCGTCCTGCCGGAAATGTTGATATTGGCATGCGCGGTGATTCCCGTTGAAGGGACACGATACGCAGTGCCGGCCAAGAGTTTTCTCAGTTCCTTGCCGAGAAGCATGTCGAGATCACCGTCGGCCGCGATCCAAATCTCCTCGACACCTTGGCCGTCACTGTAGGGCCGGGACATGGTCATAGGGTTCATTTCAACTTCGGTGATCGCGCTGTATTGACTCAAACCGTTGTCTTTTGTGATCAACGGGCGCTCCCGGTTCACCCATGAGTTCGTGACTTGAGCTTTTCCGCGGTTGTCTACCACTTCAAGAGTTGTCTTCGGCGTAAAAGCTTGCGGGATCTTTTCGCTGACTACGTAGAACGTCATGTATTTGTCACCCGTGGCGGTAAGCCGGAAATCCAGCTCCGGGGTGATGAGGAACGCCATGTCCTGAGAAAGTTCAATTCTTTGCGCGCCCGAAGAAATCACTCCGCTTCCCGAGTTGACAATAAATGTTTCCTGAATGCCCTTCAGCTCGCCATCCACCTTGTGCGCGGTGGAGCCAGGCTCCAACATTGCATAGCTGATTGCTTCCGCATTGGTTAGAACCGCGCCCTTCCGCGCCGGATGAAGGCTGTCGGGGCCCTGGAGGGCGGTGAGCATGTCCCGGAAATAGAGATTGCCGTGCAGGATTCTCGGGAATGCATCGCGCCAGTTGCCGATGAACATGTCGATGTCTTGTTCCGCAGCCCGGTTGTACGGATTGTTGTCGAGCCTGGCAAAGTCCATGCCGGGCGGCGCGCCCTGCCCAGCGAGCCCGGCTGCCGCCGTTTGCCCGCCCGGTGCTCCTGGCCCGCCTCGTCCGCCCCGGCCACCTCCTCCGGCCGGTCCCATGAAGATCATCTGAATGGGCTCGTCTCCCATGTTGAGGTTGCTATGCGCCGTAATTCCCGTGGGAGGGATCTTGTACGCCATGCCCGGCGTCATGCGAAGGACGTTCTTCCCGAGTGACAGGATCGATTCCCCTTCCACCATGAGCCAGCACTCTTCGCCGGGATGGCTATGAGGCTGTGGCATGGTATGCGGAGCGATGGTGATCAGGCTCATTCCGCTGGGACCGCCGTTGCCGATATGCGCCCAATGCGCGCCCACTCTTCGGTCGTTCTCAAAACGGTTCGTTACGACGATGTTCTCGTTAGGAGGCGTATTCGCCGGAATCGGCTCCGTTCTGACATAGAAAGCCAGCGGTTCTTTTCCGGTGCTCGTCAGCTTGAAATCGAAGTCCGGAGTCAGTGTGAATCCCGTACCTTTTTTGACATCGAAGGACTTGGAATTGACCGTGATTTGTCCGGTGCCGGCGCTGGTGTAAAAAATCTGGCGCTCCCCTTTTTGCGAACGCCCGCCGGCGGTGGCGCCAGAGTCCAGCGTGGCGTAGCTGATGGCCGTGATCGCCGTCAGGACCGCGCCTTTTTTCGTAGGATGCTGCGGGTCCGGACCCTCCAACCTGGTAAGCATGTCCCGGAAGACCAGCTTGCCATACAGGGTGCGCCGCGGGGCGCTTCTCCAATCATTGATAAACATATCAATGTTCGGATCGGCGGCGGGGTTGATTGGCGTCGGATCGAGCGCATCTTCCCGAGCTGTTGCTTGAGGTTGGCCGGCACGAGCTGCCGGCTGCGCATTGCCGAATGCCGCGGCAAAACAAATTGTGGCTAGTGAAAACGCGATGGTTCTTGTCATGTGGTCCTCACCCGGAATCTCGAGCCCCGATCCGGCCGTTGGATACGGCGGTGAATTCATCTCTGAATCCCGGCATCGCAAAGTTTATCACAGGGTCCTGACTCCTATCTTCCGGTGGTGCAGTCCCAAGAACGTGACCTCCGGCGCCCGGCGCCGAACGGTATGCTGGTTTTCAATAAGAACCCCAGGAGGAGTATGAACATCAGCCCGCCGTTGCTGAGCAGTCCGCCCGCCCTGATTTTGCTGCTGCTCGTTTTTGCGATCGCTGCATATCTGGGACAGGTTCATCAAGCTGCGAACCTGCTTTATTACCAGATTCGCAGCGGCAGCGCTCCCGGCTTCCCGCCGGGCACCGAATTTACCACTGCGAAACTACAGTCGCTTGACGCGGCCCGGAGCCATCTCGCGAAGAGCGAGCCCTGGCTCGAAAAAATCGCCCTGACGCTAGGATTCCGCTTCGCG
>Ga0070734_10003115_pt1 | contig 18185 bp, 14 predicted proteins | sample Coa_R1_8_FD_66444 | JGI IMG/M metagenome (GOLD analysis project Ga0070734, IMG submission 66444) | Surface soil microbial communities from Centralia Pennsylvania, which are recovering from an underground coalmine fire - Coalmine... | ecosystem: Environmental > Terrestrial > Soil > Unclassified ... | reverse complement strand
GGAAGCGCGGGATATCCCACGACCTCGTTGTAGCGGCGGTCGAGAGCGTTTTCCACGTTCACATAGGTCGTCACGCGGGAGGTGACGGCGTACCAGCCACCGAGATCGGCGCGGACGTATCCGGCGGCGTGGTTGATGCCGAAACCGAGGAAGTCGGAGTCGCTGCGGCGTCCGACGAAGCTGGTGCCGAGATTGCTTCCCCAACGGCTTCCAAAATACGACAACAAGATTGTGCCGGAGTGTTTCGGACGGCGCAGCAGCGGTTGACCAGGATTGTAAGTAGGGTCGATCGGCGCCGGATTGTCGAGATACTGCGACGAGGTATAGGTATACGCGCCATCAAGCAGCAGCCGCGAGCGGAGCTTGGCGCGGAGATCGAGTTCCGCCCCCTGCGCGAACGCCTTGTTGACATTCACGTACTCGCCAACGAAGGTCACAGGATTGACGGTCACATAGTTGACTTGATCCCGGAAAAGATTATTGAAGTAGGTGGCGTTGAATTCGAACCGTCCACCCAAAAATAATTGCTGCAGGCCGGCTTCATAAGAGGTCACTCGTTCCGGTTTGAGGCTCAAGTTCGGCAGAGTGTAGGGCGGCCCGGCAAATGTCTCTTCGAGACGCGGCTCCTTGAATCCTGTCGCATAGGAGAAACGAAGGCGTGTTCCCGAGAAAGTTTCGTTCCCTCGGAGGACCTGCCACGCTACCGCGACTCGCGGCACCCCAGTGTCGCCGAACGCGCTGTTGTGAATGTAGCGTCCTCCGACGATGATGTTCAGCGTCTTCCAGGTGACCTGCTGCTGAAGGTAAGCATCGTTGTTCAGGCGCTGTCCGTGAGTTGGCGCGCCGTAGTCGACGTTGCCGACAAATCCGTTTTCATTTTCGAGGCGGTAGCCGAATGTCGTGTGCGCCCAGCTTCGCTCGGAATAGTCTCCCTGGTATTCGAGTCCTACGCGGTTGATGTGGTCGATCTCGTTTGAGGGGTAATCGAAGACGCGTGCCGCGTCGCCGTTCACATTGAGTTCGTAATACCGATAGGAGTAGTCGAAGACGCTGAGATGGTGCTGCCATCCGTTGGGCGCGTTGACGGCGAGCTCTGCGCTGCCAAGCAGGTCGTTGAGTTGCGACCAGTCGCCGGGATCGGGCGGTTGGAGCGGAGTTCCATTGAAGTCCCACTCGCCGGCGGCGCCGTCGTGGCTGTTGGAATGGCGGACGCGGACACGCAGAGATGCGTTGTTACTGAGCGCGGCGCCGACATTTGCGCCTTGCAGCGAGTCGGAATAGGCACTGTTGATGTAGGAGCCCTGCGTATTGAACTGGCTGCCGAAGATGTTGTAGTCGAAACGGCCGCGCGCACCGGCAAGAGAAGCGTAGCCGTGAGCCGTGTTGAAGTTTCCGCCATCGGCGCCGAATCTGAGTTCAGGAATTGGCGTGCTTCCGGAGCGTGTCCAGACCTGGATGACGCTGGTCATGGCATCCGAACCATACAGCGTGCTCTGCGCGCCTCGGACGAACTCCATGCGATCGGCCTGATCCAGAGGCAGCGTGCCGAAATCGAAGGTGCCGCCGGGCTCGTTCACAGTGACGCCGTCAACGATCACTTTGTTATAGCGGGACTCGCCGCCTCGAACGAAAAGAGAGGTGAGGCCCCCGCGTTGACCAGCGTCGTTCACGATGGCACCGGGAAGAAAGCGAACTGTGTCGGCAGCCGCCGTTGGCTGCATGGTGATCAACTGAGATCCGTTTAGCGTGTCAATGTCGGCGCCAGCCGTCTCTCCTGCAACGGGCGTCCGCGTGCCGCTCACCACAACCGTTTCCGCTGCGGTCGCCAGGCGGAGACTGACCGTCAGTTCATTCGACTCGAGGCTGACCGTCTCGGCGGCGAAACCAGGCGCGAGAACTTTGACTTGATAGTGACCGTCAGCGGCTCGTTGGAAGACCGCTAAGCCTTCAGCAGAAGTCATCTGCGTTGAGAGGATCTTGTTCTGATCCGCGAGAAGTTGCACCTGTGCTCCGGCAACTGCGGCTCCGTGAGGATCCAGAACTTTGACAGTGAGATCGGCGGCTAGTGCCGGCAAGGAAAGAAGAACTACTAGACCAACAGACAAAAAACGCATTCCATCCTCCTTTTCACGCGAAAGGGGTTACGGTGGACGGATCGCGCCGGTCTCCTGGCTCGCGAGTGAGGATGGCAGGCATCCGAAATGGCCCAAGGCCTTCCCGGGATCTCCCAGTGGCCGAGGGCGATGTCCTCGCTTACAGTTGCGCGGCAGCGCGGGATTTGCACCCGCTTCCCTGTCTTCGCCGAGCGGCGAAGACGCGCGTTCCGAAGGAAATGGCAAAGAACAAAAACAACTGGATGAGAGTAAAGGGGCGGTGGAGGGAAGTCAAATCGGCCAGACGTGCGATTTTGTTGGCGATCCGCCGGCCTTGTCGGCGCTGCAAGCTACAAAAAGCCTTTACCGCTGAGAACGCAGAGATTTCGCCGAGTTCGCGGAGAACACCCAAGACTGGAGCGCACTGCGCAAAGTTGCAAGATCTTGCAACTTATCTGCGGAATTTTCCGATGATGTAGAGGAGCACGGTCAGGACCACGCTTAAGAGGATGGACGTGGCCAACGGGAAATAGAAGGTTGTGTGCTTGCCGCGGTAGAGGATATCGCCCGGGAGGCGCCCCAGAGGCAGGTTGGTGCGGCCAAGAAGAGTGAGCAGCACTCCGGCCACAACGAGCAGAATGCCGAGAATGATAAAAAGTTTGCCTAGTTCAGACATAAAGTTTGCGGCTTTCCTGCCAGGTTTTGAGTTGGAGAGGACACCGGAAGTATGGGACAATAGCGCGGTCACGTCACAGCGGTAATCCCCCACATATTTTAGTCGTCTTCGGAGTCCCGAGCCCAGGAGGGGTGTCCGCTTTCATGTCCCACAAACCGGCCCTTAGTCTGTTCTTCTGTTTTTTGAGTCGTTCCTCATCGATTCTAGTCGCAACTCTTATCGCATTGACCTCTCCGTTTTTTGGTCAAGACGTACTCACCTATCACAACAATAACGCGCGCACCGGTCTCAATCCGCAAGAAACCCAGCTCACGCTTAGCAACGTGAACTACACAACCTTCGGGCTGCAGTTCGTAATCCCTGTCGATGGTTTGGTGGATGCCGAACCTCTCTACCTTTCATCGCTCAGCATCAATGGAGTGACCCACAACACACTCATCGTGGCGACCGAGCACGACAGCGTGTACGCCTTTGACGCTGATAACGGGGCGACTCTGTGGCACGTCACCACGCTCGGTTCGGGAGAAACGACCTCCGATGATCGCGGATGTTCGCAGGTGGAGCCAGAGATTGGCATCACGTCGACGCCGGTGATCTATCGTCCAACAACGGGTGCGCCCGTCATTTACGTTGTTGCGATGTCGAAGGACTCATCGGGAAATTATCACCAGAGACTTCACGCTTTGAGTGCGGTGACCGGGGCTGAGGTTCTTAACGGCCCGGTCAATATCAATGCAAAGTATCCGGGAACGGGCGACGACAGCAAGAACGGATATGTATTCTTCGATCCCGCACAGTATAAGGAGCGAGCCGGGCTTCTGAGGATCAGAGGGACGATTTATCTCACGTGGGCGTCGCACTGCGATTACCGGCCCTATACCGGATGGATCATGGGATACAGCGCCTCTACGCTGAAACTGACGACGGTGCTGAACCTGACTCCGAATGGCAACGAGGGTGCGGTCTGGGGGTCGGGTGCGGGCATGGCTGCGGACAACGATGGCAACATCTTTCTATTGGATGCGAACGGCGTTTTTGATACCACGCTGAATCCCACGGGCTTCCCTGCCCAAGGAGATTACGGGAATGCTTTCCTTCGCGTGAGCACTGAGAAGGGTCTCGCCGTCGCGGACTATTTTGAGATGGACAACGAGGCGATCGAGAACCAGACGGATACGGATCTTGGATCCGGTGGTGCAGTGCTAGTAAATGTTAACGACTCGAACGGAAAACAGTGGCAACTAGCGATCGGCGCAGGCAAAGATTCGAACTTATATGTGGTCAACCGCACCAACATGGGAAAGTTCAACCCGGAGGAGAACGACCTTTACCAGGAGCTCGATGGTGTACTGCCAAATGGCATCTGGTCGATGCCTGCGGTATGGAACGGGAATGTCTATTTCGGGCCAGTTGATGGCTCGATCCTCGACTTTCAGTTCAAGGATGCAAAGCTGCTGAGTTCGCCGGTTGCCAAGACCAAGCAGAGATTCCCTTATCCGGGTGTCACTCCCAGCATTTCGACCAATGCCGGCGAAAATGCGATTCTGTGGGCTACGTCGTCTACCAATCCAGCGGTACTCCTCGCGTACAATGCGCGAACGCTGGAGATGCTGTACAACTCGACGCAGGCGCCGAAGGGACGCGATCATTTCGGCAATGGCAATAAGTTCATTACGCCGATGATTGCTCACGGCAAGGTGTACGTCGGCACGCTGAACGGAGTAGGGGTGTTTGGACTGCTCTCGCAGAAAGAGGCAGGGGTCAGCAGCGGCGCTTCAGGAACGCGGTAGGAGGGTTGTTTTACGGATGACAACCCTGGGAATTCCGGCAGTCTAGAGATCGACTTTGCATCGAAAAGTACTTGACACAAGAATCTCAACGCAGGTAGTCTCAGGACATGTTCGATACGCAGCCGCACCGGATCCGGCGGTTTCATCGGTCGAAACGTCCTTCTGCCGCGAGCGGCATGACGCCCAATCTGGCCGAGGATCTACGCTACATCCGCGACACGATGGAGCGGTCGGCAGCTTTTACGGCGGTTTCCGGGTGGGGCCAGGTTCTGCTGGGATTCACCGCGATTGCTGCGGCGTGGTTGGCTGCGCAACAGTCTTCGCCTTTTGCCTGGCTGCGTGTTTGGCTGGCGGAGGGTTTGATGGCGGTAGCCATCGGGTTGCTCGCCTGTACGTGGAAGGCGAACAGACGCGGATTGCCGCTGTTTTCCGGGCCCGCGCGCAAGGTCGCTCTCGGACTCGCACCTCCGCTGGTCGCAGGTGCATTCCTTACATTTTTGCTGTTCCGCTCAGGCCTGGAAGCTGCGCTGGCTGCAACGTGGTTGCTCCTGTATGGTGCGGGAATCATGACTGGAGGGGCGTTCTCAGTTCCGATCGTGCCGGTCATGGGGCTGTGCTTCATGTTGCTGGGAGGGTTCGCGGTCCTGGGCCCGCCAGCGTGGGGAAATTGGTTTCTGGCCGCGGGATTTGGAGGGTTGCACATTGTGTTTGGATTTCTGATCGCGAGGAGGCATGGTGGCTAGAGCGCTTCCATCGCACCGCAAGCCGGCGAAGCACGAGCCTCACGTGCGGGATCAAGCACGGCACCATGCGCCAGCCCACGCTCCTGAACTTCCGGAACTCGATCGTTTGATTCACGAGCGAATGCGGCTGGGAATTGTGAGCGCACTTGCTACCAACGATTCTCTGAGCTTCAACGATCTGAAGCGCGTACTTAAGACCACCGACGGGAATCTGAGCGTGCATGCCCGCAAATTGGAAGAAGCGGACTACATCTCCTGCGTGAAATTCTTTGAGGGACGCGTGCCGCGGACTGAATATCGGCTGACGTCCAAAGGACGTGCTGCATTGGCGGAATATCTGGATCAGATGGAAGAATGGATTCGGGTTACGCGGGAGTCGTGACGGTTTTTTTTTGACGCATTTCACTTTGCATCGCAAAGTACATTCCCGAGGGTTTGAAGATGAACGGAGCGAAGCATGTCGGCAACGGAAAGCGTGTGGACTTAAAGGATGCCGCGAGATTCTGGGAGCGGCAGCGCCTCTGGTACAACATCCTGCTCCTGCTGATTGTGGCGTTTTGGGTCGTGTTTACGTGGCCGCACTTTCATCCTGCAATGAACCTGGTGGCGCTGGGAAAGATGGCTGTGCTCGCTCTGCTTGCCAACCTGTGTTATTGCGCCGGCTATGCCATGGAAGGTTTTATCCAGCCACTGGTCGAGCAGGCGTACTGGCGGCGGCTGCGTTGGGTCGTATGGGTGGCCGGGATGCTGTTCGCGATTCTGCTGGCGAATTATTGGATCGCGGACGAGATTTACCCCGACATAAGTCCGGATGCGGCGGCAATTGTTGGAACAAAAGGCATCAGCGGGGGCGTTGAGATGGCGAGCAACATGAATTTTCCGGCGCCTCTGGCAGTAGTCGGATTTCTTGGGGCTTGCCTTGGAATGGTTCTGGCGATCGCGGCTTTAATTATTTTCTGGCTGGCCCGCAAGCGGAAGTTTGCGCGTTACTCCGCCGCTGCGATGGGAACGGGATTAGTGGTTTACTTCGGTATGCTCGTCGGATTCTCGCTGGCAAGCCGCGCCAACATTTTGTCGCGCGGGCAGGAAAAACACTTTTGCGAGATCGACTGTCACCTGGCGTACGCGGTGGTGGACGTGAAGACCCACGGCGATGCCGTATCAAATGATTATGTGATCACGCTACGAACGCGCTTTGATGAAACTACAACGTCGTCACATCGTCCGATGGATGCGCCCCTGACGCCATCTCCGCGCGAGGTGAGGTTGATCGATAGCACTGGGCGCGAGTTCTCGCCTGTGTCGAGCACGGGGACCTCATTATTAATGACTCCGCTTAGACCAGCAGAATCGTATACGACTCGATTTGAGTTTAGCGTTCCGAAAGATGCGAGCGGATTGCGGCTGCTGTTGAACACTGCTCCCGCGTGGCCGGATCGTTTAGTGATAGGGGACGAGAACAGCTGGGGACATCAGAAAACGTATTTCGCGCTGTGAGGGAGCCCGCAGGGGTTAAAGCCCTCATCATTCTTCGCTTTATCGCGGCGCTGAAAGCGCCGCTCTTCCACGGTGCGTTAAGACTCCGGGAATAATGAACTCCGAAAGGGCCTGGCAGTTGGCCTGGCAGTTGGCCTGGCAACAGGCGCTAGACTCCAAGCGCTTTTTGGATTTCGCCGGCGATATGGGCGGTCAGCGATTGCATCTTAGCTTCCGACTCCGCCTCAACCATTACTCTCGCCAGCGCTTCCGTTCCTGAGTAGCGGACGACGACTCTGCCGTTTCCATCGAGCTCTTTTTCCGCGGAGGCAATCGCCACCTGGATCGCCGGCACCTGCGCAAATGGGACTTTTTCGCGGACACGGACGTTCTGGATCTTCTGCGGGAAGACTTTCAAATCGCCGACCAATTCGGAGAGCGGCTTGCCGGAACGGACGATGATGTCCATCAAGCGAAGCGCAGTGAGCAGGCCGTCGCCGGTGGTGGCGTCTCCATCGCGGAAGATGATGTGTCCGGACTGCTCACCGCCGAGGGTGGCGTGCGTCTTAATCATTTCCTCAAGAACATATTTGTCGCCGACGTTGGCCCGCAGCATGCGGATTCCGGATTTCTTAAGCGCGATCTCCAGACCCATGTTCGACATCGTGGTGGAAACGATGGTATCTCCATTCAATCTTCCCTGCGCGTGCAGGTCGCGAGCGGCCGCCAGCAGCACGGCATCTCCGTTGACGACGCGACCGTTTTCATCAGAGAAAAGAGCCCGGTCTGCATCACCGTCGAAGGTCACTCCGAGATCGAACTTGCCTTTGGATTCCGCTACGGTCTTTCCCAGTGTGTCTGGGTGCAACGCTCCGCACTGTTCGTTGATGTTCTTGCCGTCGGGGGAAACGTGGATAAACGTTGCCTGAATCCCGAGAGTGCGGAAGAGTTCCGGAGCCTCGGCTGTTGCTGCGCCGTTCGCACAATCGACGAGAACGCGGAGCCTGCTGAGATCAGAGCTGACACTTGCTGCAAGTGATTTGATATACGCGTGGCGCAATTCGGCCTCGCCGGGCAGCGACGGACGCGGAATCTTGAGTGCGGTATCATCGGCCGCCGCGGGATTTTGCAGCAGGGCGAAGATTTCTTTCTCGATCGAGAGCTCGTGTGAGTCGGGCAGCTTGAATCCGTCACCGGAGAAAACCTTGATGCCGTTGTCGGTCCAGGGATTGTGCGAGGCGGAGATCACAATCCCAGCAGCCATTTTGCGCGAGCGCGCCAGATACGCCACTCCAGGGGTAGTGATGATACCCGCGCTATGGACATCGACCCCGACCGCAGCCAGGCCTTCTGAAATGCGATCGGCGATCCATCGACTGGACTCGCGCGTATCCTGGCCGATTACGGCCTGTGCCTTGGACGTGGCGCGCACGAGGTCGTGTCCGAGCGCCCGCCCAATCAAGTAAGTGGATTGCTTTGTCAGGGGAAATTCGCCGGCTACCCCGCGGATGCCGTCCGTTCCGAACAATTGCCTTTGTGTCATAGACCGTCTTTTAGCATGACCAGGATTTACAAAGATGTGATCCGAGCACAGACCGTCACCGGGTCACTCAAGAAGACAACCATACTTTATCAGTGAGTGGTGGAGCTTCCTACTTTTTGCACGATCACAGTGACACGAATGGAAGTGGCCTGCTCCACTTGCACGAGCGGGTCAGGCACGTAGACATTCGTTGTGAAGACCGCGCTGCCGAGTGTGCCCGTAGCGTCGATCGGATCGGTAGTGGCAGCATCAATGGTTTCTACATGATGACGCGGGCCGGTAATGGTGATGCGCGGAGGATCGGCCAGCACCTGCACGATCTGCTCTCCCGTCGCAAACACACCGGTGACGCGCGGATGCACTTCGACCTGCCGACTGACTTTGTTGTCGAAGGAGAGATGCAATTGGCTGGGAACAACCTGGACGATCTCCAGCTCGCGTGGATGCCGCACCAGCTGGGACGTAAGGTCGAATGTTCGATCGCCCGACTTCACAGCCGCCAGGTCGATTTCCGCCTGAACGTCATTCACTCTCAATTGCCGGATCAGCCTCTCCGGACCACGCACGCGTATCTGCGCTTCAGGAATCGATTCGGAACTGATTTCCAGTTGACCGGGCATATGCTGAAAGACAATGGGCGCGCGAACAGCCACTTCGGCGGGCTGCTCATCGCGCGAGATCATGAACCACATACCGGTCGCCAACACGAGCGACAACACTTTAAGTCCGAGGTTATGCAGGACGTAGCGTTGAAAGAAACCGATCATGATTGCGGCTCCGAAGAAGAAGCGTCGGATTTACGCTGTGGAGCGGACTCCATCCAATGAGATTCCCGGTTGGCGTCGACCTCGTCATTCATGTTCTGCGCAACCGGAGTCGGCAACGCAACAGGGGTCATGTGGCGGCGAAGTTCGCTGCCCAGGCGCTCGCGCAATTGCTCGACGGTGAGGTCGCGTTCGATGCGGCCTCCGACGGCAAAGCTGATCGCGCCGGTTTCCTCCGAGCAAATCACCGCAATGGCGTCGGTCTCTTCGGTAATGCCGATGCCTGCGCGATGGCGTGTGCCGAGTTGCGTGGAGAGAAGCGGGTTCATGGAGAGCGGAAGAAAACAGGCGGCTGCGGCGATACGATCCTTTTGCACAATGACTGCGCCGTCGTGGAGCGGGGCACTCGGGCGAAAGATTGTCGCCAGCAGATCGTAGGAGAGCCGGGCATCGAGCGGAACTCCGCTTTCGATGTGGGTGCGGAGGCCGATCTCGCGCTCAATCACGATCAGAGCGCCGGTCTGGTGCTGCGAAAAAAGATTCGCCGCGAGAACGATATCGTCGTAGGAGTCGCCTTCGGTAGCGGATGACCGCAAGAAGGTGAGGCGCCGTCCGACATCAGCCAAAACGTGGCGAATCTCCGACTGAAAAACAACGATCAGCGCAAAGACCACATAGGGCAGGACGTGCGCGACCACCCAATTGAGGGTGGTCAACTCTCCAATGCGCGCCAGGTAAAAAATGACCGAGACGCCGATGAGTCCCGCGAGCATGGGTACGGCGCGGGTGCCACGAATCATCACCAGAACCTGGTAGATGAGGACGGCGACGAGCAGGATATCAAGCGCAATCCACGCACCTTGTTGCCATTTTGTGATAACCGGGATCACGCGTAACGGGCTCCTGCTGCAGCTGAAAACTCTAAAACTCCATTGTAATGCAGGGCTGCGGATTGCTCGTTGCAGCCGCTACGCTGTACGCGACAGCAGATTCCTCCGGCTTCGCCGAGGGAATGACAACCCTTGATTCGTTGTCCTTCTGTCTTACTCGTTGCGCTCTTTTTTCGTGACCGATGCCCGGATTTCACCGCGCGCCAGGCGGGCTGAAATTTCATCGCCGACGTTAACCGAAGCTGGGTCTTTCAGCAGTTTGCCGTTCGCATCAAAAACGAGCGCATATCCGCGATCGAGGATGGCCAGGGGAGATAGCGATTGTAAAGCGGTCTCCAATCGCTCGCTCCGGACGCGATGCTGCAGGAGCACGTTGCGTGTCACTGCCACGAGAGCGGTCGTTTTGCTGTCGAGTTCTTTACGCATCCCGGAAAGGACCAGGCGCAGGTCGTAGTGGCGAACTGCGGCCGAGATCGTTTCCCACTGGCGGCGCATTCGCTCGAGCAGACTGCGCTGGGCGAGCTCCATGCGATGGGTAAGGTCGTCTACCTTCTGCTGGCGCTGACGGATGACCTCCATCATGCGGGCGAAGGCGCCGTGCTGGGCGAGCTCAGTGAGTGCCTGGCGTCCCATGAGGAGCCGATAGCGCATAGCACGGCTCAAGCGCTCGTGCAGTGCCGCTGATTGTTCTTCGATTTCCTGGCGCGATCGGATGACCAGTTCTGCCGCGGCGGAGGGAGTGGGCGCTCGCAAGTCGGCAACAAAGTCGGTGATCGTAAAGTCCGTTTCGTGACCGACCGCAGAAATCACTGGGATTTCAGAAGCCGCGATGGTGCGGGCAAGGCCCTCATTGTTGAAGGGCGCCAGGTCTTCCGCGGAGCCGCCGCCGCGCGCGACGATGATGACCTCAACCGTCTTTTGCTGGTTGAAGAAACGAACTCCGGAAGCAACTTCGAACGAGGCGGAATCTCCTTGCACTTGAGCCGGAAAAATCAGGACGTTCACGGAATGATGGCGTCGCTGCAGGATGTTGAGAATGTCACGCAGGGCGGCGGCTTGCGGCGAGGTGACCACGCCAATTCGTGCCGGCAGCGACGGAATCGGCTTCTTGCGCTCGGCGGCGAAGAGTCCTTCGGCTTCGAGCTTGGCTTTGAGTTGCTCGAAAGCGAGTTGCAGAGATCCGGCACCCTTTGGCTCGATGTATTCGGCGGAAATCTGCAGTTCGCCGCGATCTTCATAGACGGTGACGCGTCCACGGACCACGACCTGAAGGCCGTCGGCTGGACGGAACCTCAGCAAGCGCGCGGATGAGCGGAACATCACTACTCGGATTTGAGCGTTGCCGTCTTTCAGCGTGAAATAAAGATGTCCGGAATCCGGCGCGCGGAAGTTCGAGATTTCCCCTTCGACCCAGGCGTCGGAATATTCGCGCTCGATGTGCGCGCGAACTGTGGCGACCAGCTCGCGAACCTTCCAGACCCGGCGCTCGGGTGGGCGGAAGGTGAATCCCAACTGGTCAGGGAACGAAGACATTTACGGCAGTGTAACGCAGGAGAGCGCTCACCACAGAGGGCACAGAAGGTTTCAAGGTTTCAGAGACGCCGCTTTCGGCCGCAGGGAGACAAGAGCCCCACCCTCCTGCACCCGCGAGAAGATGGGGCTCCCTATTACTGTGGAAATTTGTCTAGTTGACGTCGAAGTGGAAGACGTCGGCGATCTGAAAGTTTGCCCGGTTCACGAGAACCAGATTGCCGCCGATGAAGACGTGCACGTGACCCGGAGGCGGCGGGGGAAGCATGACTTCCAATTCATGCGGGCAAGGCTGCATTCTGGTGCGAAGCTCATCGGGCACATAGCCCTGAGCGACAAGGAAGCGCTCCTGACCAGGAGACAGGCGATCGCGCCTGGCGAGGCCGGGAGGCAGATGGCGATAGTGCGCGTGATACCAGTCGCGGATGTCATGGTCATGGTCGCGGTATGCCTCACGCCGCTCGTGTTCATAGGCGTGTTCGTGACCGTGTTCGCGATCGTGGTCATAGTCCCGATCATGATCTCTGTCTCGGTCGTGATCACGGCCATGATCATCATCACGATCGTGCCTGTCGTAATCGTGATCATGATCCTGCGCCAAGGCCAGCGTTGTAGAGAATGCCAGGGTAAGAATCGCGAACGCACTGGCGCGGAAAAAGAGCTTTACAGACATTGAGCCTCCTGAGCTTGCGGGAAGGTTCAGCGTAGCTGAATCGACAGGAGTGCGACAGGTTACGGGAGGACAATCACAAGGGCACCGGTCGGGAAACGAGGCCATCTCTCGGAGTGTAAGGCAAAGGCGCATTGCGTTCCGCTACTGCTTCTGCGTCGCGACGAATCCCTCCATGACGGCCTGACGCATAAGTTCGGGCGGAAGCAGTCCCTGGGCTAGAACAAAATCGTGAAATTTCTTCTGATCGAACTTGGGGCCCAGCGCGGCTTCCACATCTTTTCGCAGCGCGAGTAGCTTCGTGTAGCCGTAGAAGTAGCTGTTTGCCTGCCCGGGCATGCGATAAGTAAAGCGTTCGACTTCCTCTTCAGCGAAAGCATGCGAGAGCACGACATCTTTTTCGAGAACGCGGAATGCATCCTCGGGCTGAAGCTTACCGCTTTGCAGTTCGGGGTCAAGAAATGCGCGGGCCGCGCGAAGCAGGCGATACTCCAACGAAACGAGCTGCCCTTCGAGTGGCATATAAGGCTTCATGATGAATTCGGAGTAGAGTCCCCAGCCTTCGACATTCGTACTGTTGAAGGCAAAGCGAACGCGGGCTAACGAGACTCCGTGTTCGAGCATAGAGTCGAATTGCAGTTCGTGGCCCGGCCGCGCTTCGTGTGCGGTCAGCGTCCAGGAAGCCGCGTCGTAAGCGAAATCGTCGTAGTTTGCCGAAGAGCTCTGCCCAGCCGCCGGAGGGAGATTGAGCGGAAGCACGAATGCGCCCTTCTCTCCGGTATTGTGCAGGAAGGGCGGAGGCTGCATGTGCGGCGCCGGCTGCTGCGCGGTCTCGGCGGCTGTAGCGAGCCGGATGCGGGCAGGCCGGTCGGGCAGCGAAACGATTTGATGATCCCGAATGATCTGTTCGATCTGTTTTAGCCGGTTTTCATAAAAAGGCAGGATGGCGTCGCCTACGAGCTGCTGCTTCTTCAGTTCGCGGATGACGTCACGATAGTCGCTCGAAGGAAGATGACGCTGAGTCGCGACCTCGACTGCGATCTTCTTCATCTCGTCCTGAGTCTCGTTGAAGGCCTGGTGGGCCATCTCTGCGACTTGGGCCGGCGGAATGTCGATGCCAAACGTCTCGAGTCCGAGCGCATATTCCTCCGGGGGCAGGCGGAAGTCGGTGCGCGCCTTGGGAAGAACATTCGCGCGAGTCCAGGCGTCGTATTCGGTTAGCTGAGACTTCAAAGCTGCGAAGGATTCTTCCCAGCCGGTGAGCTTGTATTTTTTTAGAAGCGCCTCGATGCCTTCCAGGTAGTTGGAGTTTCTGCCAAGCTCGGTTTCGATTTGGTTGCGCGCCGGATACACGGCGCCCGGCTTGGCCATTTGCTCCTGCACTCGCCGTTTGAAAATCTCCGTAAGCTTTGTGTATCCAGGCTCCAGGCCAGCGTACTCGCGGATGCGGATCACAGCAGCAGGGCGCCGTTCACCAGGAGTCTGCTCATCGAGAAGAACATGAAGTCCGCCGAACACATAGCCGCTTGCGTTCAGGAAAGGAACCGCGTGGGCACGACGGTAATCCTCGATGCGGAAATCGAGATCGGTGCTCCGCAGCAAGATGTGAAGATCCTGAATCACTTCTGGGTTCTTCTCTTGCGATAGCGCCGCTTTCAGCTTGAGAACGACGGCTTCTTCCTCCTGGCGCTCCCGATCTTCATCTTCGAAGGTGGGCTGCGAAATCTTGTTGTCATACTCGGCGAGTCCCTCGCTGGAACCCGACTCCGGATGGTGCTTCATCTCAATGTCCATCAGCAGCTTCGTGTAGGAGTTGCTGGTGGCGACCCAACTCTGGTCAGAGGTCTGCGTCATCACAGACGATGGAATAAGAGCGCTGGCAATAAGAATCATGGATAGTTTGCAGATCATTTCCACTCCTGGCCCTATAGCAGTCACGGCAGTGTATCGCAGTCTGGGCGTGCGGTTGTTGCGGACGCGACAAAAGCCCGCTACGCATCACGGGCTATAATCCTTCCTCATGAATCTGGAACATAAAGTCGAAGAGCTGAAGAAACGCAACCAGCTTGCCGAAGATGGCGGCGGGGCGAAACGGCGCGAACGTCAGCATAAAGAAGGCAAGATGTCGGCGCGCGAGCGCATTGAGTTCCTGCTCGACGAAGGCACGTTCGAGGAGACCGACAAGCTTGTCACGCACCGCAGCAATGATTTCGGCATGGCCGAGCAGAAGATTTACGGCGACGGATTCGTCACCGGGTATGGTCGAATCGAGGGGCGCCTGGTGTATGTGTTTGCTCAGGATTTCACGGTTTTCGGCGGGTCGCTTTCCGAGGCCAACGCGGGCAAGATCGTCAAGATCATGGATCTGGCGGCGAAGATGGGGGCGCCCGTGATCGGACTGAACGACTCCGGAGGTGCGCGCATCCAGGAAGGGGTGATGTCACTGGCAGGTTACGCCGACATCTTTTTGCGAAATACTTTGTATAGCGGTGTGGTGCCGCAGATTTCGGCGATTATGGGGCCGTGCGCCGGGGGAGCCGTGTACTCTCCGGCGATAACTGACTTCGTGATGATGGTCGACAAGACTTCTTACATGTTCATCACCGGGCCGGATGTCATTAAGACCGTCACGCACGAGGAGGTCACGAAGGAACAGCTTGGCGGTGCGATGACGCACAACGAGACTTCGGGGGTGGCGCATTTCCTGGCCCACGATGACGCCGAATGCCTCTCGATGGTGCGGGAACTGTTGAGTTTTGTTCCGTCAAATAATCTTGAGGACCCTCCACGAAAAGCGTGCACCGACCCGGCGGATCGTGCCGATGCTGCGCTCGACAAGATTGTTCCGCCGCAATCGAACCAGCCTTATGACATCAAAGATGTCATTCATTCCGTCGTCGACGATGGATATTTCTTCGAGGTGCAGGAGCACTACGCGAAGAATATTGTTGTGGGATTCGCGCGACTGGATGGGCGTTCCGTGGGCATTGTCGCGAACCAGCCCGCGATGCTGGCGGGAACATTGGACATCAACGCGTCGGTGAAGGGTGCACGCTTTGTACGCTTCTGCGACTGTTTCAACATTCCGCTGGTGACGTTTGAAGACGTGCCGGGATTCCTGCCCGGAACCGCGCAGGAGTATGGCGGAATCATCAAGCACGGGGCGAAGCTGCTGTTCGCGTTCGCCGAGGCGACCGTTCCCAAGGTTACGGTCATCACGCGCAAGGCTTATGGCGGCGCGTATTGCGTCATGGCATCGAAACACATTCGCACCGATGTGAACTATGCGTGGCCGACGGCAGAGATTGCCGTGATGGGGCCGGAGGGCGCGGTCGATATCGTCTACAAACGCGAGCTCGATGCCGCCGGCGCCAACCGCGATCAAGTTCGTCGCGACAAGATCGAAGAGTTCCGCGACCGCTTTGCCAATCCCTATGTTGTCGCGGACCGCGGATTTGTCGATGCCGTCATCCAGCCTCGGGATACGCGCAAGAAGCTGATTCAGGCGCTGGCCATGCTCGAGACGAAGAGGGACAAGAACCCGCCGAAGAAGCATGGGAATATACCGCTGTAACGGTCTCCGCAAAGAGGTGAACCATGGATCGAACCGCGCTGGCTCAGCGCTTGCTGCTTATTTATTCGGGAGTGCTGACGATCGTGCTCAGCATCGTCCTTCTCACGGGCGCCGCGTCATACAAGAAGACGAGCTTTGATGAAATCGACGTCAAGCGAATCAACGTGGTTGAACCGGACGGCACGGTGCGGCTGATCATCTCTGATAAAACGCACTTCCCTGGAGTGATCGTGAAGGGGAAAGAGTATCCGTTTGACAGAGCGACGGCTGGATTGCTGTTCTTTAACGACGAAGGCACCGAGAACGGCGGTCTTATCTTTGGCGGCAAGAAGGACAAGGATGGCAAGATCGAGAGTTCGGGTCATCTCAGCTTTGACCAGTACGAAGGTGACCAGGTTATGGTGATCGATGCCGGAGAGGAACAAGGGCAGCGGCATTCGGCGGTTGAAGTAATTGACCAGTCTGACGTCCCGATAAACCAGATCACAGATGCTCTCCTTCTGCCACCCCCGCAACGGCAAGCCAGACTCGAAGAACTGTCCTCCAAGCACAAATCGCACAAACGGATTTACATGGGAAGAAATACAGATCAGTCTGCGGCCTTGCAGTTGAAGGATGGGCAAGGCAGAGACCGGATCGTGCTCAAAGTTGCGGCGGATGGAACTCCGTCTCTGCAATTTATCGATGAGCTTGGAAACGTAACGAGTCAGCTGCCAAAGGAGACTCGATGAGAAACCTCGGTCTTGTAATTCTCTGGGTGCTGTCTGGGATGTGCTTCGCGCAAAATCCGGCGACTTGGCTCTCGTCTTTGCCTGAAGCCCGAGATTATGTGCAGCACCGGTCTTCGAGTTATGACCGCAGCGGAGGGAATGCCGATGCGCGCGCGATTGCTCCTGGGGAGACGCTGACTTTGCTGGATGACGCTGGCCCCGGAATCGTTACGCATGTATGGGTCACGATTGCTAGTGATGATCCGGATCATCTGAAGGCGCTGGTTCTGCGCATGTATTGGGATGGCGAGGCCACCCCTAGTGTAGAGGCTCCGATCGGCGACTTTTACGGGCTCGGGCTGGGCGAGTATCACTCGTATCAGTCGGCGCCGTTGCAGGTCAGTTCTGACAAGGCGCTGAATTGCTTCTTTCCCATGCCGTTTCAAAAGCACGCGCGGATTACGGTAACGAACGAAGGCACGATCAAGACTGATGCGTTTTACTTCAACATCGACTACCGGACTTACAGCAAGCCGCTGGCTTCGGACCAGCTTTACTTTCATGCGCAGTATCGGCAGGCGGCGCCGGCTCGAGGCACGACGAATCAGTGGAAGTCGAACGGCGACATGGACAGCAAGAAGAATCTGGATGGGACAGGAAACTACGTCTGGGTGGAGGCCAATGGCCGCGGGCATTTTGTCGGCGTGACGATGTCGGTATTGCAGAACCAGGACAAGTGGTTCGGCGAGGGCGATGACATGTTTTTCATCGACGGCGAGAAGCTACCCTCGATCAACGGCACTGGCACGGAAGACTATTTTCTGGGGGCGTGGGATTTCGGCGGGCATCCGTTTGCGTACCAACTTTACGGGGCGCCGGTTGTAGGTGCAGAGCTCGCTGGCGGCCGTTCCTCCGTGTATCGGTTTCATCTCGACTCGCCGATTCCCTTCACAAAATCGCTCCGCGCAACGATTGAGCACGGGCACGCGAATCATCGGTCAGATAATTACTTCTCCGTCGCTTATTGGTATCAGACTGAACCGCATGCAGCGTTTCCAGCGTTGCCGAGTCTGGAGCAGCGGATTCCGCGGATCTATCCGGTGGGTGGGCCGGGGAACGCGGGGAAGTGAACAGTCGAGGACTGCGGAGGTTTAGGAGTTCATGTAGACCGCGTTGCCTTCTCTGCAACCGTCGCGAGCAGGCGAGGAGTTCATATCCGGAGTTGTTTCAGGGTAGGGATGCTTCGACTCCGCCGGAGTTCCGCTTCGCTGCACTCCGGCTGCGCTCAGCATGACACAGCACCGCTCTAGCGTCCTTTGGTTGGGTCGGGTTCTTGCGATGCCGTACCCTGGGCGAATAACGCCTGATTCAGTTGGGTGGCCATCGCGTTGGCCTGCGCGTCGGAGATCTGCATCTGTCCGTCGAATACTACAGCCATTCTGCCGATGCCGCTATTCTCGAATTTCGCGCTTTGTACCACAGCCAAGTTTCGTACGGCGGCCGGAAGAACTTTCTCGAAGTTGACTCCGGCCTGCATGACCGCAAGCATCGACTGACTGAGCCTATCGCGCAGATCGTCTCCGAGGTCTCCAGAGCGAAGCGATTGTTCCATCGCCCCGCTGGCATCGATGTGGGCGAACTCGGCCGTCAGTTTCAGCGAGTTCGCCTTGTCGACCGCAGGGCTGAGTTTCACCTGGACTGAGCCTTCCCCTTCCGCCAATTCTTG
>Ga0070734_10003112_pt1 | contig 18202 bp, 14 predicted proteins | sample Coa_R1_8_FD_66444 | JGI IMG/M metagenome (GOLD analysis project Ga0070734, IMG submission 66444) | Surface soil microbial communities from Centralia Pennsylvania, which are recovering from an underground coalmine fire - Coalmine... | ecosystem: Environmental > Terrestrial > Soil > Unclassified ... | reverse complement strand
GGAGCCGATCAGACTCACATGAACCAGCCCAACGACGTCGCTGTCGCAGCCAACGGCGACATCTACGTGAGCGACGGCTACGGCAACGACCGCATTGTGGTGTTCGATAAGACCGGGAAGTATCTTTTCTCATGGGGCAAGCTTGGTCAGGGGCCGGGGGAATTCAGCCAGCCGCACTCCCTGGTTCTCGATTCAAAAGGCCGCGTGTACGTAGCGGACCGCAACAACGTCCGTATCCAGGTTTTCGATCCAAAGGGGAGGTTCATTACCGAATGGAAAAACATCATCACGCCCTGGGCATTGGCCATCACAAAGAATGACGAGATCTACGTCTGCGGCAGCTCGCCCATGCTGTGGTCCGAGATTCCAGAGACGCAGGCGGCCCTCGCAACACCACCAAAGGATCAGCTCTTCATGAAGCTCGATGCGGAAGGGCGTCTGAAGCAGCTCTGGACGATCCCGAAAGGGGAAAACGACAAGGAGAAACCGGGCGAAGTGGCGTGGATTCACTCCATCGCCGTGGCCCAGGACGGCAGCCTGTACTTCGGAGAAGTTCAAGGCAAGCGCGCGCGGAAATTCGTGCCGGTTCATCCGTAGCGCACTGGGTGGGGCGGGCAATTCTGCCTGCGGACCAGCTTTTAGCTGGTCTAGCCGCCTCGAAAGGCGGGCGGCCGCCACGATTGGCCGCCCTACGGCGCGTCCGCGAGCACGTAACTCATCACCGCCATCGCGGCCACGCATCTTCGAAACTCATCCGGCACGATCTTATCGAACGTGTCGGACTGCGAGTGGTGATAATCGAAGTAGTGCGTCATCACCGTACGCAGTCCAAACGAAGGTACGCCCGCGTTCATCAGCGGCTCAATGTCCGCTTCCCCGGTTCCCGGAACCACCTTATCCGCTCCGATTCCTTTCAACAGCTCGCCGATCGCAGTAGCCTTGTTGCGAAACTCTTGCGGAACCGTCTTCGATCCCAGATCGAAGCCCACCGGACTCTCCGCGCCCCCGTCCATCTCAATCGCGGCAATGTGCTTCTTGAGGGCATCGCCGATCCAGTTGCGGTATTCCGCCCCGCCCTTGACGCCGTTTTCCTCGTTGGTCCAGAACACCACTCGAATGGTCCGGCGCGGATGCAAACCCGCGTGCTTGATCAACGCCGCCGCCTCAAGCGCCGCCATGACTCCGCCGCCATCGTCATGGGCGCCCTGGCCCACGTCCCAAGAATCCAGATGGCCGCCCATGACGACGACCTCGTCCGGTTTCTCCCGCCCGGCGACCTCTCCCATGACGTCCGCCGAGCCTGCATCCGGATCTAAGTGAGCCTCCATCTCCAGATGAACGCGCACACGCTGGCCGGATTGAATCAACCGGTGTATCCAGATGGCGTCTTCGACGGACACCGCCGCGCCAGGAATCTGCGGGTCCGCATCGGAGTAACGCAGCGATCCGGTGTGGGGATCCCGCAGACTGCGAGGAGTAACCGAACGGACCAGCGCCGCAACCGCGCCTAGCCGCGCGGCTCTCGACGCTCCTTGGGACCGATAGGCCACAGTCTGCCCGTAGGTGACGAAAGGCGCGTCATAGAGCACGATCTTGCCTTCGACGCCCTTGCGTCCCAGGGCCTCAAGTTCATCAAAATTCGCAACTGCGGCCACTTCAGCCGTGATGCCGCCCGGCGGAGTAGCAACGCTCCCGCCCAATCCAAGAATAAAGAGCGGTTTTGCCGAAGGCTCCAGCATCTCCGCGGCTTCGCGTCCGCGCACCCAATGCGGCACCTGCACAGGGATGGTCCGGACATTCTCAAGCCCGATTTGGCGCATCTGCTCTGCGGACCACTGGACGGCCTGGTCGAGCGCCTTCGATCCGCTCAAGCGATTGCCGATTCGATAACACAAATACTCGAGCCGGTTGAGACCTGCGTCATCCTTGAGCGCTGCTTCGATAAGCTGCCCGGCGGTTTTGCGATATTGATTGATCGAGCGAGTGTCGGCGGCAAATAGTAAGACTGCTAGCGCGAGTAAGCACGCGAACCTTCGAAACATACACTCTACGGCCTGTCCCCGGTGCAGACGTATTCCGTCAACTTCACGCCCGGACGAAACGGAATCGAGGTGCTGGCGGTCCAGGATTGCGAGTATGCGCCCGGATCGTCGATGACCACCTCATATCTCATGGCCAGCGGCCCGGTGCGCGTGTATTTCTCGACCACATGCAGCCGTTCGGTATGGGGATGTCCTGCATCGTCCAGCCATGTGCGATCGTTGAAACCGACGGAATCGACCACCAAGGTGTCGCCCTCCCAATGGCCGACCGCGTCGCCCAGCCAATCTGGGTTCGGATCCTTGGGATGCGCTCGCCCGTCCATCCACACCGTTCGCCAGATATGCGTGCCGCCTTCATAAAGGAATACGATCCGATTCGGCAGTTGCAGGATTTGAAACGCGTTGGCCGTGTACGTGAGCCGTGGAATCCCCTGCGGCAGGCAGCGCGAAGCCGTATCGTTTCCCTTATTGGCTCGGTTCTCGTCGAACATCTTCTTCGCCCATGGCAGGAACGGTACGTCGACCTTAGAATCTGGGACGTTAGCCATGTCCTCCAGCCGCAGCGGGAACCATACGCCGTCTCCGCCCAGATCCGGTTTGCCATCGGCGCCCCTGGGAATTTTGCTGGGTGTGGGCGCGGCCGTCACGACGGCTGAAATGAGAATGGCGAGCGCGTACCTCACTTCGGCTTCACTTCCCCGATCATGTGCCTCGAATCTTTTTCGTTCTCCTGACAAATCGACTCTCCGAGCTGCAGCCCTGGTCGCCAGGAAACGGTGTTGCTGGCGGCCCAGGTTTGTGTATACGCTCCCGGATCGTCAATCGTCACTTCGTATTTGAGCGTCAGCGAGTCCGTGCGCGTATAGCGTTCCACCAAGTGCTGCTTTTCCGATTGCGGATGACCCGCCTGATCCATCCAGGCCCTGCCGTTGAAGCCGACCACATCCACCACCAGAGTGTCGCCTTCATAGTGGCCGATCGAATCTCCCAGCCATGTCGGCTTCAGATTCTTGGGATGAGCTGCGCCGGGCCCGATCGGGACCACGCGCCACAAGTAGTTGTCGCCTTCGAACAGAAACACAACCTGGTTGCGAGTCTGAATAATCTGGAAGGGATAGGGATCGAACATGTAACGCGGAACGCCCACGGGCTGGCAGCGCGCTTCCGGATCATCCTTCGACAAGCTTTCGACCCGCTGATTGAAAACCTCGAGGGCCCAGGGCATGAAGGGCACGTCCACATGCCGGTCCGCGCTCTTCACGCCCTTCCACTGGCGCTCCGCGATGTTTCCGGAAAAGCCTGGATACCATGCCCCATCGCCGCCAAAATCGGGCCGGCCGTCGGCCAGATGAGGTGCGGGTCCGGCGACTGGCTTGGGGCCCCGGCCTCGGCCTTGATCCGGGGGAGGAGTTTCGAGAAACGGTCCGGGATCTTTCGCAAGCCGCGGAGGTTGCTGCGCAAAGACGAATGCGGGCGCAAGCAAGATCAATGCGATCTGGGCTTTGATCACGTCCCAGTCTCACAGTTTTACGCAGGCTTGTCAAAACGGTTCTCAGTTGCCTATCTTCGTCGGTATGTTAAGGTATAATTCCCTCCGAGATGAATCGTCTTGCATACATCTTGTTCGGCGTGGCTCTGCCGCTCAGCGCGCAATGGTTTAAAATCACCCTTCCAAACATTCCCCGCACACCCGATGGCAAGCCCAACCTTTCCGCGCCTGCACCGCGAACCCCAGATGGCAAACCCGATCTATCCGGCGTCTGGCAGATGAACGGGAAATATCTTCAGGACATCGCGGCAGACATGAAGCCCGGCGACGTTCCTTACCAGCCCTGGGCCCTGAAAGAGTTCAATGAACGGCGGGACGGAGCTCGCGGGAAAGACGATCCGGCCGCGCGATGCCTGCCGGGGATGCCCAAGCTCGACGCACTTCCTTACCCGTTTAAGATCGTCAACGCGCCCGGCGAAGTGGTCATGCTCTTCGAAGGCTTCACCACTTTCCGGCAAATCTATACCGATGGCCGCGCGCTTCCCACCGACCCGCAGCCCTCCTGGCTAGGCTACTCTGTCGGAAAGTGGGATGGCGACACGTTCGTGGTCGACACGATCGGAGTCAACGCCAGCACGTGGATCGACAATGCCGGCCGTCCCCATAGCGACGCGCTACATCTGACCGAACGATTCCAACGTCACGATTTCGGCCACATGGATATTCTGCTGACGATCGACGATCCCAAGACCTACACCAAGCCGTGGACCGTGAAGGAAGATCTGCGAATGCTGCCGGACACGGAACTGCTCGAGTATATTTGCGGCGAAAACAATAAGGACTACGAGCACCTGACCGGAAAATAGGTCAGCCAACGGGCGTGGATACGCGCGGGCGGCGTTGCGCGAAATATTGAAAAACAATGGGTGCGACGCTGATGAATACGATCCCCAGCACCACCTTTTCAAAATTGCGATGAATCCATGGGATGCCGCCGAGCGTATAGCCCGCGAGCGTCATCGAAAGCACCCATCCCAGCCCGCCAAACACGTTGAACGAAACGAAACGCGGATACCGCATATGCCCGACGCCCGCCATGAACGGAGCGAACGCTCGCACGATGGGCACGAATTTCGCGTAGATCAGCGTCTTGCCGCCATGCCGGTCGTAGAAGTGTTGAGTTCGGGTAACGTACTCCTGCTTGAACAGGCGCGAATCCGGCCGCGAGAAGATTGCGGGACCCGTACGCCGGCCTAGAAAATAGCCGCACTGATCGCCCAAAATCGAAGCCGTCACTAACAGCAGGCAGATCTGAACAATATCGAGTTCCCCCGCTCCCGCCACGACACCGACGGTAAACAGCAGACTATCGCCGGGAAGAAACAGTCCGATCAGCAGGCCGCTTTCCGCGAAGACCACCCCCGCCAGCAAGGCATAACCGAACCACCCCGTCACCACCTGTGACAACAGATGGATCAAGCGGTCCGGATCGGTAAGACTCTTCCAGACTTCGAGCAGGAAAGCAACCATGCGCCGGTAGGTTCGGGCTACTGGCGGCTATAAGTTGCAATCGCGCGCTGGATCGCGTCCGCGTGCGACTTTACTTTGCCCTCGCTGGTGAGTTTCGTCAGCACGCTGTCCGCGAGAAGAGAGGCCGCTTCATTAGCCTTCTTCGATTTGAGCTGTTGCGTCAATTGCGCCTTCTCGGCGGCCATCGCCGTTGGATCGGCCTGAAGCTTGCTATCGACCCTCGACACCACCTGCGTGTGGGAGCCAGGAGGAATTTCCGAAGGTCCAAGAATCGTCCCCGCGGGCTTGGTAAAGGCTGCCTCGACGTATACCGCCTGGCCCAAGCCATCCACGGCGTCGCTTCGGCCGAAGTAGTTGGTGGTTACTGCTTCAAGCTTCATGGACTTCGCGACGGCGTTGATATCCTCGCCCTTCTTCAGTCTGTCTGCCGCCTCTTTCGCCTTCTCCTCAGCGATATCTTTCGCCTTGTCTCGAATGTAATCGTCGCGAACCTTATCGTGCACTTCGCTGAAGTCCGCCGCTCGCGCCGGTGTGCGGGAATTCATCACCACCACCGCCAATCGATTGGCCGGCAGAGTCAAAACCTGGGAGACTTCATTGGGCTTCATGGTCGCCAGCACGCCGTCGATCTCGGGAGAATTTCCGAGCGTGGGAATCGCCTGGCCGCGCTCGCCCTTGGGTTGTGTGATCAACTCCGCACCGAATTTCATGGCCACTTCCGCAGCCGATCCGGGAGCCTTCACCAAGGCATCGTGAATCTGATCTCCCATCATCTGCACCTTGTCCGTAATGGTCTGTTTTTTCAGATCCGCGGCGAGTCCGTCCTTTACCTCTTCAAACGGCTTCACCTTGGCCGGCTGGCGCTCGATAAGCTGCGCAATCTCATACCCCAGCTGCGTCGTCACCACGCCCGTCATTTCCTTGGGCTTGAGGGCGAACACGGCCGACTCGAACTCTGGATATCCAATCTGTCCCTTCACGATCCAGTCCAGATCGCCGCCTTTTTCCGCGGACGCCGTGTCTTCTGAGTTCTTCTTGGCGAGTTCCGCGAAATCGGCGCCGTTCTTCAGTTGCTTGAGCAGGTCGTCCGCTTTGGCTTTTAGCGTCTTCTTGTCGGCATCCGATTTTCCTTCGGTCTTCAGCAGGATATGGCGCAGGTGCAACTTCTCCGGCATGCGGAAATTATCCATGGAGGCGGAATAAGCGGCGCGCAATTGAGCGTCCGGAATCGTAATCGTCGCTTCCACCTTTTCCTGGTCCACCACCACGACTTGAAAAGCAAGCTTCTCGGGGTCCGTATAAAAGGTGCGCCGGGAGTCGAAATACTTATGCAGCTCATCATCGGTCGGCTTGGCTTGGTCGGCGAACTTGGTGGTTGGGAATGAGATGTATTGAATTTTGGCCTTTTCGTACTTCTTGTTGAACTCCGCTTCCACTTCCTGGGGCGTCACGATGATGGTTTCGTAAACCACGTTCTGGAGCTTGGTGGCCAGGATCTGTTCTTTCGCCTGATCGATCGCGTCCTGCAACGTCAGGCCCTGCGCGGCCAGAAACTGGAGATATTGGTCCTTGGAAATCAGTTGGCCGTTCTGAAAAGCTTCCGGGTTGCTCGACGCCAGGTAAGCCAGAATCTCGTCGTCGGAAACGGTAAGGCCAGTGCGCTGCGCCTCATACGCCTCCGCCATATTCCCTAGCTTCGCTTGCAGGTATTGGGGGAAATAGGCGGACCGCAGCTCCGGCGGAATCTGGTTGTTGGTGGCCAACCGGTCGAAGTTGGTCTGAGCATCCTGAACGGTCAGCTTTTGGCCGCCGATTTCCGCCAGGACGTTGTCATCCGATGTTGAGCCAGTGGTTGTACCCGCACCGGGTACCAGATACATAACCATGGAGATCGCGACGACCCCAAGGATGCCGCCCAGCAAGATGCGAACAGCCTTGTCCCGGCTGCGGAAAAGATTGAACATACGAGTGAAACTCCTAGACTTTTCAAGGACAGGATTGCCACCTGAAATTATACCGTAGAGCAGACGATCGGGGTTTGTCGTCTGCTATGACAGGCCACAAAAAGCGATGGCCTGTCCCACGGAGTATACTAGCGCCATGCCCGACATTACCCGCCGCACGGTCATCGCCACAGCCGCGACTGCGGCACTCGTACCCGTCTCCGCCATCCGGTCTGCCGCTCAGACGGCACCCAAGGAACCGACATTCTCTCCGGATCAGCGGCGCACCTTGGAAGCGTTCATCGATCGCATCTGCCCCAAGGACGAGCTGGGACCCGGAGCGGTCGAAATCGGCGCAGCGGACTACATGGAAATCCAGCTTGGGGACTATCTGAAGGGTGAAAAACAAGCCTTCTTAGACGGCCTCGCCGCCGTGGACGCCTACGCGCGGGCCAACTACGCAAGCCCCTTCGCGGAGCTTTCCCCCGAAAAGCGCGATGCCGTCCTAACCGATATCGATAGCGGTAAAGCCAACAATCTGCGGGCGTTTTTCACGCGGGCGCGCCGGCTGACGCTGGAGGGAATGTTCGGTGACCCGCACTACGGGGGCAACAAGAATTTTGCCGGATGGGATCTGATCAAGTACCCGGGCCCGCGTCCGGCCACTACCCCGGAAATGCAGAAAATGAATGCTCCGGCCGAACCGTATCACCGGTCCGCATGGGGAAGCGATCATAGTGGCCATTAACCTCAAACCCGTCGATGTTGCCGTCGTCGGATTAGGCGCGGCTGGAGGCGTAGCCGTGCTTCCTCTCGCTCGGGCAGGCCTGAAAGTGGCGGGGATCGAAGCCGGAACATGGATGGATCCCTCCAAGGATTTCCACGCGGACGAAATCTATAACAACGTTCGCGGCATGGTGACAACGGGCAACAAGATCCGCATGGAGGCACCCACGGTTCGCAATGGACCGAATGGCCCGGCGCGTCGAGGCGGCCCCAGCCCGATGATGAATGCCATCGGGGGCACCACCATCCACTATCACGCGCAGAGCTGGCGTCTGAAGCCTTGGGACTTCAAGACCGTTTCGGAAGTCAAGAAGCGCTACGGCGGTGGCTACATCCCTAAGGAGTCCACGCTCGAAGACTGGCCCATCAGCTACGACGATCTGGAACCTTACTACGACATCGTCGAGCACGAAGTTGGAGTTTCTGGCAAAGCCGGGAATATTCAAGGCAAGCTGGACCCAGCGGGCAACGTGTTTGAGGGGCCGCGTAGGCGCGAATATCCCATGCCTCCGCTCCGCACCTGCGACTATCTGGAGCACATGAAAACCGCGGCGCGCTCACTCGGATGGAGGCCGTTTCATTCGCCCGCCGCGATCAATTCCGTCCCGTACAATGGCCGCGGAGCGTGCGGCTATCACGGCTACTGCGACCGCGGCGGCTGTCATCTTCGCGCCAAGAATTCCACCTGCTTCTCGACCATTCCCGCGGCGCAGAAAACGAAGAACCTGACCATCTTTGACAACGCTCACGTGACGCGCATTCTTTCGGACGCAAACGGCAAAGTGACCGGAGTCCAGTACTTGCGCGACGGCAAAGAATACTTCCAACCGGCCAAGGCCGTGCTGGTGGGGTCCTATACCTACGAAAACACCCGACTTCTTTTGCTTTCAAAGTCCAAAGCCTATCCGAACGGACTCTCCAATAACCACGGCCAGGTCGGCAAGCATTACTTCGGCCACTGGGACGCTCAGGCGGGAGCGGCGGTGAGTGCGCTCTTTCCCATGGATCTGAATATCTGGTACGGGGCGATTCTCTCGCAAGGCGTCGTGATCGATGAATGGGCGGATGACAGCTTCGATCACACCGGCCTCGGCTTCATCGGGGGCGCGAGTATGACCGTCAACACCGAAAAACACCCCATCGCGGCGGCCGGATCCAATACTTTTGGCCAAGCCCCGCAGTGGGGCTCCAAATGGAAAGCCTGGATTCATCAGAACGCTGGCCGCGGCGCCTCTGCCTACATCCAAACCAACAGCTTTCCTTACGAGACCACCTTCCTGGATCTGGACCCCGAAGCCAAGGACCCGCTTGGCGATCCGGTCATTCGCGTCACCACGTCGACGCGCGAAAACGAACGCCGCGCCGCCATGTATGCGCAGGATAAGGCCGAGGAGTGGTTCAAAGCCGCCGGAGCGGTTGCGGTCACGAAAGGCAATCCCAACGGCCCGGGACTGAGCACCCACACTTACGGCGGGACCCGCATGGGCGATAACCCGGACACGAATGTAGTGGATAAATGGGGCTTTTCGCATGAGGCGCCAAATCTGGGCATGCTTGGCGGCTCCGTGTTCGGGACCAGCGGCGCCCGTAATCCCACGCTGACCATCCAGGCGCTTTCGTGGCGAACGGCCGAACATCTGGCGAAGAACTGGAAGTCAATCGCCGGTTGACATTGATTCTAGGTTCCTCCCAGGTATTCGCCTTACTCCTCTAACTTTCTTCCCATGTCGGACCGATAGATATTCATTAGGTCATGCCTATGCACATGGATGCCTTTCTGTGGATGTTTCTCCCGGTCTTCGTAGCGGGAGGAAGCGCGCTTCTGTCCTACTACATCATGCAAGCCAAGATGGAAGTGGCGTTATCGAAGGAGCGCGAAAATCTCGCCGAGGCACGGGCCACCATCAGTTCCCATAAAATTACAATCGAGGAACGGATCAAGGCCACCGAGGAAGCCACCAAGCGTCACGCGCTGGACGAGTTCATGCAGGATTTCCGAGTCGAAGAGCGCAGCTACGTTCGGGAAAGTAAGTCCTTGTCGGCTTCGAAGAAGAGCATGGTCATGCAGGAACGCTTGTTCTTCCGCAACATTCCGCTATCCAACTGGATTGAGCACGAAATGATCGTGGAAGAAGGCCGTGACCTGGATCAGCTGCCGAGAGAATCCGTCTTCAGCACGGCGACCATCGCTTCGAGTGAAGAGCGCTTGCCGATTTCGGAGCGTGTGCCAATTTCGAAGATGCTGGACGAATTTACGACACCCGCCCCTCCTGTGCGCGAGAACAATTCGTTGATTCCCGCGCGAGTGGTCGCCTTCGGCGCTCAGTAGCGCTACGTGGCTTCAGCTCCCGGCCAGAATATACTTCCGCAAAGCATCGCGCGCGGCCACATACGCCTCATGCGCCTTTTCTTCCTTGCGTTTCAAGAGTGCCAGATTGGCTCGCCCCAGATCGTCCAAGGACAACGGCGTAACACGCGATAGATTCCCTGAATTCAGACTGGCCACATCGATATATCTTTCGAGCGTCACTCTGCAGGATAGCCTCAGGCGTTGAAGGGTCTTATGATCCTGTGCAACGGAACGTGCCAACATCGGAACATCGTCGCTGCCAGCGAGAACTTGAGCGGATTGTTGCATGCCCCAGAATGGGCACGTGAACCACCGCACGTTTGCCGTTTGTTTTCAATGTTGGGTTTAGCGGACTGGGTCTTTTGGCGCAGCCCTGCTATCTTGCGCCGCGCCCGCCTCGGCCACCGCGCCCAGTAGCTCCGGTTCCGGCCTTGGCGCCCTTTTCGACCAAATAGCTGACCACGCTCGGGTACTTCAATCCATTCGCGCCATCGAGCGCTGTGCGGCCGTCCTCGGATTTGGCATTCACGTCCACGCCCGCTTCTACCGCCAGTTTCACGGCTTCGAGTGTTAGCGCTTCCCTTGCCGCGCGCTCCGTTGGAACCCAAGCCGATACATTCCCGCCGCCGATGCCCACCGCCGCCAGCAACGCGGTCGAGGTTTCCTTGCGCTCCTGCTGGCCGAAGCCCTGCTCACCGACCCAGCTCGCGTGAAATACAAACAAAGGATCCGCGCCGTGTTTGACCAGGAGCTGCATAATGTTCGGCTCGTCAAAGCGGGCGGCCAGCCAGAAGGGTGTCGCGCCGACGAGGGACGGTTCGAAATGAAAATCATCCGAGGAGCGGCGCGTGGGCGTCCACTGCAGTAGCGGAGCATTAGCGTTCGCTCCGTGATCGAGGAGGGAGGCGACCATCTTCTCGTCACGGCGCATGACCGCTTCGTGCAGCGCCGTGAAGCCGTTTGGAGCCGCATTCGGGTCCGCACCCTTGTCGAGCAGAAACAGAACCAAATCGGTGAATCCGGAATGAGCCGCGAGCGTGGTGGCGCTGACGCCCCAGGCATCCGCGTCCTTCACATTGGCTCCTGCCGCTACAAGGAGTTTCGCCGAAGCCAGATCTCCCACCCGCGCGGCGAACATCAGAGCGGTCTCGCCTCCATGCGGCACGGCTTTGTTGTAGGGAAGATAGCCATGCGGGGGTACGGCCATCACATCGGTCCACATGTCGGAACGAAGATTGAGATCGGCATGGTGCGCCAGCAGCGCCTTTACAACTTCCGGATGCTGCTGCGAAACAGCCCACATCAGCGCCGTCTGCCCTCGCGTGCCGTGGGCATTCGGATTCGCGCCTTTGGCAAGCAACATTTCGACGACCTCGGGATAGCCGGAGCGCGCGGCCACCATTAATGGAGTCTCGCCCGCAACCAGCGCTAGGTTCGGATTCGCCCCAGCTTCGAGCAGCCGCCGCACCATCGCGGAGCTTCCGTTTTCACTGGCCGGCCAAAGCGGCGTCACTCCCAGATCGGTCGCCGCGTTTACCTTGGCGCCCGCGCGAATCAGTAAATCAGCGGTTTCGACATCGTCGCGGTAACTCGCCCAATGCAACGCCGTGGAGCCGTCCGGTTCGGCAGCGTTGACGTCGGCCTTCCTCTGCAGAAGCGCGCGTATCGTTTCTCGATCGCCGTTCTTAGCTGCCTCGACAACCGCGGGCTGGGCCAGATCGGCCGCGGAAATGGCGCCCATACAGAGCGCAGCGAGTCCCAGAATTCTGAACATGTTTACACTTCGGAAAGCGTATCGATCGGGAGCTTCCCAGTACTGCCGCCGACCTTTTCGACCGGGTAGTCCATCTTGTCCATCAACGTCAGCAGCAGATTCGCCTGTGACGGCTTGTTGGAGAATGTCAGATGCCGCCCGCCCTTGATCTTTCCCGAACTTCCACCGACCAGCATCTGTGGCAGGTTGTCGCCGGAATGGCCGTTGCTATTGGAGAGACCGGCGCCATACAGAATGGTGATGTGATCGAGCAGCGATCCATCGCCATCCGGCGTCGCACGCAGCTTAGTCAGGTACTGCGAGAACAACTGAGCGTGATAGCGGTTGATCTTCGACATCTTCTCAATCAGCTCAGGAATATTGTTGTGGTGCGAGAGCGGGTGGTGCGCTTCCGGCACGCCGATCTGCGGGTAGGGCCGGGGGCTCTGTTCCTTGCTGAGCATGAAGGAAATGACACGGGTCAGATCGGACTGAAATGCCAGGACCTGCAAGTCCATCATCAGCGCTAGATGATCCTCGAATACGGGAGGCGCGCCCAAGGGCTCGGCGAGAGAAGGCAGGTCGATGTCGGTCTGCCGCTCCGCCAGTTGAATGCGGCGTTCGACATCGCGAACGGCGTCTGTGTATTCGTTGACTTTGCCTTGGTCCTGCGGCCCGAGTTCCTGTTTGATGCTGGCCAGCTTGCCGGTCACCGAATCCAGAATGCTCTTGTGCTGGGCGAGCCTTTTTTCGCGCGCGGCCCGATCCGTGCTGCCGCTATCGCCGAATAGTTTCTCGAAGACCGTGCGCGGATTCCACTCCATCGGCAACGGCTGCGTGGGGCTCGCCCAGGAAAGCGTGTCAAGGTAGGCGCAGCTCAAATTACCGGTGCAAGCGCCCGCATTGGCCGGCAGGTCCATCGACATTTCGAGCGATGCCAGCTGCGTCTCATTGGCGAAGTGCCTTCCCAGCAGTTGGTCGATGGAAACATCGGCGATGATTTCGATCTCGTTTCTGCCGCCACGCGGAGTGCCGGTGAGAAACGATCCAGACGCGCCGGCGTGGATGTAGTTCCAGCTCGCCTTCAGGCCGGACATCACCAGCATCTGATCTTTGAAGGGAGCGAGCGGTTCCATGATCGGAGCAAGCTCCAAGGCGGTTCCTTCACCCTTGGGCGTCCAATACTCCATCGCCATGCCGTTCGGCACATAGAACGCCTGGAAGCGGTGCGCAGCCTTGGTGGCGCCACGCATGGGAGGAAGCATGGCTTCAAGGAACGGCAGCGCCAGAGTGGTTCCGAGCCCTTTCAGCACCGTGCGCCGTGGCAACGATTTCGTAAGGAAAGCCATGTTACAAGTCTCCCTAATTGATAATGTTAGACCTTTTTGCGCAGGTTTGGGGCCGGGTAGCGCTACACTCGACAAATGCTCCTCTGCCCGGTCCGCGACTGCCACCTTGAACTGGCGCGCGAGGGACGGCGAGTGTTTTGCACGCGAGGACATTCATTTGACATCGCGCGCAGTGGATACATCAATCTCTTGCAGCCGCAGGATCGGCGATCGAAGCAGCCGGGGGACACCGAAGCTGCTGTTCGGGGGCGAAGGCGATTGCATGATCTGGGCGTGACAGCGCCGTTTCTGAATGCGATGTCTGAGATTTTGGATTTGCGGGCCGAAGACACGGTTCTCGACGCAGGCTGCGGAGAGGGATTTTACCTCGGCGAGTTCGCCAAGCAAATCGGTTTCAACGCGCATGGAGTCGATATTTCCATTCCCGCGGTTGACGCTGCCGCCCGGCGATATCCGGGCTGCGAATGGATCGTCGCTAACGCTGATCGGTTCGTGCCGTATGCCGACCGGACGTTCTCTAGTGTCATGTCGATCACAGCCCGGATGAACGCGGGCGAATTCCGCCGCGTCCTACGCGACGACGGCCGCCTCCTGATCGCGGTGCCATCGCCCGAAGATCTGATCGAATTGCGCGGACAGGGCCGCGACCGCGCAGCGAGAACCATCGAAACGTTCGCACCAAACTTCGCAGTCATCGCCCAACGCAGGGTGTCGACCACTGCCGGCCTCGACGCTGCTGCCGTTCAGGATCTTCTGCATTCGATTTACCGGCCGATGCAGTCGAAGCCGGCCGAGGCGATGCGGGTGACGTTTAGCTTGGATTTGCTGATGTTTCGGCCAGCGGAGATCGTCGTCTAGAAAGCGTGGTCCATGCCTATGGGGTTGGCTGGAATCCTAATTGGCCGCCGGCCGTGACGCGCGCGTCTGGAACGTTGGACTCTCGACGATCCCCAAAATAATCGCCGACCAGCGGTAGTCGTGCGCCGCCGCGTCCCGCACGATTTTGCGCACGGCAGGCTCATCGTAATATTCAAGCCTGCGGCCCAGCGCATAAGCCATCAGCTTCTCGGTGACGGTGTGGGGGAACTGATCGGGTTGCGCGAGCAACAACTCCCGCAATCCCTTCAAACCGTCGATCTTCGCTCCGCTGGCCGTGGTGCCGCTGGCATCGACCGGCTTGCCCGCTTCGTCGATCGTGCGCCAGCCGCCGATCACGTCGAAGTTCTCCAGCGCGAAGCCAAGCGGATCGATCACTCGGTGACAACTGTTGCAGGTCGATTCCGTCCGATGCTGAGCGAGCCTTTCGCGCATGGTGGTGGGCACCGCGCCGGGCTTGGTCTCGAGCGTCGCATTCACTCCCGGCGGGGGAGGCGGAATGGCCAAGCCGAAAATATTGTTCAGCAGCCACTTGCCGCGCAGCACCGGCGAGGTGCGATCGGGATAGGAGGTGGTTACCAGCAGCGCTCCTTGCGCCAGCAGGCCGCCGCGCTGATCTTGATTCGGAAGACTCACTCGCCGGAAGCGGCTGCCGTAAACACCCGGAATTCCGTACTGCCGAGCGAGCCTTTCATTCACGAACGTGTAATCCGCGTTCAGCAGATCCGCCACGGGGCGATCCTCATGCAAGGTGCTCGCCACGAACATTTCCGTCTCCTGCTGGAACGCCTGCAAGAGGCTCTCGTCATATAACGGATACTTCGTCGGATCCACCACGACTTCATCCACGCGGCGCAGGTTCAGCCACTGGGCGGCGAAATCGCCCACCAGCGCGCTGGTGGAGCGCTCGTCTGCCAGCATCCGGCGGACTTCCTTGTCTAAAGTCGCCGGGTTCTTGAGTTCGCCATGCTCCGCCAGCGTCAGCAGGTGATCGTCGGGAATGCTGCCCCACAGGAAGAACGACAGGCGCGAAGCGAGTTCCAGATCGGTAAGCGCGTAGGTCGCAGGGGCAGCCTTACCCTTGGGTTCGGCGGGATCGCGATAAAGGCGCAGGAGAAAATCCGGGTCCACCAGCATGCGTTCGAGCGCGAATTGAATGCCGGTATCAAACGTGCCATTCTGCCGGCCATTATCGAAAAACGTCAGCAGCGTATCGACGTCCGCTTTCGTCACCGGCCGGCGATACGCCAGGCGCGCGATTTTCGAGAGAATCGTGGCGGCACAGGATCGTTCCTCCGCAGCATTCTTGCTGGGCGGGGGCTGGCACACGAAAATCGCCCGCCGGCTGGGTGTATCCTTCGCCGGACCTTGCGCCTGATACGGGCCGCCGATCTGCACCGAAGCAACGTTCGCATTGCCCATGTACACCTGGTCATTTGCAATCACTCGCCCGAGTTGAACGGGTTGCGGAAGCCCTTCCGGCTCCCATTGTTCTCTCACGAAGGACACGCCGACCACTCGCGAACCAGCCTGAACAGGAACGCGGACCTCCAGTCCAGCGTCTCCGGTAAGCTGCATGTAGGTTTCCCACTCGGGATCGCCGGCAAAACCGGGCTCGCCATCCCCTGCATAACTCGCTGCGGCAGGCCGGCCTTTGCCCGCGCCTCCGACCGTGAACCGCTTCAGGAGCTTCCCATCCAGCCGAATGTCGAGCTTCTGCGGCCAACCCATCCCTTTGAGGTAATCCTGATACTGCCTTTGGAGGCGAACTGAAATGAGATACTCGCCGTCCACCGGGAAGTCATAGTGAATCGCCATACCGCCGCGAGACCCGAACGGAAGATCGTCGCTCATGCGGTCTTCTTGCAGAACATGAAGCGGAATCTCGAATCGCTGAAGGTCCGGTTGCGCGGGAGGAAGGCCGGTGGCTAAGCGCGTCACCTGCCGCGCGACCGACATGTAACGCTCCAGGTGAGCCGTGGAAATCGAGAGGCTATCCGCGAAGTTGTCGAAGCTGCCGTCCGCCGTATCGTCACCGGGTAGCAGAGGCTTCACATCCAGATCCAGCGCAAACAGATCGCGAATCGCGTTGTTATATTCGATTCGATTCAAGCGCTGGACGGCGCCGATCCGGCCCGGATTTGGATGCGCGGCCCACGCCTTATCGATTTCGTTTTCGAGCGTGCTCACCATCGCGCGATAGGTGGCGGCATCGGGCTTCGGATTTCCGGGCGGGGGCATCGCCCCGGCTCGAAGCTTCGCGATCACTTTTTCCAGAATTTCGGCATTCGCGGCAGGTTTTGTAACGTCCAAAGTATCCAGCGCGAGGCCCGCCGTAAGAGCGGTCTGATCGTGGCAACTGGTGCAATAGGTGTCGAAGAACTGCCGGGGATTCACAGCCGGAGCCGGAGTCTGCGCGCTGGTCTTCATGCTCAGTGGAATCGCAGCCACAAAACAGCCCGCAAGTATCAAAATAAGGATGGTGTGGCGCGGGCTGCGATGGGCCGGGATTTCCATGTAAACCTCTCGACACCAGCAGTATACACTGAGCTGGCGCTACTCGGCCGTCAACGCGGTATTCAGCGTCACGCCGGCCGCCCGACGGGCGGGCAACCAGGTGGAGATCAGCACCAAGAGCGCGAGAAAAATTCCCGCGCTGGCGATAGACCAGGGATCTTCGGGCGATAGGCCGTACACCAAACCGTTCATGAATCTTGCAAACACCAGCGATGCCAAGACGCCCGCAGCCAGGCCGGGAAGTGTGAGCGCCGCGGCTTCGCGCAGGATCATGAAGACCAGGTCCCCGGGCGTCGCCCCGACGGCCGCACGCACGCCAAACTCTCGCACCCGCGCGCTGACGGAGTAGGCGAGCAGGCCGTAGACTCCGGCGGCAGTGAGAAGCGCAGCCAAGGCTCCAAATATTCCCAGCAAAATGAGCGCGAATCGCCGCCTGGCGAGCGAATCGGCCACATCTTGTTCGAGCGGCCTCGCCTGCCTGACAACCACCCGCGAGTCGAGCCTGCGAATTTCGTTCCGAACAACTGGTTCGAGTTGACTCGGATTGCCCGCGGTCTGGATCAGCAGCGTTCCCGGCCCGCCACTTGAGACGGTATAGATGGTGGGCTCCACGTCCTGGTCCAAGCCGAAGTTTCGTGTATCGCCCACCACGCCGGCAATCTCAAATAAGCTTTGCTGCGGATCCATAACTCCGAGGATCACCCGCTTTCCGGTTGGGTCCTGACCGGGAAGGAAACGCTTGGCGAAGGTCTCATTGACGACGAATCGCGGTTTCGCTGCGTCATCCTTGGTCAGCATTCGCCCGCGCCTTAAGGGGACCCCGAGCACACCAAAATACTCCGGCGTCACGAATCGGATCTGAGTGACGGGAAACTGTCCTGAATCGTAGCTTCGCCCTTCGATTCCAAATCGTGTCGCCCAGCGACTGTGTTCGGTAGGCAGCAGACTCATCGGTGGTGCGTTGGCTGTGGCGACTTCCGTCACGCCGGGAAGCGCGCGAAGGGCCGGCATCAGTTGCGTGCTGAAAAACCGGTCCGCTTTCCCGTTGGTAAAGATGCTTGCGGGGAGGGGCACTTCCACTGCAAGCACGTTTCGAGCTCGGAAGCCCGGATCTTCGTTCAGCAAAGCCGCGAAACTTCGCGCGAGCAGCGCCGCGCCCGTCAGGACCACGAATGCCAGGGCAACTTCCGCGGCCATCAGTGCGGAGCCGAGCCGCGATCTCCGCCGCGTGACGGTGCGTCCGCCGGCGGCGGACTTCAATCGCCAGCAAGCGGGCAATCCAAACAGCAGACCGCTGACCAACGCAATCGCGATGGTGAACAACCATACGGGAGTGCCGAAATCTGCTTCCTCCATGCGGGGAATCTGATCTTGTGCCAGCTTACGAAGCAGCTCGCCCATCCAAACCGCCAACCCTGCCCCGGCCGCGCCGCCGATTCCGGCGAGCAGCATGCTCTCGCTCAAGACCTGTCGTACAAGATGCCACGGCGTCGCGCCGAGAGATTCGCGGATCGCCATCTCACCGCGGCGTTCGAGCATTCGAGCCAGGAACAAGTGCGCCAGATTC
>Ga0070734_10003111_pt1 | contig 18205 bp, 16 predicted proteins | sample Coa_R1_8_FD_66444 | JGI IMG/M metagenome (GOLD analysis project Ga0070734, IMG submission 66444) | Surface soil microbial communities from Centralia Pennsylvania, which are recovering from an underground coalmine fire - Coalmine... | ecosystem: Environmental > Terrestrial > Soil > Unclassified ... | reverse complement strand
CAGCACTTCGCCGGCGTGGAGCACAACCTGGCGTTCAACACGGCGGCCAGCTTCACCACCAACACCAACTGGCAGTCGTACAGCGGCGAGTCGACGATGAGCTACTTCGCCCAGATGGCGGGGCTCGCCTGGCACAACTTCACCTCGGCCGCGGCCGGCATCTCGGTGGCGCTGGTCGTGGCGCGCGGCTTCACCCGTCGTCGCGGCCCGACGGGCGGCAAGGAGATCGGCAACTTCTGGGTCGACCTCAACCGGGCGATCCTCTACGTGCTGCTGCCGCTCAGCTTCGTCTTCGCGCTGGTGCTGGTCTCGCAGGGGGTCATCCAGAACCTGAAACCGTACCTCGACGTCACCACGCTCGAGGGCGGCAAGCAGACGCTGGCGCTCGGCCCCGTCGCCTCGCAGGAGGCGATCAAGCAGCTGGGCACGAACGGCGGCGGCTTCTTCAACGCCAACGCCGCCCACCCGTTCGAGAACCCCACGCCGTTCACCAATCTCCTGTCGCTGTTCATGATCTTCATGATCCCGGGCGCCCTCACCTACACCTACGGCCGGATGGCCAAGGACCAGAAGCAGGGCTGGGCGCTGTTTGCGGCGATGAGCGTCCTCTTCTTCGCCGGTCTGGCCGCCTGCTATCACGCCGAGGCGGCCGGCAACGGCGCCCTGGCCGGCCTGCCGGTGCACCAGGCGCTCGGCAACATGGAGGGGAAGGAGACGCGCTTCGGCGTCGCCGCCTCCGCGCTCTACGCCACGGTCACCACCGACGCCTCCTGCGGCGCCGTCAACGCCATGCACGACAGCTTCACGCCGCTCGGTGGGCTGGTCCCGCTGGTGAACATCAAGCTGGGCGAGGTGATCTTCGGCGGCGTCGGCGCCGGCCTCTACGGCATGTTGGTGTTCGTCGTCCTGGCGGTCTTCATGGCCGGCCTGATGGTCGGGCGCACCCCCGAGTACCTGGGCAAGAAGATCGAGGCCCGCGAGATCCAGCTCAGCATGCTCTACGTGCTGGTCTTCCCGATCGTCATCCTCGGCTTCGCGGCCTGGGCGGCGGTCTCGCCGCTGGGGACCTCGTCGCTGAACAACAACGGCGCGCACGGCCTGTCCGAGATCCTCTACGCCTACGCGAGCGCCGCGGGGAACAACGGGTCGGCGTTCGCCGGCCTCAACGCGAACACGCCGTTCTGGAACGTCACGCTGGGCTTCACCATGCTGGCCGGCCGCTTCCTGATGATCATCCCCGCGCTGGGGATCGCCGGCCTCATGGTCGACAAGAAGGTGGTGCCGCCCAGCCTGGGCACCTTCCCCACCAACGGCCCGCTGTTCGCGACGCTGCTGGTGATGGTGGTGGTGATCGTCGGCGCCCTCACCTTCTTCCCGGCGCTCTCGCTCGGCCCGATCGTCGAGCACTTCCAGGTCCTGCAAGGAAAGGTGTTCTAGCGATGTCCTCCCAAGCGAAACCCGTCGGTCTCTTCGATCGCGCCATCCTCCGCCAGGCCATCGGGGAGAGCTTTCGGAAGCTCTCCCCGCGCATGGTGGCCAAGAACCCGGTCATGTTCGTCGTCGAGGTCGGCAGCGCGCTCACCACGCTGCTGGTGATCCGGGACCTCTTCGTCCGCTCGGCCGAGCACCCGCCGCTCTGGTTCACGGGCGCCGTCTCGCTCTGGCTCTGGTTCACCGTGGTGTTCGCCAACTTCGCCGAGGCGATCGCCGAGGGGCGCGGCCGCGCCCAGGCCGAGACGCTCCGCAAGATGCGCAAGGAGACGATGGCCCGCCGCCTGCTCGACGGCCCCCACGGAAAGCGCGAGGAGGAGGTGGCCTCGTCCCTGCTCCGCAAGGGCGACCTGGTCGTCGTGGAGGCGAACCAGCTGATCCCCGGGGACGGCGAGATCATCGAGGGCATCGCCTCCGTGGACGAGTCGGCCATCACCGGCGAGTCGGCGCCCGTCATCCGCGAGAGCGGCGGCGACCGCTCGGCCGTCACCGGCGGCACCAAGGTCCTCTCCGACCGGATCGTGGTCCGCATCGTCAGCGACCCGGGCGAGTCGTTCCTCGACCGGATGATCGCGCTGGTCGAGGGGGCCGCCCGGCAGAAGACGCCCAACGAGATCGCGCTCCACATCCTGCTGGTGGGGCTGACCATCGTCTTCCTGCTGGCCTGCGTGACGCTGGTGCCGCTGGCCAAGTACTCGACCCTGGCGCTGTCGGCGACGGCGGTGGTGGCGCTGCTGGTCTGTCTGATCCCCACCACCATCGGCGGGCTGCTGTCGGCGATCGGCATCGCCGGGATGGATCGCCTGCTCAAGAAGAACGTCATCGCCACCAGCGGACGCGCCGTCGAGGCGGCCGGCGACGTCGACACGCTGCTGCTCGACAAGACCGGGACCATCACCCACGGCAACCGCATGGCCACCGAGCTCCTGCCGATGCCCGGCGTGCGGGTCGAGGACCTGGCCGAGGCGGCGCTGCTGGCCAGCCTGGCCGACGAGACGCCGGAGGGGCGCTCGATCGTGACGCTGGCGCGCGACAAGTACGCCTCGTCGGCCATCGCGGCCGCCGCCGCCGAGCAGGGGACGTTCGTGCCGTTCACCGCGCAGACGCGCATGAGCGGCCTCGACCTCGACGGACGCTCGATCCGGAAGGGGGCCGTCGACTCGATCGCCAGGCACGTCTCCGAGGCGAACGGCCTGGTCCCACCGCAGCTGGCCGAGATCGCCGCCCGCATCGGCGACGGGGGCGGCACGCCGCTGGCCGTCACCGAGGGCGCCACGGTGCTGGGGGTCATCCACCTCAAGGACGTGGTCAAGGCCGGCATCCGCGAGCGCTTCGAGCGCTTCCGGGCCATGGGGATCCGCACCGTCATGATCACCGGCGACAACCCCCGCACCGCCGCGGCCATCGCCCGCGAGGCCGGCGTCGACGACTTCCTGGCCGAGGCGACGCCCGAGGCCAAGATGCGCCTCATCAAGGAAGAGCAGGCCAAGGGGAAGCTGGTGGCGATGACCGGCGACGGCACCAACGACGCGCCGGCGCTGGCCCAGGCCGACGTCGGGGTGGCGATGAACAGCGGCACCCAGGCCGCCAAGGAGGCCGGCAACATGGTCGACCTCGACTCGAACCCCACCAAGCTGCTGGAGATAGTCGAGGTCGGCAAGCAGCTGCTCATGACGCGCGGAACGCTGACCACGTTCTCGATCGCCAACGACGTGGCCAAGTACTTCGCCATCCTGCCGGCGCTGTTCGTGGTGGTCTTCCCCGAGATCGCGCCGCTCAACGTGATGCACCTGGCATCGCCGTTCTCCGCCATCCTGTCGGCGGTCGTCTTCAACGCGCTCATCATCGTGCTGCTCATCCCGCTGGCGCTGCGCGGGGTGCGCTACCGGCCGCTCGGCGCGGCGGCCATCCTGCGTCGCTCGCTGCTCATCTACGGCGTGGGTGGCGTCATCGCGCCCTTCGTCGGCATCAAGCTCATCGATCTGGGCCTCGTGGCCCTCCACCTGGTGTGAGGATCTTCCCCATGCGCAAAGAACTGGTCATCGCCCTCCGCGCCACGCTGGTCACGCTGATCCTGACCGGCGTGCTCTATCCGCTCGCCGCCACCGGCGCCGCCCAGGCGCTGTTCGGCGAGCGCGCCAACGGCAGCCTGGCCCGCAACGACAGCGGCCAGGTGGTGGGCTCCGAGCTCGTCGGCCAGGCCTTCGCCGCGGCGCCCTATCTCCAGGGGCGGCCGTCGGCGGCCGGCAACAACGGCTACGACGCCACCTCGTCGTCGGGGTCCAACTTCGGCGCCACCTCCAAGAAGCTGCGCGACCGCGTGGTCGCCGACGTCGCCCGCCTCCGCAAGGACAACCCCGAGGCGCCGCTGCCGATCCCCGACGCGCTGCTGACCGCTTCGGCCAGCGGGCTCGACCCCGACCTGCCGCCCGAGGCGGCGCTCTGGCAGTCGGCGCGCATCGCCAAGGCCCGCAACGTCACGGAGGACCGCGTCCGAGCGGTGATCGAAAACCACGTCCAGGGGCGTGATCTCGGCTTCCTGGGCGAGCCGCGCGTCAACGTCCTCGAGCTGAATCTGGCGCTGGATCAGCAGTTCGGGCGCCCCCCTGCTCTCCCAACCTCCGCCACCGTCGCAGGAACGAGGTAGGATTCTGCCCGCCCTCATGCCCCGCCCCGAATCGCCCGCCGCCGACGTCGCCAGCGGTCTCCGGATCCTGGTCGTCGACGACGAGAAGAACATCCGGTCGACGCTGACCGTCTGCCTGGAGGGGCTCGGCGCCCAGGCCACCGCGGTCGGCACCAGCGAGGCCGCGCTGGCCGCGGTCGGCCGCCAACCCTACGACCTGGCCCTGGTCGATCTGGCGCTGGGGACCGAGAGCGGGCTCGACCTGCTCCCCAAGCTGCTCGGCGAGGAGGCGAACCTGGCCATCGTCCTCATCACCGCCTACGGCACGATCGAGACGGCGGTCGAGGCGATGCGCCGCGGCGCCTGGGACTATCTGCCCAAGCCGTTCACGCCGGCGCAGATTCGCCACCTGGTCGAGAAGTTCAAGACCCAGCGTCACCTCACGGCGCGCGTCGCCGAGCTCGAGCGGCGGCTGGCCGAGGAGGTCCCCGACGTCGAGATCAGCAGCCGCTCGACGGCCATGCACGCGGTGCTCGACACCGCGGCGCGCGTGGCGGTCACCGACGCGCCGGTGCTGATCACCGGCGAGAACGGGACCGGCAAGAGCATCCTGGCGCGCGCCATCCACCGGCAGAGCCCGCGCGCGACCGCGCCCTTCGTGGTCACCAACTGCCCGACGCTGTCCGAGGAGCTGCTGGCCAGCGAGCTGTTCGGCCACGCCAAGGGGGCCTTCACCGGCGCCATCCGCGACCAGGCGGGGCGCGTCGAGGTGGCCGAGGGGGGCACGCTGTTCCTCGACGAGATCGGCGAGATCCCGCCCGCGCTCCAGAGCAAGCTGCTGCGCTTCCTGCAGGAGAAGGACTTCGAGCGCGTCGGCGAGACGCGCACGCGCCACGGCGACGTGCGCATCCTGGCCGCCACCAACCGGGACCTGGAGGCCGACGTCAAGGCGGGGCGGTTCCGCGAGGACCTCTTCTACCGCCTCAACGTGGTCGAGGTGCGGATGCCGCCGCTGCGCGAGCGGCGCGAGGACATCCTGCCGCTGGCGCGCGCCTTCCTGAGCAGCTTCACGCGCGCGACGCGGCCGATGGCGCCGGAGATCTCGCCGGCCGCGGCGCTGGCGCTCGAGCAGCACGACTGGCCGGGGAACGTCCGCGAGCTGCGCAACACGATCGAGCGGATCGCCATCCTCTGGCCGACCTCGGTGGTCGAACCGGAGGCGCTGCCGACGCGGGTTCCGCGCGCGGCGCAGCGGCGACCGACGGTGGGCGGCGACTTCACGGTCGACGAGATCGAGCGCGAGCACATCCTGTCGGTGCTCGAGCGGGTGCCCAAGGTGGAAGACGCCTCGGCGCTGCTCGGCATCGACGCCTCGACGCTCTGGCGCAAACGCAAGAAGTACGAAGGAACCTAGGTCGTGGCCCGACCGGGCGACGCCGATCGCCAAAGCCGTCCCGAGGACTTCCTCGAGATGCTCCGGCGCGCCAAGCGCGGCCGCCTCAAGCTCTACATCGGGTTCGCCGCCGGCGTGGGAAAGACCTACCGCATGCTGGAGGAGGCGCACGCGCTGCGCCGCCGCGGCGTCGACGTCGTCCTGGGGTTCGTCGAGACCCACGGCCGCGCCGAGACCGCCGCCCTCCTCGAGGGGCTGCCGGCGGTGCCGCGCAAGGCGTCCCAGTACCGCGGCGTCACCATCGAGGAGATGGACCTCGAGGCCATCCTCGAGCGCCGCCCGGAGATCACCGTCGTCGACGAGATCGCGCACACCAACGTCCCCGGCAGCCGCAACCGGCGCCGGTACCAGGACGTGCTGGCCCTGCTCGACGCCGGGATCAACGTGATCGGCGCCTTCAACATCCAGCACCTGGAGAGCCTGACCGACGTCGTCCAGCGCGTGACCGGCGTCACCATCCGCGAGACCGTCCCCGACAGCTTCCTCAAGCGCGCCGACCAGGTGGTGAACCTCGACCTCGCGGTGGAGGATCTGCTCGAGCGGCTGCAGGGGGGGAAGATCTACGCGGCCGACAAGATCTCCTGGGCGCTGGAGCACTTCTTCAAGGACCGCCACCTGGCGACGCTGCGCGAGCTGGCGCTGCGCGAGGTGGCCGAGAGCCTCGACCGCGGCGACCGGCGCCGCAACGGCGACGCCGCGGCCGCCGCCGGGGAACCGGCCCGGGGCGCCGGCGCCGTGACCGGGCGGGTCATGGTCTGCATGTCCTCGCTCCCCACGCGCGCCGGCGCGCTGCTGCGGCGCGGGTCGCGCTTCGCCGGGAGGCTCAACACCGACTGGTTCGTGGTCTACGTCGAGACCCCGCGCGAGGCCCCGCACCTCATCGACGCCGAGGCCCAGCGGCACCTGCTGGCCAACGCGGAGAGCGCGCGCGAGCTCGGCGCCGAGGTGGTCCACCTCAAGGCGGACGATCCGGTGCCGGCGCTGCTCGACTTCGCGCGCTCGCACGGCGTGGGCCAGATCATCGTGGGCCGCTCGCGCGCCCCCTGGTGGCGGCAGCTGCTGGGGCGCACGGTCGTCCTCCGGCTGGTCCAGGAGGCCGAGGGGTTCGACGTCCTCATCGCCTCGATCGACGAGGAGCCCGCCAAGGAGTCGGCGAGGGAGTCGGCCCGATGACGCTGCGGGCGAAGATCTTGCTGGCCCAGACGCCGCTCGGCGGGGCGCTGATCTTGATCGCGCTGCTCTCGGCGCTCACCAGCGCGGGGCTGGGCCGCAACGTCGCCTCCATCCTGCAGGACAACTACCGCAGCGTGCTGGCGGCCGAGCGGATGAAGGAGGCGCTGGAGCGCATCGACAGCGCCGCCATGTTCATCGTGGCCGGCGAGCGCAAGCGCGGCACCGAGCAGGCGGCGGAGAACGTCACCCGGTTCGAGCAGGCCCTGGAGACCCAGCAGAGCAACGTCACCGAGCGCGGCGAGCCGGAGGCGACGGCCGTCCTCCGCCGCACCTGGGCGGCCTACCGCGCCGCCTTCGACCGCTTCACCGGCGGCACCGACCACGCCACGCTGGAGGCCGACTACTTCCGGACGATGAACCCGCTGTTCGTCGCCACCAAGAACGCCGCCGACCGAATACTCGACCTGAACCAGGACGCCATGGTGCGCAAGCGCGACCAGGCCCGCCGCGCCGCCGAGCGGTCCAACGCCGCCATGATCGCCACCGCGCTGATGGCCTCGCTCATCGGCCTCTTCGCCTCGCTGGTGCTGACCAACCGGATCCTCCGCCCGCTCTCGGTGCTGGGGCAGACCGCCCGGCGCCTCGGCGAGGGGGACATGGAGGTGCGCGCCATGGTGAGCCGCCATGACGAGATCGGCGCGCTGGCCCGCGACTTCAACCTGATGGCCGACAAGCTGGCCCAGTACCGCCACAGCTCGCTCGGCGAGCTGCTGCAGGCGCAGCAGCAGGCCCAGGCGGCCATCGACAGCCTCCCCGACCCGGTGCTGATCTTCGACCTCGAAGGGCAGTTGCTCTCGGCCAACCGCGCCGCCGAGCGCATCTTGCACGTCACCGTCGAGGAGGCGACCGGCGCGCCGCTGGCGCGCGCCGAGCCCCAGATCCGCGCCGTCGTCGAGCGCGTGCGCGGCAAGGTCCTCTCCGACGACGCCGGGTACGCGCCGGCCGGGTTCGACGAGGCGGTGCGCGTCGCCGTCTCCGGCGGCGACGGGAACGATCTCTTTCTCCTCCCCCGCGCCTCGCGCGTCACGACCGAGCAGGGGGGGCTGGTGGGCGTCACCATCATCCTGCAGGACGTGACCCGCGTGCTCCGCTTCGACGAGCTGAAGAACAACCTGGTGGCCACCGTGGCGCACGAGTTCCGCACCCCGCTCACCTCGCTGCGCATGGCGGTCCACCTGTGCGCCGAGGAGAGCGTCGGCCCGCTCAACGACAAGCAGCTCGATCTGATGCAGGCGGCGCGGCAGGACACCGAGCGGCTGCAGCAGATCGTCGACGATCTGCTCGATCTTTCGCGCATCCAGTCGGGCCGCATGGAGCTGCACCGCCGCCACGTCGGCGTCGAGTCGCTGGTGCGCGAGGCGGTCCTCCCCTTCACCACCGCCGCCCGCGACAAGAACGTCACCCTCAAGACCGAGATCTTCCCGGGGCTGGGCGAGATCGACGTCGACACCGATCGGATGCAGCTGGTGCTGGCCAACCTGATCGGCAACGCCGTCCGCTACACGCCGGCGGGCGGCACGGTCACCGCGCGCGGCCGCCGCGCCGACGACCTCACCGTCATCGAGGTCCAGGACACCGGCCCCGGCATCCCCAAGCAGTACCAGGCCGCCGTGTTCGACAAGTTCTTCCGCCTCCCCGGCTCGACCGCCGGCGGCGCGGGCCTCGGCCTCTACATCGCCAAGGAGATCGCCATGGCCCACGGCGCGCGCCTCACCCTGCAGAGCGAGGCCGGCCAGGGGAGCCTGTTCAAGGTGGAGATTCCGACCGCTAGCGCACCGGCTGGTTGATCCGCGCCCAGCGGACGCCGTGCGCGCCGCTCGACCACCAGACGAAGCTGGCGGTTCCCTTGACCAGATCGGCGGCGACGAAGCCCCACACGCGCGAGTCGCTGCTGGCGTTCCGGTTGTCGCCCAGGACGAAGTAGCTGCCGGGGGGACGGCGGTCGGGGGAAAGTCTTGCATCGGCAGGTCGTCGTCGAGCATCACGCGCCAGCTCCGCCCGTCGAGAGACTCTTCCCACAGCACGCACTTCCCCGCGGCGACGACCGCCGCCGGCGGCGGGTCCTCGATGCCGCACGCCTCGTCGAGCCGCCGCCGCGCGACCGGCTGGCCGTTGATGACCAGCTGGTCCGCCTTGATGGCCACCACGTCGCCCCCCACCCCGACGATCCGCTTGACGTAGTCGAGGGAGGGGTCCTGCGGGAATCGGAAGGCGATCACCTCGCCGCGCTGGAACGAACCGTGGCTCTTCTTGACGAAGATCAGATCGCCGCTCTCGATCGCCGGAGCCATCGAGGCGCTCGGGACCTTGAAGGACTCGACGAAGTTGCCGCGCACGCGGAACCCCAGGATCTCGTAGAAGATCCCCACGCCGAGGCCGATGACGACCACGAGCCGCGCCCGCGGCAACGGGTGAGCTCGCGCGAGGCGCCCGACGTCGGCCACCATCGCCAGCCGGAGCAGGCCCATCACCGCCAGGGCGCCCCACATCAGCCGCCCCGCGCCCAGGTACGCGCCGACGAAGCAGGTCGCCGCAGTCGCCACCTCGGCCGCGTACCAGGTGCAGGCCCGCCGCCAGCGCCCGATCGCGATGTGCCCCAGCGGTCCCCAGAGCAGCGCGACCAGAGGCCCCGCCACCCGCCGTTCGCCGTTCGCGCTCACGCGCCTGTCAGTCGTGGTCGGCGCGCGGCGCGCCGGTGACCCGCTCGATGAGCGCCGCCACGCCCTGGACGGCGACGAAGCAGAGGCCGAGCGCGATGAACATGGCCACGTAAGAGCCCGCCGTGCCCGCCCGATGGTGAGCCTGCAACGCCGCCAGCAGCGACTCGCGATCGAGCGTCCGATAGTGGGCCATCTCGCGCGCCTCCTGGCCGGTCATCCAGCGCGTGAACGGGACGCTGATCACCGCGATCGCCGCCAGTCTCGACCAGATTCGCATCGCCGCTCCGTTTCTCTCGGGCAAAGCCCGAGGTGACGCTCCAGTCTCTCACATCGCCGAAGGAGGTTAAACTCCGCGCATGCCGACCGACGACCAGCGACCGACCAGCCTCGTGCGCCCCGACCGCGCGGCGCTGGCGCGGGTGCACGAGGCGCGCGAGCGGGCCATCGCCGCGCTGTCCGATGCCTTCGCCAACGACGCGCTGGAGGTGGACGAGTTCGAGCGCCGCGTCACGCTGGCGCACACCTCGGAGACGGTCGAGTCGATCACGGCGCTGACCGCCGACCTGCCGGCCTCGACGACGGCGCTGGCCCCGGCCTCCGTCGCGCTGGCGCCGGCCGCGCCCGAGCCGACCGGAGCGCCCCAGACCGTGTACGCCATCTTCGGCGGCGTCGACCGGCGCGGCAGCTGGACGGTGCCGCGGCGCTGGCGCGTGGTCGCCACCTTCGGCGGCGCGCAGCTCGATCTGCGCGAGGCGCGCTTCCCGACCGGCGTCATCGACCTCGAGGTGAAGGCGGTGTTCGGCGGCGTGCAGATCATCGTGCCGCCCGGGCTGGCGGTCGAGGTGGAGGGGACCGCCATCATGGGCGGGTTCCAGAACGTCAACCGCGCGCCCGCGCACCCCGACCCGGACGCGCCGCTGCTGCGCGTGCGGGGGCTGGCGATCATGGGCGGCGTCGACATCACGATGCGGCTGCCGGGCGAGAGCGAGCACCAGGCGCACCGGCGCCGCAAGCTGGAGGCGCGCGGCGAGCGACGGGCGCTGCGCGACGCGCGCCGGGAGACCCGGCGTCACCAGCGCGCGCTCGGCCGGCTGCGCGACGAGCCCTAGCGCCGTGCACCTCCTCCCGCTGCTCACGGTGGTCGCCGCGGCGGCGGTCCTCTACGGCGTCAACCGCCGCCTGGGCGGGCTGCCCGCGACGATCGGCGTGACGCTCTGGGCGCTGGTCGGCTCGCTGGTCATCATCGGGGCCGGGGCGCTGGGCTCGCCGGTGCGCAGCCTAGCCAGCGCGCTCGTGGCCCGCGTCCACTTCCGCGAGACGGTGCTCGAGGGGCTGCTCTCGCTGCTCCTCTTCGCCGGGGCGCTGGAGGTCGACCTCCCGGCGCTCCTCGGTGAAAAGGCGCTGGTCGCGGCGCTGGCGACGGTGGGGGTGGTGCTCTCGACCGGCATCGTCGGCGGCTTGACGCTGCTGGTGGCGCGCCTCTGCGGTCTCCCGCTCGGGCTTCCCGAGTGCCTGCTCTTCGGCGCCATCGTGTCGCCGACCGACCCCGTCGCCACGCTCGGCATGCTGCGCACCGCGCACGCCCCCAAGCGGATCGAGGTCCAGATGGCCGGCGAGTCGCTGTTCAACGACGCGGTCGGGGTGGTGGTCTTCTTCGCTCTCTACCAGATCGCCGCCGGCCACACGGTCGGCGCCGGCGCCATCGCGCTGTCGTTCGCCAGGCAGGTCGCGGGCGGCGCGGCGCTCGGCCTCGCCGCCGGCTGGGCCGCGGGCCGCCTTCTGTCGCGATATTGCCGCCCGCCGCTGGGCCTGATCGTGACGCTGGCGCTCGCGGCCGGCCTCAACCCGCTCGCCGAGCGCCTGGGCGTCTCCGGCTACCTGGCGGTCATCATCGCCGGGCTGATGGTGGGGAACCTCCAGCTGGGCGGTCGCCTGCGGCACCTCTGGGAGATCGTCGACGAGGCGCTCAACGTCGTCCTCTTCGCCATGGTCGGCTTCGAGATCCTGGTCGTCCCCCTGGGACCGCGCGTCCTCGCCGGCGGCCTGCTCGCCGTCCCGGCCGTGCTGCTGGCCCGGCTCGCCGTGGTGGGCGGCACGCTGGCGCCGTTCGCCCGCCGGCTGGCGCTGCCGCCCCGGTCGGTGGTCCTCCTCACCTGGGGCGGCCTGCGCGGTGGCCTGGCCATCGCGCTCGCCCTCTCCGTCGGCCCCGAGATCGCCGCAGCGCCGCTCCTGCTCGGGCTCACCTATCTCGTGGTGCTGTTCTCCATCATCGTCCAGGGGCTGTCGTTCAAGCGCCTGCTGCGGCCGCCCGCGACGTGATATCCACGGTGATCATGCCTCGCTTCCCTTGGTTGTCCTGCTCGCTCGCCCTCACGCTCGCGCTCACGTCGTCCGCGGGCTGCGTGATCCCGCCCGGTCCGGCGACCATCCCGGCCTCGGGCGTCAGCGGCCAGCCCCGCGCCGACATGAGCGCCCCGCGCGTCAAGGGCGAGAACCCCTTCAAGGACGCCTACTGGGTGATCGATTCCGAGTCCAACGCGCGCCGCACCGCCGACCAGTGGCGCGCCTCGCGCTCCGCCGACGCCGCGGCCATGGACAAGATCGCGGGGCAACCGGCGGCCGCCTGGATGGGGAACTGGTTCCCGCAGATCGAGAACGCCGTGAAGACCTTCGTCTGGAGCCGCACGCGCGGCGGCGGGCTTCCGGTGATGATCCTCTACAACCTCCCCTACCGTGACTGCGGCGGCTACTCGGCGGGCGGCGCCGGCTCGGCGGCCGGGTACCGCAAGTGGATCGACAACGTGGCGGCCGGCACCGGCAGCAAGCGCGCCGTGTTCGTGCTCGAGCCGGACGGGCTGCCGCTGATGACCAAGTGCCTCAACGCCGAGAAGCAGACCGAGCGGGTGGCGATGATCCGCTACGCCGTCGAGAAGCTCGAGTCGCTGCCGGGCGCCGCCGTCTACATCGACGCCGGACACTCGGCCTGGGTGCCGGCGGCCGAGATGGCGCCGCGGCTGAAGGCGGCCGGGATCGACCTGGCCGACGGGTTCTCGCTGAACGTGTCGAACTACCAGGCGACGCCCGACCTCCTCAAGTACGGGCACCAGCTGTCGGCGCTGCTCGGCGGCAAGCACTTCATCATCGACACCAGCCGCAACGGCAACGGCGCCGTCCAGGGCGTCGACGGCAACGACGAGCGCGCCTGGTGCAACCCCGACGGGCGCGCGCTCGGCACGCCGCCCACGACCAACACCGGCGATCCGCTGTGCGACGCCTATTACTGGCTCAAGCCGCCTGGCGAGTCCGACGGCCGCTGCAACCACGGCCCGGCCGCCGGCAACTGGTGGCCCGACAAGGCGCTGGAGATGGCCCGCAACGCCAAGTGGTAGGCGCCGGCTAACCGCCGCCGTAGCGGAGCTTGTCGAGATCCTCGCCGAGGTCGAGGTCGACCTCCTCGACGATGTCGACCACCAGCTCCTGAAACTCCTCCGCGGGGAGGCCCAGCCCCTCGCCCACGGCGCGCAGCTGCGCGTCCTCGGCGAAGTCGATCTCGCCATCCGAGGCGTGGACCGCGGCGACCAGCTCGCAGAGCCGCTTCTTGAGCGGCTTGGGATCGCGCGCGAAGGCCGCCAGCGTCTGGCCGCGATCGAACTTCTTCGGATCGAACTCGTCGATGCGGAAGTCGAGATCCATCGGCAGCGTCTGCACGTCGAGGATCTCGCGCAGCAGGCGCTTGACCGCCATCTTCTCCTCGCCCTCGAGGTGGTCGTCGGCGTAAGCCGCGTCCATCAGGAGATCGGCAACCAACGGCAAGCGATCCGGGAGCTGGTCCTTGAGGCTCATGATCTGGGATCTCCCGCCGACGCCGCGGCGCTGTCAAGCGCCCGGGCGCCTGCCGCGGCGGCTCAAGTCCCCGGCCGAGCCGTCGATGTCATCCCCATGACCCGAGCCCTCATCGCCGCGCTCCTGCTGGCGATCCCGTTCGTGACGGCCGTCGTTCTCGGCCGCCGCGCGGGCCACCCCGACGTCATCTGACCGCCTTCTACGCAGCGCGGCGACCCGGCCGACCGCCCCCGTTGGCAGCGGCTGAGATCGGCGTTAATGTAAGCGCCCGATGGACGAGGCGTCGGGTACTCCTGCTGCGATCGACCCGAAGGCGGCGGCGCTGTCTGCGTCCTGGACGGCCTGGGACAACTACTACAAGCAGGCCTCCCGGCGGCGGCACTCGATGGGCGGACGCCGCACGCTGCGCGAAGAGAAGCGACGGCGGCGGGCGCGCGAGCGGGTCGGCCTGCTGCTCTCGACGGCCCTCGTCGGCGGCCTGACGCTCGTGTTCTATTTGGTTCTGCGCTAGCGCGCGCTGGTTCTGCGCTAGCCGGCGTCTCGGAGCGCGGCGCCGAGCGCGCGGAACGCGGCCGCGCGGTGCGAGAGCCGGTTCTTCTCGTCGAGCGGCAGCTCGGCCATGGTGCGGCTGACGGCGGGGACCAGAAACAGCGGATCGTATCCGAAGCCGTCGGTCCCGCGCGGCACCGCCAGGATCTCGCCGGTGCAGCTGCCGTCGCGCACGATCTCCAGCCCGCGCGCCGGGTCGACGAACACGGCCACGCAGCGGAACCGGGCCCCTCTGCGGGGCGCGGGCACGTCGCGCAGCGCGGCCAGCAGCTTGGCGTTGTTGGCGGCGTCGTCGGCGCCCGGCCCGGCGTAGCGGGCGGACCAGACGCCCGGCGCGCCGTCGAGCGCGTCGACCTCCAGCCCCGAGTCGTCGGCGATGGCCGGAAGCCCGGTGGCGGCCGCGGCCTGACGGGCCTTGGCCAGCGCGTTCTCCTCGAAGGTCACACCGTCCTCGCGCAGCTCGGCCTCCGGCGCCAGGGCGTCGATGGTGACGAGCTCCAGCGGGATCCCCGAGAGCAGCGGCACTATCTCGCGCAGCTTCCCCTTGTTGCGCGTGGCGACCACCACCCTCCGCGGCGGCGCCAGGGCCATCATGGGCGCGCGCGCTCGATCGCCTCGCGCTGGCGCGCGAACAGCGTCTTCATCGCCTCGGAAGCCAGGGCCACCAGCGAACCGTACTGCTCGGCCGAGAAGGCCCCCTTCTCGGCGGTGGCCTGGATCTCGACGAAGCGGCCGTCGCCGGTCATCACGAAGTTGCAGTCGACCTCGGCCTGCGAGTCCTCGACGTAGGGGAGATCGACGCGCGCCTCGCCCTCGATGATCCCGGCCGAGATCGCCGCCACGGACTGGCGCATCGGCTCGCGGCCGGCGGCGATCTTGCCCGCCTTCTGCAGGCGCCGCACGGCCAGCGCCAGCGCCACGTACCCGCCGGTGATGGCGGCCGTGCGGGTGCCGCCGTCGGCCTGGATGACGTCGCAGTCGATCGTGATCTGGCGAGGACCGAGCGCCCTCGAGTCGATCGCCGCCCGCAGCGAGCGCCCGATGAGCCGCTGGATCTCCTGTCCGCGCCCGCCGCCGGCGCGCCCCGAGCGGGTGTGGGTCGCGCGCGGGAGCATCGCGTACTCGGCCGTCACCCACCCCTTCCCTTGACCTTCCAGGAAGCCGGGCACCTTCTCCTCGACCGATGCCGTACAAATCACGTGCGTCTCGCCGAAGGCGATCAGCGCCGACCCTTCCGCGTAACGGTTGAAGTCGGGGGTGATGGTGATGGGGCGGAGCTCGTCCGTTCGTCGTCCGTCGGGTCGCATCGGCCGGGTACTCTACGTCAAGACGCGCCGACGTACATGTGGTGCATGCACATCCGCTGTGCGCCCCCCGCTGTCGCGACGGCGCCAGCGGCTCGAAAAACGCTAGGAAAGCGGAATCCGGGAAGGCATGCTCTATCCAGCAGATCCCGGCGCAGATGCCCGATCTATGCCGATCCGACACGAGCCGATGAACAGAGTCATCCCTGCCGACGCCCGAGCCGGTACCACGGTGGGCAAGTACAAGCTGCACGAGATCGTCGGGCGCGGCGGAATGGGCGTCGTCTATCGCGGCGAGCACGTCTACATCGGCAAGGAAGTCGCCGTGAAGATCCTCCACGACGGCTACGGCGGTCGCGAAGAATCGATCAAGCGCTTCCTGCGCGAGGCCCGGGCGGCCAGCCTCATCAACCACCCGAACATCGTCGACATCACCGACTTCGGGAAGTCGCACGACGGGACCGTGTTCTTCGTGATGGAGTTCCTGCACGGCGAGCCGCTCGACGCGCTCATGCAGCGCGAGCGGCGGCTCGAGCTCATCCGCGCCATCACGATCGTGAACCAGATCGCCGGCGCGCTCGGCGCGGCGCACGCCAAGGGGATCGTCCACCGCGACCTCAAGCCCGAGAACGTGATGCTCACCAAGCGCGAGGGGCGACGCGAGCTCATTCGCCAGATCACCGACGAGTCCGGGCTGCACGTGGTCAGCGAGCGCGAGAAGGCCTTCGACTTCGTCAAGATCCTCGACTTCGGGGTGGCCAAGGTGCGCGACCCGAACGTGAGCGAAGGGCGGGTCACGCAGCAGGGCGTGGTGTTCGGGACGCCGGAGTACATGGCGCCCGAGACGGCGCGCATCGGCGTCTCGGACCCGCGCACCGACGTCTACGCGCTGGGCGTGATCTTCTACGAGATGCTGACCGGCAGCATCCCCTTCGCCGGCGAGACCGCGGTCGACGTCATGCTGAAGGTCGTCTCCGAGCCGGTGACGCCGCCGCGCCAGCGCGCCCCGGGGATCGAGATCACCCCCGAGGCCGAGAGCCTCATCATGAAGGCGCTGGCCAAGGATCCGCTCAGGCGCCACCAGTCGATGGAGGAGCTGATCGAAGAGCTGCAGCACTGCTACGGCTCGGTCCGCTACCGCCGCTCGATGGAGCGCAGCCTGGCGGCGGCGCCGATCCCGCAGCGCCTCAGCGGGCCGCACCAGGTCTCCGGCACCATCCACACGCCGCCCGCGGTTCCGCAGCTGCGCAACGACGGCACCAGCCCGGGCGCGGCCGGCGGCCCGATCTTGCTCACCCGCCGCAAGGAGCGCAAAGAGCCTCCGCCCAACCCTCCGGCGAACCCTCCGGCGAACCCTCCGAATGAGAGGAAGCGGACCACGCTCCCCATGGAGCTGCCGATCGCGGGCGCGTTCGCCGAGGACCAGGTGACGCCCCCGCCGGTGGTCACCTCGCCCCAGAGCTCCGGCCCGCAGCTCGGCGGCTCGGGCCCGCTGACCGCCGGCCACGACGAGTGGTCAGAGCCCGCGCTGCCGTCGAACGACTCGGACACGGACGACGACGACTGGGCCGAGCTCGACATCGACGCCCCCGACGGGACGTCCGGCTAGCTTCGGGGCACGCACTGCTTGTAGGGCACCCCGCCCGGGGGCGCGGGGACCTCGCGGCAGGTCTCTTCCTCGGGGCAGTCGGGATCGGCCTCGCAGGCGACCGAGGCGGCCATCCAGCCGCCCGCCGTGACGACGGCCGCCAGGCCGACGGCGACGGCGGCGAACCCCACGCCGCTGAGCGCGCGCGAGGCGCTGGGGTGAGCGCCGCCGTCCAGCGCCTCTCCCGAGGCCCAGGTGGCGCTGCCGACAGCGACGACCGCGGCGCCGATCCCCGCCAGCGTGCGCGGGCCGGCGTGCAGCCCGACGCAGCCGCTCGTCGTGAGCACGGACACGAGCGCAAAAACAAAAAGTGTACGGCGCGATCGTTCTTCCATATCCTCGGCCGAGCCCCAGGCTATGCGGGATCTTCGGTCATATCCACTGCTGCTGTCGGCGCTGGTGCTCGCCGCGGCGGCGCTGGTGCCAGAGACGGCGCGGGCCGCCGCCGAGGAGAACCTGCTGCACGGCCCGCACCCGTTCCTCCGGGACAACGAGATCTCGGTGCACGCCCTCATCGGCGAAGGCCAGGGGGACGCGCTCTCCGGCGCCAAGCTGGAGCTCGAATACGGGTACAAGCTGACCGGCGGCCGGGCCCCCTGGTGGCTCAACCTGCTGATCAGCTTCGAACACAGCGGCTGCAACCCGACCCCCAACGCCGTCAGCAACTGCCCCAGCAACGCGGGCGACATCGTCGAGACGATGGCCGGCGTGAAGTGGAAGCTCGCCACCCCGCTGCCGATCGTCCCCTTCGCCAAGGCCAACGCCGGCCTCGTCTTCGCCTTCCCCAACGGCGCCACCGACGCGCAGGGCCTGGCGCTCCGCGGGGCGGTGGGCGCGAACTACTTCTTCTTCGACTGGCTGGGGTTGGGGCTGCAGGTGGGCTTCTCGGTCGGGCGCATCGACTACGACAGCACCTTCATTGGCAGCCACACCTACGCGGTGGTCGACTTCGGCGGCGGCGTCGAGTTTCAGTTCTGAGCTTCTGACTTCGAGCGGCGTTCCGGGCTGCGATATCCTGGGCGCCAGATGACCAGCGAGCGCCAGCGCCCCCCGAGCTCCGGCCTCCTCCAGCGCCTGCGGCAGCTCTCCTGGCGCGATCTCCTGGTGACGGGCGTGCCGACGTTGCTGCTGCTGCTCGTCGCAGGCTGGATCGCGTTCAAGGCCAGCCGGCTGGCGCCGCCGTCGACGATCCGGCTGGCCAGCGGCCCCGACGGCAGCGGCTACCGCACCCAGGCCGACAAGTACCGCGAGATCCTGGGGCGCCACGGCGTGAAGGTGGTCGTGCTGCCGACGCGCGGCGCGCTCGACAACCTCGACAAGCTCGCCGCCCGGACCGCGGACGTGGGCTTCGTGCAGGGCGGGCTCTCCGAGGGGCGCGACGTGCGGCACCTGGTCTCG
>Ga0070734_10003110_pt1 | contig 18211 bp, 17 predicted proteins | sample Coa_R1_8_FD_66444 | JGI IMG/M metagenome (GOLD analysis project Ga0070734, IMG submission 66444) | Surface soil microbial communities from Centralia Pennsylvania, which are recovering from an underground coalmine fire - Coalmine... | ecosystem: Environmental > Terrestrial > Soil > Unclassified ... | reverse complement strand
CATAATTAGGCTCTGCATCCAGTGTAGGCTTGGCTGGTAAATAATTAAAATCTCTCGTGGTAGTTTCCCAACACGCCACATCATGCCCGCCTCCATGACCCGATTGAAACATATTAATATCCAACCACGGCTCGTTGCGAATCCATTGTGAAGTAGAATTATTACCACCCCACGGATGATAAGTGATGATGCACTTGTGATGAGTTGCATCAATAATACCATTCGCCATCGCTCTCCAGATCGGTTTCCAATTATTGCTGTCTTTAACAGCAGGCCTATCCCCTCCTAAAATCCAGATAATATTTGGCTCATTTTTATAGCGATTGCCGATCCACTTTCCGTAGATGTATGCATTGATGCTATCAAATATCACCGGTCCTTCGCCCCAGTTTTTTGTGACCTTATCGCCCCACGTAGGCAAAAGGCCTACAAATAAATTTCGCTGCCTCGCCATGTGAATGACACTATCAATGACAGAAAAATATTTGTCATTAGGTTTTGTGGGATCAAGATTTTTTAACGGAAGCTCACCATATTGATTGGGTGTCCGCAACCCGTTAAATTCCGCTAATGCAACAGCCTGAATAACTGTAAAACCTTTTGCAGCTCTGTTATCCAGATATTGTTTTATTTCACTGAGATGAAGGCGATGAAAAAGTTCCCAGCCCGTATCTCCCAACCAAAAGAAAGGTGTTCCATCTGAAAACTGCAGATAATGTCCATCTTTTGTAACCTGCAATCTTCCATGCTTAAATAAAGATTGAGCCGAGAGAATATCACTAAGGCAAAAAACTAAACTAAAAAAAACTATATGCTTCTTCATTAATATAAATATTCGCTATGATAAATGTTGAATAAAACGCAATCAGCAAAAATTAAAATGCCGGAGTTGAAGATAAGAAGTAATGTGTAAAAGAATTGATCAATTCAAATAGCACATGTATGATAATATCAGGGTCTTATTTTGACCGTCTCATAAATTGTCTGCAACAAATTGCCTGCAGTACTCTTTGATTTCTTGTTTCACCTCTCTGAATTTTTCTGCAATTTCTTCTTCTGTTCCTGTTGCTTTTGCAGGGTCGGGAAAGTTGTGGTGAAATTTTTTGGCTGAGGTCGGAAAAAACGGGCAACGTTCTTTTGCATGATCACAAACAGTAATTACAAAATCAAAATCAATGTTGCGGTATTCATCAATATTATTTGAAGTATGTTTTGAAATATCGATCCCATCTTCATTCATTACTGCTATTGCTCTGGGATTTACTCCATGTGTTTCGATACCCGCACTATAAATTGTTGCTTTGTCGCCTGCAAAATATCGCAAATATCCTTCTGCCATCTGGCTCCTGCAACTGTTGCCTGTACAAAGCACTAAAATTTTTTTCTTTAGTTGCAGTTGCATGTAAACAGAACTGCTGGGGCAAATTTCACTGAACTCAGTTGTTTGTTTGATAGTTTGCGGAGCTTCGTTTCTATTGTGAATTGCAAAGCTTTTTTTGAGAAAATATTTTTCAGCAGTCGTTGTTAACAGATGAAGTGTCTTAATATTTTTTTGTTCTGAGTACATTATTAAATGCTGTAGCAATTCATTACCAATATTGTTGCTCCTGAAATTTTCAGCAACAGCAAAAGACCTTAATAAACCGTCAGTGCCATAGCTTTCAATGCCAATACACCCAACAATATTTTCTGAATCGATAGCAACGATAAATTCAACTTTATCTGAAGAAATATCTTCGACAGGCAAATCACTCTGTTGCAGCAACTTTTTTATATCTTCTAATTCATCGTCTGATGCTTGCCTGAAAACCGTATTCATATATTTGATTTAAACAAAAAGCCAAATGATATTAATGATGCAAAACTTTGGATCAAATCCAAAAATGAACTGCAACACAATTACGGATATTGTTATAATAATTGGTTTCCGGAATCTTTTCAGAAAACTTTTAGTTGCAACAATCTGTTCCACAGCCACAGGATTTTGATTTTTCTGCATAAACAGTAATACTGAATATTCCGGTACTGCCTGATTTAAAATTTTTTATTTCTCCTTCATTCAGATAATGAATAAGAATATCATCAGGGATAATAATTTGTTTTTCTTTCTGAATAGTAATATTTGAAAAGCCATTTGTTTGGATTAGTTCCAGGTACACTTCTTTTTGAATTGCGCCTGCTACACAACCAGCATACATTTCTGCGGCATTGCACAACGCGTCGGGAAGCTTGCCAACTAATACAACATCAGAAATGCTGAAATGCCCGCCAGGTTTCAGCACGCGAAATATTTCTTTAAAAACCTTGTCTTTGTTTGGAACAAGGTTTAAAACACAATTGCTCACAATTACATCAGCCACATTTGAAGAGACGGGAATATTTTCGATGTCGCCTTGCCTGAATTCAACATTGGCAAATCCTAACTTTAGTGCATTAGCACGGGCCTTTTCAATCATTGCAGATGTAAAATCAATACCAATAACTCTTCCGTCTTCACCTGTTTCATTTCTTGCAATAAAACAGTCGTTGCCCGCGCCGCTTCCCAAATCAATTACAGTATTTCCTTTTTTGATTTTTGCGAATTGAGTCGGCAAACCACAACCTAATCCCAAATCAGCGTCCGGGTTATAACCTTCCATAGTGCTGTAATCATCACTCATTATGTTATAAACTTCTGTTGAACAACAACCTGAACCACAGCATGACGATTGATTTTCTTCCTTGCTTTGCAAAGCAATTTCGCTGTACTTCTGTTTTACGAGTTCCTTAATTTGTTCTGAAGTCTGCATGTGAAAAAATTTTATTAACAACAATTATTTTTCTTTTTTGTAAGCTTGATAGAAATGCCGCCAAAATAATGCTGCAGCTTTTCGATTGCTTTTTCATCGATGCAATAGCAAATAGCATTGCCCTCGATATTCCCTTTTATTATGCCTGCATTTTTTAATTCTTTCAAATGTTGCGAAACGGTTGGCTGGGCAAGCGGTAATTCATTAACAATATCGCCGCAAATGCAAGCCTCCGCTTTTATGAGATATTCAACAATTGCAATTCGTGCAGGATGCCCAAGTGCTTTGGCAAGTGTGGCAATGGTATTTTGCTTATCGGTGAAATGTTCGGTCTTTGTAGCCCCCATTATTATAATTTAATATTGCAATATTACGATAAAGATTCCTCCACCCAAATTTTCTTTCTGACTCTTTGCTTAAAAACTAATTCATCAGCTTTAAACATGTTTTTCTATTATTGCAAAAAATACTCCACATGAAAATAGCTTTTGCACTCTTCACTATTATATTATTTTCAAACTGCGGCTCTGACAATGCATCAAGCACACAAAAAACAACGAGCCCGATTGTTGGTTCATGGAAATTAATCTCCGGCACCATTATACAAAAAGGAGATACCGCAGTTACAGATTATACAAAAGACAAATCATTCATTAAAATCATCAACGAAACTCATTTTGCTTTCCTGCTTCACGATCTTAAAAAAGGGAAAGACAGCGCAACTGCTTCTTTTGCCGCCGGTGGCGGAAGATGTGAATTCACTGATAGCACATATACCGAGCATTTGGAATATTGCAGCGACCGAACTGCAGAGGGACATGATTTTTCATTCCATATTACCATCAGCAACGACACGCTGACACAGAGCGGAATTGAGAAGATAGAAGAGAAGGGCTACAATGTTCTGAATACAGAAAAATATGTGAGGATAAAATAATAATCGCCTGAATGTTGCACCAAATTAATGCAGCGGCAATTGAATAATAAATGTTGTACCACTTTCACTGCTTTCTACATTGATAGTTCCATTGTGCTCCTTGGTAACAATATCATAGCTCATGCTCAGGCCTAAGCCCGTTCCCTGTCCTGTCGGTTTTGTGGTGAAGAAAGGCTGAAAGATTTTATTGATAACATTCTGCGGAATACCGCTGCCATTGTCAGCCACTTTTATTTCAATGTTGCCAGCCATTTTTTTGGTGGAGACTTTTATAAATGGCTCATAGCTGTCAGGCGACAGCTTCTTCTTTTCATTCACAGCATAAAAAGCATTATTAAAAAGGTTGAGCAACACCCTGCCTATATCCTGTGGAACAATATTCACTTTATCAATTGCCGGGTCAAAATCTGTTTTTAATTCGGCATTGAATTGCTTATCCTTTGCCCGAAGCCCATGATAGCTTAGCCTGAAATATTCGTCTGCCAATGCATTGATATCTGTCGGTTGTTTTACACCTACACCTGACCGTGAGTGCTGCAACATGCCTTTCACAATAGCATCCGCACGCTTGCCGTGATGATTTATTTTTTCTTCATTATCTATCACATTATTTGCGATGGCAGTCACTTCATCAAGATTCCCTTTTTTTATTTCATCCTTCATTTCAGCCAGCAACTCCTTATTAACATCAGAAAAATTATTCACGAAATTCAAAGGGTTCTGTATTTCATGCGCAATGCCTGCAGTGAGCTCACCCAAAGAAGCCATTTTTTCTGATTGGATGAGTTGTGATTGAGTAGATTTTAGTTCAGTTAATGTTCCTTCCACGTTTTTTTTCTGCTTCTCTATTTCTTCTTTTTGCACTTGTAATAATTCATTTGCTTTTTTACGATGACGGCTATTCCTGTATAACAGAAGAGTGATCACCATAAAACCAATGATGCCTGCAAGCATGGCATACGTCCTGATTTTAGTTCGCGTTTGAATTTTTTCCTCTTCTAAATTTTTAATGCGCATCTGCTCGTCAAAATTTTTATTCTGATAGGCAAGCAGGTTGTCTTTTTCTACATTGTTGAGGCTGTCATGCAATGCTGTGGCCAATTTTAGGCATGCGTAAGCACTATCAGTTCTTTTTTGCTCTTCATATGCAGATGAAAGCGAAGACCAGGCATTGGCAATTCCTGATCTGTCTTTAAACATGTTATATGCATTAAGCGCTTTGTATGCATATAAAAGGCTGGAGTCTGATTTGTCGTTAATTCTATACAACTTGCTTAGCGAAAGACAAAGGCTTCCAATTCCGGCAAGATTGTTTTGCTGCTGCATCCATTGCAGCCCTTTTTGAAAAGCATCCCTTGACAGGCCAAAATTTCCTTTTTCAAGATAAACTGCGCCTATGCTTCCGAAAATCCAGCCAACGCTACTTGCATCTCCATTTGACGCTGAAAAAAAATTCAATGCCCTTTGTTCAAAATAAAGCGCTGAATCTAATTTTTTAAGTTTATCAAGATATGCAGTTCCCAGATTCAAAGCTGACAGCATATTCAATGCAGAATCGCCTATGGATCCTGCAATGTTTGTTACTTGTCTTAAACTTGAAATTTGTTTTTCAATGTTACCGGTATTGCCATATAGTTGGGCTGTGTTAAAATAAGTATAGCCTAATGTGCTCATCCTTTCCATGTGCGGCGTACGACCGGGAGCCAGGTGCCAGGCTGTTTTTTCACTTGCAGGATCTTCTACAATTTTTAGCGCCTGCTGTGCTAACTCAAGCGCCTTTGGGTAATCGCTCCACGAAAAATGATAAGACAGCGATGATAATATTCCTGCTTCATATAATTTTAGATTTAATTTTCGTGCAATAGACAAACCTTGCGCCAGATAAAAATTAAAACTATCTGTTTTAGAATTAAAATAATAATATCCCAGGTTGCTTAATGCATCCATACGGATGGTATCATTAACTGCGTTTTGCAAAGCTGCATGCAAGCTATCTGCTGTATTTTGTTGCGATTGCGCTTCACCAAACACAGATATAAATAATAAGAGGAATATTATTAGTTGTTTCATAAAATTTATTTAGCCTCTGGTATTTGCTCTTTAGTGAGATGATAAGCAACGGTCAGTAATCTGATAAATGTACAAATATGATTACTAAGAGTTGGGCTTCTCAGGTTTTATTTTTTTAAAATTGTTTGAATAAGGACACGTCATAAATTTGATATTGCTAAAATGAAATGCTGATATGAAAAAAATACTTGTTTTATTTTTAGTTAGCGCGGTGTTATTTTCTTTCACTCAAAAAAAGATGACATGGGTTGCATTAGGCGACTCTATTACTTATCTGAATGATCATCGCAATGAAACAGCCAATCGCATTACCAGCGGTTTTATGACAATGGTTACAAAAAAACTCCCTGACATCAGTTTCATTAACCAAGGCCACAATGGATGGACTGCTACCGACATTGCAAACTCTATTGAAAAACTCGGATTGGTGAAAGCCGATATCTACACAGTTTTCCTCGGCACTAATGACTGGTGGCGTGGCAATCCGGTAGGATCTCTTGCAGATTATCAAAACAGCAGCGGCAGCGGCACTTTATATGGTTCTTTCCGTATTATCATTAATAAAATCAAAAGCCTGAATACAGATGCGAAAATTATTCTGATGACTCCCATGCAACGCTCAGATTTTGTGTACATCAACGATGCAAAGAACAATGCTTATGGTTCTTACAAAGAAAAAAACGGGCAGATGTTAGAACAATTTGCCGTTGCGATCGACAGCATCGCTTCGCTCGAACATTTTCCGTTGGTAGATTTGTTTCATGCCAAAGGAATGGCAGTAAAAGATCTCGTGAAGTATAAAAGATTAAAAGATCCGAAGACAGGTGTTTATAAAAACTTTTCTTATCCTGATTATATCGGCATCCCGTTTAATCCTGCAACAGATGAATATCCTTATCCCGTTGATGCCGCTGACATCACTTTTGATGGCCTTCATCCTTCAGATAAAGGCTATGAAAAAATCACCGACATGCTCGTGAAGATTATGAAGAAATATTTGTGATGGATAAGAAATGAAATTAATTCATCATATCTACTTCCGACTAACGCCCATACCTATCTGAAACAATGCCTGAAAATTGATAAGGCATATTTTTTTTCAGTCATTTTCTCCACTGATTATTGAACGTACTCATTTTTTGCATACCTTTTATGTCTTGTAAGCACCGGAATGCTCCGGTTGCTGAGAACGATTGTATAAACCAAACAACAAATTATCATCATGAACAGAAGATCATTTCTCGGTAGCGCCGCTGCTGGCATAGCAGCTTCCGGGCTAATCACCACTATTCCTTCCAGGCTATTGGCGATGGCGAACAACAAAGGCATTAAGATGCCGATCGGCTTTCAGTCTTATGTGTTCAGAGAAGAAATATCACAGAAGCCTCAGGAAACAATGAGCAGGCTGGCGGGCTATGGCTATAAGAATGTAGAATGGTGCAGCCCAAAAGGATATCAGGGACCATTTTCTCCGCTGGTGAAATACTCTGGTAAAGAACTAAAAAAAATCACCAATGATGCAGGCCTTGAAACAACCAGTTGCCATTTTGTTTGGAAAGAAATTACAGACGACAGCAGCCTTGCAGAGCGCATCGAATTTGCAAATCAGCTTGGATTGAAATGTATGGTCTGTTCAGGAGCACCGAAGTCTGCTACTGAAGATGAATTGAAAAAACATTGCGAGCAATTGAACCACTTTGGAGAAACCGTGAAAAAAGGTGGCTTGATAGCAGGATACCATAATCACAACGGAGAGTTCGACGAAAAATTTGATGGCCGCCCTCACTATGATATTATGATGGAGCATCTCGATCCTTCAGCCATAAAAATGCAGTTCCAGGTGGCTGCCATCACTTCTGGTTATAAAGCACAGGATTATTTCAGGAAGTTCCCGGGCAGATTTATTTCGGCTCACCTGCAGGATTACAGCCCAGACGATCATAAAAAAGAAGTGGTGATGGGCACAGGCATTGTTGACTGGAAAGACTTCTTTGAAGCAGCAAAAGTGGGTGGATTGAAATATATTTTTGTGGAGATGGAATCAGACCCAACAGTGATGCAAGGTTGCGTTAATTATATCAAGAGTTTGTAAAAAAGTTTCAAAAAAATATAAGCACAGCTTTTCAGGCTGTGCTTTTTTATGTAATTATTTTGAACTAACGTCAACGGATATCTAAAAAATGACTCCTCATTCATGAAAGAAAATAATGCAGCTACAATCTGGCCTTTTCTCACAGTAAGCAATGGCAAAAATGCCGTCAGCTTTTATTTATCTGCATTTGGCGCTGTTGAGACAAAGAGATATGAAAAGCCAGATGGAAGGCTGATGTCTCAAATAAATATCGAAGGCGCAGCATTCTGGATCGGCGACGAAGAGCCGGAGTTTGGAAATGTGAGCCCTTCTCCGGGGCCAAACTGTTCTGTGAGAATCATTTTGAAAACAAAAAATGCCGATGCATTATTTGAAAAGGCATTGCAATTGGGCGCGATACAAATTTGCCCGATGACGACAGAAGAATTCTGGAGGATCGGCAAGCTGAAAGACCCATTTGGCCATGTTTGGGAAATCGGCTATGTTTTGAATGATTGAAGCTCCCATGCAAAAGTTTGCGGATTAATTGAGCAATTTTGCGCATTTTATTAAGCTATATATATCATACTTTCGTTTTGCTAACTTATTTAAAATGATATACCTGTTTAGAAGCATCGCAGGGTTTCTGTGGCTGCCATCTATTGTAATAGTTTTGTTTTATTTATTTAAAGCCATTGCATTAACGAAAAAAATTCAAAATACTTCGGGGATTGATATTGACAAAAACTTTATGGGGATTGCAACTGATGATGGGCTAAGGGAAGCTCACCGCGATTCCAAACTTAATCCTGTAAGAGAAAAGATTTTTGCGCTCCTTGAAGTGAAGTCATGGCTTTACACCTATTTATGGGTAACAGCGTTGGTTGCTGTGATCGCTATACTTTTATATTTTCAGATCATTTAGTGCAATAAAATTCCTTCACCATAGCTAAGCCTCATCCCGATTTTTTTGTATTAATATTTTTAACTTGTGTTGCTCCGCGTTTTTCTAAAAACTAAAAACTACTGCACATGAAAAAAGAAATCTTAGCAGCATGCACGCTCCTACTGCTCACGGCATGCACTCAACCCAAAACAGATACCAAAGCCGAAGGTGAAAAACTGATGGCAACAAGCAGAGAATGGTCGCAATCTGCAGCCACCGGCAATGTTGACAAAATACTCAGCTATTGGGCAGATGATGCTGTGGTGATGTCATCTGGCCAGCCTTCTTACAAAGGAAAAAATGAAATCAGGAAAATGGTGGATGGCGCTATGAAAATACCCGGTTTTAAAATCAGTTGGGAACCGCAGAGCACTGACATTTCAGAAAGCGGCGACATGGGCTATTTGTTAGAGAAACAGCAGATCTCCATGAATGATTCCACCGGCAAATCCATCACGCAGCATGTGAACACCATCACTGTTTGGAAAAAACAGGCTGATGGCGCATGGAAATGTGTGGCTGATATTTCAACTAATGAACCTTGAACTGCTTAGTGATAAGAATAAAAAATAATCATCGTCATTTCGGGTGAGCCAACTTGGAGATGAAACCATTCGGGAATAGCGGCGCAACGAGAAATCTTATGCCGTTCCTCGCTTGTGAATGTTTTTCGCCAACAACAAAAAAGCTGCCCATCGGGCAGCTTATTGATCATGGGCTTAGTTCAGAAAATATTTTTACACGGCTGTTTTGGTGATGATCTCAGTGTACACCACCTGGCCTTTGGAACCGGCCACTGCCACTCTAAAACAATATTGTTTCAAAGGCTCCAGGCCTGAAAAAGTGTTGGTGACAGAACCGAGGTACACGCTCTCCCAGATACTCTGGTCGGTAGCCGGTGCCGGCGTTATCTGATGGATATATGTTCTTGCGCCTGCCACACTGCTGAGGCTGGTGATGAGCTCACCGGAATTTTCACCGAAGGAAACTTTGAAATTTTGCGGCTTTTGCAACGGTTGCGGGTTTGCGCTGTCCCTGCCGAGATCAAAACCCGAGCTCATCAGGATGCTGCGATCACCGGCGGCCGTGAAGCTCACATAATTTGCCAATTGAATAAGCAATGCCACCAGTTCGGCACGCCTGTCTTTTTTGATGGACACTTTTACCTTGTCTCTCGTTTTAGCAGCAGAAAGCGCATCGGAATAAGCCTGTATCATGGTATTGAACGCAGCCAGGTCCGGTGTAGGAGTTGGGAAATTTGCGTTGCCGGTCATGGCTGCTGAAATGGCTTGTGCTTTGATTTCGAGGTTGGCATCGCTAAGCCTGCGAAAATTGAGAATGATTGTTGGATTTTTCATGGTGTTAGGTTTAAACATGATTGAATAATTTGGATGTACAGAAATACAACGCACAACTTTTTTAAAAAATTATTTGCGCAACAAAGCATTTTTAAAAAATACCCGAAAACCTTAGTGATAGCCATCTAAACAATCGCTTTCGCCAGTAAAAAGTTGGTTCATGCATTACTAACAAAACACTTTTGCATACGTGCGAAGCACTTTTGCATACTTGCGAAACACTTCTGCATACGTGCAAAACACTTTTGCATACGTGCAAAGCACTTTTGCATACTTGCGAAGCACTTTTGCATACGTGCGAGACACTTCTGCATACGTGCAAAGCACTTTTGCATACGTGCAAAGAGCTTTTGCAGCAATACATAGGCGTTTGCTATCATGTAGCCGATAAAAAATTGTTTGAAAAGGAGGTTTATGCCCATTTATCAAGCCAACTAAAATTGTGTTTGCGAAAGTTTTAGATTTTAAAACAATATTTTTAGGCAATTGAAAATGAACCATCTAATAAAAAAAGCGAAAATTTGGCAGGGAAAAACTTTTGTATATTTATGAGTTGGCGGTCATGCTACACGACACCCTACAAATTTTGACAAATTATAAACTGACACAAATTCCAAATCAAATAACTAAAGACTTATGCCGGGATTTCAAGCACCTATAACTATTCAACAAGCCATTGAACGAATAAATAGAAATGAATTTTTATTACCAGCCTTTCAACGAGAATTTGTTTGGAAACCAACACAGATAGAACAACTGTTTGACTCTCTCATGCAAGGTTATCCAATCAGTTCAATGCTATTTTGGAAAGTAAAAGAAAATACGAAAGCCGACTTTAGATTTTATCAATTTCTGAAAAAGTATATTGAGTATCACCAAATTCATAACGACAATATTGCAACAAATGGAGTAAATGATTTTCATGCAATCCTTGACGGGCAACAAAGATTAACTGCATTATATATTGGCTTATGTGGTAGTTATGCCTACAAAGAATATAGACGAGCTTATGCTTATAGTGAATGGAGTTATCCAACAAGGCACCTATATTTTAATATATCTTCTCTTTACACAGAAGAAGAAAGCGATAGAAAATATAAATTCACTTTTTTAGATAAAGCAGAAACAAAAGAACAGGAAATCTTTATTGACGAAGAAAATGAGAAATGGTTCAGGACTGGTATCGTTTTAGATTTGTACAAGACCGATGGTATTGACGACTTTGCAGAAAAGCATGAACTTTCAAAAGAATCTAAAAAACTGATTAAACAATTGGAAAGAGTTATTCATTCAGGTCTAAGCATTAATTATTACGAAGAAGATGAACAAAATCCAGACAAAGCAGTAAACATTTTTGTTCGTATAAATTCAGGCGGTACAACGCTCAGCTTTTCAGACATTTTAATGTCCATTGCAATTGCAAGTTGGAAAAAGAAAGATGCAAGAACAGAAATAAACGATTTAGTTGACAGCATTAGAGCCAAGGGATTTAACATAGATAAAGACTATATTTTGAAATCATTTCTTTATCTGTATCATAAAGATGTTCGTTTTAGGATAACAAGTTTTAAAAATGATTTCATCGGTAACATAGAATTGAATTGGGAAAATATTCGTAATTCAATCTTGAGTTTATTTGACCTCATTAATACTTTCGGTTTGACAGATTACACATTAACAACTAATAATGCAACACTTCCAATACTATATTATATTTATCACAGAAATATTTATGGGGATTTTTCGACAAAGACGGCTTACAAAGAAGACAGAGAAATAATAAGAAAATGGTTGCTCACTATTTTGGTAAGGCGAACATTTGGTGGACAAACAGACACCGTTTTGACGCAATCAAGAAAAGCATTTACTGCTGATATTGATGTTTCTAAACTTGAAAATATTACACAATTTCCAACTGCCGAAATAAACAAAGAGATAAAAAAACTTACTGACATTGGAGACGACTTTATAGAAGATTTACTATTGACACAAAAAGATTCTCAATATAGCTTCCCTATTTTGGCACTCTTGTATCCTGACATGGATTATAAAAACAACAATTTTCATCAAGACCATTTGCACCCAGCAGCAAACTTCAACGACATTACAGACAAAGAAAAAGAGACATATGGTTGGAAAGTTTATAACTCAATCTTGAATCTACAAATGTTAGACGCAAATGAAAATATGTCTAAAAACGATATGAGTTTGAAAGGTTGGGTAGAAAAGGAAACGAAAAATTCGGACTTGAAACGTTTTATGGAAAGCCATATTATTCCTCAAAACATAAGTTTAGAGTTGTCAAATTTTACACAGTATGTGACAGACAGAAAAATTTTACTTGTGAACAAACTAAAATCAATCTTAAACTAATCGGCAAATACGACAAGCACGAACCGCCAACAAAAGGTTTGCCGCAATGCTGGCAGACTCGAGAACAATCCGCGGCAAATCAATAATCAGCTTCGGTTCCGGCGGACATTATTCCCCTAATAGCACAAGCTTAAGTTTGCTCAGCATCAGGCGCAAGCGTCCGCTTGTGCCGGAGCAAAAAGGCAATAGGTCAATTCTTCTCAGCGTTTTCTGTAACTTCAGCATAAAATCATTGACCGGCTTTTGTTTCGGCAGACGGAAATAAAATCCCAGCACTGCGGCAAGCCTCGGTCGTTGGCTGCAATCAGAAAACGGAAACTTTGATTACCCAGTCAGAAACAAAAAAAATAATAATGAAATTTAAAAAATTTTTATTCCTCAGTTTATTTGTATCTGTCATAACATTCTCTTGCAAAAAAGATTCATCTTCCCAAAACAATAACAGTAACGTTTATATATCGGGGTATTTGGATACTCTGATTGCTCAAAGTATTGGCGTGTATTGGAAGGACAATATCACATATAGACTTTCAGGTGCGTCTCAAATAAATTCTATTATTATTCAGAATGGCGACATCTATTTATTAGGCGCAACTGGCTATTGGAAAAATGGCAATTATACGGCTCTTCCAAATACTGCTTTCACAAATTCATTTTTTATTTCTGGCTCTGATGTTTATGTAACTGGTTCTACAACTACAAGTTCTAATACCCTCACTGCTGCAGCAATTTATTGGAAGAATGGACAACTAGTAAATTTGACCCAAGGCCTGGCAAATGTTACAGCAGCCGGTACGGCTTCCATTTTTGTATCTGGAAGTGATGTATATGTTACAGGTAATATCGGAATAAATTATCGGTCTCAATCAGGTGTATTTTGGAAAAATGGGAATATGCAAAGTATCGCAGCAGACTGCTATCTTCCAAAATCAATCGCCGTTTATAATAATGATGTTTATATTGCTGGAACTTCTCTTAATAATGGGGATGTTTATTGGAAGAACGGGGTGGAACAAAATTTAGGGGGTGCTTTTGTAAATTCTATGACAGTTTATAATGGTGACGTTTACATTGCAGGCTTTACAAATTATGGCCCAGACCAAGCAGCCTATTGGAAGAATGGCACTCCTGTTATTCTTCCTAATGGGTCATCAGCCACAGGTATTGCTGTTGTAGGTTCGGATGTGTACGTATCAGGTAATGGCGGCAGCAATGATGCTGTATATTGGAAAAACGGAGTTATAGATACACTTGGCGTTGGGGCAGCAACAGGCATTGCAGTTGGGAATTAAGTTTATTTATAATGACCTAAGACAGGACACTTCGCCGTTGTTGGTGTTGCGCATAGCCATGCGCGTTAGCTTTACCAACAACTTAATTTAATAACTTGCTGTTGGTGATGCTTCGCACAAAATCAGAACACAAGACTAACAGCGGCGTAAATTATTCTATTCAGCATTTGTATTAACTTCAACATAAAATCATTGACCAGGCTTTTGTTTCGGCGGACGGGAATAAAATCCCAGCACTGCGGCAAGCCTCAGTCGTTAGCCGCAATGCCGTCTCAACAATCTGAAATGAACAATACAAAGTATATATCAGGGACAATAGCACTTATTAGCCTCTGCACTATTTTTTGTTTCAATATTTTTGCTCAGACTTCTGGACAAAGAATAGTCCCGAAAGACTGGTTTGAAAAAGACCCTGATACAGATTCAATTGCTGGTATAAATTTAGACAAAGCATATCTGCTTTTGAAAGGTAGAAAATCAAGGACAGTAATAGTTGCAGTAATAGACAACGGGGTGGACATACTTCACGAAGATTTGAAAAACGTAATCTGGACAAACAAGAAGGAGATACCCGACAATGGAATTGACGATGACAACAACGGTTATGTTGATGATGCTCATGGCTGGAATTTCAGGGGAACGAAAGACGGAACAATTATAGAAAATGAACAAGCAAGTTCAACCCAATTTTATCTTGCATGGAAAAACAAATATGAAAAAGCTGACACAAGCTTGCTAAGTCCTGAAGACAAAAACAAATTTGCCATTTTCACAAAAGCCAGAAATGAATATTTAGAAAAACTAACTAGCAAGGATTCTTCAGATATTGAATTTGCTTACAATATAAATTACAACTCGAGCAAATTGATTGCAAATGATTCTACAAATTCGGAGAATCGTTTTTATGGTAGCCCATACTTTAAGCTTTCACCAAATCTTTCTCATGGAACACATGTGGCAGGAATAATTGCGGCTCAAAGAAATAATGATAAGGGGATTGATGGAATTGCAGATAATGTTTTGATTATGCCGATTGAAGCCACAACTGCAGGCGGAGATGAAAGAGACAAAGATGTAGCAAACGCCATATATTATGCAGTTGACAATGGTGCAAAAATTATCAATATGAGTTTTTCGAAATTGTTTTCACCTGACAAAAAATTAGTTGATAACGCAGTCAGGTATGCTGAAAAGAAAAACGTAATGATTATACATGCTGCCGGCAATGACGGTGCTGACATAGATAGCAATAAAAATTATCACTACCCAATAGCAATTTATGAGGATGGCAATAAAGCAAGCAATTTTATCACAGTTGGTTGGAGCAGGCCATTGTTCGATTATCGCTTAGCTCACCCCTATTCTGACTATGGGAAAAAGAATGTTGATTTGTTTGCACCAGGAAGTGATATTTTTTCAACTGTTCCAAACAATGGCTATGATTTTAAATCAGGTTCAAGCATGTCAGCACCTGTAGTTTCAGGAGTAGCGGCGTTATTGTTTTCTTATTTTCCATCGCTATCCTTGAAACAAGTCAAAGAAATACTTTTGAAATCAACTTTTAAACCAAATCAAATGGTCAACAAACCACAGACAAAAACACCAGTACGATTTGATAGTCTATCAGTCAGTGGAGGAATTGTAAACGCTTACAGTGCTGTTAAAATGGCAATTGAGTTGACAAAGATAAAAGACAAATAGCGAGGCAAGTGCAGCTAACATAAAGTTTGCCGCAATGCTGGCAGACTCAATAACAATCTGCGGCAAATCTTTAATGGGCTTTGGTTCCAGAGGACATTATTCTATTGAGCATTTATTATTAACTTCAACATTAAATCATTGACTGGGCTTCAGCAATCGGCAGACGGAAATAAAATTCCAGCCCTGCGGCAAGCCTCGGTCGTTGGGCGTCACCCTAAACAGCATCCTATACATAGTTTAAGCATCCATGACTTTGCCGACCCGACCCAGGTTATTTTTGGCACATTGCGGGGACATAAAACCCCGACACAAAGCCAATCCCGATGGCTGTCAGGACAAAGAGCTAAAAATGCCAACGCCCCAAGATCTCATACCACTCAGTGGACACAATTTTTATGAGCTTCATCTGAAACAAGGTAATGGGTGAAACCAATCTTACACTATTTCACTTTTATTTTCCTGCACTTTTAAACGTAATGAAGGTGATACTTGCAGAAGGCAATTCTACATTTCCTGAGTTTATCTTTTTCCCTTTTATAGCAGGCAGCATATCATCATCACTCAATTTTAATTCTTGTCCGTTTAATTGTACATTGTCACCTTGAATGTTATTTGAAGTCAAAGTGTATTGCTCACCTCCGGAAGGGATATTAATTGTAGTTGATGCTTTATTCGCGTTGAGAACTAAAAGCGTTATTCCATCATTATGCCCTTTCATGTTATGCGCAAATAAATAAACACCCGGCGCTCCTTCACCGGCTTCATACACTTTCGTTCCCATTAGTTTAGCCCATAACAATGCTGCCCAGTAATCGGGTTTGGGCAAATGCGTGTCCTGGTCAACAAGACTGTATTCACTTGCAGCAAGTGTATTGTGCATAACAACCTTGACTCCTTTTTTAGCTAAAGAACCAAGTTGATATAAATAACGAAAACAATCTGAATAAGTAGCAGCAAAAGGGTCTCCACCTTGTGAAGCTTCTGCTGTTTCTGTAACCCATAAAGGTTTACCGGGATTGTATTCATCCCGCAACCTTGTGTAATAATCAGCAACTACATCTGTTCTTTGTAACCAATCAGGATCGAGTGCGTTTTCCGGTTTAATTGAGAAGGGGCCATTTCGCATGACCCGCATCGACATAGCTCCGTAATAATGATAAGAAAAAATATCAAAGAGTGGTTTGGGTTCGGCAGCCATCAAAGAATCTGTTGAAATAAAGTGCTTCAGCATTCCTGCAAAAGACTGACCCGGAATTCCCTCCGCAGTTGATCCGGGACCAATCAGTAACATATGCGGAGCATCTTTTTTTGCCCATGCTTTGAACACAGCTATATCTTTTGCAAAGTTGCGCCCGTTATAATTTGTATCTACACCTCCGGCAATAGGTATAGTCGGTTCATTAAAAAGTTCTGCACCCGCAATTTTTCCGCCGATGCTTTCGGTATAGTTTATAATTTTCTGTGCTTCCTTCGCCGTCCATACGCCACCTGCATCTCTCACACCTTTGGAAACAGCAAACGAAGTAATCAGTTTAGAATTAGTAGCCTTCACAAAATCAACGACTCCTCTCCATTGGCTTCTGGTTAGTGTATTTGCAAAGCCTTCCGGCGCTTTTATTTGAGGACTATCATTGTTCTGGAAGTAAACAGTGTTTGCCCAAGAACCGCTTACACGTACATAAGCCGGAGCAAGCCCTTTGGCCAAATTCAGCAATCTTTTATCTGCAAGATGTATTGGAGGAAGCTTTCTAAACATTTGGCTCCTATTCGAAGAACTAAATATTGATGTTGATGATGGCAAGCTATCCATTGTTTTATATGGTCTCCAGAACTCGCCTCCAACCACTTCAGCCATCTCCACATTATAGGATTGATAACGTTCATCTACGCTGCCGAGATATTTCATTTCTTTCAGGTTGACAGTGATAATACCGGTGTCAGCCTTATAAGATGTGCCAGTATTATTGGGTGCGCTCCATCCACTAAAAATTAATATGACGGAAATACCTGTCAAGGCAACAACAAATAACACTAAATATTTTTTCATGTCTTATCGTTTATTGATTAAATAATACCTGCTTCAGTGACCTGATAATGGTAGTATCGGATTGAAATCTGCGGTGCTTTTAGTATTAAAGTTAATATTATGATTTATCGGTCGTAACAAGAAATACATCATTTTTTTATCACGACATCAAAATTTGCCGACACAGCAATGGAATATGTAAAGACAATTACCAAAAAAGTTATACTCATAGATGGTGAACAGTTGACAAATTATATGATTGCCTATGGACTTGGTGTATCAACTTTCACAACGTGTGACTTAAAGAAAATAGACAACGATTATTTTGGCGACGAGTAACACAGGACAAAACGGCGAACGCACAACATTAGATTTTATGCAAGCTGGGCTTGACCTTGTAACATCAGCAATTTGCAAATCCCAGCTTTAGTTCCGGCTGACGGAATTCTAATACCCAACCTGCATAAATTCCTGCCCGTTGTATGTCATGCCATTTTACATTCATTATCCTACACTGTTAATGACAACTACTGAAGTGTAACAAATGCCGAAACTTTGTAAAAATTATTCTACGACTACTCGTACTCTATCCAAATTTTGAATGCGCGTATACAATGTTTTTGCATCACCTTGCCGTTGCGATGCTAC
>Ga0070734_10003109_pt1 | contig 18221 bp, 22 predicted proteins | sample Coa_R1_8_FD_66444 | JGI IMG/M metagenome (GOLD analysis project Ga0070734, IMG submission 66444) | Surface soil microbial communities from Centralia Pennsylvania, which are recovering from an underground coalmine fire - Coalmine... | ecosystem: Environmental > Terrestrial > Soil > Unclassified ... | reverse complement strand
AGGAGTTGGTGACACTCACCGCCAAACCTGAGGCGGGAGCCGCAACAAACAATGGAGCGGTGTAAACGGATGCCGATTTTTAGGCCGGGGACCCTTCCTCCTTGACAACCGCATCCTACACCTCTGGCTGCGCCAACCGGAACGCTCTCCCAGCGGTCTGGCGCTCCCCTTGGAACGGCCAGAGTACACGCCTGACCTGACGCGTGAAGAGTGAGGTAGCGTGCGGCGAAGCACGTTGTTCAACACTCGGCCTGTTTATCCGTCCGGTTTGGCGACCTCTGCGCGCAACCTGGCGTACTCGGCCTGCAACGCCTCAACCTTCGCCTCAATCTGCCACCTGAAATGCCCTCGCCATTTGGGTAAACGTGCCTGCTTGAGGACTTTCAGCCCACCCTTTCAGTAAAGCAGGTCGCTCGCGAGGGCGCGCATCTGCGCTTGTCGCTCGTCTGTTTCTATCATCTCAGCCGGTGGCAGGGCCACTTCTCCCCGGCTGGCTGGTGTTGCTTGCTGCTTGGCGGTCTCTGTTGGCGAAGTCTGGGATGGAGCAGACCCTTGCTCAGCTTGGCGTAAGCGCGCTTCGGCGGCTTGCACCTGTTTATACAGGCGGACCGCCCACCCAGTGCCCTCTGCTGGCTGAGCAGGAGCGTCCTTGCTGATTCCCAGGTGGCTCAGGCGCTGTGCTCCACCTTGCCCTGGCCTGGTGGACGGCTCGCGCCGACGACGCCGAAGGGGTAGACCGCAAACCGCTCCCTCCCCGGCGTCGTCGCTGCGCTGAGCCTACCAGACTGGGCAAGGTCTTGCTCGCCTGCCGAAAACCGGGATGCTCTTGCCCAACTGGTCCGTGCCTCTGAACGCCTCTGAGATGCCCGCAAGCCGCCCGCTGGCCCTATCGCCGTATGCTTTTTGTCTCATGAAGAGGTTGGCACACTCTGGAGCCTTGGCGCACTCTGGCACAGTCTTTACGCATGCTTGTATGACAAACCCCGCCCGCGATGGGGGCACCGCGGGTTTTGGTGCTGGTAAGAAAGCTGCGTAGGATGTGATACGAAACTGAATGCTCTGCTCTCCCTATCGGATTGAGCAAGTAGCGAGAACCAGAGGAGATGGTTCACATCCTCATGATATCGTCGGCTACGACCGATAAATCATTGTTGAGTTGATGCCCTCCTGCTGTCTCACGGACGATGGCGTCAGGAATATGCGTGGCATACAATTCCATATGCGCGAACGGCACGGTCTGGTCATCCGGACTGTGATAGAGAAATATCCTGGCGTTGGACGGCAGCTTGTATCCGAAGCCTTCAGGCAGGCTGAATCCCTCGAATTGCCACTGCTCATCGCCGCCCGGGTAGGGCGTAGCGATCAAGCAGATGCCCCGGATCGGCTTGTCCGGCAGAGGTTCCTGGCTCACATATTTGACTAAGATGTAGCCTCCAACGGAATGCCCAACCAGGATCCCCTCTCCCTGCAACGCCGCAATCTCTCGGTGGATGTGCCCCTTCCAGAGCACATAGTCTGGGTCGCCTTCGTTGGGCATCTGGGGATACCGAACCGCATAGTCGGTTCCAAGAGCCTGCTGCAAACTGGCTGCCAGCTTCCGATCCACCTCATACGCCCCGTCGCCCCCACCTTGTATGAATACGACCTCTTTTCCCATGTCCGTCTCCTTTATAGCATCTCGGTCGCTCATTGGATTTGCGAACGGCCTCCGACATCACATCCTATCATGTTCAAAGGCATTGGAGCATTTATGACAAGGCTTCTATTGTTGGGTTCCCTCATCTTGTTGCGCAACCCGTGGGATTTGGGAAGCTGTGCCTAGCGGAGCACCTTGAGGCCGCCCTTCCAATAGAGCAAGTCGCTCGCAAGGGGCGCAACAGCGCTTGCAGTTCGTCTGCTTCTGCCGTCTTAGCCGATGCCGAAGCCATTCTTCCCTCACCGACTGGTGCCGCTTGCTGCTTGGCGAACTCTGATTGGTGCTTGGCGAACTCTGGTGGCGAAGTCTGGGGTAGCGGCGTGGTGTCTTGTTCGGCTTGGGGTAACCGCTCCTCAGCGGCTTGGACCCGAATATACGCTCCGAGCGCCGCCAAGATTCCAGCAAGCCGCCCACTTGCCTGATTTGACCTTCTCCAACTTGCTGGCCAGCAGGTTGGCGGACTCTGACACGTTGGCGAGCTCTGCTTAACTTGGCGGAGTCTGGAGTCTATCGCATGAGAGGTGAGCTGCAAACCTGAGCAGAACTCGGTGTCGGCGTCGGGCTAGTTGCCGTTGACTATCGCATGAGAGGTGAGCTGCAACCCTGCGCAGAACCCTGGATAACCGATGTGCTCTCCTGCTGCCGGGTGCAAACTCAAGAGAGATCATCAGGAATAGGCCAAGCTTGCTGGATGACCCAGAAAGATATCGGCCAGGGTTGCTGAGGATCCTGAAAACACTTCTTGCAAGACCGTGAGGGAATGGAAGGAGGATTTTGCGCTCGACCGTGCTCCTGCAGCCTGCACAGAGCGAGACAAGAGCAAAAAGCAGACTTTTTGCTGGCACGAACGTATATGAGGAAAAGGAAAGCCTGCGACCGGTTCAGCAAACCGAGCGTGGAACGAAGCATCTTCATAGAACGTCGAAGGAAGGAACGATCAATGCGTGTGCGATCTCTCTTCGTTTGGAGCATGGGAAGCGCTGCGGCCTGCGCTGCTATGATCACCGGGCAGCGCTATCGCAGGTGGAAACAGCGTCTGCGCCAGCGTTTCCAGACTGAGAGTTGCCTGCTGGAGACGAGCCGGGGCACGGTTGAATATCAGATGGAGGGAGCAGGCCCCGTCGTCCTCGTGCTGCACGGCAGTCCAGGTGGCTACGACCAGGGAATGGTCTGGGCGCATCTGTTGGCTCCGGGCGGTTCTACCCTCCTGTCCCTCTCCCGTCCCGGCTATCGACGCACTCCCCTGAACAGCGGCCAGGCGCCGGAAGCGCAGGCAGACCTCTTCGCAGCAACCCTCGACGCCTTGAACGTGGCGCAGGTGGTGGTGATCGCGCTCTCAGGAGGCGGTCCATCGGCGCTGCAATTGGCCCTCCGCTCTCCCCAGCGGTGCAGGGGGCTGCTGTTGATCAGCCCCCTCGCCTACGCCTCTACTGAAGAGGAAGTGTATCGCTCCCTCCCACCGGGCCAGCGTCTGCAAAGGTGGCTGTTCAACCATCTCCTCGACTGGGACCCAGCGCTCTATCTGCTATCAGCGCTCTCGAAGCGCATGCCTCAGGAGGCACAAGCAAGTGCGTTCGCGGCACAGTCAAGTGCGTTCATCGAGACCCTCGTGATGAATTCTCAGCACAGCAGCGGCTACCGAAACGACATGCAGCAGTTCGCGACCTTGCCCGCCTATCCGTTCCAGGACATGGTGGTCCCGACGCTCATCGTGCATGGAACCGCCGATGTCGATGTGCCGTTTCGACAAACCGAAGCGCTCGCGAGCGCCCTTCCACACGCCCAGTTGGTCGCCATTGAGGGAGCGGATCATTTCTCCACGGTGGCGAGCGAACGCGCCCTGGCCGCGATCCATCACTTTCTCCAATCACTGCCATCTGGCGAGGCGCTGCATGTACGTGGGGAAAAAGAACCGATGGAAGAGGAGTAACAGCAGGTCGAATCATGCGCCAGCCCAGACGGCCCGACAGCGTTCTCGGACCTATCCTCCCTCTTTGGCGGTCTCTGCGCGCAGCCTGGCGTACGCTGTCTGCAACGTCTCGATCCTGGCCCCGATCTACCATTGGAAATAGCCTCGCCATTTGGGCAACCGAGCCTGCTTGAGGACCTTCAGCCCACCCTTCCAATAGAGCAGGTCGCTGGCAATGGCGCGCCATTGCGCTTGTCGTTCGCCTGCTGCTGCGCTCTCAGCCGGTGACAGCCCATGCGATGCGCAACGAGGTTGCTGAAGGACTCTCTTCTCATCTGGTGAGCGGAAGGTCGCCTAAAGGAAGAAGCGTCCCCCTACTTGTCATACCGCTTGCGATATGCTCTGTGGCAGGTGTCGATGGTCTCTCGTCGCCTTTTTCTGCTGAAGGACCTCATCGCCCATGATGAATGCTCTGCTCTGAATGCCACAGGCTCCTGTGTACAAGGCCAGCGACCTGTTCTTTGTTCACATCCCGTTCATGAAAAGCGGCTACGCTCAAGGTAGAATGGTGCATGTCAGAGGAATGAGGGGACCGATCTATGCAGAAGCCAATGAACATTCTCATCATTGAAGATGATCTTGCTATTGGTGATTTGATCACGCTCTACGCGGAAAAACGAGGCTATCACGTGAGCCTTGCCCCCACTGGCAGGACCGGATTAGCGCTGTTTTATGAGCACCCTCCTGATCTGGTCATTCTCGACATCATGTTGCCGGAGATGGATGGGTGGGAGGTGTGTCGGGAGATTAGGAGCGCCGCGAAAACGCCCGTGATCATGTTGACCGGGAAAGGCGAACCGTACGATAAACTGAAAGGCTTCGAGCTGGGAACAGATGATTACCTGGTGAAACCCTTTGATCCCAACGAACTGATGGCGCGGGTCAAAGCGGTCTTGCGGCGCGCCCATCCACTGTTCGATGAGTCTTCGATCATTGAGCTTCCTGCATTGAAAATTGATCGGCCCCACTACCAGGTGATCTGTGAGACACGGGAACTCGTGTTGCCGCCCAAAGAAATGGAGGTGCTCTACTTCCTCGCCTCCCATGCCAATCAGGTCTTCACCCGTCAGCAGTTGTTGGATCACCTCTGGGGGTGGGATTTTTTTGGCGATCCGCGCACGGTCGATGTCCATATCAAGCGGATTCGTGAAAAGTTGGGAGATGCCAACCCCCATTGGCGGGTGAAAACGATCCGAGGCGTTGGCTATCAATTTGAGGTGAAGAAGCCATGCAGCCCCTAAACAGTCTTGGATTGAAGTTGTTTCTGACGTGTCTGCTCGCTTTGGTGCTGTCGCATGTCGTGCTGGCGGTGGTGTTCGCAGTGCTCTTTGAGCACAGTCTGGCGAGCCTCCACCTCACCGCAGCGGCGCTCTCTCAGATGAAGCAGTTGTTTTCGGTGGCCTCGTTTCTTTCGCTCGCGCTGACCAGCATCGTGCTCTTCTTGCTTTCCCGCCGCATCACGGCTCCACTACGGGACATGCAGCGGGTAGCGCTCCAGATCGCCAGGGGCGACTTTGAGCACCGCGTCTCGATCAAGACCCATGATGAAGTGGGCGCCTTAGCGAAGACGTTCAATGCGATGGCAGCGGAGTTGGCCGGCCTGGATCAGATGCGCAAGGATTTTGTGGCCAATGTTTCCCACGATTTGCGCTCTCCGCTGACCTCCATGCATGGATTTGTCCAGGCCTTTCTGGATGAGGCAGTTCCTCCCGAACGCCAGCGCCAGTATTTGCTGCTCATGCACGCACAAACGGAGCGCATGATCAAACTGGTCAATGATCTGCTCGATCTGGCACGCCTCGAAGCAGGGCAACTGGATATCCGTCCTGCCAGCTTTAACCTCTCAGAACTGGTGCGCCAGGTCGTGGCGCGCCTGGGGCCAGAATGGGGGGAAAAGCAGGTCACGGTGGAAGTCTCGGCTCCGGAAGCCCCAGACCTCTTTGTCTGGGCCGATCCGGACCGGATTGATCAGGTGCTCGTCAATCTCGTGCAAAATGCCATCCACTTTTCCCCTCCCGAAGGGGATGTCGAAGTGCGGGTGACCCAAGCCGCGCAAGCGGTCGTTTCGGTGCGTGATGCGGGACCGGGGATCAGGCCAGAGGACCTGGATGCGATCTGGCAACGTTTTTACAAAGCTGATCCAGCGCGCACGACCCCGGCAGGGACCGGGATCGGCTTATCAATTGTGAAGCACATCTTAGATCTCCATCAGAGCCCCATTTCCGTCCACAGTGAAGTGGGAAAGGGGGCTACTTTCACCTTTACGCTCCCACTTGCTCCCCACCAGTAATCGTTCAGGCAGCAGACAGCGGCCCTGAAGCGAGACGATGCTATGTTCACGTTCCGTTCACAAAGCCAGGCTATATTGGCTTTCGTACAAGACTGGTTGTGCGCACCGTGAACCACTGCACCGAAGGGAACAGGCGGCGCTCAAGCCGACCAGGACGCTGGCTCACTGGTTCTCAGGGCCGCTCGGAGCCGAACTTGACAAGAAAGAGGAGCAACTCTCTATGGGAAAATCAGCATTACGAGACACGACAGAGCAAGGCATGCATCGAGCTGACTTCAACAACGCTTCACGCGTGAGGCCCACGCGTGGGGCGCCTCCCAGCCTCCCTCGTTGGGTGAAAGTGCTGGCGATCATCGCCCTCGTCCTGTTCGTAGTGTTTCTGCTGCTGCGCTTCACCCTCATCCCGTACATCCATCATGTGAGTGGCCAGACGGGACTGGGTGACCAGACACCGCTCACCAGCGTAATCGTCTCCGGAGGGCAACTGGTATGATCTTGCCACCCCGCTTGCGCAAGTTCGCGCTCACCGTCCATGTGATCATCTCGGTTGGCTGGCTCGGCGCAGTCGTCGGCTTCCTGGCGCTCGCCATCGCCAGTTTGCCAAGTCGGGACAGCGCGACGGTGCGTGCCGCCTATCCAGCGATAGAGGTGACCGTCTGGTGGGTCATCGTCCCGTTCGCCTTCGCCTCGCTGCTCACCGGGCTGATCTCGTCCCTCTTCACCCCGTGGGGGTTGTTCCGGTACTGGTGGGTACTGGTGAAGTTCTTGATCAACGTGTTTGCTTGCATCGTCTTGCTGCAATACCTGCGCTCACTGAACGCTATGGCAGATATGTCTGGAGAATCGGTGGCCCATGCCAGCGGAGCCCTGCTCTTCTTGCTCGTGGCAACGGTGCTCTCGGTGTACAAGCCGCGTGGCATGACCCGGTACGGGTGGCGCAAGCAGCACGCGCAGCATCAAGTGGGTACAACGGAGGCAGCACTAGCCAGCATGCACGAACGCAGCGACCCCAGTGTCCAGGAAGCGGCCATCAAGTAAGCGGGCTGGTCAGGCCGCTTCGATATGTCCCATGCGTCGCACGTCGAAGTGACCTGCGACGCAGGCCAAGCACCACTGGCAACGACGACAGCAGGAAAACGGATGAGTCCCTGACCATTCCCTGGAACAGGTGTGTGATGCGATCAACGACACAGGTTTCCATCCAGGCTTCGGAGAAACTGGTGCCCGCAGCGCCTCCCTGGTTTGGGGAAGTCGTGGTGATTGCGTTCTATCTTGGGAAGCTGAGCCTGGCGGAGCACTTTCATCCCGCCTTTCCAGTAAAGCAAATCGCTGGCAATGGCGCGTAACCACGCTTGCCGCCCGCCTGCTGAGGTGATCTCAGCCATTGGTATGGTCGCTTCTTCCCTGCTGGCTGGTGCCTCTTGTTGCTTGACGTACTCTGATGGCTGCTTGGCGAAATCTGGTGGCGAACTCTGATGGCGATGACTGTGATGGTGGTGTGTTTTGTTCGGCCAGGCGTAAGCGCGCTTCGGCGGCTTGCACCTGCCGATACAGGCGTGCCCTTTGTCCGGCTTGTTTATTGACATCGAGAAGGGCCAACTGGTGGGAGAGTGTCGTGTATGCAACGCGCAGGGTCATCAGATCTGGGTGCGCTTCCTGTGTTGTTTCATCTTCTTCCGATACCACAGGCGTGCCGGAAGGCGAGCACGGCGAAGCAGTAACGGTTTCTTTCTGTAGTTGTTTTTCTCCGTTTCTTTCTCTTGTTTCTTTCTCTGATCGCTGTATGACTTTCACACGGCTGCTGGATGAAAGTGAGACTCCAGAGGTATGATAATCATCCTCAGCTGGATGAATATCCTCCCCCTGATCAGCTCTTCCTGATGAGATAGCTGGATGAATATCATACCCTACTTCGCCTTCACTGGTTGAAGCAGCGGTATGAATTTCATACAGGTTCACGTGCGCAACGGGATGATGGACGCCGCCAGCCAGTTTGATTTCCAGCTCGCCGCGCTGATTCCCATAGATTCTTCATGAGGGAGGCCAAGGATTCGTCCCTCTACAGGCAAGAGCAGATGACCCTTGCCTGTAGAGGGACACATAGCCGATACAACCCTGCGTGGTTTGACGGCTGGGAGGCATTAGGCTGTTCGCTCAGGCCGGTAGGTAAGGACCACGATGCCAGAATCGAACGCCCTGGTCTCCACCAGCTTCAGCAGAGGGATATCCGTTGCATCCTCGAAGAGTCGTTTGCTCTTTTCTGTCACCCCGGTGACCAGGGGATGCACCCAAACACGAACTTCATCAACCAGCCCATGCTGCATCAGCGTATGGGCAATAGGACCAGCACCATACAGCAGGATGTTCAGCCCCTCCTGCTGCTTCATGTTCGCGACTGCTTCTGCCACATGCTCTCGTATCAGGTGACTATTGTTCCACGTCAATGCTTGGAGGGTGGTTGAAACGACATACTTGGGCATGCTGTTGATCCGATCAGCAACGCCTGCTGCCCCCGGATCGTCATCGGCGGCAGTTCTGTTCGGCCACACCGCTGCAAAACCCTCATAGGTTTCTCGTCCCATCACGAGCGCATCAGCCTCGAAGAGGAGATCACGCGCGTATTTCCCGCGTTGTTCACTCACATAGGGAAAAACCCAGTCTACAGGACTCATGACCCCATTCAGGGTCGTGTAGACAGAGACGATGACGTTGCGCATCTGGTACTCCTTTGGTGGCTTCGGTTGAACAAGGGGATCATAACGCGGCGAAGGGAGCCAGGTCTTGTATCAAAACGCAAATTACTCCGGCTGACTGTCACGGACCAGTTGCGCGGGCGTTTGGCCCAGGAAGCGCTTGAGGGCGCGGGTCAGATGCGGCTGATCGCAATAGCCCGCTTCGTACACGACATCGGCGATGGACCGACCTTGCTCCAAGAGCGCCGCAGCCTGGTGGGCGCGTTCGATCGTCTGGATCGTGCGCTGGGTCAATCCCGTCGCTTGCACGAACCGATATTGGACGGAGCGCAGCGACATGTCATGCGGGTGGCCTTGGAGCACCGCCTCCACGACGGGATCACGCACGAGCAGCCCCTTACGGACCAGCCGATCGACAAAGGTATCGGCATTGTCATAGTCGGGATATTGCCACGCCGAGCCACACAACCAGAAGGTGGTGCTGCTTGCCTCAGGCAGGTTGGCATCTCGGAGATCCATGATCTGTCCTGGCGGCAAATCGGGCAGAAAGGCACCAGGTTTCAAGTCGATCCCCAAAAACTCAGCGCCGGTCCAACTGAAGGTCATCGGCGTCGCTTTCGTCTCTGGCCCGCGCACTGTGAGGAGGGTCTTCCCCTGGTATCGCGTCAGGACAATCATCCCGTTGATCTTCGCCTGCGAGAGAAAAATGCCAGCCCGCTCACTGTGCGCCCGCCAGACCCGCTCCACAAAAGGGGAATCTGACGGTCGGTCCTCCAGGAGAAACTTCATCCGGCTACCTCCCATGTATCACACGCTTCGATCTGATGGAAGCGTTCACCGCGGATAAGAGGCCTACCATTTTTTCCTCGCATCTACGGGAGCTTGATGTTCTCTGCGAGGTGTCCATCAGAAAGTATATCTGATCCATATACAACTTCACCATATGCTGCACCCTCTCTTGTCTTTATTCACGCATTTCAAAGGCAGCGAGTGCAGAGATTCTAGAGCCTCAAGGTGGTTTTCAAAGGCTCATCCATTACGACGTGCCAGTGTGCAGCGTACGCTCAATACCCAAGCCTTCTGCTCCCCCGCGATCCCCACTCTCCGGCCTCTGCCCGCAGCCTGTCGTACTCAGCTTGCAACGCCTCAATCTTGGCATCGATCTGCCACTGGAAACAGCCGCGCCACTTGGGCAAGCGCGCCTGACGGAGGACTTTGAGCCCCCCCTTCCAGTAGAGCAGGTCGCTGGCGATGGCGCAGCTGCGCTTATCGCTCATCTCCTTCTGCGCTCTTCGCTGCTCTGATGTGCGACAATAGGACGGTAAAGCAGCGCAACCGATGGAGGAACGAGGTACCACCTATGCCTGAAGCCTCTGATCCCCTTCCGTGGTCTTTGGCGCCTGGTGCCGTACTCCACCAACGCTATCTGGTACAACAGGTGATCGCAGACGTTGGACTGGCCCCAGTGTATGTGTGCCTGGACCAGCGCTCTCACCAGCAGTGTACCGTGACAGAACAGCTGGACTATTTCCTCACTGAAGCGGACCGCCAGGCGGTCTTGCCACAATTTGAAGAGGCAGCACGTCAACGGATGGCGCTGCGTCATCCGGCGATTCCAGTCGTTCTCGAGTACTTCTTTGCCAACGGACGCCCGTTCCAGGTAGAAGAGTGGGTCGCTGGTCAGACCCTGGATGCGGTACTGCAACAAGATGGGCAGCCTTACGGCTTGCCAGAGGCGCGGGTGCGCTCGTGGGCTGTGCAACTCTGCGATGCGCTAGCCTTCCTCCATAGCCGCCAGCCCCCCATCCTCTTCCGGGTAATGAAGCCAACCAATCTGCTCCTCACCCCATCGGAGCACCTTAAGCTGCTGCACCTGGCGGTCGTTCTCTTCCCGAAGGAGCCGGTCCGCGTTGTCATGAGGATGGGATATGCGCCACCCGAACAATTGAGGGGCAACCCAGAGCCACGCAGCGACCTGTATGCCCTGGGAGCAACGCTGCACCGGTTGCTCACTCAGCATGATGCCTCTACCAACCGGCCTTCTGTCTTTGATTTTCCGACGATTCGCAGCTTCCGCCCAGAGGTGACGCCAGAGTTTGATGGGATCATCGGCCAGGCCCTTCAGCGAGACCCGCAGACCCGTTGGGTAAGCGCTCAGGCAATGGGGCAGGCTGTGCAGCATCTCCCGCCCCTCCAGACAGCGCGTGCTTGAAGCAGAGATGGCCCCACGACGTGCCGGCGCACGAAGAGACTGCCCAGCGCGGCCCTCCCGGCATGCCCTATCCTCCTTCACTGGCGACCCCTGCGTGTCGTTTGTCAGAAATAAACGACGTTTTTCCAAACCATATCGGCTCTTGGACACATTTGGTGTGCCTGCTGGTTTTAGGTGGCTACCCATCACGTCTCAGGGATGTACGGGATGAGACCTTGGCGGAAGGCTGCCTCCTGGATCTCACGGGGGGCATGGCGCACATCGATAATCAGCCCATTGACCTCCAGCATCCAGATGAGGGGATTCTGGTCCACCATCGCCGGGGTCGACCAATCCGGATCCATGGGATACATGCCCAACAGATCGCGGATCTGCTTGGATTTGGCCTGCATGGTCGAAGAACTCAGCGCGAAATGCTCCCAGATCTGGCTGGCTGCAATGTGGGGCGTCTGGGAAGCATCGAAGAGAAAGTTGACCAGGCCCAGCGCATGGATGATCCCGCAGGCCCAGGTGGTGGCCTTGCCGCGCACCAGCGGCGAAGGGCGTTTGCGACACAAGGTCGCTGTCAGCTCTCGACTGAGCTGGGCATACGCCTCATCTAAGTAGGTGTGACAGAAGGCGTCAGTGAGCTGGGTGATTTCCTCAAACCGCGCCTCGAGGTCTTTGGGGACGTGTTGGGATGTACTCCTTTTCGGCATAGTTCCCCCTCTCATTTTCAGTGGGGCGCACGAACACTCCGGGCAATCAGGGGAGCACGGTTCGTCACGCACCTTATGCTGCTGCCAAAGCCGGTGGTGGAGCGCCGACACTGCTGGCATGGTCGTGTCCAGCAGGTGCAGATCGCTGGGAGGAGCCTCGCCCCTGATTGGTGTCAACGGGTTTCGAAGCCTTCGGATGCAACAAAACGCGGCGTTGCAGCAGCGGGAAACCGGCTTGTCCGTAGGAACTGCGTTTGATCCACTTCACTTTGTTGACGAACCCCTCCACCATCCCATTGCTCCACGGCAGACGGCACCCATTGGCGACGGCCTCCTCATCGTCGGCCAACCCCTCGACAAACGCGACCAGTTCCGCAATCCCGCTGGCCTGGACCGCTGCTTTCCAGGATTCCAAACGCTCCTGACCTGCACGTCGTCGGAGCAGGCTGCCAAAGTCCTGTGTCAGCTGGAACACGGCCGCGATGGTCTCGTCGCTCTGGATGAGTTGATCCAAATAGGCGACTTGCTCCCTCGTCCGGTGGTGTGCTGGCCTCACCATCATGAGCGCGACGCCTCGGGGCGAAGGAGGCTTGTCCCAGAGGACCGTCTGTTTGGAGACGGGGCCGGATCGCTGGTAACGAAACGTGCGAAGCCGCAACTGAAGCGTCCGCTTGGTACCCGTGTAGCCCTGGGCCACGATTTCCTCATACAGTTGTGCCGCGTTGTGGCACCCTTGGTTCCATCTCACTGTCAAGTAAGCCAGGTAGGGATCGATGATGGAAGCAGAGCGAGCTCGTCGTCGCGGAGGCGGAGGCGTTTCCTGTTCGAGGAAACGGTAGACAGTGCGCGAGCTGACTCCGACGAGCCGAGCAATCTGCTCTTTGTAGCATCCTTGCCGATACAGTTTCCAGATCCGTTTATGGAGGCTGACGCGTTGGCGATGACGAGCGCGACGCTCTTGGGTAACTGTTTCTGGCACCGCCTCCCAAGCCGGATGGGGATTACCAGCACTGCACAGCGCCGCCTGTTTGAGCGCCCGTTCCCGTTTGCGCAAGCACTTCTCCACGGCTTCGGCAAAGTTCTTCTGCAGGTGAAAACGATCCACTACCTGTTGAGCCTGGGGAGCGCCCGAGGTCGCCGCTTCGCGGAAGATCTTGCCTCGATCGCGGGCGATCAGCTCAATTTCGGCGTGGCTGCGCAGCCAGGCTTGACTCGTTTCAACGGAGCGGTCTGCCAACAACTGCACCACGCGTCGCTGCTCCAGATCCACCAGGATGGTTCCGTAGTGGGAGCCTTTCTTCCAGGCCCACTCGTCGATCCCTACCTTGGAAACGGAGCCTTCTCGGGGCAGGGGCAGTCGCAGCACCTGTCGGATAATCGTTTTGGCACTGGTGGGCATCCCAAGGGACGAGACCATCCGCGCGGCGTCGGCCCCATTGGTCGTGACCCCAACCGTTTGGAGGACTGCCATCAATCGCTCGGTCATGCGAGCAGAGCGCTGGACCAAACCTGGGAAACGTTCAGCAAAGATGCGCTGGGAACACGAGGGGACGCGGCAGATCCATTTGCGCACCAACAGCTTGAGCACGAGTTGCCGTCCGCCAAAAGCGACATCGGCTATGGTTCGCTGATAGCGGCTGTGGACCCTTGAACCTGATGTTCCACACCGTGGGCAAGCAGCAATAGGAGAGTTGGCATGAAGATGGATAATGATCCGCTGATCCTGCACCTCAATCGTATCAAGGCTCAGGGTGGAAGGAAAGGCAAACACAGGAGCAAGATCGATGGGAAGGCCTCCAGATGACTCACCGGGATTTCACTGTGAGCATCCTACCACAAAAGCCTCGCTTCCGCCGAGCCAGCAGGCACACCGAAAGTGTCCAAGAGCCCAGAAAACTTTTCGTTGCGTTTTTTGTTGTTTGTTCTAGGGGATTGGCAGGATTTCTGGCCACTCCCAAAAGCGCCAGATTTAAAACGGGACCGTCCATTGAGGGAATACTGAAGCAGGCATGTTTCGGAGAAGCAACCAATCCCACTTTCCTTCTCCAGCGAGCGGGCTGATCAACAACCCTGTCAGCAGCAGCGCTCATGCCTACCGCCCATCTGGACGGCCAACAAACTGGGCAAACGCACTCCTATGGAGCGCAGCTTCCACAGCATTTCAGCCGGTTTGACTTCCTCCGCTGCCAGAGCCCATTGCTGATCGGCCGGTCGGTGCTCATCGGCCTAGCAGCTCTAGCTGTCCGGGTGTCCCGATCTGATCCGCTTCCCGTGAGCATGCTGGCTCACGGGAAGGCAGTGGTATACTGCATGAGGCATGCTCGCTGCCGTTTGACGTGGTGCGCTACGGTGGAGACCTGGCTCCGATGGGCGGGGCGAAGCTCTTGAATGGGCCTCTCTTCCAAAATGTGTTCAGCCTGAGGAAGCGTACCACCAGGGATGAGGTACCGGCTGCGGGTGGTGGGCGCTCCTGCTGGTAGAGGTTCCCCTCACCACCGCTGACGCGAATCATGCCAGCAGCGTGTGCTGAAAGATACGCGCCCATCAGAGCAACACGACGGACGAAGCCTGCAGATACACCACCGTCTGCAAGAGCCTCGCCTTCGCCCGATACGCCCGGCGGGCACGACGACCGGGCCAGCCTAGGGGTATCCGTAACCAGAACAGATGCCCCCGAATCGCGAGGAGAAGAGGTTGGAGTCGCTTTTGATTGCTGAGCTTGTGCGCCAGGAGTACGACGCGGAGCCGATCGAGCTGGAGCCGCTGGGGAACGACCCGACGGGTGAGCGCGTGACGTATCGCGCGGCACTTAGCGATGGGCGCGTGCTGATGCTGCGTGGGCAGCGTATCGGCAGCCGCGTGCCGTTCTGGTATGGCGGTGGGGTGGCCGAGGAGTGGCTGCGCGAGCGGGCGCTTGTGCTCGATTGGCTTGCCAGGCAGGACTACCCTGCGCCACGCCTCGTTCCGGCACGTCACGGCAAGGTGCTCGCCACTCATGCTGACTACTGTACCCTGGCGATGACCTATCTTCCGGGCCAGCCACTGCTCACCACGATCCCTCACCTGGAGCGACTCGCTGGCGCTCTCAGCCGTCTGCACGCACTCGAAGGAGGGCCAGGCGGAGGCGCGGGGGTCCCAGGTTCGTGGTGGCATCCCCTGGACAGGACCATCACTCCGCTGCTGGAACAGCTCGAAGACCTGGGGGGCGAGGTGCCACTGCGCTGGCAACCATTACATGCTGCCTTTGTTGAGACGCTTGGGGCCTTCTTGGGACGTGATGATCTCCCGCTGGTCGCGATCCATGGAGACTGTTACCCTGCCAACGCCATCGAAACCGGTGAGGGGCAGGTGGTGCTCATCGACTGGGATTGCGCCGGATGGGGAACGGCTGTGCTTGATCTTGGTGGTCTCTTGCTCGACGCGCAGCCCGACCCGGCCCCCGGCGAGCCGATCGTGGTCGATCCACAACTGGTGGCTGCCATGGTGGCAAGCTACCGGAAGTTTCGGGAGCCGACCGCGCTGGAGCGCGAGGCCTTGCTCGAAGCCACCCGCTTCGGCACCGCGTTCATCGGAGCGCTGCACTTCACCTGGACGCGCGAGCAGGGGTGGAGCGAGCGCATCGAGCGGAGCCTGCGCCGATTACAGGCGCGCTACACCGCAGCCGAGGAGGTAGCACGCCTGGCAAGAGAGGCCTGCGGCGGCTCCACGTAGGATCTGCCTCATCCGTGCGCATGCGTCGGCTTTTCGGCCTCATGGTACCAGGGAGGGGCCACGCACCGGCGAGCAGATGCGACGGAAGCACAGCAAGAGCCACACCACCCATCAGCACGAGATGAAGCGACACCAGGGATGCAGTTCATCGGGGAGAACGGCAGTATGAGCCAAGGGCAAGCAAGAGCGATCTCCCTTGGGAGGCCCATTCTCGAGGAGGTTGCGATGGATCAAGCAGAGCGGCGACGAGACAAAGCCCGGCTGGTGGCGAACATGGCGGAAGGTCAGTCCTGGCGGGAGGCGGCAGCAAGGGCGGGACTCACAATCAGTCGGAGTGCCGCCTCCCGGCTCGCGCAGCGTGTACGGACGGAGGGCGAGTGCGCTCTCGAGGACCAGCGTCATGGGCACCCCTCCAAACTGAGCGCACCCGTGCAGCAGTGGCTGGTGGTGACGTGCCGTGAGGCGCCCTGCCAATCGGGGCGGCTGCTCCAAGGCCGCCTGGAGCAGCGGTGTGACAGGAGGGTCAGCCGAGGCCATCTCAATGCCATGCGGGTCCGATTGGGTCTCAAACGCCCTTGTGGGGGCGTGGGGGAAAAATCCAGCGAGTACGCCTACCGCTGACTGGCACGAGGGTGCAGGAGGCCTGATCTTGCTGGCCGCCGCTCACGAAACCGGCTTGATAGCTACTCTCGGGGCCGGGCTACCACAGCAGAGCCAGGCTGCCCCCCTGCGGCTGGTCAAGAGCAAACCCGTGACGCGGCGCCAGAGGCTGCAAACCTCCCCCCAGTGTATCAGCCACGCGGCTTGAAGAGCCGCATCCGTGCTACCAGGAAGGGGGGAATCTCGTTGAGGGTAGCCCAACTGAGAGGCCGGCTTCCTGGCTGCTCTGGACCGGACGAGGGTTCCTCCAGTCCATCCAATGCAAACCCCGCGCGGAAGCAACTCGTGAACAGGACGTGCAGTGGGCGTTCGAAGTAGTACTGCGCCGCCGGCTGCCCGATGATCGCTACTCCCTGATGGGCCGTGGGCGTGAGATAGCGGGAAATTTTCACGCCAGCGGTCGTGACAATCTCGCCTTCACGGTCCTCCTCTTCAAGCACCAGCTTGCCGCCGTTGTTGAAGCACGGATGGGTCACCGAGAAGACAAAGCGCCCGCCAGGCTTGAGGACGTGTTTGAGGGCCGAGCACAACGGGTCAATGCTTGCCATATCCATCAGCCCCATGTTGCAGACGGCGGCGTCGAAGCGCTGCACCCCCAGCGCGAGCAGGTGCTCCTCGTTGGTGGCATCGAGCAGGCGATACTCGATCCGGTCAGCCAGGTCCGTGGTTCTCGCTCTAGCATGCTCCAGCATATGCGTGCTAAAGTCGGTGGCTAGCATCTGCACGCCCAACTGAGCCATCTGACGGGCGAACACCCCCGTGCCACAAGCGATCTCCAGCACGGCTTCGCCAGGGTGCAGGGCGAGCAAGCGCTCTACCGCTGGGCCAATGAGGGTGCGCTGCGATCGATTGCCGGCATCACCCTGCGCGCGGTCCCAGAATTCGGCATTCTGGTCCCACACGTCGCGCGTCGCCAGATTCAGGGCTGCTGCATCATAGGTAGGTTGTTCTACACTCATAACACGCTCCTTGGGGGTACGGTGGGCCGGGTGACAATCAAGGAAAATATCTCTACTACATCTGCCAGAGGGAGTGCTCTTTCAGGTACACCCACCATACGGCAAAAAATAGAAGACACATTCTCAATGAAGACTGGTCCTATTGCCGCTAGGTCGGTAGGTGGCTGATTGGAAGATGCGGCAGACCCTCCAGCGGTGCAGGGGAGTGCCCAAGGCTTCCAGATGCTCTTCCTGCTTCACTGGACATCAGGCGTATCTGATGGGAAAAGCGCTTGATGTCTGGCGGCTTTCGTATTAAAGGTGTGTCCTTCAAACACGGCCCTGCCTTCTTCCTCCAGGAGCGGGCCGACCACTTCGACGGGGTGCGATCCTGAACGAAGCAGCGCCTGGCTCTCGGCCTTCACCTGCCCCCCACTGAGGCGGTGCAAAGTCGGCAAGGAAACACTAAAAACCACCCGCGAGAGGCGTGCCCAATGCATGGCGCCGGCACACATAACACAGGGTTCGGTGCTGGTGTAGAGCGTATAGCCGGTGAGGTGCAAGCGTTTGGCGGACCGACAATACTCGCTGATCGCGCAGAGCTCGGCGTGAGCGGTGGGATCAGAGTAGTCCACACTGTGATCCTCCGTCTGGTAGACCGGTTGATCCTTGAAGACTAAGAGCGCTCCAAATGGATCGGCTCCCAGCTTTCCAGCGTGCCGTGCCAGGGCGATCGCCTGACGTAAAAAGTGCTCATCCAGTGATTGCATGGTATCTCTGGCCTTTCTGATGCTGTGGGGTGGTGGCGGCGGTTTCGTTCGATACTGGGCTTTCCTCCCCAGGTGCATCCTGCCTTCCCATCTCTGTGCCTTGGGGTCCTCCTCCGAGCAGAGGCTGGTGCATGCCACGCTCTAGCAACCTGGTGAGACCTGCCCCTCCAACACGGCGCTTTCGCCGGTGGAAATCGGCTGCCAGTTGTTTCTTGACCTTGTGTGCTAAGAACGACCCCAGCACCTGAAACAGCCCATTCGATGCGATCTGGTAGGTGCCGCTCAGGCGCGTGCTCTGCCCCGCTGCCTCAAACTGCAAGGTCGCCGACAGCTTGGCCGGGATGACGGTGCCGGTAGTGCACAGCTCCCGATTCAGCTCCAACGCCGTGATCTCGCTCTGGGCCTCTCCTTTCCTGCCCAAAAACGATCCCACCCGCGTCGATGTGGTGCCGACGGCAGGCGGGCTGTTGGATGATAATTGGAAATGAGCAGCGATGCGCATGACAACTGCCGAGGAAGAAGGCACTGGGGGTAGGCATCCAGGAGGATGGTTCCCTCTGGTGAGGAGAAAGAAGGCATCAATC